>Ga0082335_1000609_pt1 | contig 87065 bp, 84 predicted proteins | sample Subgrocontami58m_FD_72375 | JGI IMG/M metagenome (GOLD analysis project Ga0082335, IMG submission 72375) | Subsurface groundwater microbial communities from S. Glens Falls, New York, USA - GMW37 contaminated, 5.8 m (SPADES assembly) (version 2) ...
TCAAAGCGATCGCGACCACCGCGACGAAACGCTCGCCGGGATTGCCCAACACACCGACGTTCGCCGAGTCCGGCGTGCCGGGATTTGATACTTACGAATGGTACGGCGTATTCGCGCCCGGCAAACTGCCCAAGGACGTGCTCGCCAAGCTCAGCCGCGAAATCGCGCGCATCATCAAGCTGCCTGACATGAGTGAAAGACTTTCCCTGCAAGGCGCAATCCCGGTCGGCAACACGTCCGACGAATTCGCCGCCTTCGTCAAAAGAGAAATGAACACTTGGGGCAAGGTTGCACAGAAGGTCGGCCTGAAGCCGGATTGATTGTCTCGCTTTGACTGCACGCAGGAACCAAATCACCGATCGGGAAGCTGGGATACAATATAAAGCGCGCACCCGGAGGATTTGGCCATGAACGAGCAGGAACTGCTGAAACGAATCACAGCGAACCCCGAAATCTTCGGCGGCAAACCGATCATTCGGGGGATGCGCATTTCCGTCGAATTGGTCCTGAGTTTGCTGGCTCAGGGTGAGACCGAGGACGCGATCCTGGCTGATTACCCTGATCTCGCGCGCGAGGACCTTCGGGCCTGCCTCGCCTACGCGCACGCGGTCATCGCGCAGGATTCGCTGGACGCAGTTCAGGTGCAGTGAGATTCTTGATCGATCGCTGTGCCGGACGGCGGCTCGCGGATTGGTTGCGCACAAAATCAAACCGACGACTGACTTGCGACTATTAATCCGCAGGTCCCAGGTTCGAGCCCAGGTCGGGGAGCCACCCGGAACTCGAACGCCAGTCAAACCTGGATGTCTCGCGCCAATAAATTGGCATCTACTTCGACCACCACTTCGTCGTTCTGATTCCTACACACGCCTCTGACGTTGACCAGACCGCTGCGACGAAAACCCCGTGCATCACGCGTCCGCCGTCACCGAATCCTCTAAATCACGTTTCGAGCGGCAGCCGCACTGACTTGCCGGTTGCGACCGCGCGCTCGATGGCGATGGTGGTCTCGAGATTGATGCGCGCCTGCTCGGGAGTGGTGTGCACGGTCGGTGCTCCCGTCACCAGATGATCTAGCCAGGCGCGGGTCTCGTTGCCGAGCGGGCCCCAGAAGTCGCCGACCGCCCAGTCGCCCGCCGTGTTGCTGCCGAGAAACGCCATGTTGACCTGATGATCGGGCACGTAGGCGTGCGGAATGCCCTTCTCGGAAAAAATCAGGTGGTCGAGGTGATCGTCATCGATGATCATGGTGCCTTCGGAGCCTAGCAGTTCGACGCGGTCCGACTGCCCCAGCGTGGGATAACGGGTGGGCAACGCATAGCTCACGCCAAGGTTGATCACCGCGCCATCAGCCAGCGTGACGATGGCCCAGGTCACATCGTGCGCGCTGTAACCCGCCTCCTTGAAGATTCCGGTCTGCCCGCGCGCCACGATTTCCACCGGCGGGTTGCCTTCGAGAAACCAGCACATCAGGTCGACGTAATAAGTCAGCACGTCCATGACCGGTGTTGCGTGCGGATCGCGCTTGAGTATCGCAAATGCCTGGGCACGCGAATTGTAGACCCGCGCGGTGCCACCGACGACCCGGCCCAGCCGCCCCTGCACCATTTGCTCCTTCGCGCGCAGAAAACATTCCTTGAAGCGGCGGCTGTAGCCCACGCGAAGGCTGCCGCCCGTTTGCCTGAGCGTCGCGAGGATCTGGTCGGCGTCGGCGAGCGTGAGCGCGATGGGCTTTTCCACCAGCACCGGCTTGCCGAGCTCCAGCGCCTTGCACACCGCGGCAGCGTGCTCGCCCTCGGGCGTGGACACGATCACCGCGTTCACTTCGGGCCGCGAGATGACTTCGATGTTGTCGCCCGAATGGAAGTCGGCGCCGGCCTGCTCCCCAAGCGCGCGCGCGCGCGCGGGATCGCGGTCCGACACCGCGAGAAAGCTCACCGACGGATGTTTTGCCGCAAGCCGCGCGCGCAGAGTACCGATTCTGCCCGCGCCTACCACTGCAATGCCGAGTTCTTTGCGCTGCACCGTTTTCCTCCCGAAGTTATTGCGGCGAACCGATCACGATTGGGGTCGACGGATTATAATTGCCATCGGCGTCTTGCGGGATTTCTCTGTGTGTAGCGGTAACGCGATGAAATCGATCCTCATTTCCGTGTTGATGTTCGTTGCGTCGCAAGCGGTGTCGGCCGCGCAAGATCCCCCTGACAGGGTTCCCGGTACGGTCTTCAAAGACTGCGCGGATTGCCCGGAGATGGTGGTCATTCCAGCGGGACGGTTCGTGATGGGGGTGGTCCCGGGTGAGGAAGACCGCGAAGAGTTGTCCGATCAGTTTCTTAACCGGAGCCAACCGCGGCACGCGGTGGATGTAAAGGGTTTTTCTGCTGGGAAATTTGAGATAACGCGCGGCCAGTACCAGGTGTTCGCAGAGGCAACAGGCCGCAGCAGTGACGGATGTTTCGTCTGGACCGGAGCCGGGTTCGAGAAAGACCCGGCCAAAGACTGGCGCAACCCCGGCTATGCTCAGGACGACTCGCACCCTGTAGTGTGTGTCAGTTGGGACGACGCCAGCGCCTATGTGAAATGGCTCAGCCAGAGGACCGGCAGGGACTATCGTTTGCTGACCGAAGCCGAATGGGAATACGCGGCGCGAGCAGGCACGACGACGACACGTTTTTGGGGCGATGCCGGAAACATGTCCTGCGGCTATGCCAATGGGGCTGATCTCGCAACTGCGGCGCAGGTGCCTGGCGCGAACAACTGGATTGTCGCCAATTGCAATGACCGATACGCCTACACCGCTCCTGTCGGAAGTTATCGCGCCAATGCGTTCGGTCTATACGATATGTTGGGCAACGTGTGGGAGTGGACGCAGGACTGCTGGAACGGGAACTACAGCGGCGCACCGGCGGACGGGAGCGCATGGGCTGCCGGCGATTGTTCCCTGCGCGCGGTACGCGGCGGTTCCTGGGAAGATGCGCCATTGGGCTTGCGCGCCGCGTACCGCGTCGGAAGCCCTACTGTGATCCGGGTCTACATTCGCGGTTTCCGTGTTGCCAGGACCGATTGAATCATGCAAGACCGTCAGCCCTTGCGCGCAATCAGCAGCGGAACGATGTCCCGCACTGCGGCCTGCGCTTTGATGCGCAGCATTGCGTCGTCGTTGTTGGCGACCGGGTGGGCTATCACCACGAACGGGTAACCCGGCATTCCATTGAGCTGGGCTACCAACTCTGCACTGTGCATAAAGCGGTCGGTAATGATGGCGACGGCCGGAATGCCGAGCCGTTCGGCTTCGATGGCGTCGTGCAAACTGCACGACGAGCAACTCCCTCAGTCGCCGATCGCAGAGAGGATTGCGTCAGCGCCGCTCAGCTCGGCGAGCATTCCCGGCGGCACCGGCCGGGAGGTGTCGGGTTTGCGCCGGCGGATAAACTCGCGAACGCCATGTTCATCGCGCAGTATCTCCTCCACAAAGTCGAAAAGACGCGCCGTGCCGATCTTGGCATTGTCGAGAAGTCCGACGACTGCACCATTCAACGAAGACAGCGCAGGTGCTAATCGCATAGCTTCGCCTTGAGCAGCCTGCCGTGGATCCAGTACTCTGAGTGTCATGGGGTTTACTCCTTATGTGAGAGCGTTCATGCGTCAACCGGAACGGTAACGGCAAGCGATTTTTTTCCATACCACGGCGGGACGATGGCGCCGAATCCGCCCGCCGGCCCGCCCGCGGCAACGACCAGCAGATCGTCCGGCGAGCGCAGTGCGCGGTAGACCTGCTCTTCATCCTTGCGTCCCGCAACCGCAGCCTTGCCGACCGATCGCCACTCGCCGCGCTTTACCCGGGCAGCCTCGAACGTGTACTCGCGGATGTTCTGCTTGTTCCATCCTGCGGCCGCGAAAATCTCGCGGTGCTGCTTCGCGATCACGAATGCGTAATTTCCCTCCCAGATCGAATAGGTCAACATGTTGCTGCGCATAGCCGCAACATACGTGTCCAGGATTTCTTTGGGATCGTGAGTCCATTCGTTCATGATTTGATGCGGCGATTCCACCTGCATCACAGTCACCGCGGACGTCCCTGCCGGCACCCCGCGTTCGACGGACAGGGGCAGCCATGCGGAATCCTCCTCGTCCTCGGCGACGCAAAAAGTGAATTTGCCCGGATGTCCCAGCGTCGAGCGATCCAGCTGCCCGGGAACCCCGCCAAGAACGTTCAGCAGGACCAGGCGCACGCTGCGGCCGATGGTGGCGTTGGCGCGGCTCGCGTTGGCTAACGCATTGTGCGTGGCGTTCATCCCGATGCCAAGACGGATCGGTCCATTCACCACGATAAAGGGGGCGCTGCCTCCGGTACTGGCGGTACTGCCGTGCAACGCGTATTCCGGTTGGCACATCGCCTTGATGGTTGCAACGACGACCGGCATGTACTCAGGAAGGCAGCCGGCCATCACTGCGGCGATCGCCACTTTTTCAGCGGTGATCGGACGCCGGCGAACCAGCTCGACACCAATGACATCAGCGGCGCTCAGCCGAACTGCCTCGAGAAAGCGGGCCACCGCATCCTCAGTCGGCGGGATCACGGGCAACCCGTCCGTCCAGCCATTGCGCTGGAAGAGTTCGTTGGCCTCCACCGCGTCGTCGACTTCGAGCACGCTGCTCGCAAAGGTCGGGGTGCTACGCAAGTTCGATCCTTTCCCGGATATTCATAGGAAAATGCCGGCCGCCTTGACCGTGATCGAAAAATTCATGCCGCCTCCTCATTCGCTGCGAACGTCCCACCTCGGACGTAGCTTGCCACAAACAGCCGGGATAGTGCAGGTGAACCTCGGAGCAACCTGGTTGCTGGAAAGCGCTTGCCTCGCTCTGCTGGTTGGAATAGATTGTTCGGCAAATGACCGGTAATTCCGCTCAAGACCCGCTCGGATCCCGGCCGGGAGGAGATCATTAAGCACCTCGCAAAGTTTGGCGTGGCAATCGGCGTCTTGGGCAATGCGTTGGCGGGTGGCATTCCTGATGCGCGGGCCCAGGCGTACCCGACGAAACCGATCCGGCTGATCGTGTCCGTCCAGCCCGGGGGCAACCTGGATCTGGTCGGACGGTCCGTCGCGGACAAAGTAAGCGAAGGCCTCGGCCAGCGGATGATCGTCGAGAATCGGCCGGGCGCGAACAGCACGATCGGGCTTGCCAGTGTCGCGCGGTCCGCACCGGACGGGTATACGTTGGTCATGGTCGCGCAGAGCGCTCTGGTTGCGCCGAGGATGATGCGCAATCCGCCCTACGATCCGTTGCGTGATTTCGCTGGCGTGAGCCTCATCGCAACGCTGCCGCAGATGCTGGTCGTGCATCCCTCCCTGCCGGTGAGAAGCGTGAAAGACCTCATCGCGCTGGCGAAGGCGCGTCCCGGTGAACTCAATGCCGGCTCCTCGGGCAACGGCTCGGGATCGCATCTCGCGCTGGAGCTCTTCAATAAGATGGCAGGCGTGCGCATCACCCGCATCCCGTACAACGGTGACGGTCCGGCCATTATCGATTTGCTCGGCGGACACGCGCCGGTGAAGTTCGATAACCTCAGCACGTCGCTTGCGCACGTGCGTGCAGGCAAGCTGCGCCCCTTGGGCGTGACGAGCCCGACGCGCACTGCGCTCCTCCCGGAAGTGCCGGCGATCAGCGAAACGGTGCCCGGTTTTCAGGCAAGTATATTCAATGGGATGATGGCGCCTGCTGCCACTCCACCGGAAATCCTCGCGCGCGTTCACGCCGAGATCGTGAAGTTCGTGCAGGCGCCCGAGATACGCAGTCGCTTTGCGAACCAGGGAGTCGAGCTGCAGGCGAGCGCTGCGCCGGGCGAGTTCACGGCCTTCCTGAAGAGCGAATACACGCGGTGGGGCAAGGTAATGGACGACGCGGGTATCAAATCGGAGTGAGCCCCCCAAGAAGACGAAGCATTGAAGGAAACTGTCATGACTGCTGTCGAAGTATCGCATTGACGGCGTTCGCTGCCGTAATCTGCAGCGGAGCGGCCGCGCCGGTGTCGTTCGCGCAGGAGGGTTACCGTCGAAGCCAGTACGCGGTCAGAACGCCTTGATGCCCTGGCTCTGGATGATGGGCAGCCACTTTTTCTTTTCCGCTGCAAGATACGCAGTCAACTGCTGCGGATCGCCGCCCGCGAGATTGATGCCGGACTGCGCGGCCTGTTTGCGGTATTCGGGCTCCTGAAACACGGCATTGATGACGCGATTGAGCGCCATGACGACAGCGGCGGGCGTGCCGGAACGCACGAATACGCCGTGCGGCACCCCTGAGTAGAAATTGGCGATCCCGCCTTCGTCGAAAGTCGGCACCTCGGGCAGCACCGCAGCGCGGGACCGGCTCGCGATGGCGAGCGCGCGCACGCGTCCGCCGCGGATCTGTCCGAGCGCCGAAGCCCCGCTGTCGAATACCATCTGGATTTCGTCGCCGAGCAGCGCCGCGCTCGCGGGCGCGGTGCCTTTGTAGGGGATGTGCACGATGTCGATGCCGGCGCGGGTTTTCAGCAATTCTCCGGCGAGATGCAGCGACGTGCCCTGCCCGCCCGAGCCGAAATTCACTTTGCCCGGCCGCGCCTTTGCATAGGCGATGAGTTCGGGCAACGAGACCGCGGGAAACGGCGCGTTGACCAGCAGGATGTGGGGCGTGTCGCTGACCAGGATGATCGGCGCAAAATCGCGATCTGCGTTGAACGGCAGGTTTCTGTAGAGCGCGGGATTGGTGACCAGGATCGGCAGCGACGCAAAAAACAGCGTGTAACCGTCGGGCTCGCTGGTGGCCGTTGCGGCCGCAGCCAGATTGCCTGCCGCGCCCGCAATGTTCTGCACCACGACCGGCTGCTTCCACCGGTTGAGCAGCCGCTCCGCCAGCCGCCGTGCGGCAATGTCCGCCCCGCCGCCCGCTGGAAACGGCGAGATGATGCGCACCGGTTTTGACGGAAATTCCTGCGCGCTCGCCAGCGACGCGCAGCTCAGCACCGCCAGAAGTGCACTTACCCGCATGTACATGTCTGCTTCCTCAGCGTAGCATTCTCGATTAGTATCGCATATAGGCTTCAACTGGGGCGCAGACCAACCATTTTCGGGGGGATAGCTGATGAAAACGAATGACGGAGTGAAAGCTAACCGGCGTGAGTTCCTGCGGATTGCCGGAACTGCGGCGGCAGGCCTCGCGTTGATCGCTCTGCCGCAGCTGGCGCAGACGGCCAGCGCTGCGGACGCAGGCTTGAAGATCGGCATTGTCGGGTCGGGCCGCATCGGCGGCACGCTCGGCGAGATCTGGCTGAAGGCCGGACACGAAATCATGTTCTCGTCGCTCGATCTCGAGCACGATAAGGCCTTGGCGGCACGCCTGGGAGGCAAGGCCCGTGCCGGAACGCCCAAGGAGGCGGCTGCATTCGGCGAAGTCCTGGTAATCGCAGTACCGTATTCCGCACTCCCGGCGGTGGGCCGCGATCTGGGCGACTTGCTCAAAGGCAAAATAGTCATCGATCCTTCCAACCCGATTCCCAACCGCGACGGCGAGGTGGCGACCTGGGCGCGGGAAAAAGGCGCCGGTCTCGCCTCGGCGGAACTGCTGCCAGGCGCGCGTATCGTGCGCGCCTTCAATGCGATTGGTTATGCGAGGCTGCCGGAGGCCGCGAAGCGCTCAGAGCGTATGGGAATGCCGATGGCGGGCGACGATGCCAAGGCCATCGCGGTGGCGTCGCGCCTGGTGCGCGAGGTCGGTTACGAGCCGGTAGTAGTCGGACCGCTCGCCATGGGCAAATACCTGATTCCGGGTACACCACTGGCGGGTGAGCAATCGCCTGATCAGCTCCGGAAAACCGCTGCCACCCTCAAGTGAGCCGATGATACGTTGCCGATAAGCCACGCTCGTCGCGCCTCCTAAGCTTCCCGACTCGGGCACCGCGGGGAATTGCTCGTGCCGTTCGCGTGAAAACGGTCCCCACCACTTTTCTCCAGCCCTGACCGCTTGGCGCTGCATCCACGCAGACTGCTCCTCCGTATACCGGGTATCGCCCACCAGACGAGTCGAAGCTATGGCCGCCTGCTTTTGTTTCCCCCGCAGACAGTTCCTGCGCGCCGCGCTTGCCGGCGGCACGGCTCTGCTCGCGGGCTGCACTCCCGTGTCGCTCATCAACCATCTGGCGCCGTTCAGGACATACCGCGCGACGTTCGATCTGCCGTACGGTCCGGGCGTTCGCCACTGCCTCGATGTTTATCAGCCTGAGGATGCGACCGGCTCCGCGCCGGTAATCGTATTCTTCTATGGCGGCAACTGGAACAGCGGCGAGCGGTCTGATTACTTGTTCGTCGGCGAGGCGCTCGCGTCCAGGGGCTACGTCGCCGTCATTCCAGACTACCGGCTCTATCCGGATGTGCGCTTCCCGGAATTTCTCGACGATTGCGCGCAGGCAGTACGCTGGTCGTTCGAACACATTGCGAAATTCGGCGGCGATCCGCAGCGCGTATTCTTGATGGGGCATTCGGCTGGCGCGTACAACGCGGCGATGCTCGCGCTCGATCCCAGGTATCTGCACGCGGCCGGCGTCGACCCGCGGCGGATAAGCGGACTGATCGGGCTGGCGGGCCCCTACGATTTCCTGCCCTTGACCGGCGGCATCACAAAGGCGGTGTTCGGATTTCCCGATACGCCAGTCACGACTCAGCCGATTTATTTTGCGTCGTCGTCGGCGCCGCCCGTACTTCTGGCGACGGGCAATGAAAACGATGTCGTCGATCCGGGCAACAGCCGGCGCCTTGCCGCCCGTCTGCGCTTGAACGGGGCCAAGGTACGCGAGATCGTCTATCCCCACCTCGGTCATCGCACGCTGATAGGCGCGCTGGCGGCGCCGTTGCGCCGCCTCGGGCCAGTGCTCGACGATGTCGCCGCGTTTGTAAATCAGATATTGATTTGACCGACGAGGATCACCGGCCCGGTGGGTTTGCCGGTGGGCGAGCCGCCCGGGGGTTCGGTCGTCACCGCCAGCTTGGCGCCGGCGCGCAGCCGTCCGGCCTGCGCCTTTGGCAGCGCAAAGCGCGCATCGAGACTACCCAGCACCGCCAGCGAGACGGGCGCGCCGCCTTCAACCGGCAGCAGCCATAACTCGAAGCTTTGCGCGGGGCCGGCCACCATGGCGCGGGAGGCACGCAGCTCTATCGTCTGCCGGTCTTTGGAGAGTGCCGCGGTGACCTTGGCGGCGCCGGCCGTGTCCGCGAGCTGCGCGATCTCGAGCGGCGCCGGCGCTTCCGGTGTCGGCCGCAGCGTTTCTACGCCGATGGCGAGCACGAGCGCCGCAGTGGCAGCCACGGCCCACCCGCGCCAAAATGCCGCGCGCCGATGCCACGGCGTACGATAGCGCGCGAGTTCAAGCTCACGCTCCAGCCGTTTCCAGCCCGGGGTGGACGGTTGCGTTTCTATCATTTGCGCATACCTTGGCGTGAATATCCCTTGCCAGTGTTTCAGTCGCAGTGCTGCGCGCGGCTCTTGCTGCAGCACGCGCTCGAAGCGGCGGCGGGCGGGACCGCGCAACGTGCCGAGCAGATACTCCCCGCACAAGGCGTCCAGGCATGGATGGCTTTCGATTCTCATCGTGCCACGCCCATGCGCGTTTCCAGGCAACAGCGCAAGTGATCCATGCCGCGCCGGATCCACGCCTTTACGGTTCCCAGCGGTTTGCCCAGGTGCGCGGCGAGATCCTGATGGCTGAGCCCGCGGTCATAAGCCAGCACCAACGATTGCCGCTCGGCGGCCTTCAATTCGCCGAGACACTCGCGCAGCCATTGCGCGGTGCGTCTGCTGTCTTCTCTATCGCCGGAATCCTGACTCCAGTCGAAAAGCCGGTCGAGTGCGCCTTCAGGATCCGCGTCCGGCGCCTCGTGATACGAATCCACGCGCGCGACATCGTGACTCGCCTGCACGTCGATCGCGCGGTTGCGTACGATCGCCACCATCCAGGCCACCGGCTGCGCCGCGAGCGGATCGAAGCCCTCCGCCAGCCGCCAGATCTTGACGAAGCTATCGTGCAGTACTTCTTCTGCCAGCTCGCGCCGGCCGACTACGCGCCGTGCCACGCCGAGCAGGAGCGGCGCGCACATCTTGTACAGGCGCTCGAAGGCTGCCGCGGAACCGTCGTCGCGGGCCGCGGTGCGCAGTATCAGTTTTCGGATGGCCAGATCGTCGAGCATGGTAACGAGTCCTGAAACGGGCGCATCGGCATCGAACCCCTGCCAGGTTGGATACGCCTCAAGAGCTTGATCAGATGCGCAATGCGTGAAATGGCCGCAGTGCCTGCCGCGCGGAGACACTCTTTGGTTCGTTCAGGTAACGCCGGAATGTTACACACGTTTGCCGGGTGCCGCATCCAAATGGTCGCGACGTCCGTATACCAGGCAAGCGGCGCGTTTTATGCGTACCTGCCGATCCCGGTGGCCGCGTATATTCTGAGGAGAATCAAATCAATACCGCGACGAATCGAGCCATCCACTGGACCGAACAGGGCTTGGTGCCGGATTTCGCAATCCGTGCCGGAATCCGCCGCTTGCTGGATGAGCGCTTGAACGCGATCAACGCCGGCGATGCCGCGGCAGCCGCAGAGATGAGCGCAACCTTTGTTGCCGGACTGAAGCGGGCGCCGATCGCACTGGTGCCGGACAAGGCGAACGAACACCACGCCCCGCCCTCTATGCCCATGTGCTGGGCTATCACCGCAAGTGCAGTTTGTGCTGCCAACCCTCGACTGGCAACACGCAGAGAAAGTCGTTAACCCCAAAAAATTGGGTAAAGTATAAGCAGTGCTAGGAATCCGAATAACAAAGAAAAGCAAGCGTATATCAACAAGTAAACTACAGTTAAATATCTACGCGGAAACTCGAGATCTCCTGGAGCCTCTCCAGTCAATTGAGCGATCCTAGTCCTCCACGCGTTGCACTGGTCCCAAATCGTTTCCTCAATCTTGGCCGAAAGCCACCCTAAGAAAAGGTAAAGGGTAACGACCACGAAAAAAATTGCGAATAGGATCCCGCTCGGTACGTTCTTCAGACGCTCGAAAAGAATCGCATTGGTCGCCAACACCGCCAAGATCAGGAACGGACCGACAGCGGTAAATAGATTGTTTCGCGTGCGTTGTGCCGACAGTAGGTCGGTCGCTTTTTCAATTTCCTTTGATATGTGCTGTATAAGAGCGATACGCAAATCCTGCTTCGCCTTATTGGTTGCCGCATGACCACCGGGAGTGTCTTGATCCGGTTCAATCAAGTCGCTAGTTACGCTTTGGGGATCCTCTTCACTCATTGTGCGTCTATTTCACAGAGTAAACCATAGCGCAAAGATAGCGAGAATCTCTTCGGTTAGTTGGCTAGAGAATAGGAAATGCAATCGCTCAATCCGAAGTATCTGCGGCTCCAGTGCCCCGGTCAAGTGTTCCAGCTTGTGTGTGTTATAGCTTGTGCTGGAAACTACATGGAGAACCTGATATTGGCCTGCTCGATCACACATGGCAGCCGGTATTGGGCGAGATGACGCCGAGACCTGCTGCTCTCTAGGTTGAAGGCACAAGCAGGCCTTTGACGAGTGGGGTGTCGCAGCCGCTCGTTTACCAGGCAATGCGATGATAGAATTCGTGACTCGGTTCGGGCCGGGCCAACGGGTGCCATTGGAGGTCATTACCCTACCAAAGCATAGGAGAGACTCAGTGATGAATTACCTTGTATCAGTGTCGGATCGATACTCACCAGAAGTGTCGCTTTAGTTTCCACAGATTTGATGTTTTTTGCAGCCGGCTTGGCTACTCACGATTTTGATCAGCGAGGATGATTCCGCTGTGATGGAGCCTACCGAGGGTATCAGTTGGGTCCACTCCGCAATCATCGGAGATTCGCAAATCCGCGAGCGGCTAGACGAGGCCATACGCGGGAACCGACCCGGTTCGGAAAACCAAGCCATACGCGCGCATCAGCCGGACGTGATGCGCTCGTTCGTGGTCACGCGCAAGATGCTCTTCGCCAACGGCACAAGAATCGGCCCTCGTCTGCATGCCACTGCGCCGACCCCCTGGCCGTCCTTAACCCGCTTGACCGCAAGCTCCTTGAACTCCGCGGTGTATTCCGGCTTTGGTATTTTGAACATCTTTTCTCCTTCCAGTCAGTTAAGTTTAACCCTATCTCCTGGAAGACGAAATTTCGGGGGAACCTCAGTTGACACGGGCTTTATTGTGTTCAACGACTGGACTTTGCTGAACTTGATACGGCGGCTCGCCTCAAGCGGCCTTATCTGGGATCTGCGGTCAGTGCCGGCCGCCGTTTGCGAAGCTGGCCACGAAGCCGAGCCCGCATGAAGATCGCCATCATCGGCAGCGGGATCGCTGGTAACGTTGCCGCTTACCGCCTTCATCGCGACCATGACATTACCGTGTACGAAGCAGCCGATCATGTCGGCGGACATACGCATACGCACACGATAGAATCGAGCGGCGCACGCTACGAGGTCGACACGGGCTTCATCGTCTTTAACGACCGTACCTACCCGAACTTCATCTCCCTACTCGCCGAGCTGGGTGTGGCCACGAAGGCGAGTGCCATGAGCTTCTCAGTACGCAACGAGCACAATGGCCTCGAATACAACGGCACGTCGCTCAATGGTCTATTCGCGCAGCGCCGAAACTTGTTCCGGCCGTCTTTCCTGCGAATGATCCGCGACATCCTGAAATTCAACCGTGAGGCACCGGAACTTCTGGGTGCGCCGGAGCGCGATATCAGCCTCGGTGACTATCTCGCGGCAAATGACTACTCACGTGGTTTCGTGGATCACTACATCATTCCCATGGGCGCGGCTATCTGGTCCACCGACCCGGAGAACATGCAGCGTTTTCCGGCATGCTACTTTGTGCGCTTCCTCCACAACCATGGCATGCTGTCGGTTAACGATCGCCCGCAGTGGCGGGTGATCCAGGGCGGTTCGGCGCGCTACGTGGAGAAGCTGACCGCACCGTTTCGTGATCGCATCCGGCTTCAGACCCCAGTGGAATGGATCCGCCGCCTGCCCGGACGAGTGCTGATCAAGATTCGCGGACTCGAATCCGCGCGTTTTGACGCCGCGTTTGTCGCATGCCACAGCAATCAGGCGCTGCGGCTGCTCGCCGATGCCACGCCCCAGGAGCGCGAAGTGCTCGGCGCCATTCCTTACCAGGAGAACGAGGCGGTGTTGCACACCGATACCTGCCTGTTGCCTCGATGCGCGCGCGCCTGGGGCGCGTGGAACTACCACGTACTGCCGACTCGTGAGCGCGTGGCGCTGACCTACAACATGAACATCCTGCAAAGCCTTGAATCGCACACATCGTTCCTCGTAACGCTTAACCACGGCATCGCGATCGACCCGGCCAAGGTGATCAAGCGCGTGGTCTATCACCACCCGCTTTACACACCCGCCAGCGTCGTGGCGCAGGCGCGCCAGCCGGAGATTAACGGGCCACTCAACACCTACTATTGTGGCGCCTACTGGCGCTTCGGTTTTCACGAGGACGGTGTGGTGAGCGCCCTGAATGCCCTTGATCACTTCCATGAACGGACTGGAAATGCACAGCGCACTTTACCTCGGGCACGTTAGGCACCGGCGCTTCGCGCCGCGTGGCCACGCCTTCGCCTACCGTATTTTTATGGCCTACCTTGATCTGACCGAGCTCGACACGGTGTTCAAAGACCGCTGGCTGTGGTCGACGACACGCCCGGCACTCGCCTGGTTCCGGCGCGCTGATTTCCTCGGGGATCCTGCCATTCCGCTCGATCGGTCAATACGCGACTTGGTGGAACGCGAGACTGGGACACGCCCGCCCGGGCCAATCCGGCTGCTCACGCACCTGCGCTACTTCGGTTACTGCTTCAACCCGGTGAGCTTTTACTACTGCTTTGACGCGGGCGGCGAGCGCGTCCACACCATTGTCGCCGAGATTACCAATACGCCGTGGAACGAGCGGCACGCCTATGTGCTGGATGAACACCTAAACCAGGGCCTTGGATCAGCGAAACGCTATCGGTTCGACAAGGCTTTCCATGTGTCGCCGTTTATGGGCATGGCGATGGACTACGACTGGCGCTTCAACACGCCAGGTAAGACCTTGGCCGTGCACATGGAAGACCGCAATGACGGGACCACAATTTTCGACGCCACACTTGAACTCGAGCGCCGCGAGATCGGCACCGCCACGCTGGCGCACGCGCTCGTCGCCTTTCCGCTCATCACCGTGAAGGTGATTGGTGCGATTTACTGGCAAGCGTTGCGACTGTGGCTCGCGCGCGTGCCGTTCCATGCCCATCCTGCGAAGCATTCTTCAACCTCAGGCAGCCAAGAAGCGAAACTCAAATGAATACGGCCACGGTTTCGCGCATTGTTTCGACTACGATCGCAACGCCGCATTTTCTCGACGGCCTCGCGCAATGCGCGGTGACCGTACGCCTTGCCGATCTCGCGCACGGCAGGTGACGTTCGTGGACGACACGCGTAGAGAATCATGGCCAGTATACTGCACGCTGCCCATTGAGTGCGACAGTGCATGTTCACGATCCGCGCTTCTACAGCGAGATCGCATTCGGCGGCTCGATAGGCGCCGGTGAGGCGTATATGCAGGGCTACTGGAGCGTGGACGATTTGACGGCGCTCGTGCGCATCCTGCTGCAGAATCGCGCCGTGCTGGACGGCATGGAAGGCGGGGCCGCGCGGGTTACCGCGCCGCTGCAGCAAGCATTGCACTGGGCGGCGCGCAACACGCGCACCGGCAGCCGCCGCAACATCGCCGCGCATTACGATCTCGGCAACGAATTCTTCCGTCTTTTTCTCGACCCGACGCTGATGTATTCGAGCGCCGTGTTCGAGCGCGCCGGCATGACGCTGGAGGAGGCGTCGCTGGCGAAGCTCGACCGTATCTGCCGCAAGCTCGATCTGCAACCGCAAGACCACGTGCTCGAAATCGGCACCGGCTGGGGCGGCTTCGCGCTGCATGCGGCTCGGCACTATGGCTGCCGCGTCACGACCACGACGATCTCGCGGCAGCAACATGAGCTGGCGCAAGAACGCATAGCTGCTGCAGGACTTGGAGACCGCATCACGCTGCTCTTCGAGGACTACCGCGATCTTGCCGGGCAGTACGACAAGCTGGTGTCGATCGAGATGATAGAGGCGGTCGGACATCGCTACTACGACGCTTATTTTCGCCAATGCAGCGCGCTACTCAAACCCGCAGGCATGATGCTGCTGCAGGCGATTACCATTGCCGACCAGCACTATGACGCCGCGCGCAAATCCGTGGATTTCATCCAGCGGCACATCTTCCACGGCAGTTGCATTCCATCGGTAACGGTCATGAACGACGCGGTTGCGCGCGTCACCGACATGCGCCTGTACCATCTCGAAGACATCGGCCCTCACTACGCGACGACGCTCAGGCACTGGCGCGAGAACCTGCTCGCAAATCTCGATCAAGTGCGCGCGCTCGGCTATCCGGAAGAATTCATCCGCAAGTGGGAGTTTTACTTCTGTTACTGCGAAGGCGGTTTCGCGGAGCGCGCCATCGGCGACGTGCAGATGCTGCTGGTCAAGCCGTGGGCGCGTCCGCAGCCGATCGTGCCGCCGCTGTCGCGATCGAGTGAACGTATGCTAACGATACCGGGAGCCATTGGCGCGATCGGTACGGAGTTGGCCAGAAAGCCTGCGCACGCAATAATGCGGATATGACGAGCGAACGTTTCTACGCCGATCTGCCGATCGTCACCGATTTCGACGCCATGACCCGGGGCGAGAGCTACACGCAGCTGCCTGACGACTGGCACGTGGCGCTGTGCGACGTACGCAACTCCACCGCTGCGGTCCAATTGGGCAAGTACAAGAACGTCAATTCGCTGGGCGCCGCCGCCATCACCGCCGTGCTGAACGCCGCGGGCGAACTCGACATCCCGTTCAGCTTCGAGGGCGACGGGTGCGTGATGTGCGTGCCGCCGCAGCTGCTCGAGGACACGCGCGCCGCGCTCGCCAAGACCCGGGAGGTCGCGCGCAACTCCTTCGAGCTGGATCTGCGCATCGCCACGGTGCCGGTGATGCGCATCCGCGAGGCCGGCTATCCCATCCTGGCCGCGCGCTACCGGGTATCGGAAAACTACGTGCAAGCAGTGTTCGCGGGCGGCGGAATGAGCTACGCGGACAGCCTGATCAAGAATCCGGCCACGGAGCGGCAGTACGTGATCGAGCCCGGCGACGTCGAGCCACGGGGCAGCCACGAGGGCTTCGAATGCCGCTGGCAGGACATCCCGAGCCGCCACGGCGAGACCGTCAGCCTGATGGTGCGCGCGCTCGGCCCGGACGCCGGCCGCGCTGCCGACCTGTACCAGGCGCTCATCGCCAAGGTGCGCGAGATCTATGGCGACGAGGATGCCTGCCACCCGCTGGCCGTGCCCGACCTGGCCATTACGCTGGACGGCGGCCGCCTCGGGAATGAAGTGGGAATCCGCGCCGCCGGCCGCGGGCCGCTGGGGAAGTGGCTCTCGCTGATGCGCACCCGCTGGATCGTGCTGCTGGGCTGGTTTCTCATGAAGTTCGGCATCCGCATTGGAGCCACCGACTGGGGCCGCTACAAGGAGACGCTGGTGCGCAATTCCGACGTTCGAAAGTTCGTGGACGTTTACCGGCAGATCCTCGCCGGCAACGCGGCACAGCGCACCGCGCTCAGCGCCTGGCTGGAGGAGCGCTACGTCCGCGGCGATCTGGTCTACGGCCTGCACGTTACTGACCGCGCGCACATGACCTGCCTGGTGTTCAACCACGCCGGCCGGCATCTTCATTTCATCGACGGCGCCGACGGCGGGCTGTTCCTGGCCGCCAAGGCGTTCAAGGAGCGCGTTGCAAGGCTCGCCGGACGGCCCCCGCCGCGTTGAGACAATATTACCGGCGCCGCGGGCGCTGTCTAGCGGGAATGAATTCGCAAGGTCAGACCAGAATGAAGCCGGCAATTAGCGATTAATTCGCACGAATTCCGGCTTCGCGAACCAGCTTGCCCCACTTGGCCGTTTCCGTCTTCACATAGGCGGTAAACTCGTCGGGCGGCATGCCAACCGGATCGAGTCCCATCGCCAGCAATCGTTCCCGGGTTTCTGCATGGGCGACGGCCTTGGCAATTTCCCCGTAGAGCTTGGCGACGATTTCTTTCGGCGTTGCGGCCGGCGCAAACAGCGCGTACCACTGGTCCACCGCAAATCCGGGGATTCCGGCCTCGGCAACGGTGGGAAGCTCCGGTACGGAAGGGGAGCGCTTCGCGCTCGACACCGCCAGCGCCCGCAGGCGGCCGGCACGGACATGCGGCATGGTCGAAATCGCGCTGGCTGAAGTGATCGAGACGCGCCCCGCCACGAGGTCGAGGATGCTGGGCGCGGTGCCCTTATAGGGAATATGCACCAGTTGCAGACCTGCCATCCGGTTGAGCAGCTCCATGGCCAGATGCTGTCCGCTGCCGCTGCCAGATGAGGAAAACAAAATCTCGTCGGGACGCGCTTTGGCAAATGCGATCAGTTCTTTCACGCTCTTCACCGGCAGCGAGGGATGCACCGCCAGGACGCTGGGGGATTGTACGAACAGCGAAATCGGAGCGAAGTCCCTGATCGTGTCGTAGCTCAGCTTATAAAGCGCCGGCGTGATGGCGTGGCCCATGGAACTCATCAGCAGCGTATAGCCGTCGGGCACCGCGCGCGCAACTACCTCGGCGGCAATGGTGCCGCCCGCGCCGGGCCGATTGTCGGCCACGACCTGCTGACCCCATGCTTCGCCGAACTTTTGCCCGAGCAGCCGTCCCGAAGTATCCACGCCCCCTCCCGGGGCAAGCGCAATGACCATGCGGATGGATTTGGCGGGATAGCCGGCAGCGCCTTGAGCCCAGCACGCGCCCGCGGCTGTAACCATCAATAGGCAGGCACCCCATCGGATTGCAATCTTGCTCATGTCAGATACTCCTTGTCATAGCGTGAGCTATACGGGATTCTATCCTGCCGCTGGCCCAATTGCGCCAACCCGTGATACGCTGCTTAGGTGCGCCCTGCGTGGGGCTTGATTTCCTAGCGTTGGAGAAACCGATGACAGATTCTAAGGCAGTGGCTCCGGGTTGCCTGATCGGCGTCCGGGTACTCGATTTGACGCAGTTCGAGGCGGGCACCTCGTGTACCCAGGTTATGGCATGGCTGGGTGCCGATGTGCTGAAGGTGGAGAATCCGGGCGGTGGCGATCCCGGGCGCCGGACAGGCGCCACGACCCCTCACCGGGATGATCCCTATTTCCTGAATTACAACTCCAACAAACGCTCGCTCACCGTCAACCTGAAATCCCCGCGCGGGCTCGAGGTCGTCAAGGACCTGGCGCGCAAGGCCGACGTCTTCATGGAAAATTTCGCGCCCGGGGCCATCGAGCGCCTGGGTCTGGGCTACGACGTCTTGAGCAAGTTGAATCCGGGCATCATCTATGGACAGGTGAAAGGCTTCGGCGAGGGTAGTCCGTACGAAAAAAATCTGGCCTTCGACATGATCGCCCAGGCCTGCGGCGGCACAATGAGCATAACCGGGCAGGCTGATGGGCCGCCCGCCAAGCCGGGCGCGACGCTCGGCGATACGGGCACCGGGATGCTGATGCTGATCAGTATTCTGGCGTCCCTCTACAAGCGCAAAGAGACCGGGAAGGGTGTGCACCTGCAAGTGGCCATGCAGGACGCGATGCTTCATTACATCCGCAATTCGTTTGGCATCACCACCAAGACAGGAAAGCCGGCCCTGCGTGCCGGAGCGAAAACACTCGAGGCCAACAATCCTCCCTGCAACATCTATCCTTGCGCGCCGGGAGGACCGAATGACTACGTTTACGTCTATACGAGCCGCGCCAACCCGCAGCACTGGCCAAAACTCCTGGAAGCGATCGGGCGCAAAGATCTCATCGGTGACAAACGCTACGACACTCGGGAAGCGCGAGTCGAACACGAGGCAGAGGTAGACTCGATCATCACCGAATGGACGCTCAAGCACGACAAGTACGAGGCGATGCGCGTGATCGGTGCTGCCGTTCCCGCAGGCGCCGTGCGGGATACCCTCGAACTGCTGAACGATCCGAATTTCGAGGAACGGGGAATCATTCAGTCGATACAGCACCCGACCGGACCGTTCAAGATGGCGGGCTGGCCGGTGCGCTTTAACGGCAAGCCGCCCGTGGTGAAACCGGCACCCTTGCTCGGCCAGCACAGCGCGGAGGGGCTCAAGGACTGGCTTGGAATGTCCGAGGAGCAGGTGGCCGCGCTGCGCGCGGACAAAATTATCTAGGAGATACGACAATGGCGGAACTGACAGGCAATGAAATCCTGGGACGTGCCCTGAAGAACGAGGGCACGAAAGACTTGTTTTTCATCATGGGCGGGCCGATGATGCATGCCGAAAACGCATGCGCCAAAGAAGGGATACGCCCGATCGACGTGCGCCACGAGCAGGCCGCCGCGCTGATGGCGCAGGCCTATAGCAGGCTGCTCCAGAAACCGGGCGTCTGCATGGCGGCGAGCGGCCCCGGCGTGATCAATCTGACGACCGGCGTTGCGAACGCGCTGATCGATTGTGCACCGGTCGTGGCGATCGGCGGCTCGAGCCCCATCAGCCAGTTCGGCAGGCAGGTGTTCCAGGAAATCGACCAGCTTGCGATCATGAAGGGCTGTACCAAGTGGGCCGACCGCGTCGTCAATCTGAAGCGGATACCCGAAATGGTGAATACCGCGTTTCAGAAAGCGATGGGGGGCAAGCCCGGGCCGGTGTATCTCGATTTCCCGGCCGATATCCTTTACCAGAAAATTCCGGAAGGGGAAATCGACTGGAGTTTGAGCGGCCGCTCGCTGCTGCGCCCGCGGCCGATGGGCGAGCTCGCGCGTATCGATGCGCTGGTCGATGCGCTCGCCAAAGCGAAGCAGCCGATAATACTCAGCGGCAGCGGCGTGATCTGGTCGCAGGCGTGGACCGATCTGCAGGCCTTCGTCGAAAAGGCAGGCATACCCTTCTACACCACGCCGCAGGGCCGCGGCGTATTGCCCGACGATCATCCGCTGTCGTTTCTCACCATGCGCTCCTCGGCGTTCCGCGATGCCGACCTGATTCTGATCGTCGGCACGCGCATGAATTACATCATCGGCCACGCCGCGCCCCCGCGCTTTGCGGCCAACGCCACGATTGCGCGCATCGACATCGATGCGGATGAGATTGCCGCGTCCCCGCGCAAGGTGGATATCGGAATCGTCGGCGACTGCAAGGCGGTGCTGCAGCAACTGCTGGCCGCGCTGCCGGGCCGCGTAGACGCGGGCCGTTTCGCGCCCTGGCGGGAAAAGCTCGGCGCGGGAGAAGCGGGCAAGCGCAAGGAGACCGGGGGCGGCATGGCGATGAATGCGACGCCGATACACCCGTTGCGGCTGTGCGACGAAGTCAAGAACTTCATGCAGCGCGATGCCATCCTGGTGGTAGACGGGCAAGAGATCCTGAACTACGGCCGCCAATCCATGCCGACCTTTGCGCCCGCCCATCGGCTGAATTCCGGTCCGTTTGGAATGATGGGCGTGGGCCTGCCCTTCGGGGTCGGCGCCAAGGTTGCTTGTCCGGACAAGCAAGTCATCGTCGTCCACGGCGATGGTTCATTCGGGCTGAACGCGATGGAACTGGACACGGCCGTGCGGCACAAGATCCCGATACTCGTGGTGATCAGCCTTAACGGCGGCTGGACGGCGGACCCGAAGCGCGAGAAAACCGGGCGCAATCTCGGCTTTACCCGTTACGACAAGATGGCCGAGGGGCTGGGCTGTTACGGAGAGTACGTGGAGAAACCGGAAGACATCGGAGCCGCACTGCAGCGTGCGCAGAAGAAGGTGGATCAAGGCATGGTGGCGCTGGTCAACGTCAAGACCGACGATCGCGCCCGCGCCGGCACGGTGGCGTTCTCGTCGCATTCGACGTAACACAGCGCGGCCGCCTTCCGCGGGAGCACTGTCGTCCAACGCGCCCTCAAAGACACATTGAGGCGCGCGTCTGATTTCGCCGGCCGAGAACTTCGCTCACTCGAGCTTCGCGCCACTCTCTTTCACGATCTTCGCCCATTTGGCGACGTCGGCGAGCATGAACTTGCGGAATTGCTCGGGCGTGCTACCGACCGGCTCCCCACCAACATCCAGAATGCGCTCGTGTATGTCTCGTTGCTTGAGAACCTTGACGAACTCGTCGTGCAGCCGCGTAACGAGGGGCTTGGGCAGTTTGGCCGGCCCGACCACGCCGTACCAGCCCACGATTTCGAACCCCGGCAGCGCTTCCGCCATGGCAGGAATGTCAGGTAACGCCGCTACGCGCTTGGGCGCGGTGACCGCGAGCCCGCGCAGCTTGCCTGCCCGCATCTGCGCCGTCGCGCCCGTCATGCCCATGAAATTGTAATGGTAGTGCCCGGCCAGCAGGTCGATGATCGCCGGTCCGGTGCCCTTGTACGGAATGTGCTGCGCCTTCACATGCGCCATCAGGTTGTAGAGTTCCCCCGCGAGGTGGCCGCCGCTGCCGATGCCGGCCGAACCGAAGTTGAGCGCGCCCTTGAAATTCCTGGTCCACTCGACAAACTCCTTCAGGTTTTTCGGCGGCGATGACGGGTTCACCACTAACAGCAGCCCGGCGACCGTGAGCTGCGTGATCGGCGTGAAGTCGTTCACCGGGTGATACGGCAGCTTGGAAATCAGCGCCGCATTGACCGTATGCTGGTGGTACGCGAGCAACAGCGTGTAGCCGTCGGGCACCGCATGGGCCGTCAGTTCGCCGGCGATCACGCCGGCCGCGCTGCCGCGGTTATCGACCACCACCTGCTGCTTGAACACCTCGGTCAGCTTGGCCCCAAAGAGCCGCGCGAGGAAATCGGTCGTGCCCCCCGGTGCGGCCGGCGTGAGCAAGCGGATCGGCCGGTTCGGGTAGTCCTGCTGCGCCGCCGCCGGCGCGGTCCATACTGCAAGCGCCATGATGAGCACCGAAATCACGCGGGATACAAGACAACGGTTAAGCATGAACGTCTCCTCGTTTGGAATCAGCCCTCAATATAGCGAAAATTGCCGACCTTCACATGCGAAAAATAAAAACGAGTAGGGTGCGCTTGCGCACCGATTGCCGGATGGTGCGCAAGCGCACCCTACGCCGAAAATAATTCACGAGACATTACGCGGCAACGTCAGCACCGCTTCGAGCCCGCCCTGCGGCCGGTTGCGCAGCACGAGTTCTCCGCCGTGCGCCTGCGCGATGCTGCGCGCGATGGTGAGCCCCAGGCCGGTGCCGCCGGTGCTGCGATTGCGCGAGCCTTCGAGGCGGTGGAAGGGCTCGAACACGCGTTCGAGCTCTGCTTCGGGTATGCCCGGCCCTGCGTCGCGCACGCAGATGCGGAGTTGTTTCTCCGTATCCTCCACGATTATAGTCGCCGAGTTTCCGTATTTCACCGCGTTGTCGATCAGATTGCCCAGGCAGCGTTTCAGCGTCTGCGGATGGCCGCGATACGGCGCACGCGCCGCGCCTTCGATTTCGACCTGCCCGCCCACCTCGCGCGCATCCGCCTGCAGGCTCTCGAGCAACGCCATCACGTCGATCGGCTGTGCGGACTCCTGAGAATCGAGTCCGCGCATGAAGTCGAGCGCGGCGCCCACCATCGCCTCCATCTCCTGCAGGTCCTTCTCGAATTTGGCGCGCAGTTCGGAATCGTCGAGCAACTCCGCGCGCAGCCGCAGCCGCGTAATCGGCGTCTTGAGATCGTGCGACATCGCCGCGAAAATCCGCGTGCGCTCGGCGATGAACTTGACGAGCTTTTTCTGCATGGTGTTGAACGCGCGCGCCGCGCCGCGCACTTCGAGCGGCCCGTGCTCCGCGAGCGGCGGGCGGTTGATGTCTTCGCCCAGTCCCTGCGCGGCCTCGGCGAGGGTCTTGAGCGGCCGCGTCACCCAGCGCACCGCGACCAGCGTCACCGCAAACACCGCCGCAAGCAGCACCAGAAGGCTTAGCAGCAGCCGGTACGGCCAGTTGACGGCCTCGGACGATTGCCGCGAATTGAAGGTAACGAGCGTGCCGTCCTGCAGGCGGGCCTGCACGATGAACGAAATTCCCGCGTGGCGACGCATTCCCGGTCCGAATGCGCCGGGCCCGGACTGTCCGGGGGCGCCTGCGTCCGTTCCCCACCTGCCGGGACCTCCCATCATACCGGGCCCCATGCCGTATCCCGGCCCAGGTCCGCCCCAGGGACGCGCATCGGTGACGTTCACGACGAGTGGATAGTTCTCCCCCAACGCGCGTTGCAGCACGGCCGCGTACTGCTCCGCCTGCTCTGCTTTCCCGGCGTCATCATCCGTGACGGGCAAAAGCGGCGGCTCATCGAGCGAAATTCGCAACGGCGGCGAGTTGAGTACGCTCACGATCCGCGCGCGTCCGGCGGGCTCGACCGAATCGAGCAGCCTGACGATATCGGCGATGCGTTGGGCGGAGCGCGTGCCCATCGCCCGCATGATGAATTCACCGCGTTCCTGCCAGTGGATCGCAAAGCTCAGCAGCTGCGCGGCCATCAGCCCCCCCAGCAGGATGAGCACCATGCGCGCAAACAGCGAACGCGGCAGCAGGCGCATTATTTTTCCACCTCGACCGCTACCGCCAGCACATAACCCTCGCCGCGCACGGTCTTGATGATCGCAGCCTCGGCCGCGTCGTCGTCCAGGCGATGCCGCAGCCGGCTCACCTGCACGTCGATGCTGCGGTCGAATGGCGATGCGTCGCGCGAGAGCATCAGATCGATCAACTGATCGCGATTGAGCACGCGGTTCGGATGCGCGAGGAACACCCTCAGCAATTTGAACTCGGTGCCGCTCAACGCCACCACGATGCCTTGTGGCGAACGCAGGTTGCGCGTCGCGATATCGAGCGCCCAGCCGGCGAAGCGCAGCGTGCGCGCTGCCTCGGGCCGGAGATTTTCCGGCAGCGTGCGCGCGCGCCGCAGTATGCTCTTGATGCGCGCGAGCAGCTCGCGCGGATTGAACGGCTTGGGCAGATAATCGTCCGCGCCCATTTCCAGGCCGACGATGCGGTCGGTTTCCTCGCCGCGCGCGGTGAGCATGATGATCGGAACTTCCGAGCGGGCGCGCACATCGCGGCATAGCGTGAGTCCGTCGGCGCCCGGCAGCATCACGTCGAGCACCACGATATCCGGGCGCGCGGCTTCGAACGCCGCCCACATGCCCTTGCCATCGGCCACCGCCGTGACGCGATAGCCGTTCTTTTGCAGGTAATCGCGCAGCAGGCTGCGGATTTCCAGATCGTCATCGACGACCAGCACGTGATCTTGCGCATTCATGATGTCTGTATACCGCTGCGACGGCCTGCGCGGGAAAAAAATTGTATCGCAGTGTAACAAGCCGCGCCGCTGACAGGCTGCGATACAAAAATGGCCGCGCATGACATCCTAGCGTTACACACAAGGAGTCAAATGAAGTTGCCCTTAGAGCCTGCGAGCGCCGTCAAAACCGGCCCGCCGGCACGATGTAGGCAAAACCTCAATCAACGCAATGGAGATCAATTATGAGCAACACCCGTAAAATTCTGGTCGGCGCCATCGCCGCGGCAGCGCTTGCCGCATCCAGCGCGCTCGTTTACGCGCAGCCCGCGGGTCCCGGAGCCGGATGGCGGGACCCCGGTGCAGCGGGCGGACCCGGTGCCGATCGCGGTGCTATGGGACAACGCCACGGCGCAGGACACGGCCGTTCCGGCATGATGCATCATGGGCCGGGCGCGGGACGCGGCGGTCCCGGCGGCAAGTGGAGCAACCCGGCGGCGGCTGTCGAGGGACATCTGGCCGCACTGAAGGTCGAACTCAAAATCACGCCCGATCAGGATACGGCGTGGAAGACCTTCACGGACAAAGCCCGGCAGCAGGCTGACACCATGATTGCACGGCGCGACGCGCGGCGCGCGCAGATGTCCTCCACAACGCCCGCCACGCCGCAGTCGGCGCCGGAGCGCCTGGCGCAACGCACTGAGTTCGCGAAGCAACGCGTCGCCGGCATGGAAACCATGACTGCAGCCGTGAAAGATCTTTATGCCGTGCTCACGCCTGAGCAAAAGACCCTCGCCGATCGCCAGCTCGCGCACGGACCGATGGGTGGCGGTGGACGCGGGATGGGTGGCGGACGCGGTTTCCGTCGCTGATCTGCACGGTCATCGATCACAACCAGCGCCACAACCAAGAGTGCCGGGCCCGCAAGGACCCGGCATTTTTTTGCGCCAGCGGGCCGTCCCGCACCCGGGAATCGTATAATCCCGCAGCGCACCAACCCGGGAGAACCACGATGGCGAACTCGCCTAACGACGGCTACTACGAAGCCTACTGGCCGCGCGCAGCGCGCCAGCAGCGCACACGCGCGCTCGCGCCGCGCCTCGCGACGCTGGAGGGAAAAACGGTGGCGCAGATCTGGGACTATCTGTTCAAGGGCGATCAGGTGTTCGAATTGCTCGAGGCAGGACTCAAAGCGCGTTATCCGGGCGTCAAATTCGTGAGCTGGCGCGAATTCGGCAGCACTCACGGCGGTGAGGAAAAGGAAGCCCTGGCGGCGCTGCCCGCGCGTTTCAAGGAACTCGGAGTGGACGCCGTGATTTCCGGGATGGCGTGTTGAGGCAGTTGCACGCCCGCCGTGTTGCGGGCAAGTGCGGTATGCGAAGCGGCGGGCTACCCAACCTCATCGCTGACGTGTGAAGGCTTTTTCCGCCAGGCCGCGGCAACTTCGATCGGACTCGGCATGCCGAACATTTCGCTCGCGCTGGTGCCCGGCCATATCGGCACCCAAAGCGCCGCCGAAATCCGGCGCAACATTCTAGAGGTCACCGCGCAACAAGTAATCGACAATCTGACGGTCATGCCCGCGGCCCGCGGCGAGCAGTCCGAACCCGGCCCGCGCGACATCGTGGTCAAAGGCGGGTTCAGGGAAGTGAACCGCTATTTCTACGAGCACGAACTCTCCGACGGGCTGCCGATCGTGCCGCCGACGCGCGCCGAGATCGACTCCTTTCTGCGCTTTACCGACCGCGACCCAGACGAGATCCTCGGCGTGCTGCTGCCCGACAAACGTGCCGCCACCATCTGGAGTATTGCGGTCAACGGTATCATGGCTGGCTGCCGCCCCGAGTACATGCCGGTGCTGGTTGCGGCGATCGAGGCGATGTGCGACCCCGAGTACGGCGTCGAGCACAGCGGCAACACGCCGGGCGGCGACACGCTGATCATACTCAACGGCCCGATTATCAGGCAGCTCGGATTCAACTATACCCAGGGCGCCATGCGCGATGGCTTCATGCCGAACACGTCCGTCGGGCGCTTCTGGCGGCTGTATTTGCGCAACGTCGCCGGTTTCCTGCCGAACAAGACCGACAAGGCCACTTTCGGCAATACCTGGCGCGTCGTGCTCGCGGAAAACGAAGATGTCCTGAAGCAGATAGGCTGGGAGCCCAACAGCGTGGAGATGGGCTTTGCCGCGGGCGACAATACGGTAACGATCGCGCGCTATACCGGCGGTGGATCGCTGTCATCGGTCTCGGGCAGCACGCCCGAAGAGCTGCTGCCGTATCTCGCGGACAGCGTGCAGCGCTTCAACAACTGGCAGATTACATTCACCACCAGCCACGGCAACGGCACGCTGCGCCCGCTCGTGGTGATCAGCCCGATCATCGCCGAGACGATCGCCAAAGCAGGCTGGTCAAAGGCTGACGTGAAGCGCTATCTCTACGACCACGCGCGGCTGCCGGCGTGGGAGTTCGAGCGCCAGTTGCGCGACTGGAACATCCGCGGCGTGTGGGACTTGAAAGACGACGTCACCGCGGGCCGCATTCCCAAAGTGTTTTACGAATCAGACGATCCCAACCGCAGGGTGCCGATCGTGTGGGAACCCGAGGACTACATGATCGCGGTCGCCGGCGACCCGCTGCGCAACAACGCCTACGTGTTCGCGCACAACGCTTTTCTCGGCTATCCGGTCGGCAAGAAAATCCAACTGCCGAAAGACTGGGACCGCTTGCTGGCTGCCGCCAGCGAGTAGGATGGGTTGAGGCCGTCATGGCCGATACCCATCGTGAACGATCGCGCTACAGAAAATCTTTTATCACACCCCACGCCGCGCCGAGCGCGAGTATCCCGAAGGCGAGCATCGACAGACCGAACGCCGGGCCGCGCGGAGCAGGATAAGGAAGAATTTTTCAGAAGAACGCGTCTACGGGGTAGAATAATTCTCTGAGCGACGTTCGAAATTTCACTTCGCGCAATTCCAACCCGAAAGGCCACACTAATGAGTCTCAAGGAGCTTGCCGGAAAGGTGGCAATAATCACTGGCGCCACGCGCAAGCGGGGATTGGGGCGTGCGATCGGTTTGTGCCTTGCGCGTGCCGGTGCGGACGTGGTGGTGACGGGCAGCGGCAGAACACCGGTCCACGAAATGCCGCGCGACGAACAAGAAAGCCGCTGGCGAGGTGCTGCGGATGTGGCGGCAGAAATCACCGCGCTCGGAGTGCGCGCGCTTGCGCTCGATGCCGATGTGACTTGCGCTGCCGACGTGCAGCGGCTGGTCGCGGAAACCGTGGCCAAGCTCGGCCGCATCGACATCCTCGTCAACAACGCGGCGGTTTCCCGTGCCAATGACCGGGTGCCGATCCAGGATCTCGATGACGATCTGTGGCGCAAGATCGTCGATGTCAATCTCACCGGAACGATGCTGTGCTCGAAATATGTTTCGCGCCAAATGATAGCGCAGGACGAGGGCGGCAGCATCATCAGCATATCCTCGGTGGCAGCGGTCAGGGCGCCGGCAACCTATGCCGCCTACTCGGCGTCCAAAGCGGGAATTCACGCGTTGAGCGCCACGCTCGCCGCCGAGCTTGGGCCGCTCGGGATCACGGCCAACGTCATTGCTCCCGGATTCCTCGATACGGCGCGCATCGACGTGCTGCGCACGGAGGGGCGTTGGGATAGACGTCTCAAATCGATCCCGATCGGCCGCCCGGGAACGCCTGAGGAAGTTGCGGAGCTCGTACGCTATTTGAGCGGACCGCATGCCCGCTGGATCAGCGGTGAGGTCATCATGATGAATGGCGCCGAAGTGCGGCGCGCAGCGAACTGAGCGGTTCAACATCATTCATTCGGTCCGCTTTCGCGATCGGGGTGGATGCCGCGCGCTCGGAGCATCGCCGGGATCTCCGAAAGCCGGTGTGCGACCTCGATGCCCGCATCGAGCAACATCCGCCGCTTGGCCGAAACCGTGTCAGACGAGTCGCGGATCATCGCGGCCGCGTGGCCGAAGCTTGCACCTAGGGGGTATCGCTCCTGGAATTCGCCTGCGAGCACCGCAATCACGGGCTTCGCGCAGCGGCCCGTCTTTACGAATTCGGCGACTTCCCGCTCGTTCGGCGTGCCCGGTTCCCCGAACATCAGTATCGCGGCGGTCGCGGGATCTTCAGCGAAGCGCTGCACATATTCCACCATTGGCGTGCAGGGCACGGCGTCGCCGCCCATCGATACCGCGGTCGAAACGCCATAGCCCGCCGCTTTGAGCGTCAGCCCGAACTCCGCCGACATCCCGCCCGAGCGGGACACAATGCCGATGGAGCCGGGCACGAAAACCCGACACGGGATGTCCCCGCCGATTCCACCCAGCTGGCACTTGCCCGGCGAGATTACGCCATTCGTATTGCAGCCGACGACGATTGCACCGCAGGCGCGCGCCTGCGCTCGAATGACCACCGTGTCGTGGACCGGCACGTTCTCGGCAAGCACTATGATTACGGGAATGCGCGCTTCGAGACTCTCGAACACCGCATCGCGTACCGCGAGCGGCGGTGCGTACACGACTGCTGCGTCGATGGCATGCCGGCACACTGCGGACTGCACCGTATTGTATACAGGCAAGCCGAGCACCACGGCGCCTCCTCGACCCGGTGTGACGCCGCATACGATGCGCGAGCCATACGCAATGCACAGTTTCGCGTCGCGTTGTCCTTGCGCACCCGTGAGGCCTTGAACCAGCACCCGGGTGCTCGCGTCGATCAGGATGCTCATTTAGATGCAACCGCCGTGCGCGGCCCGCCAGTCAGCTCGATGATCTTGGCGACCGCTGCATCGATCGGCGTGCCCGGCGCCATATAATGCAATCCGGGTAACGTTGCAGCGATAGCGCGCGCCTTATCTTCACCGGGCCCGAACAATCGAATCACGATCGGCAGCACTTTGGGATCGACATGGCGCTCGACCAGGATCTCCAGAATATGCTGCATGCGCTGGTCCACCTGGACGAGTTGCAGAAAGTTATAGCTGACCAGAATGCCGCGCACCTTCGGATTGGCGAGGATCGCGTCGAAGATCGCTCCCATCTTCTCTTTCCAGCCTGCGCCGGGTGTCGAGTCGAGGTGATTGGCCGGGGCCGCACCCATCGCCAGCATCATATCGTGCTGCAGCAGGCTCGCGCCGCCACCGCCGACGATGAAGCCGATGTCGCCGTCCAGCTCCGAATAGCGAAACACTGCGCCCGGTGTCTTGTTGTTGGCGGCAATGACGGCGAGCTCGCGCTCGTTGGCTTGACGGCCGGCGCGGGTTGCGCCGGCTATGGCTGCCTTGCGCCATTCCGGGTGTCGCCCGAGCGCCGAGTCGTCGACTCCCAGCATCGCCCCTACGAGACATAGCGAGCCGTCCTTGCGTACGGCGATCGGGTTCAATTCAAGTGTGAGCGCGTCGGCGCTGCGAAACGCTTCCCATAAAGCGGACGTCAAGCGCCCGAGGGCGGGCAGCAATTGGTTGTCCACGCCTGCGCGTTCCCACAGATCCACCGCGTGCCAGGATTTGAGACCGCGCAGCGGATCAACATCGAGGCGTGCGATCGCATCCGGCCTGTTGCGACCGATTTCCTCGATGTCGACGCCACCCTCGCGGCTCGCCATCACGGTCGGCGGATAGCTGTTCAGGATGAAGCTCAGATAGAGCTCCGAGGCGATGTCTTCGTGCGACTCGACATAGACTTGCTCGACTTGAAGGTTTGCAATTGTCAATGCCAACAAGTCGCGAGCAGCGGTCCGCGCCGCTTCCGGCGTATCGGCGAACCGCACCGCGCCGGCCTTGCCGCGCCGTCCGGCTGGAACCAGCGCCTTGACTACTGCGCGGCCGCCAAGCTCCGCTGCGGCCAGGCCGGCTGCTTCGGGGGTGTCGGCGGCGCACCCGCGCGGAACGGGAAGCGACCGGTCTCGAAGAAACGCTTTCGCAAGATCTTCCGTGAGGGCAATCATATACGAATCACGCGTTCATCCTGCCGCGCGCGAGCCGCTTGAAAACCGGGTTTTGCGCCGCGCCGGTTTGCATCACTGCTTGGCGAGCCCGAGCTCACTGAGCACGGTTTTCATCTCGGCAAATTCGCTTTCGTAATACCGCGCCGTATCGCGGCTGTTGCGGTAATTGCTTCGCCAGTTATTGGCTTCCAGTTCCTTCTTCCATTCGTCGCTTTGCGACAGCTTGAGGAAGGCGTTTTCCCAGAATGCGAGCTGCGGCGCGGCGAGGCCCCTGGGACCGATCGCACCCTGCGATGCATTGAATTCGATGTTTACGCCCTGCTCCTTCCACGTCGGCACGCCGGCGAGCGCACCGACGAGTCGCTGCCCGGAGGTGATCGCGAGCACACGGATCTTGCCGGCCTGGAACTGGCCGAGGACGTTTGGCGTAGTCGAAGACACGACGTCGATGTGGCCGCCCAGCAATGCGGTCACTGAGTCGCCCGACGACTTGAAAGCGACGACTTTCAGTCGCTTGATGTCTACGCCTGCCGTCTTCAGCGGCTTGGCGATGCCCACGTGGATGTGGTTGCCGGGTGCACTGGCGACCGCAATGCTGAGAGATGAAGGATCCTTGCGTAGCCGCTCGACCAGGTCCTGCGCGTTCCTGAGCGGAGAATCCGTGCGTACGGCAACCGTAATATATTCGTCGAACAACAGCGCGATAGGCGTGAAATCCGCATAGGACAGCGGGCTCGCGCCTATGATCTTGTTGGTCAGTATCGTATACGGCGCGATCGATACGTAATGGCCGTCGCCCGCGTGCTGGTTGATGTAATTCCATGCGATCGTGTTGGCGCCGCCGGGCTTGTTGACCACCGTCGACGACACCTCGAGAATTTTCTTGTCCTGCCAGATTTTCTGCACCATGCGGTTCGCTTTGTCCACGGCGCCGCCCGCAGCCGTGCCCGAGATGATTTCGACGTTACGCTCGGGCTTCCACGCGGACTGCGCGCATGCGCTGCCTGCGAACAACAGGGCGGCGAGCGCTCCACATATTTCGGTCCAGCGCATCTCCTATCCTCCTTGATCGTGCACGGCTAAGGCCTGACGCCGCCTTTGAGCCGGGGGCCGAGCTGGGTCGCAAGCCGACCCTGGAGCGCATCTATGAACTCGCACAGGTACGGCCGCGTCTCACGCGGATCTATCATGTCTTCAATTGCAAAGGCCTCTGCGGTCCTGAACGGGGAGCTGTACTGGCGCAGATCTTCTTCGATTTCCCGCTCGCGCTGCGCCGGGTCGGGTGCATTTTCGATTTCGCGCCGGTAAGCGGCCTTGACCCCGCCTTCGAGCGGCAGCGATCCCCATTGAGCGGACGGCCACGCGATCTTGAAGTTGAGTCCGCGGCGGTCTATCACTCCACCCCCGGCGACGCCATAGCACTTGCGCACCAAGATCGTGAACACGGGCACGTTGAGCTGCAGCCCGATGTAGCGCGTGCGCATGCCTTCACGCATGATCCCGTCCGCTTCAGACTCCGCGCCGACCATGAGCCCCGGGATGTCCGCGAAGAACACGATGGGAATGTTGAACAGGTCGCACAACTCGAGAAAATGTCCCTGTTTGCGGGCTGCCTTGTAATCCATGATGCCGCCGGCCATCGGATTGTTGGCGACGATGCCGACCGGCTTGCCGTTCATGCGCGCGAGCGCGGTAATCAACGAACGGCCGAATGTCGGCTGTATCTCGAACATGGAGCCCTGGTCTACGACCATTCCGACGAGCTTCTTCATGTTGTACGCCGCACGCGCGGAACGCGGCACTATGTTCGCGAGTGCGTCGTCGCAGCGGTCGACCGGGTCGCTGCATGGCACGGCTGGCGGCAACTGCCAGACGTTCTGCGGCATATAGCTCAGGAAGCGGCGTATCTGCAGCAGGCAGTCGTCTTCATTCGCCGCCACGTTGTCTATGGTGCCCGCGGTGTCGACTGCGATTTTGGAGCCGCCGAGTTCCTCTTTGGTCAGCTTGTGGCCGAACGCGCGTTCCACGACCGGCGGACCCGCGGCAAAAATCTGGCTCCTGCCCTTGATCATGATCGACCAGTGGCTTAGTATCGCGCGCGCCGACGGCCCGCCCGCCACGGTGCCCATTACAGCGCTGATCACGGGGACGATGCCCATCAGGTCCACCGAGCGCTCGAAGCCATCCTGGCCGTAGCCCGGCACCACGCTATAGCCTTTCCTGCGCGCGGTGTTCACCGTGCCGCCCGTGCCTTCGATCAGATTGATCAGCGGAATCCGGTATTCGTACGCGAGGTCTTCGACGAAGCCGCCTTGGCCCCCCTTGCGGCGGTCGCTGCCGAACCCTGTTCCGGCCCGTATCGTGTAGTCCTCGCCGCCGATTGCAATCGGCCGACCGTCGATACGGCCCAGCCCCATCACATACGGTGCAGGCTCGAATCCTGTGAGTTTCCCGGCAGCATCATAGTTACTGCGCCCGGCCAGCTTGCCGACTTCGCGAAAGGAGCGCGGGTCGAGCAACGCAGTGATTCGCTCGCGCACGGTCATCCCGCCGGCCGCATGCTGCTTGGCGATCGCGTCGGGTCCGCCGCAGACTTCTGCCAGACGGCGGCGGCGCTGCAGCTCTTCAATCTCAGGTTGCCAGGTCATAGGGGGTCCAGCATCGCCGCCCGGCACGCACGCGGCTTGGGATTTTCACTATCTGCGACTATATCGTCGGCTCGGCAAGCGGTCAATCGCACGGTGTCCGGTGAAACTTTTGCTCGCTCGATGATTATTTGAACCCTTCATCGGCCCGAGCGGGTTCACTCCGACGCAGTTTGATTTGCAACACCGGCGCGAGTAGCTCGGGATAGGCGGCGAAGAAGATGCGAGAAACCCACTACGGCGTAAGAAGGGCGGAAAAAGCGGAACACGGCCCGCTGGGAGTTTGATTTACATCAACCCCCAACTCGGCTGGGGTCAGTACAGTTCGCAAGTCTTGACCCCCGGTCCCATCGAGAGTGTTTTCGGTACCGCATTCCAAGCCACCAGAGCTGCCCGCGCGGGAAGGGTTTTTATACTGATCGGGTGATGCGAGCGTAACAGCGTACGGGTTTGCAGGCAGACCATGGGTTTTGCGCCACGAGTTTTTATTGGATAGGGCCATCGTTATCATGACAACACAGAACGCAATTGACCTGCGTCGCCTGGTTCCGGTGCTGGCACTGGCCGCTGCGGCCTGGGTATTCGGGGCGGCAGTGCCGGGACACGCGCAGGGATATCCATCCAAACCGATCAAGATCGTCGTCGCGTATCCTCCCGGAGGGGGCACGGATCTCGTCGCAAGAATCATCAGCGACGAGATGTCGCGCAGCCTGGGACAGCGGGTCATCGTCGATAATAAGGGCGGCGGCGGGACCATCATCGGGACCGAGAGCGTCGCCCGTGCGGCGCCTGATGGCTACACGCTTTTTTTCGGCACGAACGCGATGGTGATCAATTCGGCGCTGCATGAAAAGCTCCCTTACGATCCCATCAGCGACTTCGAGCCGATCAGTCTCATATCCGTCCAATCCCTTGGCATATTCGTAAACCCTCGCCTCAACCTGGGATCCATCCAATCACTGATCGCTTATGCGAAGGCCAATCCCGGGGGAGTGAACTTCGCTTCGTCCGGTAACGGCTCCGCCCAGCACCTTGCGGGCGAATTGCTGCGCAGCCTGGGGGGCATCAATATCCTGCACATTCCCTACAAAGGCGCAGGCGGTAATGCCATTACCGACCTTCTCGCGGGCAACGTGGACATGATGATCACCTCCCTGTTCGGCATCGGTGAACATGTAAAATCGGGACGTTTGAAACTGATCGCCACGACCGGGAGCCAGCGATCCGTGGCGACGCCGGACGTCCCAACCGTGGCGGAAAGCGGAGTGCCCGGCTACAAGATGATTACCTGGCAGGCGTTGTTTGCTCCGGCCCGAACCAGCAAAGCAGTCATAGACAGCCTCAATTCGGAACTGCGGCGCATCAGCGATGTAAAGAAGGTCACAGAGCGACTTTTCGAGAACGGGCTTGAATACAAGACCAGCACGCCGGCAGAGCTGCGCGAAATGCTGATAGGCGAGCGCAAGCTATACGTCGACATCGTCAGGAAAACGGGCGCCAAAACGGATTGATCCCCGTGGCAAGCCACGGGGAATTGCAAGTTCAACTGCCGAAAGGCTGGGACCGCATGCTGGCTACCGCCAGCGCGTAGCGCTACAGAAAATCTTTTATCACGCCCCACGCCGCGCCGAGCGCGAGGACCCCGAAGGCAAGCATCGACAGTCCGTACGGCGGGCTCCGCCGCTTGGGATCCTGCAGATAAGCGAACGCATACCACACCCGCGCGGCGAGCCACACTACGCCGAGCGCCGCCGACCAGACCCCGCTCACGTACGCGGCGAACAGCCACAGCGCCGGCAGGAACAACACCGCGTTCTCCAACGTGTTCATCTGCACGCGGAACGCGCGATCGAATTCCGGATGCCCCGTCGTTGCGGGCGCATCGATCCGGTACTTGCCGCGTGCCCTGCCTACGATCCCCGCGACGACGAACAACAACAGCAGCACGCCCAGCGTAATCAAAGCCGGCCAATGAAAGTCATGCATTTGTCATCCCCCTCGATAAAGGCCCGCGGCCCGGCGCTACTTTACTCCAACTTGCGGGCGGTCATCTGTATCCAGGGCGGCCGCCGGCTCAGCCCCAGACACAGCGCGCCGCCGACGGTGATGCCGGCGATCACCAGATAGGCAAGCTGGTAGTTGCCGCGAGTGTCGAACACGTATCCCATGAAAATCGGCACGACGATCGTGACCGGCACCTGCAGCAAGACGATGAGCCCGCGGATGGCGGCGAAGTGCTTGCTGCCGAAAAAGTCCGCGGGCAGCGTCTGCACCATGACCAGCCAGCCGGCGTGGCCGATGCCGAAGGTCAGGTAGAATGGAATGAACAGCCACCAACGCTCGGGCGAGACAAAGGCGAAGAAGCAAAGGCCTATGCCTTCGAGCGCGACTGCCAGCATATACATGTTCTTTCTGCCGACGGTGTCGCCCAGCCATCCCACCGCCCAGCGCAGGGGAATCGCGGCCATGCCATACGCGGCAGCCTGGATGCCCGCGAAGCCGAGCGAGAACCCTGCCGACTTCAGATGCGGGACCTGGAAGACGATCCACACGATCTGCGCCGCAGCACCTGCGGCCATTGCCAGCACCAGCAGATAAAAAGCGGGCGTGCGGATCACCTCCCCTACCGCCAGACCGCCGGTGGCGCGCGAGCGGGCGGCGTGCGCGGTGGCGCCATGGCTTTCGCCGCCCGGGATTTCGCCGTCGGGAAGCAAACCGGCGTTTTCCGGCCGGTCGCGGATCACCAGCGCCAGCGGGATTCCGACAACGAAGATGACTACCGCCAGGATGACGAACGTCTCATGGAAGCCGAAGCCCGCGATCATCGCGGCGAGGATCATGGTCGCGAAGTAGCCGAAGCCGTTGCCGGTGGTGATAACGCTCATGGCGCGCCCGCGCTTCGCGACAAACCAGCGCATGACGGCGAGGCTGAAGGCGTTGGGCCCGCCGATGCCCATACCGAGGGCCATGATCATGCACGCGGCGTAATAAATGGGCAGGGTCGTCGCCCGGGAAAAAAGCAGCATCGAAAGCGCGATGATCGTCGCCCCAGCCACCGCCATCTTCCGCGGCCCGACACGGTCCAGGATGTGGCCCGTGACCGGCGCAAGCAGTCCCTGCTGCAGCATCTGGATCGAAAACCCCAGCGCGATTGCGGTTACGCTCCAGCCCGAGGTCAGCCGGAATTCTTCCAGGAAAACGCCGAACCCGAAGAAGGTGATGCCCAGAACGATAAAATTCGTCCCGGCGCCGGCGCCGGCGATGTACCAGCCGTAGAAAACCTTGCGGTTCAGGACAGCAAGCCGACGGTCTGTAGTTCCTGCTTCAGCGTGCGTTTCTCGTCGGCCGTGAGCGGCTGCATCGGCGCCCGTGGCGCGCCGCCGGTGAATCCCAGCAGCTCGCTCCAGTACTTGATGGCGCTGATCGGCACACTCGGCGCCGACCACTTGCCGTTCATCCACTTGTCGGCGATGCGGCGCACCGGATCCATGGTCTTCGACACCGCGCGCGCGCCTTCCACGTCTCCGGCCCTTGCCTTATCGGTGTACTCGCGCATGGTTTGCCGCCCCGCGGTCTGCAGCAGATAAGGATCGGGACTGGACATGAACAACGGGTCGTTGTGTTTGATGATGTTGTCGAGCCAACGCCCCTCGTTGGGATCGCACACGACGATTTTTTCGCCGGCCAGGCGCCGCACCTCGTCGGTGTGGGCGGGCGGCAGCGGGTTCTTGATGCAGAAAATGTTCTCGAGCCCGGCGATGCGCGCCACCAATTCCGGCGTCAGCGTGTAGCCACAGATCGGCGTGTTGAAGAGCGACACGGCGATGTCGACCTCCGCGCACAGACCCTGGAAAAATCCGTAAAGGTCGTCGGGCTCGCGCGTGGTCACCGCCGGATTGCTGACGATCACGTAAGTCGCCCCGATCTGTTGCGCGTGCTGGGTAAGCGCGATGGTGTCGCGCAAGCTCATGCAGCCGGTGTGCGCCAGCGTCTGCGCCTTGTCGCCGACTTCCTCAACCACGATTTGCTGTCCGCGCCGGCGATCTTCCATCGTCAGCGACCAGTACTCGCCGACCAGGCCGCCGAAGAACAGCCCGTCGAGCTTGAGCAAGTCGACGTATTTGCGCACATCTTTGCGCAGGCCCGCCTCGTCGAGATCGCCATCGGCCTTGAAGGGGTACGGGATCGCGGCCCAAATGCCGTGCAGATTGGCCCTGCCATAGGCCTTCGCTTCGGATTTCCGGTATTGCATGAATTTTCCTTTCTGAGTGACTGAAGAACGTTGCAAATGGGGTGGGAGATCTGATAAAGCGAACATTATAGCCGCGAAATGTTACCTGCCGCTCCCTATGAGTTCCGGCCGACGATAACCCGTCAGACCAATGCCCCCGGCCGCCGCAGGTAGCGGTCCTTGATCGAATCGGCCGCCCAGCAGGCGAGCGCGCCTATCGTGACGGTCGGGGCGCTGGCACTGTTCTGCGGAAATGCGCTGCCGCCGATCGTGAACACGTTGTGCACATCCCATGATTGCAGATACTTGTTGACCGCACTCACCGCCGGATCCGCGCCCATCACCGCGCCGCCGATATTGTGCGTGCTCTGATACGGGACGATGCTGTAGCGGGCCGCCGACGGCTCGGAGATGCTCATTTTCGAGGGACCGATGGCCTTGGCGATTGCCACCATCTTGTTGGTGATCCAGGCGGACATCCTGCGCTCGTTCTCGTGCCAGTCGAAGGTCATGCGCAGCAGCGGCAGACCATTGGCGTCGCGGTAGGTCGGGTCGAGATCGAGATAGCGCGTGCGGTAGCTCTGGCAGGTACCGTGCAACGTGATCGGGAACGAACGGCGGTAATACCGCGCCACGGCTTTTTTCCGATCCGCGCCCCAGCGCGGCGTGCCCGGCGGCACCGGGTTGGAGCGTATCGGTGTTGCCCCGGCGCTTTGCGAGGCCACGTACGCGCCGCCGATGAAGCCCAGACCCTGGTGATCGAAGTTGTCACCATTGAAGTCATCGATCGCGGTGCCGACCGTGTCGTTGCCGATAAACTGATTGAACTCCTGGTCCTCGAAAAACAGCGTTACCTTGCTCCCGGTTTGATAGGAATAGTTTCGTCCAATCACGCCCTGATTGCTGACCGGGTCGTACGGCTTGCCGATACCGGAGAGCAGCATCAGGCGCGTGTTGTTGAACGTGTAGGAGGTCAGTATCACCAACTCGGCGGGCTGTTCCACTTCACGTCCCCGCGCGTCCACGTACGTTACGCCCGTCGCGCGCTTCTTATCGGAGTCCAGATTTACCCTGATCACATTGGCCAGCGGGCGCAGCTCGAAGTTCGAATGCTTGAGCAACGCCGGCAACACGGTCGTCAGCGGGCTTGCTTTCGCACCCGTCGCGCAGCCGTAGCCGCCGCAAAAACCGCCGCGCGCGCACTGGCCCAGCATCAGCCGGTAGGGATTGGTATAGGGGCGCGTCATGGCCGCGGAAGGATTCTGATACGGCGAGTAGCCGAGCGATCCGGCAGCCTGCGCGAACAGCGCACCGGCGTGGGTCCGTTCGGTCGGCGGGTTCGGATACTCGCGCGTGCGCGCGCCCTCGAACGGATTACCGCCGGGCTGGATCTCGCCATTGAGATTGCCCGCTTTGCCGCCGACGCCGTAGAGATGCTCGAACTGGTCGTAATACGGCTCCAGTTCATCATAGGTGATGCCCCAGTCCTGGCTGGTGCAGTCTTCCGGCATCTGCTGTTGGCCGTAACGCTCCAGCGTGCGGCTGCGGGTCTCGAAGTCCCACGGCAGAAAGCGCCGCGCGCGACAGGCCCAGTGCGCGCCCGCACCGCCCACGCATTCGCCGGGCTTGAACGAGCCCAGTTCGCGTATCGGCAGCGCGGTCTGGTTCAGGCTGTTGCGAAACGTAAGCGTCTCGCGCGACAGGTTCTGGAACAGATCGCTGTGACGGTGGTACTTGAGCTCGTCGTGCGCATAGGGCATCACGAAATCGTGCTGGGGATCGATCATGCGCCCGCGCTCGAGACAAACGACCTTGAGGCCGGTCGCGGCGAGTTCCTTGCATAGGATCGTGCCGGCGACTCCGGCGCCGACCACCACCACGTCGACCGCTTTGAGCCTGGTGACGGTCATCGCTGCTTACCGGGCCTTGTATTTACTACTGTGGCTTGATGCCGGCCGCCTGGGCCGCTTTTTTCCACCGCGCGATCTCGGAGCGGACGTGGGCGGCGAATTCTCCCATGCTCTCGCCGCCCGGCTCGCCGCCGATCTCGAGCAGCCGCTCCCTCACGTTCGGGATCTTCAGCACCGCCACGACGTCGTCGCGGATCCGCGTGACGACATCCTTGGGAGTGTTGCCAGGCGCGAAGAGGCCCCACCAGGAGAGGATTTCGTAGCCGGGCACGTCGTTGGGGATCAGGGGCGCATCGGGGAATATCAACGAGGGCTTGGTGGAGGCGATGCCGAGCAGCCGCACGCGGCCCGAGCGGATGATCCCCTGCAGCGTGATCGTTCCGGCGACGCCCAGCTCCACGTGCCCGCCCATGACGTCGATCATCAGCGGCGCCCCGCCTTTGTACGACACAGGCGTGATATTTACTTTGGCGAGCGTGTTGAAGTAACGCGTGGTGAGTTCATTGCCGGGGGTGCCCATGTTGAGCGGGCGGACGCGGGCGAGCGCGACCAGCTCCTTGATGTTCTTCGCCGGCAGCGACGGGTGCGAGACGATGGCCTCCGGCGAGAAGGCAACGATCGTGATGGGCACCAGATCCGTGAGAGGATCGTATGGAAGCTTCGCGAACAGCGCGGGGAGATACGAATACTGGATGGACGTGAACAGCAGCGTGTGCCCGTCGGGCGGGCTCTTCGCCACGAGTTCGTTGCCGATGATGGTGGTCGCGCCCGGGCGCGAATCCGCGATCACCTGCTGCTTCCAGCGCTCGGCAAGCGGCGGGCCGATGATGCGTGCCTGGGCGTCGGTGCTGCTGCCCACCGGGAACGGGATGATCAGGCGCACCACCTTGCTCGGGAACGCCTGCGCGAGGACGGCGTGAATCGGCGCCAGCAGCGCAGTCGCGATTACCGTCATTCCAAGCAGCAAATTACGCATGGCTCGTCTCCCTTGGTTAATCGATTCTCACAAACCTTACCCGCCGCTTCCCATGAGACCCGGCCGGCGATAACCGGCGAGGTCTTCGGCGATACGCAAACGCGCGACGTCGTTGGTGTTCTCGGAATGCAGGAAGATCAGCGCATCGCGCACGTACTTCTGCAGCGGCAGCTCGCGCATCACGCCCATGCCGCCGAAAATCTGCGCCGCCTCGAGCGTCACCCGCTGCACCGTCTCGGAAGTTACGATCTTGGCAATGGTCTGCAGCGGCAGCTCGGGCAGGCTGCCGTCGGCATAGGCCTCCGGATGGTCGGAGGCCCAGGCGGCCTGCCAGATCAGGCTGCGTGCCGCTTCCAGGCCGATCGCCATGTTGGCGAGCGTCAATCCCACCGCCTGATGTTCGATGATCGCTCGGCCGCCCTGCACGCGCAGCCGTGCATACTCGAGCGCAGCTTCATACGCGGCGCGGCCGATGCCGAGATTCATCGACTGGAACCGCGGCATGGCCCGGCCCGGCGATTTGACGCTGCCCATCAGCGTGCTTTTGCCTTCCTCGCCGACGAGGTTTCCCGCCGGCACCCGGCAATCCTCGAACACCAGTTCGCCGTTGGAACCCAGCCTGCGTCCGACCTTGTCGTGTTCCCGTATCGTGAGTCCGGGGGTGTCGCCCGGAACCAGCAACGTGCTCATGCCGAGCGTGCCGGCCTGCGCGGAACCGGTCCTGACATGCACCGCAATCAACTTCGCGATCGGCGCGCTGGTGATGAAGTTCTTGACGCCGTTGATGACCCAGTCGCCGTTGCCGTCGCGCACCGCGGTAGTCTTGTAGCTCGCTCCGGGAACGTTCGGCTGATGGTAGTTCCAGCCGAGATCGGTATCGGGCTCATGCCCCGCCGTCGCGAGATGATAGCGGTCGTCGGCCAGAAACTGCGGCAGAAAGCGGGCACGCTGCTCCGCGGTCATCGCCCGATCGAACCAGACGTGCGCCAGCGCCAGAGTCTGCCCCAGCGTCGCGGCGATGCCGACATCGCCGACCGCGAGTTCTTCGATCACGATACAGGCCGTCAGGTTGTCAGCACCCGCGCCTCCCGCTTCCTCCGACAGCATCAGCGTGCGCAACCCCATGCGCGATGCCTTCTCGAGCACCTCCCACGGGAAACGCGCGTCGAAATTTTCCAGGCGTTCGCGTTCCAGCGCAATCGGCTTTATTTCATGCTTCACGAAATCGCGTACCGTGTCGCGAATCGCGCGCTGCTCCGGGGTCAGTTGAAGATTGAACATTTTATCGTCAGTCCTTTAACCGTACAGTGTCGGAAATTCTAAAATGAACTCCTTCCCCCTTGACGGGGGAAGGTTGGGATGGGGGTGAAAAAGTTAATTGATGGGCGCCCGCTCAATCGACACGAATGTTGGCCTCGCGTATGAACGTGCCGTAACGTTCGCGGTCCTGGCTCTGTACCGCCGCGAACTCCTCGGGCGAAGCGGTGACCACCTCGGCCCCGAAGATGGTAAGCGCGGTGCGCGGTGGCCTCCCCGCAGCGGGGGAAGCCGCCCGGACATCACGCCGCTTTTGCAGTCGGGATGCGCGCCAGCAGACCCGTTTTCTCGACATCGGAGCGCAATTCCTGCCGCTCTTTGTCGGTGATTTGCGGCAGACCCGGGCGGACCAAACCACCGGCCATGCCCATCAGTTCGCACCACGCCTTGATATTGGCGATGGGGATCAGCTTGTTGTTCACCCAAGGCGAACGCATCCACTTGAACATGACCTCGCGCAGCGGCTGCAGCCCGGCCGCGATCTTTTCCGCCTCCGCGAATTTGCCCTGCAGGCCGAGTGCGGTGTACTCGCGCAGCGGCAGCGAGCTCGGCGTTTGCATCAGATACGGCGCCGGCGAGGACTGGAATACCTGCTGGCCGTAGTCGCGCATCATCTTCAGCCATTGCCCTTCGCTCGGCTCGCTCATGACGATCTTGTCGCCGCACAGCGCCTTGACTTTCGCGTAGTGCTCGAGGGAACGCGGCACCTTCAGTCCGCACACGTTCTCGATGCCGGCGATGCGCGCAGTCAGCTCGGGCGACAGGCTGACTCCGGAATACTCCGCGTCGAACATCCAGATGCCGATATCAACCCGCGAGGCGACGAATTTGAACCAGTCGTAGATCGTCGCTTCGCTCATCGGCGGATAGTAGGGATTCATCAGGATCACGAAGTCGGCTCCCACGTCCTGGGCGTGGCGGGTGAGTTCGACCGTCTCGTGGGCGGAATGGTGGGCGGTGTGGGCGATGACCTTGCACCCGCCGCGCTTGGCTTCCTCGACCACGATCGCGACGATGCGCTTGCGCTCTTCTTTGGTGAGCGACCAGAATTCTCCCATCACCCCGGTGCAGAACACGCCCTCGATATGGAGACCATTGGTGAGGTGCCGCATGTTGTGCCGCAAGCCGGCTTCATCCACCTGCAAGTCAGGCGTAAAAGGCGTGGGGATAGCTGCCCAAACGCCGTGAAACTGGGCTTTGGATGCTGCCTTGGCTTCCGACTTCCGATAGTTCATCACGGTTCTCCTTGAGAGGGGGGCTAACGCAAGCGCGTGGCGCTCAGGTTGGCGATAGTATGCCACGCGTGATGGGGATTTCCCAACCGTGGCGCGACGGGTTGCGCCGTCGGGTCGGAATACCCGTGCAATTTAGTCTGGATAAGACCTGGGCACGAGCCGACTTTGCACATCGCCAATGCCCATCGGCAGATATTGACTTGTATGTTACGCGCGCCCTAACATCTGCCCATATCACCCGCCCGATTCCCAGAAGAAGTCCCAACCCCGCAGGCCGAAAGCAGTTACTCGAAAGCCCAAACATGCAGCAACCAAGCCTTGGTCATTGTTTGATCCGCCGCGTTGGCCTTGCGTTCGCCGCCGTCATCGCGTTGCCCACGGCAGCCGATGCGCAGACGGACAACTATCCGACGAAGCCGATCCGCGTGGTCATACCGTTCAGTGCCGGCTCTCCCATCGAAGTGCCCGCGCGCGCCGTCACGCAGCGCATGACCGAAACGCTGGGCCAGTCGTTCGTGTTCGACTACCGAACCGGTGCGAGCGGCATGATCGGCGCCGAGTTGGTCGCACGGGCGCCGAAGGACGGCTACACGATGCTGATCAACAACTGCGCGCAGACGGCCAACCCGTCGTACTACAAGAAGCTGCCGTTCGACACCATTAACGACTTCGCGCCGGTCTCGCAGATCAACGTCACTTACGGCAACGTGCTGGTCGTTCACCCGTCGGTGCCGGCGCGCTCGGTCAAGGAGTTCATCGCGCTTGCCAAGGCGCGGCCGGGATTGATCAAGTACGCATCGGCCGGCATCGGCAGCCCGCCGCACGTCAGCGCCGCGTTGTTCGCCGCGATGGCCGGCATCAACCTCTTGCACGTGCCATACAAGGGCACGGCGGTGGCGTTCAATGACGTGCTTAGCGGGCAACTCGAGGCGATGGTGGCGAGCCCGACATTCGTGATGCAGTTCATCGATACCGGGCGCGTGCGTGCGCTCGGCATCGGCGGCCCGCGGCGCCAGCCGCTGATGCCAAATGTGCCGACGTTCAATGAAGCGGGGCTGACTGGATTCGACTTGACCTGCTACCACGGCATCTGGTTCCCGGCCGGCACGCCGCAGCCGATCGTGCGCAAAATATTCGGCGAAGTGGCGAAGGCGGTCGCGTTGCCGGAAACCAAGAAGATCCTCGCTGACAACGGCCTGCGCCCGGTCGGCAGCTCGCCGGAGGAGTTCGCGGATTTCATCAAGAAGGACATCGCGAAGCAGGCGGCCATCGTGAAGCTGATCGGCCTCGTGCCGCAATGAAGCGCGCAGCGATCAGTATCCTGTTTGCGGAGGCGCGCGGATTTGCGCGCATGGCGGAAACGCTCGAGCCCGCAACAGTGCTGGCGCGCTCGTCCGAGTTCGGCGCCCTGGTTACGGTGGCGGTCGAACGCCACAAGGGCAGCGTGGTCAACGTGCTCAACGATACGGTAATGGCAATTTTCGCGGGCGATGGCGATGCGCAGCACGCCGTGCAGGCGGCGCAGGAGATCCGGCGCGACTTCACCATCCTCAAGGCGTCATGGCAGCAAGACCATGAGGTTCGCGCGGCAGTGGCGATCGGGCTGCACAGCGGCGAAGCGGTAATCGGCTCAGCCGACGGCCGCGCGTCCGATCAGGCACTTGTCATTGGCGACAGCGTGAACGTCGCCGCGCATCTGGTGCGCCGCGCGCGGGCCGGCGAGCTGCTGGTGTCGAAAGCCATCATGGACGCGCTCGCCGCGTCCCAATTCGTGCTCGAGGCCAAGGAACTGCCGCGGTTCAAGATCCCGCCGCGCGAGCCGCTGCGGATTTACGGCGTGCTGCTCGACACCCGCCTGGATTTTTCCTAAACGGCTGCCTCGACGATCCGGATATCGCGCTCGGCCGCATCCCCCAGCACCCGCAGCGCCTCCTGGTAACCGGGGCTGTCGTGCGCGGCCACGGCCTGCGCCACGCTGTCGAACTCGATCATCACCGTGCGCTGGCTGAGTCCTGCCTCGTAGGTTTTCGCGGGCATGCCGCGCACCAGAAAGCGCCCTCCCGCGCCCATCACTGCGGGCCCCGCAATCTTCGCGTAAGCGGCGAGCGCATCGGGGTTCTTGATCGAGCGATAAAATGCTATCCAGTATGCCTTGGCCATGTCGTATCCTTTCCGGTTTAGTCTATCGGTCCATCTCGTCACTGCAACGCTTTTTTCCAAAGCACGGTCAGATCCTTGACCCGCAACCCGGTCGGCATTTTCACGCCACGGTTCCGAACAACGCCCCGACACCTGCGGTCAGCGCCATGGCGAGCGCGCCCCAGAACGTGACGCGCATTGCGCCCACCGTCACCGGTGCGCCGCCCACGCGCGCCGCCAACCCGCCCAGAATCGCGAGGAATACCAGTGAGGTTCCAGAGACCACTGGAATCAAAATTGCGGCGGGAGCAAAGACCACGGTGAGCAGCGGCATGGCGGCGCCCACCGCGAAGCTTCCCGCCGAAGTGACCGCAGCCTGCATCGGACGCGCCTTGAGCGTCTCGGAAATGCCCAGTTCATCGCGGGCATGCGCGCCCAGCGCGTCATGGGCCATGAGCTGCCTGGCGACTTGTTTCGCGAGCGCGGAATCGAGTCCGCGGCTGACGTAGATCGCCATCAGTTCCTTGCGTTCGCCCTCGTCATCGGCTGCGAGTTCGGCGCGTTCGAGGTCGAGTGCAGCCTTTTCGGAGTCTGCCTGCGAGCGCACCGACACGTACTCGCCGGCTGCCATCGACATCGCGCCCGCGACCAGGCCGGCGACACCCGCGATCAGTACCCCGCTGTGAGTCGCGTGCGCGGCTGCGACTCCCAGCACCAGACTCGCTGTCGACACGATGCCGTCGTTCGCGCCCAGTACCGCGGCGCGCAACCAGCCGATGCGGTCGGTGCGGTGTCGTTCCCTGTGGCGTACAGACACTCTTGGAATCTCCTAGCAGCAAATGAACCGCCCGGTTCCAGTTTACATCCCGGCGCAAAACGCCGGATATCAGCCGAGAAAGTCCCGCGTCGAGCGAATCGGTGTTCCGTCGTTGAGCGTGATCGGACGCGTGACGCTCATGCTGTAGCCCGCGGTCAGCAGCGCATTCATGTGCCGCTGGTGCCCGCCGGCCACCAGCACCACGATATCTTCCGGGCGGCCGACGATCGGGACCATCGCATCATCATCGTCCGGGTTGATGAATTGAGGCAGCGGCGACTTGCCCCACGCGCCGCGGTCGCGCAGTTCGCGAACGGGCTTGCGCGCGTGCTCGAAAAGGTACGTCTTCACGTCGTGCTTGGACCACCCGAATTCCGCGATCCACTGCGCGCTTTCGGCGGTCAGCACCAGCCCCTGCTCGCCGCGCAGGCCGCTGCGGTACAGGCCGTTGCCGCCGAGTGTCGCCATCGTCGATGCGGCCGAGCCCAGGTACATCTGCGGCGTCTTGCTCACCTGATCGTTGATATTGTGCGGCGCCTCCGCGCACAACACGGTGACCGCGCTGGTCTCCGGCGCCAGGCCACGCTCGACGTGCAACGGGTTCCACGGACTTCCTTCCTCGTCTTCCCCCATGCAGTACGAATACTTGCCCGAATGTCCGTGAGTCGCCATGTCCGTGACCCCGGGCTTGTTGCCGCCGACGTTGATCAGGATCAGGCGCAGCGCCCGCCCCATGGTCGCGTTGGCCCGCCACCCCTGGCCGAAAACGTTGTCGCGGCAGTTCACGTCCAACTCCTTGCGGACCGGGCCGTTGACGATCAGCAGATGCGCGCCTGGGTGAGTGGTGGTCTGCCTGCCGTAGAGGTTGTATTCCGGCTGCACGATCGCCTCGACGGCGGTGATCAGGATGGGCAGATATTCAGGCCTGCAGCCCGCCATCACCGCGTTGATCGCAATTTTCTCCACCGTCGCGGCGCCGTTCCGAGGCGGAATGATGGCCACGACATCGCTCGCCTCACGGTCGGAAAAGCGCAGCATGTTCCCGACCCTGCGCTCCGTCGGCGGGTACACCGGGAGGCCATCGGTCCAGCCGTTCTCGTAATACAAATCGAAGAACTCGAAAACACTCTCGAGCGTATCCTCGACGTCCAGCTGGCGTGTCCCCGGGGAAATCGGGCTATCCATCTGCGCTCCTTAATCGATTCCCGGGCGCACTACCGCGTCAGCGCCGCGCGCAGTTCCGCGTGGACCTTGCGCACCTTGTCGCGCAACTCGGTCACGGGACGGGCAGCAATGGGATGGGGAAGAATGACGATCGGCAGCGCCTCCATCCCCTGCATCCGGCACAGCCCTCGCGCGTAACCGTCGAACACGTGCGTGATGAAAGTCACCGTGGGTATGCCCTGGCGCTCGAGAGTCATACTGTCGCGGACACTCCACGACGAACATGACCCTCAATCACCTACCGCGGTGACGACGGCATCGCACGCCGCCAACTGCTCGAACATCCCCGGGGAAGCGCCGCTGACGGACTCCTTGCGGAGGGAACGAAACTGCGCGCCGGGGAAATCCTTTTGGAGCAAACCCTGCACCTCGTCGAGCAGCACATCCACGAGGTCCTTGGTATTGTTGAGGAGTCCCACCACCTTGCCGTCGAGGGTCGGCAATCGCGGCGCAAGGGCATCCTGGTTCCGGCCTGCCTCCGCCACAGGTACGTACACCCGGACTGTCCGCCGGGCCACACTGTTGTCGCTCATCTGCTGTTCTCCATTTTCAATCGACGCGAATGTTTGCCGCGGTCACCACCCTGGTCCATTTTGCGATCTCGCGCTCGATGTGGCCCGCAAATTGTTCCGGTGAGCTGCCGATGATAACGCCGCCCTCGCGCGCGACCCGCTCCCGCACGTCCGGCAGTTGCAGGATCGCGGCGATTTCCTGCTGCAGACGACTGATGATGACACGCGGCGCGCCGGCTGGCATCAGCATGCCATACCATTGCAATGCTTCGTAGCCCTGCAGACCGGAGTCGGCAATGGCGGGAACGTCCGGCAACCCTGCCCAGCGCGCGGGACCACTCACCCCCAACGCGCGGAGCTTGCCGGATCTGATGTGCGGCAGCGCGGGAATCAGGTTATTGAAACCCGCCTGCACCTGGCCGCCGATCAGGTCGATCACGGCAAGCGAGCTGCCCTTGTAGGGAATATGTACCAGGTCGACCCCCGCCATGTTCCTGAATAGTTCCATCGCCAGGTGGGACGCACTTCCGGTGCCGGACGAAGCGTAATTGATGCGGCCCGGCTGCAGCTTCGCGAGCCGGATCAGGTCGGCGACCGATTTCGCCGGCACCGCCGGATGTACGACCAGCACGTACGAAACGCTGCTCACCAGCGACACCGGCGCGAAATCCCTGATCAGTTCCTGGTAGGGCCGCCTTTGCAGCGCAGGGTTAGCCGCCAATGTGCTCGAGGAAGCCAGCATTATGGTGTAGCCATCCGGCGCGGCTCTCGCCACGAGGTTCGCGCCGATCGAGCCGCTCGCGCCGGGCCGATTGTCGACCACGACCGGATGTCCCGACCGTTCCGCGAGCTTTTCGGCGAGCGTGCGCGCGACAAAATCCAGCCCTCCGCCCGGTGGGAACGGGCACACGAGCCTGATCGGTTTGCTCGGGTAAGCGTCGGCGGCGCGGACCTGATCTGTTGCCGCAGACAAGCCGGCAGCGAGCGCCCCGCATAAGAGTGCGCACAACACCGGATGCAGGCTGCCTGACATTATTGCTAACGTGAAGCTCCGCGGCGCAAGCGAGCAGGGCTTGCTTGCGTCCGTCTGCAGCGACAAGTCAGGCGTATGACGCGATCTGTCATGGAGCGGCCGGCGCGATGCCCTTCGCCTTTATTACAACTGCCGCCTCCGGGGTCCGCAAGAAATCGACCAGCAGCCTCGATGGACCGGCATTTTGGGTTCCATTCATTATCGCCGCCGCAAAGACAACGGTGTTCTGCAGTTCAGGCGGCAGCGGCCCGACAATCTCAATGCCGTTGACCTGGATAAGCTGTTGGAATTCGTGTACGGCGATTTCGGCCTCGCCGTTTTCGACCAAAACTCCTACCAATCCTCCGCCGGGAAGAAAAACCGTCTTCGCTTTCATTTCATCGGCAATGCCCAAACGCTCGAATACACGGGTCAAATGGGGCCCGCTTGTGCCGCCGCGGGCCGGATTGGAATAGGTGATCGATTTCGCGGCGAGCAGCGTTCGTTTGAAAGCTTCGGCTGACGAGATGTCGGGTTTGGGCGCGCCCTTGCGAACGGCCATGCCCATGCTCGAGCCCGCGACGACGGTCACGTTTGCCGCAGCAGCCTTACCGTCCTTGACGAAGCCTTCAATGCCTTGCCGGGGAATAATTACGACATCGGCAGTTTCGCCTGCTTGAATACGTTTTACATGCTGGCCCAGCGTTCCGAACGTAATCGCAAGCTTGTGTCCGCTCGCGCGTTCGAACTTCGGTGCGAGGTCTTCGATGACGCTCTGCATCGCGTTGGCACATAGCACTTTGAGCTCGGCAGCAGACGTCTCGCTGCCGCCCGAAAGGAAAAACATGAGTGCGATACTCGCGGGTGCGACAAGTAAACGTATGTCCATTGCGCCCTCCTGTGACATCGTCAATGGTTGAGCCTGACATTCCCAGCCAGCGCGTGACCTGCCCCGGCGCCAAATACCAGCACGCCAACCGGGCACAGCCATAGCGGCGATCTATTCAACCTTGATACCGGCGGCTTTCACGACCTTGCCCCACTTGGCGATCTCGGCCTTGATGAAAGCGCTGAATTGCTCGGGCGTGTTGCCGACGCCTTCCGCGCCCATCTGCGCGAGGCGCTCCTTGATGTCGGGCAGCAGCAGCGCCTGCCGGGTCCCGCTGTAGAGTTTCGTAACGACCGGTTTCGCGGTGTTCCGCGGCAGAAACAGCCCATTCCATCCGACCAGTTCGTAACCTTTCAGCCCTGCTTCGTCCAGCGTCGGCAGATCGGGAACCACCGGCGAGCGTTTCTTATCCGTCACCGCGAGTGCGCGCAACTTGCCGGCTTTGGCGAACGGCAGCGTCCCGGGAATGTTCTCGAGCATGAGCTGGATCTGCCCGCCCACGAGATCCGCGAGCGCGGGTGCGCCGCCCTTGTACGGAACGTGGGTCATCTGCACGCCGGCGAGCATCTTGAACATCTCGCCCGCGAGATGCGGTGTCGCGCCAGGCCCGCCGGAACCGAAGTTGAGCTTGTTGGGATTGGCCTTTGCATAAGCAACGAGTTCCGCCACCGATTTCGCCGGCACCGACGGATGCACGACGAGCATCAGCGGCGCCGACGCGACCATCGTCACCGGGACCAGGTCGCGCTCGCTGTCGAAAGGCATTTTCTTGAACAGACTCGGATTGACGGCAAGAGTGAGACTCATCATCAGCACGGTGTAGCCGTCGGGCTGCGCCTTGGCGACGATATCGCAGCCGATGATGCCCGATGCCCCCGGGCGGTTATCGACGACGACTTGCTGCCCGAAACTTTCGGAGAGCTTCTGCGCGATGAGCCGCGCCATGATGTCGTTGGAGCCGGCGCCAGCCGCAAACGGCACTACCATGCGGATCGGTTTGGCGGGATATGCCTGACCGAGCACCGTTTGTGCGGCAAATAACAAGACCAGTATCGAAACAACGCGGATCACGGACAGCATGCCACACCTCCCGCTGGAATCGCCGGCGCAAACGCGCCCGGGAAATCCTAACATATCCGCAGCTGCACCGGGCACGGCAATCGGGTTGCTTTCGGCAAGGTCGAATTTCGCCGGCTTTGGGCTGCGAATATCCTTAAAATGGGCCCTGGTCCGGGGCAAATAGACCCGCAGATCAACAAAGTCCAATGAATGAATAATCAAGAGACCGCCAAGGAATATTTTCTGTCAGCCCTCACGGCAATGGAGAACAACCATTTGCCGGATGCTGAATTATTGTTCAGAAAAGCGCTTGAGCTGGTTCCGGAACGCATTTCCGTGCTGACCAATCTCGCTGCGGTTCTGATCAGACTTGGCAAACATGACGAAGCCACGATTTACGCTGAAAAGTCCGTACGCGCCGATCCAGACAATGGCGAAGGCTGGTTGAATCTGGCCAAGTGTCATGAAGTGAACGGTAACAACAGAAGTGCTATCGAATGCCTGGGAAAAGCGCATCATCTCGACCCGGCGTCATTTCGAATTTTGTATGAACTGGCAAGAATATATCGGCATGAAAACGAGATTGAACAATCGCTCTTGTGTCTTACAAAAGGCCGGGTAATCGAGTTTGGTGATGCAGATGCATTTTCTGATTTCGGCACCGCGCTTTCCAATGCCGGAAACCTGCATGAGGCGCTGGTCAATTTTGACCAGGCCATCGCCCTCAAACCGGACGATGCCGATACCCACAACAACCGCGGCAATTTGCTGCGGGAATTGAAGCGGTTCGAAGCAGCGGCGGCAAGCTACGAACTGGCCATCGCCCTCAAACCCGACTTCGCGGAGGCCCACGTCAACCGTGGCAATGTGCTCGGCGACTTGAAACAATACCGGGCCGCGGTAGACAGCTACGACCAGGCGATTGCGCTCGAACCTGATCTGGCAGAGGCCTACAGCAACCGCGGCAATGCATTGCAGGAGTTGAGGCGATACGAAGATGCAGTGGCAAGCTACGACCAAGCCATCGCCCTCAAACCCGGCTTCGCGGAGGCCTGCAACGGCCGTGGCAATTCATTGCGGGAACTGAAACGCTACGAAGAAGCTGTGGCAAGCTACAACAAAGCCATCGAGTTGAAGCCGGAATTTTCGCTGGCAAGCGAAAATCTGGGCTATACGTATCTGCTGCTTGGCAAACATGCGGAAGGACTGCAGTTGATAGCGAAACACAGCGGATTCATAAGATTTGCTGCTGCATCAGGAGTCAGTTTGGTGCTGGGGGATGATAATGCAAAGAATCGAATTAGCCTGCGGTAAGCTGCCGAGTTTTATCGGGGCGTGGTTCCTGACGAATCCGCAACTTTGCCAGAGCCTGGTCGATTTCTTCGAGAGCAATGTTGACCAGCACCGCGTAGGTGTTACGGGTGGCGGTCTTGACGTAACAGCCAAAAAGTCAACGGACCTGGCGGTAAATCCAAAGGATTTGCAGCTGGCGACACATTCGGCGATCGCAAGCTATATCAGGGAATTATACGGTTGCTACCAGGACTATCTTCAGCAGTGGCCTTTTCTGGCCGGGTTTCTGACGGAGGTCGACATTGGTTCATTCAATATTCAGCGGTATCATACCGGCGGGCATTTCTCCGGCGTTCATTCCGAACGTTGCGGTTTAAACAATCTGCATCGCGTCTTCGCCTGGATGACCTATTTGAATGATGTCGAATCCGGCGGATATACGAATTTCAAACATTATGGATTGGGTATCAAGCCCGAGCGGGGCAAAACCCTCATCTGGCCCGCGGAATGGACTCATGCCCATAGCGGGGGTGTTGTCGAGTCAGGTGTAAAGTATATTGTGACCGGCTGGATGCACTTTCCCCTGCCCCTATCCGCCCGCAATTGACACTGAAGACCATCGGAGAAGCCCATGTTGTCGAGACTGAGCCGTACGCTGCTTGCATCCCTCGTGGTTTTGTTGCCGGCCGCCGCGCTGGCGCAGGCGTACCCCACCAAGCCGATACGCCTGATCGTTCCGTTCTCGCCAGGGGGCACCAACGATATCCTGGCGCGTATGGCTGCGACGCACCTGAGCCAGACGCTGGGCCAGTCGATGATCGTGGACAATCGTACTGGCGCGGAAGGGATTATCGGCACCGAGCTCGCTGCAAAAGCGGCGCCCGACGGCTACACCCTGCTCCTGGTGTCGTCGGCTTACGGGATGAACCCCGTGCTGCGTAAGCTGCCCTACGATACGGTCACGGCGCTGGAGTTTGTCGCCAAGATCGGGGCGACCTTTCTGATATTGACCGTCGGACCATCGTTGCCCGCCGTCAACTCGGTCAAGGATCTGCTGGCCACAGCGGAGCGCAGGCCAGGCGAACTCGTGTTGACGAGTTCGGGCGGGTTCATGCACTTCGCCTCGGCGCTCTTCCAGAGTCTCTCGAAACAAAAATTCAACATCGTCATCTACAAGGGCGGATTCCCTGCCATGATCGACGTCATCGGGGGACAGGCCCACGCGCACCTTGCCGTGAGCGTGCCTGCGCTCCCATTCCTGCGTTCGGGCCAGCTCAAGGGCCTTGCGGTCGGCACCCTGAAGCGTGCCGAGTTGCTGCCCGATCTGCCGACGCTCGATGAAGTGGGGATCAAGGGGTACGATGCGGCGAACTGGTATGCCATCGCGGCGCCGGCCGGCACGCCGCGGGCAATCATAATGAAGTTGCACCACGAGGTCGCCCGCTTCTTCACCTCGCCCGAGATGCAGAAACAGATGACCGTCATGGGCGCCGTGATCGACATCAGGACGCCTGATGAGATGCGCAAGTTCATTCCGGCCGAGATCGCCAAGTGGACCCAGGTCGCCATCGAAGCAGGTATGCCGCGGGTCGATAAGTAGGGCAAAATATGATCAGAGAGGCAGTGAGCGTGGCAGAAAATATCAATCACAGACACTCCTGGATGATTGTTCCCGCGCACGATCCGGCTGGGATCATGCGCTATCAGGAATTCAAACCGGACGTGGTGGTCCTCGACCTGGAGTACTCGGTTCCGCCGAAAAGCAAGGAAGCCGCGCGTGCGGGTCTGGGGGCTTTAGTCAGGGAGATTGGCGACAGTCAGGCTGAGGCTTTTGTCCGCATAGACCGGGAAACGAGGTGGGCCGACGTCAGGGCTGCCGTGCATCGCGGCATCAAGGGAATTGTTTTTCCGGGACCTGAAGAGCCCGGGGAGGTTGCCGAGCTTGGGGAACTGATCGCGGCAATGGAAAAGGAAAGAGGCGTCGACCCCGGAATTACCGAACTGGTCCTGATGCTGGAATCAGCCAAGGGATTCTGGAATGCAGCTACCCTCGCGCAATCCAGCCCGCGGGTCACCGCACTGGGAGTCGGACGGATAGACCTCACCATGAGGCTGGGGCCGGTACCGCAGGGAGAGTTCCGGCTCTACCGCTTTCTCATGACGCGAACCCTCGTTGCCGCGAGGATGCTGGACAAACAGCCGCTGGGCGCTTTCTGGAGGCCCGGTTCGCGCGGTGGGGTCGCATCGAAAGAAATTACTTCGAAAGCCGCCAGGGAAGCCATGCTGATGGGCTTTACCGGATGTCTGTGTGCAACAGCGGAGCAGGTGGTTGCGGTCAATGCAGGATTTGCGTCCGCGTAACGTTTCAGGATAGTCGAGAGACCGATGCCCAAGTACATACGCCGTTCGTTGTTTGCCCTGTCGATTGAAGATCCTGAACTGGGGGAGAAATCTTCTGCCTGCTGGGCCGACGCGATTATTCTGGACTTCGTAAAGCAGCCGGGCCGGGACTGGCAGCAGGACCTGAAGTCCCGCATGCCTGCGGCCATCCACGCGGCGGCCAAGGGCGGCGCCGAAGTCTTTGTCCGGATCAACAGCGACGCCTCTGCGGCCGAACTCGAATCGACCGTGTTCCGCGGAATTTCCGGAGTCGTACTCAAGGGGGTAAACGGGCCCGGGGACATCAGGAACGCAAGCCAGTGCCTGGATGTGCTTGAAGCGAGCCGGGGAATCGCGGGTGGATCGCTGGAAATAGACGTCGAGGTCAATACCGCCGCCGGAGTCTGGAATTCACTGGAAATCGCGCGTGCGAGTCCGCGTTTCGGCACCTTCACGGTAAACGAGCATGAGTTGTGCGGAAATCTCGGGATGGTTACCGAGCCGGTGCTGGAATTCGAACCGCTCGAGTACATCAAGTCGCAGTTGATCACGGTTGCCACCTCGGCCGGGGGACAGGCACAGGGTATGAGTTACCCCCTGAGTCTGACGCAGGAAGATGTCGGCGATGAGGCGCTTAGAAAGGCGGTCCGGCGTGCCAGAGACACGGGTTTCAAAGGAGCAGTCTGTCCTCATGCATCATGGATCAAGATCTGTAACGAGGGTTTCCGTCCCGGTGCTGAAGAGGTTGCTTACTACGTGAAAGTCAGAGAGGTTTTTGCCGAGGGGTTAAAGCGCGGGATGGCGTCCGTGCCCATCGACGGCAAGATGATCGATATTCCGGTTGATGTACGCGCCAAGGTTTATCTCGAGTGGGCGGACCGGGCGCAGGCTCGCGACGCCGAAAAAGCCCGGGCGCATGAATCCCGTGCCAACTGACTTCAGGGACCCGAACAATGAATAACAGAGTCGCGCGCTGCTCGATGTTCGTTACGCCGACGAATCCGCGCTTTATCGACAAGGCGTGGACGAGAGGCGGCGATGTTTACATACTCGACATCGAGGATTCGATCGCGCCCGCGGAAAAGGCAAGATGCCGGTCATTGATCCGCGCATCGATCCCCAAGGCAAACAAGGGTGGGGCTGCGATTTACGTCAGGGTCAACAAGCCTTTCGTGGATGCCGACCTCCCCTGTTCCGTCTGGCCCGGCGTCGACCGAATCATGCTGCCCAAGACGGAATCCGCGGCGGAGATGCGGCATGCCCATGAAATCATCTCCCGGCTGGAGCAGGAACGAGGCGTTCCTGCGGGGTCCATCGAGTTATCCCCGATGATCGAATCCGCGCTGGGTGCGGTGAACATCCATGAAATATTGACTGCGACTCCCAGAAAAATATGGTCGCAGGGCGGCGGCGGCGGCTATGACATGGCGATGAACCTCGGGATTGAGATGTTTGCAAGTTTTGACCAGTATGCTTTCCCGGTCGCCTACGTTGCGCTGGCGGCGATGACGCTGGGAATAGAGGCCACCGGCGGCGTATTCGTCCCGAATCCTTCAGGGCGAGTCGATCAGAGCGAACAGGCAGTCAGTCAAGCCGAAGCGCTGCATGCGGCAGGAATCCACCATGCCGGAGCGCTTCATCCCGCGTATATTCAGCCACTCGTCTTGGGCCTCTCACCGACTCAGGATGAAATAGCGTGGGCTGACAGGGTCATCGAAGAATTCGACAGGCTGACGGATGCCGGTGAATCGATCGGGATGCTTGACGCCAGGGTAATCGACAAGTACGAGTACGATATGGCCGAGCGGACTCTCGATTGGGCCGCTGCCTGTACCGCCAAAGATTCGTATAAGGCGAGCACTCTAAGCCGTACCCAGGTCGAGGAAGAACAACCCGCCGGCAGTCACCCGAAACACTGACCCCAACGTCGATACCAACCGCTGGTGCGGCGGGCAACCCGTATCAACGCTCCAGGCGCGATTTCTCTATTTTCGAAAAAACCCGCTCACAGCGCTGCCGGTCGCCTGCATCCGCGACGCCCGGCTGGGCGCACCACGCGACCAGCCGCTCGCCCGCCGCCTCGGCGCTGACGGTTGCCGCGCCCTTGAAACGTTCGCGCAGCTGCTTTAGTTGCAGCGCCAGCCGCTGCGCCTGAAATTCCGCCGGGCTTTCCATGCCCAGCAATAATTCGAGTTCGAGCAGGCCCTCGCGGCGTGATTCGATACCGCGTTCGATCCGCGCCGGATAGTCGCCGGTCGCGGCGGCTTCCAACAGGGCGTTGAGCGCGGCATCGCGTCGCGCGGTGAGTTGCTTTTCCCATGCGGCTGGCAACGCTGGCAACGCCGCCCACCGTTCCTGCGTGGATGCGGACTGGGTCGCGGCTGCTGCGTCACCGTCCCGGCCCGAGCGCACGAGTTCGTCGAGTTCCGCGCACAAGCGTTCCTTCTCCGCCAGGGTTTGCCACACCGCCGCTGCGCGGGAGCGCACGCGCGCCGTCAACGCCGACTCCACCGCCTTTGTCGCAGCCTTGTAGCGCGATTCGACGCCGCGCAGCGCCGGGTCCCGTGCCCCAATCTGTTTTTTCCATTGCTCCTGCAATTCACGCAGGATACGACGTGCGTCCTGATTCTCCTGGTGCGCTGCCCCCGCGAGTTGCTCGAGTTGCGCGCAGATCTCCTCCAGCGCGCGGCGATGCCCGTGCTTGAGGTCATCCTCCGCCTTGCGCTTGGCGTCGCGGGCGCTGAACACCGCATCGCAGGCGGCGCGAAATTGCTCCCACAGCACGCGCTCGTCGCGCCGCTCGAGCGCGAGCGCCTTGGCCTGCTCCTGCCATTTGGCCTGGATCGCCCGCACCTGCGACAAAGTATCACGCTCCGTCGCCTTGGAGGCGAGCACCGTGGCCTCTTCGATCAATACCCGGCGGCCCGCCTTCGCCTGCTCGCGCGCCGCCGTCAACGCATCGCGCAGCGGGGCGAGCGCGGCCTTGAACTGCGTATCGAATTTTTTCCAGGCCCTGGGTTCGACGCTGCCCAGATCGCCTTCGCGCCACGCGTGTTCGGTTTCGCGCAGCCAGCGTTCGATCGCACGCCAGTCGCGCGGCTCGTTAAGCAGCGTCGGCGCATGCGCCGCCGCCGCGGCGATGAATTCATCGCGCTGCTGGCGCGCCTGTTTTCTGAGTGCAGCCTGTTCCGCGAAAAATTTGGCGGCGGGCGCGTAAGCTTTTTCGCACGCGCTGTCGAAGCGTTTCCACAGCGTCTTGGGTACGCCCGCGTACTGCTGGTCGAGCGCCTTCCATTCATCGCGTAGCTTGCGCACTTCGAGCGCGAGTTGCGGCGCGTCCGTTGTCTGTGTCGCCAGAGCCTCGGCGCGCTCGCACAACTGAACGCGGGCGCTTTGCTGGCCGAACGCCTCCCAACGCTCGAGTTCCGTCAGTTGCTGCGCGAGGCGGCCGAGCCGCTGCAGGGTCGGTTTCGGCAGCTGGCCGGCGCCCGCCTTCAGCTTCCTGATCTCGTCGGCGGCCGCGCGCGCGGCATGCAATTGTCCCGCGACGAGCGCCTGCTCCGCGGCATGCAGAGAATCGTGGACCCGCTGCCGCACCACGCTCGCTTCCTGCTGCGCGGCCCTGACCACCGCGACGCGGCGTTGCTCGATGACCAGCAACGCGGCCTCGATGCGCCGCGTCAGCTCCGGCGTTCGGATCGCCGCATCCAGCGCCTGCCACCGCTCCGGCAGTTGCGCGTGGTCGATGGACGTGTCTGCGGCAAGCTGCTCGGCTTCAACGACCAGCGCTTCCGCGCCGGCGAGCGCCAAATGTTCCTGCTCCCATCGCGCGATCCGCTGTTCCGCCTCATCCAACTGCGCGAGTGCCGCGCCGTCGGCGCGCCGCTCCGCCTCTTCACGCAGTGCGGCGAGTTCGGTGCGAAGTCCCGCCAGAGCATCCGGCACGGCGGGTGGCGCGAGCATCGCGATCCACTCGCGCAATCTGCGCTCGTATCGCGCACGCGCGCGCTGCTCTTCCTGCTCGCGCTCGAAGCGCGCCAGCACGGCTAGCCGGGCTGCATCGCAGCGCACCAGGCGTTCAGCATCGCCGCTCATATCCAGCGCCTGCCAACGACGATTGAGGTCGACCACCGCGGTAAGTATCGGGCCGGGTGTCGCTGCCAGCGCTTCCAGCTGCGCGAGTATCGCGTCCGCCTCGGCCTTCTGATCCAGATTCTGCTCGATCGCCTCGATCCGCTGCCGCGCGAGCCGGGCCACGCCGTGATCCCGGTTCTTTGCCGCCTCGGCGAGTTTGCGCAGACCATCCGTCGACGCGACGCGCGCCGCGGCCGCCATGCGCGTCTCCGCATGCCCGGCGGCAAGCGCGAGCTCGATCAACGGTTCTTCATCGCGTATGCCGGCAATCGCGATACGGCGGCGTTCTGCATCCTGAGTGCGGCGCGCCACTTCGGCGCGGATCGAATCGGTGCAATGTTCCGCCTCGAGCAGCGCCCGTGCGCCGGCGCTGTCCTGGGTTTCGGCAAGCGCATCGCCCAGCGCAGCAGCGAGGGCAACGCGCACCGCGGGCTCGGTTTCCTTTTCCCAGGCGGCGGCGAGAATGGTGAGATCGGCACAGCGCTGCGCCGCGGCGACGCGGACCTCCGGTGCGGGGTCGGCGGTCAGCAGACGCGCGAGAGCTTCCGAGTCCGGGGTGAGTTGCGCCACGCCGAGCAGCCGTTGCGCGGGCTCGGCGTGTTCGTGCAGGGCCGAACGCGTAAAGGGATTGGTGATCATTGGCAGGAAGAAACTTCGTCGTACGAGGCGGTCAGTGGACGACCTCCAGGAGGATCTTGCCGATGTGCTGGCTCGACTCCATGCGCGCATGGGCGTCGCTGGCCCGCGCGAGCGGCACGATCGAGTCGATGATAGGCGTGATCCTGGTGCCGAAATGCGGCCAGACCCGCTCGCTGACCTGACGCGCGATCTCCGTTTTCATTGCCAGCGAGGAAGCCCGCAACTGGGAACCGGTGACGACGGCGCGCTTGGCCATGATCGCGGCAACCGGGACGCTGAATTCGGCGCCATCACCGCCACTGAGATGGAGCACTCGCCCGTCCATGGCAAGCGCGTCGAGATTGCGCCTGGCGTAGGCGCCGCCGGTCATGTCGAGAATCACATCGGCGCCGTGTCCCGCCGTGGCCTGTTGCACGCCCGCGACGAAATCGTGCTCGCGGTAGTTGATCGCGCTTGCCGCCCCGAGCTTCACGCAGACCTCGCACTTCGCCGCGCTACCCGCGGTTGCCACCACGTTGGCGCCTTCTAAACGCGCGAGCTGGATCGCGGTCGTGCCCACCCCGCTCGAGCCGCCGTGCACCAGCAGCCATTCGCCCGCCTTGAGCCGCCCGAGCATGAACACGTTGAACCATGCGGTAAACAACGCTTCGGGTAATGACGCCGCCTGCCGCAGATCGAATCCCGCGGGTATCGGCAGCGTGATCGGCTCGGCCGCGATGCAGTATTGGGCATAGCCGCCGCCGTTGACGAGCGCGCAGACACGATCACCTGCGTTCCAGCGCGTTACCCCCGCGCCGGTTGCAACGACTTCACCCGCCACCTCCAGCCCCGGAATGTCGGTGGCGCCTTTGGGGCCGAAGCCGCGGTTGCGCTGTCCACAGTCGTGCCGGTTGACGCCGGCGAATGCGACCTTGATGAGCACCTCTCCCGCGCCGGGTTGCGGTAGCGGGCGGACCGCGGGTTGCAGCACCTCCGGGCCGCCGGCGCGGGTGATGCAAATCGCGGTCATCGTTTGGGGCAGCATTTCAGATTGATATGAAGAGCTGCTTCGGTTGAGCCGTTTCCGGCGGTTTTCCATTGCCGGGCATTGCCGCGTCAGGACGCGGGCCGCGCTTCGCTTTCCGTCTGTTATAAATGATATCTGCGACAAAGCCGAAAAACCAGCCGCCGGTGATCGTTGCAGTGATCCATCCGACTATGCCTTCCAGGCCGGTATCGATCCGGATGTACCAGGAGTACGTCGCCAACGACGTCAGTACTGTAGCAACCAGATAAAAAAACCATTTCATCTTGGTCGGCAATCGTTAATGCACATGCATTGCAAGCGCCGTTGAAAGTTGTTCAAATTCGACCATCCGTCCATTCCAAGGTTCACTATATAGAAATGTTCGGCCGTGAACAATCCGGTGGGGCCGATATTGCGGGTCAGCAGGCCGCCGGCACCAGCATCCGCACCAGCCCGGCGACGTCGTCGAGCTCTTCGATGTGCCAGATGGCGTCGATAATGCGTCGCGCGTCGCAGCCCGGCGCGCCAAGCGCTGCCTGATCGAGGAATTTGGCTTCCAGATCGGCATCGCTCAACGGACATTGCAGACCGCCACGCAGGTAAGGCATGTGCTTCTCGAAGCTCGCGCCGGAACGGGTGCGCACGGTGACGTAGGCCTCCTCAACGCCGACCGCGGCATCTTCCGTCATCGCCACCCTGGCGCGTAATGCGAGCACCGCGGGTTGCGCCACGGCTGCGTCGGTGAACTGGCGCACGCCCGCTGCGCCATGAATGAAGGCGACCGCGCAGCAATGGTGAATGCTCACGCTGGCCTCGCCGCTGCCGCGCGGCGCCGGCCGGTCGGCGCGCTCGCGCAGCAGGGGATTGCCACGCACGGCAATGTGCTCGATGTCCCCGGGATCGATCGCGTGCTCGCTGCGCAATTCGAGGCAGGCGTCGATCACCGGGTGCAGCACCACCCCCGTCGGGTAAGGCTTGTAGGCATTCAGGGGTAGCTCCCAGGTTTGTCCCAGGCCACTCGTGATTTTCGACAGATCGGCGTGCTGACCGGTTACCTGAGCGAAGCCGAACGTGCCTTCGATGGCGCGTTCGCCTCCGGTGAAGTTCTGCTCCGCCAGCAGTGCTGCCACCATGCCATTGCGTGCCGAGTTGCCAACCGCGATGCTCCTCGCCATGTCGGGCAGAGTTTCGACCAGTCCGCAGGACTGACTTGCCGCGTTGCCGAATGCCCACGTCATCTGCTGCGCGCCGAGGCCGAGCACCTTGCCGATCGCCGCGGCCGAACCAAACACGCCGCAGGTGCTGGTGATGTGGAAGCCGTGGCTGTAATGCCACGGCGACACCGAATTGCCGATGCGGCACGACGTTTCCACGCCGAGGATGAAGGCGTGCAAGAGCTCGGGGCCGCTGACGCGCCGGTGTTCCGACCACGCCAGCAACGGCGGGACCACCGAGGCGGTGGGATGTATCACGGTGGGCACGTGCGTATCGTCGAAGTTCAGCAGATTCGAACTCATCGCGTTGATGGACGCGGCGCTCAGGATGTCGAGGCGCTCGGACCGCCCCACCACGGTTGCTACGCGCGGGCCGGAGAACCGGTCCAGCACGACAAGCGCGCGTTCGATCACTCCGTCGCGGCAGCTGCCCAGCGCGCAACCGAGGTGATTGAGGATCGAACGCTGCGCTTCCCGGCGCAGCGACTGCGGGATGTCGCTCCAGCGCGATTCGACGATGAACTGCGCGAGCCGCGCGGTGACGTTGTCATGCTCGCTCATTGGACCGGCCGGTTTTGGTCCTCGATGGATTTGACGAGCGCAAGGATGTTGTCTGCGGTCTTGGCCATCGCGACGTCGACCAGCTTGCCGTCGACCGTGGTGCTGGCGGTGCCCCGCGCGATGGCTTCATCAAACGCATGCAAAACCCGGGTGGCGTAATCGATCTCGGCCGCGGTCGGCATATAGATCTGGTTGGCCGCCTCGATCTGAGTCGGATGGATCACGGTGCGCCCACGGAAACCCAGTCGTTTCGAAAGCAGAGTGTCGCGCTTGAATCCGTCGAGATCCCTGATATTCGAGAAGACGCCGTCCAACGGGCACTTAATGTTGGCGGCGCGCGCCGCGACGAACGTGAACTGGCGCACGAACATCATCTCCGGCCCCTCGCTCGACCACGTGGCGCCGAGAGAAACGTTCATGTCCCCGTCTTCGCCGCCAGCGTAAATCACGGATTCGACGCGCTTGGCCGCGGTGAGGATCTGCAGCGCAGACAGGACGGCCGCGGCGCTCTCGATCATCACGATGATCGGAGTGCTTCCCGCCGCGAGCCCCTGGCGCACCTCGATGCTCGAGAGCATGCGGTCGACCGCGGCAACGTCGCCGGGGGTGTCCTGTTTGGGAGCGACGAATCCAGCGAGTCCCGGCGTGCCGACGAGTGCGGCGAGATCTTCATGCAGATATCCGCTCGGCACCGCGTTGACCCGCACCCAGCTCCTGTCGCCGGGCGTCTTCGCAATGGTTTCCTTCGCCATGGCCCGCGCGTTCGCCTTCTCGGCAGGCGGAACCGTGTCCTCGAGGTCGAGGATAAAGCCGTCGGCAGGCAGCGCGCCGAGCTTGTCCAGCATGCGCCGCTGATTGGCCGGCACGAACAACAAACTTCGCCAGATGCGCATGAATTATTCTCCTTAATTCGCCAAAATTACGGCTCCGGCATTGGAAAAGCTCTCGATCTCGGCAGCGCTGTAGCCCAGTTCCCGCAGGATTTCCGCCGAATGCTCGCCCAAGAGCGGCGCGGGCCTGCGGATGCTCGGACCATCGTGATCGAACAAAACCGGATTGCGGACCGTGCGCGTGGTCCCCATGCGCGGATGCGTGACATCCTCGACGACGTTCCTCGCGCGGATGTGCGGATCGGCGAACACCTCCTGAAAATTGTTGACGCGCGAACAAGGCACGCCCGCCTCCATCAACACGGCCTCCAGGTCATCGGCACTACGGGCACGTAATGCCGGCGACACCACGCCCAACAAGTCAGCCTCGTTCTGCTTCCTGAGAACGTAGGTCGCAAAGCGGGCGTCGGTTATATAGCTCTCGAGGCCGAGCACCTGCATGAACCGCCTGAACAATTCGTCGTTCGGCGTGCCGATCGCCAGGTAACGGCCATCCTGCGTTTCGAAAATCTGATAGGGCGCATTCAGGCGATGCTGATGTCCGATGCGTTCCGGCACCACCCCCGTCGCGAGATACCCGGCCGCCTCCCACGCCGCCGCCGCAATCGAGGACTCCACGAGCGAGACATCGGCAATCTGTCCGCCTTTGTCGCGCAGCACGCCGATCAGTCCCGACAGCGCCGCGTAAGTCGCGAACAGCGCCCCCAAAATGTCCGCGGTCTGAATTCCGGAACGCATGGGCATTTCGCCGGGCAATCCAGTGACCGATAAAGCACCGGAAAAGGCCTCGACGATCAAATTGACACCCGCGCGCCGCCGGTATGGCCCCGTCTGGCCGAATCCGGAGGCCGATACGTACACGATCTTCGGGTTGATCGCGCGCACCTGCGCGGGACCAAGACCGATTGCTTCGAGCGCGCCGGGCCGGTTGTTTTCGATGAACACGTCGCATTTCGCGACCAGCAACCGGGCGATGTCGCGCGCCGGTGGTTGTTTCAGGTCCAGGGCCAGGCTGCGCTTGTTGCGGTTCAACGCGGCGAAGCTCGCGCTCTCGGCATTGACCATGGGGGGCGTGGCCCGCGTCTGATCGCCGCGCGGTGGACGCTCGATCTTGATGACGTCCGCGCCCATATCGCCGAGCAGCATGCCGCAAAACGGGCCGGCAATGAGATTGCCCAGTTCCAGTACTCTGATGCCTTCAAGTGGCTGCGACAACGCTTCCCCCCGTGCGGATTCTAACGCGTTCGCGTGCTCGCGACCGCGGCATCCACCGCCTCGCGCAGTCCGGACGAGATCGCTTCTACCACCTGCGCGTCGACGATGAATGGCGGCGCGAGTAAAACGTGATCGCCACTCCGCCCATCGACCGTCCCGCCCATCGGGTAGCACATCAGTCCGCGCGCCATCGCTTCACGCTTGACGCGGGCGTTGAGTCCCAGCGCCGGATCGAACGGCTCCTTGGTTTCCGGATCGGCCACCAGTTCGATTGCCTGGAATAGTCCCCGGCCGCGGATGTCGCCGACGTGCGGATGCTCACCGAAGCTGCGCATCAGCGAACGGCGCAGGTTGTCACCCTGCCTGCGCACATTGGCGAGCAGATCGTCTTCCTTGATCACCCGCTGCACTTCCAGCGCCGCGGCGCATGCCGTCGGGTGCGCCATATACGTATGACCATGCTGGAAATAACCCGACCCCTCGCGCATCGCGTCGAATATCCGGTCCGAAACGAGCAACGCGCCGATCGGCTGGTAACCGGCGCCGAGACCCTTGGCGATCACCATCAGGTCGGGCGCAATGCCTTCCTGCTCGCACGCGTGCAGCGTCCCGGTGCGCCCCATCCCGCACATGACTTCGTCGAGTATGAGCAGCACGCCGTAGCGGTCGCAGATCTCGCGTATGCGCTTGAAGTAGCCGGGTGACGCGGGCACTGCGCCGAGCGTCGCGCCGACCACCGTTTCGGCTATGAAGGCAGCAACCGTTGCCGGTCCCAGCCGCAGAATCTCCTGCTCCAGTTCGTTTGCAACGCGCAGGCCATACTGCTCTTCGGTCTCCGTGCTGCTTTTCTCCCGGTAGCTGTAGCAGGCCGATATATGCTGGAACTGCGCCAGCAGCGGTGCGAAGGGTTCGCGCCGCCAGCGATTGCCGCCGGCAGCGAGCGCGCCCAGCGTATTGCCGTGATAGCTCTGCCAGCGGCCGATGATATGGCAGCGCGCGGGCTGTCCAACCTCCAGAAAGTACTGTCGCGCCATCTTGAGCGCAGCCTCGATACCTTCCGAGCCGCCCGAGTTGAAGTACACACGTCCGATGCCGGCAGGCGCATCATCGATGAGGGTATCGGCGAGCGTCTCGGCGATCTCGGTGGTAAAGAACGAGGTATGCGCGTAAGCAAGCTGGTCGAGTTGGCGCTTGATCGCCGCGATGACACGCGGATGACCGTGGCCCAGGCAGGACACCGCCGCACCGCCGGACGCATCGAGATAACGTTTGCCATTGCTGTCGAAAAGGTAGATGCCGTCGCCACGCACCGCGACCGGGAGATCGGACTGGGTGTGACGATGAAAGACATGCCTGCTTTGGGTCATGCCGTCACTCCAGCTTCAGCCCTATGTCTTTCACGATTTGCCGCCAGCGGTTCACGTCGGCGAGCACGAATTTCGCAAATTCCTCCTGCGTCATCGGCACGGGTTCACCCCCCTCGCGGGCGAATTGCTCTCTGAGCTGCGGCGCCTGCAGTGCCTTGCGCAAGGTCTCCGAGAGGCGGTTGACGATGTCCGGCGGCGTCTTTCCCGGCGCAGCCAGACCCCAGAACTGCTCGCTCACGTAGGGAACACCGCCTTCCGTAACGGTCGGAATCCCGGGGGCGAAACTCGAACGCTGAGCGCCCGCAATGCCAAGGGCCTTGAGCCGGCCCGCCTTTACCTGCACCAGTGCCGAAGGCAGCGTGGTGATCACCATTTCCACCTGTCCGCCGATGAGTTCCGTAAGCGCTGGGCCTATGCTCTTATAGGGAACGTGAACGATCCTGATGCCGGCCAGCTTCGCGAACAGCTCGGTCGTCAGGTGGTTGCTTCCGCCCGTTCCGGAAGAACCGTAGTTCAGTTCGCCCGGGCGCCGGCGCGCGAGCGCCACCAGTTCCTTCAGCGACTTGATCGGCATCGACGGGTGCACGACAACGATCATCGGGCTCTTCGCCATCATGCCGATGTAGGCGAAATCCCTGAACACGTCGTAGGGCATCTTGGCACGCACCGCGGCGTTCGTCGCGAAGGACGTTTGCACCGTCAGGATGGTGTAGCCATCGGGTTCGGCGCGGGCAACGTGCTCGGCGCCGATCATCGCGCCTGCACCGGGCCGGTTGTCGACGACGAACTGTTGCCCCAGCATCGGCCCCATGACCAGTCCCGTGGCACGCGACAAAGTGTCGTTACTTGCCCCCGGCGCGAAAGGTACCACCAGGCGTATCGGTTTCGCCGGCCAGGTGGGCGCCTGGCATAGCGCATCCGCGCTTGCCACAATCGAAAGCACCATCAAACCGGTACGCAGCATTCGGGTGTTCATAGGAAAAAAACAGTCACGCAGACCGCCCCTGAAATTGGTGCCGCTTGTCTGGATTGAATAGACAATCTGCCGATTACAAATTCAGGAATTCTACGCCCGCCGCTACAGGAAACGAAGAACCGTAGAAAAGAGAAAGGGCTACCCTGCTAAACAACGAGAAACCGGCGACTATGCTCATACATCACACGTTTAACGTTTTGGTGAACGGCGGGCTTTCATGCACGACCGTGGAAGCGGCATGGCGCTGGCGGCCCGTCCGTTGACCTGAAGTTAGACCCCGACATACTCAACAGCACCCTTCTTGGCGCTCGGAATACGCACAAGCAATTCAGGCACGAGGGGCTTGAGATCAGCAAGTCGGTTTGAAGATGCACGCAGAACGATGACCGCGATTGCGAAGGCGGGAAGGTTCTGTTGAAAAGAAAGATTCCGATCAACAGTGACAAACACGTCAAACTCCCTGGCGGCGAGCGCGAGCAGTTCACCGTTCTTGATCGTCGCCCAGCCCATCTGGTGTGCTGTCTTGACCTCGTGGCCTACGATGTCGCGCGAGAGCCGCCAGTCAACACACTCGTCAACAAATACCTTCACAAAGCAGATGCGACGAGACGGTCCTTCGCCTGTTCGAGGAAACGGATGACCAGCTCTCGATTGACCGAAGGAAACCCGGCAAGAAAGTCGTCGATGGATTCTCCGGCCTCGAGGCAATCGAGGAGCGTCTGAACCGGCACCCGAGTACCCGAAAAAACCGGAGTGCCCCCCATCACATCGGGGCTGCACGAGATAACTGGCGTGTCCATGCGGTCAGATTACTCCCAACCCTGTGATCCGCGCAACTGTAGGGGTCAACGTCGTTGTGAACGGCGGGCCAGCACGACGCTCGCGCATGCAATGCTGCTTACGTCCCTTCGAACGCAGGGTTCGGCCCCATCGGAAGAGCTATTGCAAGCCATACGCACGTCGTACAAGGAGCATGCTCGTCCATCGTGAATCTCTCGAGGCCTTGTACTTAGCTTCAGGCTGTGGTTTGCCAGTCGATTTCTTCTTCCATGGCGCCCGAATCAGATAGTCGCGATACATGCGCTCCGCATACTCGACCTGGGAGGGATAGTGCTCCTCAAGTAACAGGGCAATCGATTCCGCATTTGCCCCGCTGGGACCGGCGCTGCGCGGCTTCATCGCGCAGCATCCTGCGACCGAAGGGAGCGACGTCGACCGCCATGTTAGACCACGCTCATTGCAGTAGGAGAATGCCAGTTGAAAACAGCCAGGTAAACGCTGAATTGGCTGCCGTGAAAATCTCTCGTGTGACCTCCGGCGCGAACGCCGCATGAAAGCAAAAAGCTGTCAGCGAGCCCGCAACATAGTTTATCCAGTCTTTTCTACCCATTCTCTCTGACGCTGACTGAATCTCATCGATTTTCCGGGACAAAAGGTCGAACTGTTCCGGGGCTAATGATGCACCGCATTGAATCCGGAACTTCAAAGACTCCAAGCTTTCTCGCACACGCTGTAATTCTGCTGGATTGAACGGAGAATTGTTCGGATCTCCATTTGCGCCACCGGCGAGTAGTCCTATCTTTGGCGCAACTTGAGTAACGAGGAATTCAACCTGGCCCCCGCCAATACCAATTACGCGTACTTCGATAATCCCGCTCTATGTGGTTTCGTAGAGCACGGCGTCGCCGATATAAAGATTCCTTTCCACATTTGGCAGACCCGGATATCCGATAACAGCCTGGCAAAACCTCCCGAGGATACTTCGAAGGCTAATGATGAGGCCTGTAAACTCAATTTGCCCGCTCGAATACTCTTTGATTGTTAATTTTGAGCTTTTCACCGATGCCTCTTGGTTTTAATTTGGGGGATGTTCGCGCTTCCGCAGTCAACGTTCGCATTGAACGGCACCGAAGCGACGCGACGCTTGCGACCGTCCGTTTTCGAACGCGCAGCTATGCAGCTCCGACTTCGACAACTTCGCTGGAGGAAGAAGGGGGCGGGGCGGGGTGGCCGTCCTCCTTGAGACCTTCGAGGTGAAACTCGATGGCCTCGCGGATAAGAGTCAAGACCTCTGTTCTCGACTCGCCGGCCGCGATACAACCAGGCAAATCGGGTACGTAGGCACCGAATGACTTGGGGCCTTCTTCAACGACAACCAAATAACGCATGGTATTCCCTCCTACTTCTTGAGGCCGGCCTGCTTCAGTGCGCTGTTGAGAGCCAACGTCCGTGATGACACGCGCACGCAAGCGCGAGCGGCGCTTGCTTCGCGTCGCTGTCGATCGCGCGGTTATGCGACGATCTTATCGTATTCAGCATGCGTTCCGATCCAGACCCAGTAAATACCGCCTTCGAGGTCAGTTGCAAGGGCTCGATAATGAGCGCCCACGCGTACCGACCAGAGATCACCGACCTTCTTGAAATGGAGCGAGGGATGCCGGGAATCCGATTTCAGAAGTTCGTAGTTCTTGTCAGCGAGGGCGCGCACATCGGTCGGTAGCGCCCCGTACAGCGCCCAGAACTTTGGCGACGCGAAATGCTTCAAATCTCTCGGGCCTTGCCAGCCTGATAATCCGCGAGTGCTTCCGAAACGAGCCTGTCTAGCTTTCCAGCCTTCGAATCCGCCTCGATCTGCTTATCCCAGAGCAAGTGGTCAAATTCGATAAACCATGCACGAAATTTCGACAGCTCCTCGACCGGGAGATTCTGAATTTTGTGCTCAAGTTCTTCGAGGTCACTCATGATTCATCACCATTTGGATGATCCAACGATGGTGATTCTACGCCAGTCCTTATTCGTCGCATATGCTTCGCCGAATCAGTGCACGCCGAGCAATTCGAGCAGCGTCGCGCCATAGCGTTCGAGCTTCTTCGCGCCGATGCCGCCGATGCCGGCGAGTTCATCAAGGTCCTGCGGCCGCGTGCGCGCGATCTCCGTCAGCGTGCTGTCGTGAAGAATCACGAATGCCGGCACCGACTGGGCGCGCGCCTCGGCGAGACGCCAGGTCTTGAGCCGCTCGAGTAGCCCGGCTGCACCCGCCGGCAGATGGCCCGACGCAACAGTGCGCGATACTGGTGTCGCCCGCCGGCGCGGCACTACGCGGCGCATCTCGACACGTTGCGCGCCCGCGAGCACTTCACGACTCGCCGCACTCAACTTCAGGCCGCCGTGCGCCTCGTGATCGACGCGCGCGAGCCCGAGCGAAACGAGCTGGCGGAACACGCCGCGCCACGCGTCTGCGTCGAGATCGGCGCCGATCCCGAACACCGAGAGCTTGTCGTGATCCCAGCGGCCCGTGCGCTCGTTGTCTTTGCCGCGCAACACGTCGATCAGATGCACCGCGCCGAAACGCTGCCCCGTGCGATAAATCGCCGAGAGCGCTTTTCTGGCGGCATCGGTAGCATCCCACGTCTCGGGCGGCTCAAGGCAGGTATCGCAGTTGCCGCACGGCTCGCTGGCCTCGCCGAAATACTCGAGCAGCCGCACCCGGCGGCAACTCGCGGTCTCGCACAAGCCAAGCAGCGCGTCGAGCTTGGCGCTGGAGACGCGCTTGAATTCGTCGGCAGCCTCGCCCATCTCGATCAGCCGCCGCTGCTGCACCACGTCGGCGAGCCCGTACGCCATCCATGCGTCCGCAGGGAACCCATCGCGTCCGGCGCGGCCGGTTTCCTGGTAGTAGCCTTCGATGCTCTTCGGCAAGTCGAGATGCGCGACGTAGCGCACGTCGGGCTTGTCGATGCCCATGCCGAAAGCGATGGTCGCCACCATGACGACGCCGTCCTCGCGCTGGAAGCGGGACTGATGTTCGGTTCGCGCAGCGGTATCCATGCCCGCGTGGTACGGCAGCGCATTCACACCTTGCGTCGCGAGCCATGCGGCGGTCTCATCGACCTTGCGCCGCGACAGGCAGTAGACGATACCCGCCTCTCCCGGATGCTCCTCGCGGATGAAACGCAGCAGTTGCGCGCGCGGATCGACCTTGTCGACGATGGTGTAACGGATATTCGGCCGGTCAAAGCTGGAGACGAACATGCGCGCGGCGCCGAGGGCCAGCCGCGAGACGATCTCGGCGCGGGTTTGCGGGTCGGCGGTGGCGGTGAGCGCGATGCGCGGCACCTGCGGAAAGCGCTCGTGCAGTAACGACAGCTGCAGATACTCCGGGCGGAAATCGTGCCCCCACTGCGACACGCAGTGCGCCTCGTCGATTGCGAACAGCGCAATTTCCGCGCGCGCGAGCAGATCGAGGCAACGCGGAGTGGTCAACCGCTCGGGCGCCACGTACAGCAGATCGAGCTCGCCTGCGAGCAGCGCCCGTTCGACAGCGCGGACGGCATCGGAATCCAGAGAGGAATTGAGAAAAGCCGCGGATACCCCGAGTTGCCTGAGTGCTGCGACCTGGTCCTGCATGAGCGCGATCAGCGGCGACACCACGATGCCGGTGCCGGCGCGCAGCAACGACGGCAACTGGTAGCACAGCGACTTGCCGCCGCCGGTCGGCATGAGCACCAGCGCGTCGCCGCCGGCAGCCACGTGATCGACGATCTCGCCTTGCGCGCCACGAAACGCGGAGTAGCCGAACATCTCGTGCAGTTTGGCCAGCGCACCGGCACTGCCGCCGGGAACCGGCGCAGTCATCGCGTCAACTTTCACGCCGGTCTTATCGCAGTCACGCCGCGGCGTGACTCTTGCGCTTCTGGGCGGCGAGTTGCACCGCCTTGATGATCTCGGGATAGGTGCCGCAGCGGCAAAGATTGCCGGAAAGATAATGGCGGATATCGTCTTCGCTCGGCTCCGGGTTCTGGTCGAGCAGCTGGTGCACCATCAGCACGAACCCCGGCGTGCAAAAACCGCATTGAAACGCGCCGGTTTCGATAAACGCCTCCTGCACCGGACTCAACTTGTCCCCGGACGCGAGATGCTCGACGGTGACAACCTCGGCGCCGTCGACGAACGCGGCCAGATACAGACATCCCGATACCGCCACGCCATTGACCAGCACCGTGCAGCAACCGCAGAGTCCCTGGCCGCAGCTCTCCCGCGCGCCGAAGAGCCCGAAGCTGTCTTGCAGCAATTCCACCAGATTATGGTGGGATGCGATCCGCGCTGAAACCGGACTGCCGTTGAGCGTGAAGCGGATGGTGCGCTGCGCTGTGTCGGGATTCATCTCATCTGTCCTCAAGCGGGTCGTTGTCCCTGGCGCGCAGCGCACGGTAAACCGCCTCGGCTGTCACCGGCAAATCCGTGATCCGCACGCCGACCGCATCGTGTATGGCATTGGCGATCGCGGGCGAGACGCCGAACGTCGCAGTCTCACCGACGCCCTTCGCCCCATGAGGACCGCTGTGCTGCCGGGAATCGACGTAGTCGTTCTCCATGTGTGCAGGCATATCGCGCATGCCGGGAATCTTGTAGTCGGCGAGCGAGCCGTTGGTCAGTTGCCCGGCGACGTATTCCATGCGCTCGGACATCGTGCAACCCAACTGCATGACTGCACCGCCGGAGAGCTGCGTTTCAACAATCTTCGGATTGATGGGCTTGCCAAGGTCGGCGATATTGACCAGCCTGATGATGCGGACGTGGCCGGTCTCGGTGTCGACTTCGACCTCCGCGCCGGTCCCGCCGACCATCCAGAATGGCGTGATGTCAGGCGACTGCCCCGTCGCGAGATCGGGTGGCGCCGAATGCGGGTTGAAGGTGCCGATGCCGACGATGTTGCCCGCCTGCATGCCGTATTTTTTGCGGAACAGTTCGGCGGCCGGCGTGGTTTCCGGCGGCAAGCCGAGTTCGGCCGCAAGCGCGAGCTGCTTGTCGCGCGCGTCCTCCGCGGCGAGCCGCACCGCATTGCCCATGTGAAACGTCGAGCGCGAGCCGAGCGTGCCCATGTCGAACGGCGTCACGTCGGTATCGGCATGCACCACCTTGACCGACTCGGCCGCAATGTTCAGCGCCTCCGCGGCAATCTGCGCCATCGCGGTATCCGAACCCTGACCCATATCGACCGTGTTGCAATAAACGCTGCAGCTGCCGTCGGCGTAAAGATTGACGATGGCGACGGAGGTCGTATGCGAGATCGAGGCCTTGAAGCCGATCGCGATGCCGCGGCCGCGCCGGATCGTGCCGTGCCCGCGCTCGAACGGCGCGTCCCAGTTCATGCGCTTGGCCAATCGCTCGAGCACGGCTTCGGTGGCGGCATCCTTCATCGGGGTTCCGGTCGCCTGCGGCCGCGTGCCGCGCAGGATATTCCTGCGGCGGAATTCGAGCGGATCGATGTTGAGCGCGCGCGCAATGAGATCGGTGTGACTCTCGTAAGCGAAGGTCACGGTGGGAATGCCGAACCCGCGCAGCCCTGCAGCCGGCGGCAGGTTGGTGTAAACGGCGTACGAATCGATGTGCACGTTTTCGATGTCGTACGGCCCCGCCGCGGTAAAGCCCGACTTCTGCGTGAGCCGTGGCCCGATGTCGGCAAACGCCCCGCCGTTCCAATATACCTCGCAGCGCCGCGCGGTAATTCGCCCGTCGCGGGTCACGGCGCTTTTCAGCCGCAGCGTGTTCGCATGCTTGGTGATGACGAAGAACTGCTCTTCCATGGTGGCTGCGATTTTTACCGGCCGGCGCGTGAGCAGTGACGCGATCGCGACCAGCGCTTCGAGCTTGACATAGGTCTTGGCGCCGAAGCCGCCGCCGAGAAACGCGGTCCTGATTCGCACCCGGTTTTCCGGCCAGCCGAGCAGCTTCGCCACGAAAACGCGCGCGACCGACGGCATCTGGGACGCGGTATGTATGGTCACTGACGACGGCGTGGATTCCGCGAGCGAGACCAGCGGCTCGAGCGGCGTATGCATCACCTGGCGCGTGTGGAAAGTGTGTTCGAACAGGTGATCGGCGACGGCAAACGCGGCGTCGACGTCGCCGCGCCGCAACTTGAAATCGAGATGCAGATTCGTGTTCCGGCGCCCTTCGAGATGCTTGAGATCGGGGAACATGCCGGCCGGCCTGAGAACATCGTGCACGATCGCCGCGGATGGCAAAGTCGCTTCGACCTCATCGAAAACCGCGGGCAGCTCTTCGTAGTCGACGACGATCAGTTGCGCGGCCGTTTCCGCCACGTGCGGATCGGCGGCCAGCACCAGCGCGACCGGCTCGCCGACGTGGTGCACCTTGTCGATGGCGAGCACCGGCTGGTCGCGAAACACCGGGCCGTAGTACGGATCGGGAACGATGGTGCGGATATCGTCGGCCGTGATCACGCGGTGCACGCCCTCGAGCGCCGCGGCGGCGCTCACGTCGATCGAGCGGATGCGTGCGTGCGCGACCGTGCTGCGAAAAATTTTCCCGTACAGCATGCCCGGCAACCGCATATGGTGGATGTATTCGGCACGCCCGGTGACTTTCTCGCGTCCCTCGAGCCGCGGCACTGAACGGCCGACCTGCGTGGTATGGTCCGTAACGGTATTCATGGGCAGTTCAATTCCGGTGCGGGGCGGCAAGCGCCTGGCGCAGCGCGCGCACCACGTAAACGCGCACGAGCTGCTGCTTGTAGGCCGCCGATCCGTGCTGGTCGCCAATGACGGCGGCCTCGTCCGCCGCTGCATCGCCCGCCCGGCGCAGCAGCGCATCGTCGATGCTGGCGCCGCGTAATACCGATTCCGCGGCCAGCAGCCGGGTCGGCTTGTCCGTCGCCGCGCTGATGACGATCTTCGCATCGTGTACAACCGCGCCATCGGCGTCCACGGCCACCGCGACGCCGAGCGCCGGCCAGTCATCCGCCGAGCGCGTCGTGCATTTGAAGTACGCGGCACGCCGGCGTCCCTGCGGCGGCACGATCAGCTCGGCAATCAGTTCGGTGGGCTTGAGCACGGTTTCGTAATAGCCGACGCCGAGATCCGCGACGGCGATCGAGCGTTCGCCCGCCGCACCGACGACTGAAATGCGGGCGCCGAGCGCGACCAGCACCGGCGGCAAGTCCGTGTGGGGATCGGCATGCGCAAGATGGCCGCCGATGGTCGCGACGTTGCGCACGCGTACGTTCGACAGCGTCTTGAGCGTCTGCGTAATCACCGGCGCCGCATCGCGGACTTCGAGCGAGCGCTCGACGACCGCCAGAGGAGTCAGCGCGCCGATGCGCAGACTGCCATCCGCATCGATCGCAACGCGCGAGTAAATGCTCTCGACTCCGCGCAGGCTGACCAGCCGCCGCGGGCGGAACAGGCCGGATTTCATCATCAGCATCACCGCCGTGCCGCCGGCGATAGCACGAACCGACGTATCGTCGGGATCGAGAAGGCCGATCGCCTCGCGCAGCGAATGCGGCTCGGCGAGCTCGAATGGCGTCATTGCGCCACCTTACCCCTCTCCCTGCGCCCGCTGCGGGCGGAACAGGTTCCGTCGGCTTGCCGATGGATGTGACCCCGCAGCGGGATGCAAGGCGCCGGAAATCCGCGTGCTATTGTGCGCCTTCGCGGTCGCATCCCGTAAACGGGTCCCTGCTCCACGCTCCGGCGCCCCCTCTCCCCGCAAGCGGGGCGAGGGAACGCTGCTTCTGCGCCTTCGCGAGAGTACACTCCCTCTCCCGCCTGGGCGGGAGAGGGTTGGGGTGAGGGTGGGCATCTGTCAATGCAGTCATTCATGGGCGGCAGTCACTTTAACGATCATCAATAACAACTCGTTGAAATCGCCACAGCGGCGATGCTTGCGTCATGCCGGTGCCAGTGTGCCTGATCCCGATTCTGCAATCCCTTGATCCAGGTCAACGATGGTGTTTCCGGTTCGGCGGTAATTTTAGCGCATCGCCTGCACGCTCGGGTGTAGCATTTGGGCAGAACATCGCTTCACCAGGTCAGAAAGGAACTCCATGCAACATCGCATCAACCTCGCTTGCCGCACCGCACTGCTGCTCGCGGCCGCGTTCGCCTCCGCGACCGCCTGGCCGCAGGAATACCCGAACCGCCCGATCCGCATGATCGTGCCGTTTGCAGCCGGCGGCGCGACTGATTTGCTGGCGCGGGAACTCGGCCAGAAACTGACCGAACGCTGGCATCAGCAGGTGGTCATGGATAACCGCGCTGGTGCGGGCGGCATCATCGGCATCGATATCGGCGCCAAGGCAACGCCCGATGGCTATACGCTGGTGATGTGCTCGTCCAGCACGCTCGCAATCGGTCCCGCACTGGGCACCAAGCTGCCGTACCATCCGATCAAGAGTATTACGCCGATCGCCGAGGCCGCCATTATTCCGATCGTGCTCGTCACGCATCCGACCGTTGCCGCGCGCTCGCTGCCTGAACTGATCCAGCTTGCGAAAACAAAACCGGGCCAGCTCGCCTACGGCTCCAACGGGGTCGGCACGACCACGCACATCGCCGGAGAAGTGTTCAAGCGCGTCGCCGGGATCGACCTCGTCCACGTTCCCTACAAAGGCGGTGGTGCTGCCATCTCGGATGCCATCGGAGGCCAGATTCCACTGCTGTTCGGCGCCGTTTCTACGCCGCTGCCGCATATCAAAGCGGGCAAGCTGCGCGCGCTCGGCGTAACCAACCTCAAGCGATTGCGCGAGCTGCCGGAGGTGCCGACATTTGCTGAGGTGCTGCCGGGCTTCGAAGTGGTGCAATGGTTCGGCGTCTGCGGTCCCGCCGGCATGCCGCGCGCGATCGTGAGCAAGCTAAGCAGCGAGCTGGTCCGTATCGTCGACTCGTTTGCCACCAACGAACGTGTGCTACGCGCGGGACTCGAGCCCGTCAGCCTGGGGCAGGAAGCCTACGCCGCGTACGTAAAGTCGGAATTCGAAAAGTGGAGCCGGCTGCTCAAGGAGATGGGGATACAGGGCGACACGCCCTGACGCGGAAGACTTACTCCGCGCGAATCCCGGCGTCGCGGATCACTTTGCCGAGCCGTCAGTTGGCGGCCTTGATTTCAATACGCACGTTCGTCGCCTTGACGTTCGACATCGTGAGCGTGCCGATCCGTACGCTGCCGCTCGCCTTGAGATCCTTGAGTGCCGCCAGCTCGAATGGCTGCTTGGGGTCCGACTGCGGCAAATAACGGTCGGCGTCGAGTTGATCGATATTGACCTCGAACGTGTAGGACGGCGCCATGAATTTCGCAAGCCCTGCCTTGCCACTGATCGCGCTGTCGTCGAATTTGGCCGCAAACGCCACGCTGGCATTCTGCCTGGCAAGATCGACTTGCGCCGACGCGTTAACGGTCGCAGCCAACGGGATTTTCAGCAGCTTGGGATTATCGACGTTGACGGTCGCAACCAGCTTCGGCAGGTCAAGCTTCTGCGCTTCGACGCTGCCCGCGAGCGGACCCGTCAATCCGGCCTTGATCCGCGCGCCGTCCTGCTGCACGTCGATGATTGCCGTCACCGCGCCGGACTTGAATGCCCTGGCGTTGCCATCGATACCGGGGATTTCAAGTTTCGCGATGAACTTGCCCTTGAGCGTGCGCAGCGCCACATCCAGCACCAGCCGTTCGCCGCTGACGTTGTCGTTGATTGCGGCGAGTCTGGGAGCATGGAATTTGACGTCGAGATTGCCGCCTTCCGGTTTGCCGGCCGCGGCGATCGCCAGATTGGAAATCAGGTATTCCTTGCTCGCGAGTTTGGCAGCGACATCGCCTCTTGCCGTCATCACCAGGTTGTCGATACCTGCCGCCCGCCCCTTGACGCCGAACTCAATCCCTCCAAGGGCATAGATCTGCCGGTCAAAATCGAACGTGAGGGTGGCTTTGAGCGCAGTTTCCAGATTCATTGCTGGCTGCTCGCGCTGGATCGTGCCCGCGAGGTCGATCTTGACCGGCACACCGCCGGCGATGCGCCCGGTCCTGAGATTGAGTTTCGACAGCTCGAAGGTCGCGCCCGCCGCCTCGTCGGTATAAGTCAGCGCGGCGTTTTCAACCGTAACGTGGTCGATGTCTATTACGAGCGGCAAATCGCCGTCCCGGGCTGCGGGCGCTGGCATGATGCCGCTGGTCAGATCGTCGATATTGGTCGTGCCATCCTTGAGCCGCACGAGGTGAACGCGCAGGTTTCTGATTTCGACCGTCTCGACCACGACCTGTTTCGACAGCAGCGGCACGAGCTTCAGCGCGACGCGAAAATCGTCGACTGCCGCGAATTCCGCATCGCTGCCGCGCTCCGACAGCGACACCTTGCCGAGCGTCGCAGCGATACGCGGAATCAACGCCAGCTTGATGTCGCCCTCGAGCCTGAGATTGCGCTGCGTTCGGTCCCTGACCGCCTGCACGATTTGCGGCTTGTAGGCGTTGGGGTCGAACGTCGCGGCAATATAGGCCGCCGCCGCAGCGAGCATCAGGACGATGCCGGCGAGCGACCACGCGATGAACTTGACGATGGCTTTCATGCCACAGCCGGTCGCGGGTTCAGGCGCTGCGCGTCGGGTGCCGGACCACGCTGCGGGAAGAGTTGTCGGCGCGCAGAAGTTCCGTCAGGTGGCGTACATCGGAGAGCTGCTCCAGCCGTTCGACGGCGTCGACCAGCGCGTCAACGCGCTGCTCGGGCAAAATTCCGTCGAGACACTGGTAGCACTTCTGCAAGAGCTCGTCCCGTGACAGCGGGTTGGCCGGATCGCCCCGCACGACGGTGGCCAGCGCGCGCTGCTCGCCGCGCGCAGTGAACGCCACCACCTCGGCGCCTGGCTCAGGCTTGTATTCCGTGCGGATTCGCTGCATCAGCCGGCGCACCTCGGGCCGCAGCACCATCTCGTCGGTGAACGAAGCAAGTGTCAGGCGGCCGTCGAACAGCGTCGCTGCCAGTGCGTATTCCATGCTGAACTTGCCCTCGAGACCGGTGCGCGGCTCCCGGTAGATGAGCGCGTCGTCAGCGCCGGGCTGAATCCGGATCGTGAGCGCCTCCAGGTCCGGCGCGGTGACGCGCTCCCGTTCAAGGAGCATGAACGCGGCGTCCAGCGGCAGGTGGGCAAAACGGCAGCACGGATACTTCTTGATGCTGAGGCCGGGGGCAACGATGTCGTACACTTTGCCCAGCGATTCGAGCACCGGGACCGCATCCGCCTCGTCCGGTCCGTGATGCAACTTGAGGTAGTCCGTGACCGCTTCAGGGTTCGCGGTAAATCCTTCGCGCGCGAGCAGTGTCGCCTGTAACCCGCCTTGGGCCGCGTGCCCCGCGTGAAACGGCTTGGTGTCGGTTCCGAAGTTGCGGGTTAACCCCGAGGCCGCGGTAGCCGCCAGCCCCAGCATCAAGTTGGCGCGCTCCCGGTCTACGTGCAGAACCTTCGCGACCGCCGCGGCCGTTGCGAGCATTCCAAGAACCGGCGTGGGGTGGAACCCGGCGCGGCCCAGGTGAGGTCCGAATACGGTGCCGAGCTTGCCCGCGATTTCGACGCCGATGATGTACGCGAGCAGTACCGTTACGCCGTCACTCCCCTCGGCCTCTGCCGCGGCGAGCACGGCGGGCAGCACGCAGACCGACGGATGGCCGCGCCACGCGACCACGCCGTCGTCGTCCGCCCACACGTCGTCGAAGTCGAGCGCATGAGCTAACGTTCCGTTGATCAGGGCGGCTAGCGAAGGATGCGCGTGGAATGGCGTTCCCATCACGGTCGACGTCCCGCCACCGCCGCGCGCAGCGAAGGCATTGATCACGCTTTGCCCGGCTCGGGAGCGCGTGCCCGCCACGGCCACGGCAAGTGTATCCAGTATCGATCGTTTGGCCGCCTCGATGGCCGCCGCCGGCAGGTCATCGCAGGAAAGTCTGGTGGAAAACGCGGTGATGGCGTCCGCTACGCCCGAGCGGCGCGTGCCCGTGACGGCAGGGCTGGGCGCCAGGCCCGGCTGATGTTTCAAGTCACGCTCCTCTTGGCGATGCTTCACGGCCCAAGTTCTTGCTGCGTGCGCCTATGAACCTCGCATCGAATGCGTTTAATCGACACGCATGTTGGCGAGCCTCGCGATCCTGCCGAGGCGTTCGATCTCCGAGACCACCAGCGCGGCGAACTCTTCGGGCGAACTCGGCGTCACCTCCGCGCCCTCGGCCGCCAGTTTTTCCTTCACCTCCCGCAGCGCGAGCACGTTCAGCACCTCGCGATTCAGCTTCACGATGATCTCGCGCGGCGTTTTGGCCGGCGCCAATATGCCGGCCCACAAGCTGACATCGAAACCCGGCAGCCCCGACTCGATCACCGTGGGCAGATCCGGTGCAATCGCGATGCGTTTTGCTGCCCCCACGGCGATCGCGCGCAGCCGCCCCGACCGCACGTGCTGTATCGCGGACAGCGTATTGGCGAACATCATCGGCACCTGCCCCGCGATCACATCGGTCAGCGCCGCCGGGCTCCCCTTATAGGGTACGTGGACGAGTTCGATCTTCGCGAGCTGCTTCAGGAGCTCGCCGGCGACATGCGGCGGCGTGCCGTTGCCGGTCGATGCGTAGCTCAGTTGTCCCGGCCTCGCGCGCGCAAACGCAATGAGCTCCCGGACGCCGTTCACGGGCAATGACGGATGAACGACGAGCACGAAAGGCAGCGCCGCAAGCTGGCCGACCGCCGCGAAGTCCTTGACCGGATCGTAGGGCAGCTTCGAGAACAGCGCGGAGTTGATCGCGTGGTTGTTGGAAGCGATGATGATGGTGTGTCCGTCGGGCGGCGACTTGGCGAGGATTTCGGTGCCGATGATGGTGCTCGCGCCGGGCCGGTTGTCCACGATCACCTGCTGCTTGAAGTTCTCGCTCAGTTTGGCGGAGACCTGGCGAGCAATGATGTCAGTGCCCGCACCCGTCGGAAACGGCACGATGAAGCGGATCGGCTTGCTCGGGTAACCTGCCGCCGATTGCGCCGCCGCCGGCGCGGAAAACCCTAACAGCACCGGCGCGATGACGGCGGCATACGCGAGCACGTTCGATATTTTCATGGTGATCTCTCTGAGGCGGACAGAATGATACGACTCGACACCACGATACAGCACCCTGCGCAGTCTGCAAAGCTCTGTTGCGGACAGGTAGCGTTGGTGACTATATATAAGTAACGCGCTGCTGCGCTAAACTAAGCGCCAGAGTGCCCCCGCATCGGCTCGAACGCTCATGCATACCCCACGCCAAATGGCCTTGCTGTCGATCGCCACCTCGCTCGTAACGCTGGCGCTCAAGTTTGGCGCGTATTTCCTGACCAACTCGGTGAGTCTGCTGTCGGACGCGCTGGAAGCATTTGTCAATCTTGCCGCTGGAATCATCGCGCTCACCGCGCTCACCATCGCCGAGGCCCCCGCGGACGACCGCCACACTTATGGCCACGACAAGGCCGAGTACTTCTCGAGCGGGGTAGAAGGCGCGTTGATACTGGTCGCGGCCGTGGCGATTATTTACGCGGCGTGGGACCGCTTTCTGCACCCGGCCCCGCTCGCCAACCTCGGGCCAGGAATTATCGTCGGGCTGCTGGCGGCGGCGATGAACTATACGACCGCCCGCCTCATGCTGAAGGTCGCCAGGAAGCATGACAGTATCACCATCGAGGCGGACGCCAGGCACTTGCTGACTGACGTGTGGACTTCGGGAGGCGTGTTAAGCGGTCTGCTGATCATCCTCTTCGTGCCGCGCTGGCAGATACTCGATCCGCTGATTGCGGTCGGCGTCGGGCTGCACATCATATACACCGGTATCGGGCTGATGCGCCGCTCGGTCGAGGGCCTGATGGATACGGCATTGTCGCCGCGGGAGATACACAAAACAGAGCAGTTGATTCAGGCGGAACTGCCGCCGGGAGCAAGTTTCCATGCGTTGCGCACGCGCAAAGCCGGCGCCCGGCGATTCATCGAATTCCACCTGCTGGTGCCGGGCGAGACCAGCGTGGGCGTATCCCATGCGTTATGCGATCGCATCGAAAACGCGATTACCAGCCAACTGGCAAAGGCCTCGGTCACGATCCACGTCGAACCGCAGGAAGCGCATGCACCGCACGGCTTGCCGCCGTGAGCCCGGGGAGGGTCGGCGTCGCGTTGTTATGATACATTCTCCCCGACCGATTCCGAAAACGCGACCCGCTTGAGCGGACGCGCAACCAGCCGGGAGCAAACGTGATGACACAGCCCATTTCGATCACCTTCAGCCACGTCGGCGTTTACGTCACCAATCTTGACCGGATGGTGGACTTCTACACCCGGTTCCTCGGTTTCGTGGTATCCGACCGCGGCAAGACTAGCGGCGGAGGGGGAATTGTTTTTCTCACGCGCGACGCGAAGGAGCACCATCAGTTTGTCCTCGCGACGGGCCGGCCGGCGGACGTGCCCTTCAATGTCGTCAATCAGATTTCCTTCCGGGTGGACAGTCTGAGTACGCTGCGGCAGTTGCATGCCGCGCTGAAGAACGAGCCGGTGACCGAAATCAAACCGATTTCGCACGGCAACGCGCTCTCGGTGTACTTCCTCGATCCCGAAGGAAATCGCATCGAATTATTGATCGATACGCCGTGGTACGTGCCTCAGCCCATGCGGGTTCCGGTTGATCTGTCGCTGCCCGACGCGCAACTATGGGCATCGATCGAGGAGCGGGCGCGCACGGTTCCCGGGTTCAAACCGAGGGCGGAGTGGCAGGCGGCAATGGCGGACAAGTTGGCGCGTGCCCACGCTGCGTGAAGAACGGGGAATGACGGACATGCTGGTCAGGTTCAAACTCAACGGCGATCCGGTCGAAGTGCGGCTGCAAAGCGGCGACCGTCTGCTGGTCGACGTGCTGCGTGAAGACCTGAAGATGACGGGCACCAAGCACGGTTGCGGCATCGGCGCGTGCGGCACCTGCACCGTGCTGGTGGATGGTTATCCGGTCGCCTCGTGCCTGCAGCTCGCCGCACTGGTCGACGGTGCCGAAATCCGCACCATCGAAGGCCTGGCAAATGCATCCTCGCTGCATCCGGTGCAACAGGCTTTCGTGAACCAATCGGCGCTGCAATGCGGAATCTGCATCCCGGGGCACATCATGGCGGCGTGCGCGCTGCTGGAGAAAACCCCGCAACCCACCGACGAAGAAATCCGCGCCAGCGTGGACAGCGTCTACTGCCGCTGCACGGGATATGCCCGCATTACCGAAGCCTACAAGGAAGCGGCGGCGCTCGCGCGCAAGGCGGCAAAATGAACCAGCGCGATCCCCGCCTGAACGCGACTGCCGGCCTGCTCGTCGTCGGCAAGGACGTGCCACGCACCGACGCGATCCCGAAAGTCACGGGTGCTGCGCAATACGTCGCCGATCTGCACTTGCCGGGAATGCTCCATGCCGCGGTACTGCGCAGCCCGCACCCGCACGCACGCATCGTCAGCATCGACACCAGCGCCGCAACTGCGCTGCCGGGCGTCAAGGCCGTGGTGACCGGCGCCGACACGGCGCAGCGCAAGTGGGGCTGTTTCCGTCCCGACCTGTATCCGCTCGCGATCGGCAAAGTACGTTACGTTGGCGACGAAGTTGCGGCAGTCGCCGCGAAGGACCCTGAAACGGCACGTGCCGCTGTCGATCTGATCAAAGTCGAGTACGAAGTGCTACCTGCGGTGCTGTCGATGGATGCAGCGCTCGCAGCGGGGGCGCCGCTGGTGCACGACGACACGCCCGGCAACGTCGCGCATCATTTTGCGTTTGAACGCGGCGATGTCGATGCGGGATTCAGGGCGAGTGATGTGATCGTCGAAGGCACCTGGGAAAGCGCGCGCCAGTGGCACACTTCGCTCGAGACCATCGGCTGCGTGGCGCAATGGTCGGGCGGGCGCGTCACGATGTGGTGCAACACGCAGACGCCGTTTCTCGCGCGCGGGCGTTATGCGATCGCGTTGGGCGTGCCGGAAAGCCAGGTGCGCGTGATCCAGACCGAAGTCGGCGGCGGCTTCGGCGGCAAGTCCGGCGACGACAATGCCTCGGTGATCTGCGCGATCCTCGCGCAAAAATCTGGCAAGCCGGTCAAACTCATCCACACGCGGGAGGAAGAGTTTCTCGCGAGTCACCCGCGCATGCCGATCCGCTACTGGGTGCGGCTCGGCTTCAGTCGCGACGGCCGCATCAAGGCGAAAGAGATCAAGGTGCTCGCCGACAACGGCGCCTACACCGGCAAATCGCAGGCGATACTCGGTGCGGCAACGGTGCGCCACGATGCGCTTTACAAGTATCCGTGCGCGCGCGCGGATTCCACGCTGGTTTATACCAACCTGGTTCCGACCGGCGCATTCCGAGGTTTCGGTAATCCCTCCGCGGACTGGGCGGTGGAACAGGCGTGGGATCTGGCCGCAGAAAAACTCGGCATCGACATCGTGGACCTGCTGCGCATGAACGCGGTGGAACCGGGAGACGTGTCGCCGCACAACCACAAGATCACGAGCTGCGAATTGAGGCAGTGCATCGACAAGGCCGCGCAAATGATCGGGTGGCAGGAGAAACGCAAACGCCGCCAGCCGAACCGCGGACTCGGCATCGGCTGCAGCATCCACGTCAATGGCCGCCGCAGTTTCGGCGATTGGGACGGCAGCTCGGCCATCGTGCGGATCAACGACGACGGCCGCGCCACCATCATCAGCGGCGAGGGCGAAATCGGCACGGGCACGCTGACGGTACTGCGCCAGATCGCGGCGGAGGAACTCGGCTTTCGCTATGAAGACGTCGACATTACGCGCCCGGACACCGACGTACAACCCTATGCGCTCGGCGCGCTCGCGAGCCGTCTGACGTACGTGGCGGGCAACGCGGTCAAGCGCGCCGCAACGGCCGCTTCCATGCAGTTGCTCGCCGCGGCGGCGACGCAATTCAAATTGCCCCCGGAGGAATTGACGGTCATCAACAGCGAGATCGGCCCGCGCCACGGCCGCGAAACCGATTTCAAATCGGTCGCCTCGGTCGTGCGCGCGCATATCTATCAGCCTGATGGCCAGCCGATCATCGGCGTCGGCAACTTCGACAACCCGTCCGAGTTTCCCGATCACAGCCGCTACGGCAACGAGTCCGGCGCCTACAACTTCGCGGCGCAGGCCGTGGAGGTCGAGGTCGATCCCGGCACCGGCAGGGTCACCGTGCTCGAAATCGCCGCCGCGGTCGATTGCGGCACCGTCATCCATCCCGCAGCCGCCGAGGGCCAGGTGCTGGGCGCGGCGACGCAGGGACTCGGCCTCGCGCTGACCGAATACTTCGATTGGTACAACGGCACGCCGACCGACCCCCAACTCAAGGATTACCCGCTGCCGTCCGCGGCGATGATGCCGAAAATACAGGTCGCCTTTGCGGACTCCTACGAACCCTCGGGTCCGTACGGCGCGAAAGGCCTCGGCGAAATCGGTCTCGACGCGATACCCGCTGCGATTGCCAACGCGATCGCCGATGCAGTCGGCGTGCGCATCACTGAACTCCCGATCACCTCCGAGAAAATCTACCGTGCGCTGCATCCGCAGGCATTTGCGCAGGAACCACCGACGCCGGCTGCTGCGCCCAAAGGCTCGGTCTGGACCCGGCTCACCGCCGGCAAGCCGTCCGGCGCGCGCACCTTCAACCCGGAGTTCGTTTTCGCGCCGAGTGTGGAAGCAGCAGTTGCGCTGCTCGCGGCCGGAGATTGCGCGCTCGTTTCCGGAGGAATGTCGCATGCGATACGCCGCGAGCGCACCGGATTTCCCCAGGCGAAAAAGCTGGTCGCGATCACGCGCATCGCCGAATTGAACGCGCTGTCCATCGACGCGCGCGGCGTGCTGCAAATGGGGGCGGCCGTACATCAGCAGTTGCTCTACGACGACCCGCGCGTGCGGCAAGGCTGGCAGGCGATAGACGATGCTCTCGAAGCGGTGGGTCACACGCGCATCCGGCGCGGCATCACGGTGGGCGGCAGCGTCGCGCCGCTGATCGGTGGATTCGATCTGCCGGTGGCGCTGCTCGCGCTGCAGGCGCGCGTTACCGTGGCTGGACCCGGCGCGCGGCGTACCGTATCGCTCGAAGAGGCGTTCCAGAACCGGTTCGCCAAGGACGAAATGGTGGTCAGCGTCGAAGTCGATCCGCTGCCGGTGCGCACCGGTTCGGTATTTTTCAAATACATGCCGCGCAACGTGCTGGAAATTCCGACCGTGAATACCGCAGCGATAGTCAGTCTCGATGCGGACGGCAAGTGCGTGCGGGCGCGCGTGGTGACAGGCTCGGTCAGCTGGAAGCCGATCATCCTCGAGCCGAAGCAGTTGGCCGGGCAGCGTTTGAGCGCTGAAATGTTGCGCGAGGCAGTACAAGGCGTGCGATCGCTGGCGCAGCCGATGCCGGACGTGCGCGGGTCAGCCGCCTACAAACGTGAAATGGCAGTCGAGTTTGCCGCGCGGGCGTTGATTACGGCATGGCAGCGCGCGGCGCCGGAACGATCACAGGGGAGATGAGCGATGCGGGACTGGGTCGACGGAACTTTCAAGACCTCCGATGGCTGCGTGATCGAGTATACGCGACACGCGGCACCAGGCCCCGATGCCCCGCGCGTGGCGTTGATCCATTCGCTGGCTCTCGATCGCAGCTTCTGGAACGGCGTCGTGGCGGAACTGAAAGCGCACGCCGAGTTGCTGACTTACGATTGCCGCGGCCATGGCCATTCGGGCCACGCTCCCGCGCCGTTCAACGTGGCGTTGTTTGCCCGCGACCTCGCGGAACTGCTCGATTGCGCCGGCTGGCCGGATGCCACTATCGCCGGCTGCTCGATGGGCGGCTGTGTTGCGCAAGCGTTTGCCGCCTTGTATCCGGAACGCGCAACGGCGATCTGCCTGATCGACACTACGGCCTGGTATGGGACTGATGCGCCGCGGCAATGGCGCGAACGCGCCGCCACGGCCCGCACCAAGGGCATGGGTGCGCTGGTGCAATTCCAGACGACGCGCTGGTTTGGCGACGCGTTTCGAGCCACGCATCCGGAAGTCTCGGACGCGCTTATCGAGGTATTCCTCACCAACGATGTCGCGTGCTACGAAGCCACGTGCGAGATGCTCGGCACCACCGATCTGCGCGCGCTGTTGGCGTTACTGAGAATGCCGGTGGCGATCGTGGTGGGCGCGGAAGATTACGCCACGCCGGTCGCGATGGCCGAAACGCTGCACGCCGCCATTCCGCATTCCACTTTGAACGTGCTCGCGAACGCAAGGCATTTGACTCCGGTGGAACGACCCGGGGACATCGCCTCTGCGATACTGAACCTTGCGCGCAACGACCGCAGCCGCGCGAGCGCGGCGCACAACGCGGGTCAATCGCGATGACGGCGGCGAGCTCCGCCGGCGCGCGCCGCATAGCAGGAGAAACAATCATGAATGCGCTCACCTTATATCTGACTCGTGTCGCCACTGGCATCGGTACGCTTACATGCGTGGCCGGCGCAGTGCTCGCACAAAATTATCCCGTCGGCCCGGTGCGCATGATCGTGCCGTTTCCCGCCGGCGGGGGTGTAGACAGCGCCGGCCGCATCCTCGCGGTCCGGCTTACCGAAAGCTACGGCAAGACGTTCGTGATTGAAAACCGCGGCGGCGCGAACGGCAATATTGGCACCGAAGTCGTCGCCAAATCGCCAAAAGACGGTTACACGCTGCTTTTCACGGGCGCGGGCTTCGTCACCAACCCCAGCCTCTATGCCAAGGTGCCTTACGATGCGGTGAAGGATTTCGAACCCATCAGCCTGATGGCGCTGGGGCCCAACGTGCTGGTCGTGCATCCTTCGCTGCCGGTGAAGTCGGTGAAAGACCTCATTGCACTCGCGAAAGCAAAACCCGGTCAAATCGGGTTCGCCGGATCGGGAAGCGGCAGCACGCCGCACCTCGCGGGCGAACTGTTCAACACCATGGCCGCAGTCACCATGGTGCACATTCCGTACCGCGGCTCGGGTCCGGCGATGATCGGACTGATCAGCGGCGAGACGCCGGTCATGTTCCTGCCCGCGATCAACGCCGGTCCGCACGTGAAATCAGGGCGGCTGCGCGCCATCGCAGTAACCAGCAAGACCCGCCTGCCGGTCATGCCCGATACGCCGACCGTGGCGGAATCGGGTCTGCGCGGCTACGAATCGAGCCAGTGGTACGGCGTGATGGCGCCGGCCGGAACGCCTGAAGACATAC
>Ga0082335_1000611_pt1 | contig 86926 bp, 89 predicted proteins | sample Subgrocontami58m_FD_72375 | JGI IMG/M metagenome (GOLD analysis project Ga0082335, IMG submission 72375) | Subsurface groundwater microbial communities from S. Glens Falls, New York, USA - GMW37 contaminated, 5.8 m (SPADES assembly) (version 2) ...
ATGTGCATCGCGGGCGCCTGCAAAAGGTCAAAGTTCTTTTCATTGAACCACTGAAATCCTTCCCCGAAGGGACGCGGCAACTGGCTGAACTGACCGTACCTTATACTCAGGCCATGCGTTTCACAAAAACCTACGGCTGGCAGCCAAACTTGCGGCTTTACTATGGGACGGTACATTGGATGGATGGGATTGATGAAGGTCCCGATGGTCAGCCTTGGTACCGCATTCTCGATGAATTGGTCAAGTTTCCCTATCACGTCCCGGCTAGCCACTTACGCCCGATCCCATTCGAGGAATGGGCTGCCATTGCTCCAGATGTGCCGCTCGAAAACAAACGTATTGAAGTCAACCTAAGCACCCAGGTCTTAACCGCATACGAGTATGACAAAAACGTATTTCAAACCACCATTTCTTCCGGCATCCCGTCTGGGCGGCCCAGCCCAAAGGAACTCTCGACCAAAACCCCCAGCGGTGAGTTTCGTATTTTATCGAAATATCCCTCCAAGCACATGGGCAATGGAAACTTGTTTGCCGGCATTGAAGAGTATGAATTGCCTGGCGTCCCCTGGACGAGTTTCTTTACCGAAACGGGTGTTGCTTTTCACGGGACGTACTGGCACGATAACTTCGGCACACCAATGAGCCGCGGCTGTGTCAACATGCGCATCGAAGAAGCAAAATGGCTGTTCCGTTGGGCGCGCCCATTTCACAAGTTTGACCGTATCTATACCACCGGTTACGGGACGCTGGTGGTGATTATCCCCTAAATCATTAAACCCAACATATCGAAGCAGCGGGCGAATAATGGTTTTTCTCAATTCTATTGCGTAAATGATCCATTCAAGCGGGATATTTAAAGTAACATTTGTCATAAGCCATTTGGCTCATGCGTCTCTCCACTATCTCACACTATAATTGTGGACAATATGGCCGGCAAGAAAATTATTCCAGGCAGAGCATTGTTAATAAAGAGGTTTGATGAGCAAAAAATATAAGAGGCAAAAACAAAGAAAGAATTTCCCCTGGCCGCTTGTTGTATTTGGCGGAATCCTGTTAATCCTTGCCGCATTTTTCTTCACCAATCAAGGCGGCGGGGATGGCGATGGGCCCCCCTCCATCGCGGTGGATCAGCAAAAGATTGAGTATGGCGACCAAAAGTTCGGAACTAACCTGACTTTCGCCATCAAAGTCACCAACACAGGTGATAGTACATTGCGCTTCAAAGAAGAACCGTATATCGAAGTCCTGGAGGGGTGCTGACCTCCTCAATTAACCATCGGTTCGATGGTACTCAAGCCTGGTGAAAGCACAATCGTTGAATCCGCCGTCTTCATGATGCACGAAGGCATGGACGGTCCGCACAACTTCGGGGTTCATCTCAAAACGAACGATCCCGCAAATCCTGATCTGGTCGTGAATGTGTTGTCTAACTGGATACCTTAAATAAAATGATGAATCAAAACAGCGGCGCATATTTATTACGCGCCGCTGTTTCTATTTCGCACGCGGAGACAATATCTCGACAAGCTCGATAACCAATTGCGGTTTTGTTCAATGGTGATTCGGCGGGACTGCGTAGCGTCCCTGCCTCAGTACATGGAAGTCGCGCCAGCGGCCAGCGCGAAGCGCTTCCATAAGCACTGAGCAGGCGGCTTTAGCCCCGCGAATCTCCCCTTTCCATCACCTGCCGACTCTACCCAAAGGCGCCCACCTTGCGCTTCAACAAAGGCGAGCGCAATCGTCAGTCCAATGCCGCTTCTACCAGACAGGATCGCAATCTTCCATCGGATGTTAATCGCAAACGATTGCAATTTTGGCAGAAGTATTCGCCGAGCGGCGAGATGAATACAACTGTGCCAAATGCGCCTAGGATGCGGAATGTCCGTGCGGGGCCATTGCCTATCGGCGCGGTCACAGGTTGAAGGTCATAGGTCGAAAGACTGGCGCGAACAGGATTAATGTTGAAATTAGCCTAAATCTGCTTGCTATCCTTGATCAGAATGCAGGATCAGTTAGACGCCATCCGGCATATATCGAAAAGGACGAAATTTATACCCGTATATTTGATATATGCCGCGCGGGGCGGATCTCCGTGACATTATGAATGATCTGGTTGCGAGCCTCTGGCTTTCACAATTGCCTCCCCTCGGCTTGCAACCTGCAATTTACTAAAAATAGTCGAAACCTGATTACGGATGGTTTTGGGACTCAACACCAACCTTTCGGCAATGGCATGATTGGTCAGTCCCTGCGCGATGAGATCGAGAACCTCGCGCTCACGGGGTGTCAATTCGGGGAATGGATCGGCAGTCTGTTTGACCGATGGGTTCGCAAAAAAATGAACCAGCCGTTCCGCCACCCGCGGGCTGAAGATGGCTTCGCCTGCGGCAGCCGCCCGGATGGCGCGTAATGTCTCCTCGCCCTCGGCGCCTTTTAACAGATAACCACGCGCGCCGGCTCGCATGGCAAAGAACAGCGAATCATCGTCAAGCATGGTGACAATCAAAACGGCAATTTCAGGATGCGCGCGCACGATTTGCCGCGTGGCTTCGATACCGTTTACTTCAGGCATATTGATGTCCATCAGGATCACGTCGGGCTTTAATTTATCGGCGAGTCTCATCGTCTCGCGGCCATCGGAGGCTTCACCGATGATTTTCATATCGGCCTCGGTCGAAAGCAGAGCCTTCAAGCCAAATCGAAAAACGGGATGATCGTCGGCGATCAAGACGCGAATGGTCATTTGCCCTCCGCAGAAATCGGCAGTTTGACCAGGAGCCGCGTCCCCCTGCCCAAGCCACGCTCGATGCGGAACGTCCCGCCTAACTCCTCGGCGCGCTCCTGCATGGCGCGCAGTCCCACTCCAGCGCGATATTTGGCGGGCAGCCCCGCACCGTCGTCGCTGATCTCAAGATGTAAATCGCCATTCACACCCAGAGTGACACGACATTCGCGCGCCTCTGCGTGGCGGATGACATTGGTGACGGCTTCGACGGCGATGCGATAGACTGCTGTCTCGACCGCTGCGCTCAACGAGGGGAGATCCTCCGGCGCGTCCAATTCGACCCTCAGCCCTTCGACCCTGCTCAAGACAGGCCTGCTTTGCCCCAATTGAGCGAATCTTTCCCGTAACGCTTCGACCAATCCCAGATCGTCCAGCGCGGGCGGACGCAGATCATAAATGATGCGGCGGATCTCCTGCACCGCGCCCTGCGTCTGTCCTTTCAGGTCGCGCACGAGGGAGGCGGCCGCGGCGGGGTCTTGCGCAATCAGTTTTTCGATGGCCTCCAGAGTGAGGGACTGGCTCGCCAGCAGCGGGCCAATCTCATCGTGCAGGTCGCGGCGGATACGGCGGCGTTCCTCCTCGCGGCTGGTGACGATCCGCTCACGAGATTGGCGCAAGTCCAGCGTGAGGCGCACGTTGTAAACAGCAGCTTCTGCCTGGCGGGCGAGATCGGTCAACAGCCGTTCCTCGGAGGGAGTGAAGATTTCGTCTGCTGCGCGGGGAGCCAGCAGGAGTTCCCCGATCCTTTCGCCCTGATATTGGAGTGGAAAGGCGCGCAGATCCGCATTGTGGGGCGGTTCGCCGAAAGACGCAGCAGGCGAGGTCTCTTCCCGAAGCGTGATGGCGGCGTAGGGGAGTTTAAGGGCGGATGCGATCGTTTCGACAATCGTCTGTAAAACGGAATCCGGCGCGAGGTCCGATTCGAGGCGTTGGCCCAGACGTGTGAGCGCCGCATACGGGTCTTCACGGTCGCCGTACATCAGGCGGTTGACCGCGCGCTGAAGTTGTTCACGCAGGGGTTGGAAGAGAACCGCCACCAGAGCCGTCGCCGCCAGGGAAACGATCAGGTCTATCAGGGTGTGAGGACCTGCGCCGCGCGCGTGCAGATAGTTGCCGAACCAGCCGACGACCAGCACGTACAGCGCGGCGACGATGGTCGTCAGCGCGCCATAGACCGCCGTGCGGTTGATGATGTGGTCAATGTCGAAGAGGCGGTGACGAATGATCGCAATGGCTATCGCCAGCGGAAAGGGCAGGACGAGCAATCCCAGCGCATTCGTGCTGATAAGCGGGCGGCCAAGTAACAACCCGGGCAGCAGCCACAAAACGATGCCGCCCCCGCCCGAGAGCAGAGCCGCGAACAGCATCCAGCGCATCTTGCGGCGGGAATCGGTATCACGATTCCTTCGATAGTTGACAACCATCGCCCAAATCATCATGGCGAGATAAGCCAGGGCGAGAAAACTTTCCCCCGGCGTCCAGCGTCCGATCCAGGCGAGGGTGCCGGGCGCGCCGGGCAGAACCGCCAGCAAATAAAGCGGATAGACCGAGTAGGGCAAAGCGTATAACCAGGGAATCATTTTTTGATATTTCGACACGAGAGGCAGGGGCTTGGGAAAGACGAGGGCAAAATGCAAGCCTGCCACCCAGAACAACATATACGCGCCAAAAGTGGTCGCCTTGAAAAGCCAGAAGCCGATGCCGCCCACGATGTCGCTCACCTGCAGTCCGAACGACCAGGTTGTTGCGCTCAAAATGCCCGAAGCCCATAGGAACAGCACGCGCGCCGCCTGGTCGTTGGATCGGCGCAGAAATACGTACGTTCCAATGAGTTGGGCGATCAGCGCAAACAAGATCGTACCCCAGCCATGCGACAACACCGCCTCCAAGGGATAGCGCCCCAGCGTGACCGGCACCTCCAGACGGATGCCATCTCGGACTACCGTGTAGGTGATGGTTTCACCGAACTGCCAGTCCGGACGTTGGATGCCGGGCTGAAACAAAGCCTGCGCCCACGTTTCGAGGCTCTGCCCATTTACTGCAAGCACTACATCGCCTTTTTGCAGACCGTGCGGCTGATCCACAAGGGGCGTGACGACAACGCCATCCACCAGCCAGACGGACTCGCCGGGCTGCAGGCGCGCCCCATCGGAAGGGGTGGCAAGGTGCAGCCAAAGGAACGCGCCTGCCAGCGAGAGCAGGATAAAAGCGATCAACAAGGCGATCAGGGAGCGACTGGAAACCGATCTCATCAGCCCTATTATATATTGGGTTGCATTCCAAAAATCGCCCTGTTTCTCTTTCAACCTGTCTCGATCTCGAAATACTCCCGCAATGCCTGCTTGAACTCGGCTTCACCGGTCAATTGGAATTCCTCTCGTTGACCGTTACGCGTGACGATCAATCGATCATCGCTGAGGCTGATCTTACCCTCGGTGGTTGCGCGGGAGCAGATGCGCTGCTGCGTAAAATGCGATTCGGGTGAGAATTGTAAATAATCACACACCTCTTGAAAATCGCGCAGTTCCAACGCGTCAATGCGAAAGGCGTAATCCTCATTCCATGCGCCGCTTTCGGCGCGGCTCCACAATATCCACCGACCATCCGCGCGCGTGATTCGATATGAGTGATCCAGTGAACCAAACTGCTCGCCGTCATCATCCAACCGCAGGGGCAGGCGAAACGCGTCGCCGAAGCCCACGTCAACCAACCAACGCTCGTTGAGTTCAACCAGCAGGGTCAGGTGATCAATTCCCTGCCCGCGCTCGCCGTCCTTCGTTGTGACAGCTGCCCCGAACGTGGTGACTCGAAAACCCATTTCGCGAAGCAGATTTGCAAACAAGCCATTCAATTCGAAACAAAATCCGCCGCGTTTTTTGAGGACGATCTTGTCGTAAAGAGCCGCTTCATTCAGGACGATGCGCCTCTTGATGTGAATATCGAGATTCTCAAATGGGACAGTCAACAAGTGGGCGCGGTGCAATGCGCCCAACGTTTCAGCGGTTGGTTTGGTCGAGCCGCGATGATTGATACGGTTCAAATACGCGTCAACGTTCATGGCCATTTACTTTCTTGTCATGAGATACACTGCCTGCCCCGCGGGGAATTTGGAGTAATCCAGGCTCTTCAAATAACATTCGATCTCGAAGTACGGCCCAAAGCGCCGTTCGATTTCACCCGGCTCACAGGCCAGGTTGTAGAAGAACGGACGCTCCCACCAGCGCGGTGTCCACTCAAAGCAATAAAGCAGGAATAGGCTACCAGGACGCGAGAGCGGAAGAACATTTCGCACGTAGAGTTCGCGTTGTTTTGGTTTGAGATCATCCAGCGTGCCATAATCCACGAGCAGATCGAAGGTCCCGTTGATGTGGCGCAGGTCGGTGAGGTCATCGCGAAGGAAGTTCACCTTGACGCCAGCCTCCGCGGCGCGCTTGCGACCAAGATCCACTGCCGCTTGCGCGAAGTCCACGCCGGTCACATCGAAGCTATGTTGAGCTAGAAAGATGCAATTGCTGGCTGTGCCAGAACCGAGGTCAATGATGCGGCAGGGTTTGAGCCGTCCGCTCTTGACCAACTCGACCAGTTCCTTGCGCGGACCTATGTCCCACGGGGCGCGAAAGTGACGGTAGGTGATTTCGTAGAAGGATTTCATCATGCTCATTGCTGGGCATCGGCGCTGCGCTGCGCGAACACGTCACGAGCGGTAAGGTACAAGTCGCGAACTGCGGCGAAGTCGGCCCGAATCTGCTCGGCGTCGTAATCGTGATAGGTGAATGCGCCAGCGTCAATCTGCCTCAGCAGGTCGTCAATGAAACGGACAAAATAATCGGCGTCCGAGGCCGATGCGCGGATCGGCTTGCCCTCCACGAGAACATAAATCGGACTGGTGTGGAAGCCGGGGGCGCGAGCCGCAATCCAGGCGCTGGTGGTCAGAGGCAATGTGAATGTCGTCTGCGATTCACCGTCGTTAAGCGAGGCGCTCTCTTGTACCTTGCTGTTAACGATGATTTCCAACAACCCGCCATCAGGCAGGTTAGCCGATACCAGAACCTCAACCTGTTCGCCGGATGCGACATCGAGGGTCGAACCCATGCGTTGACCATTGACATTGATGTCCAACCAGCCGGGACGATTCCCAGCGACAACCGTTTGTCCGGTGCGGATCGCGTTGAGCCAGCCAGCATAACCTGTGCCTGCCTCTGCCAGGAAGAGCGTGCGGGCTGAACCCGCGCCATCGGGAATACAGGGATAGTCACTGCCTCCGACGATGGGGATTGCAAACCCGCTGTTCAGGAGTGGATACCAGAGAGCGGTAATGCCGTTCGACCATTGTCCGTCGTGCGACATAACCTGCTCGACTTCCAGAAAGTAGAGCGTGCCAATCGCGGCGTGGATCGGTGCTTCAAATGGAGCGTTGCCGCTTTCGCCCGCCACTGGGAACGCGCCGCCCGCAGGCCAGCTACCGGCGTGGGCAAAACCATCTACCGCGCCCTGTTCGTGCGCCCAGTCTGCAATCGGCAGGCTGGAAAGCTGATCGGGGAAATCAAGCGAGGACAGCCCCAGGATGACCTGATGGCCCATCTGTGCGCCAGCAAACGCAGACACTTCCAGATCGTAGTGAATGATGCGATCCGGCGTAGATCCCTCCCAGTCCTGCCCGGTGAAGAACGGGCGGTCATCCTCATAACCCTGCCCCCATACCAGGGCAGAAGCAATATTGAGGGAAGCCGGCTGTAGGAGGTCGTACAAATCCTTGGGGTTACGTTGCCCGCCACACCCATGCCCGTGTAGATGCGCATCGGCGGCGATCCAGGCGGAGGTCTGCCCGGCTTTTGGAGTTGTTCCAGGTTGTGACGTCCCCTGGCTGACGGAGGTACCATGCGCGGGCGTCAGCGTAGGATGTTGCAACGCGCCCTCGCCTGGTGCTGTCGTCGGGGTGGAGCCACAGGATATCAGAATCGCGCCAACGATCAGGAGAAGCGACACTCTCTTGAAGAGAAGAAACTGTCGGCGGGTGGTCATAAGAATATCTCCTTGCTACCTTACGGCGTGATTTTCAAAGCAACATCGGTTTTAAAGGCGGGGATGATTAGCGTTTGGCGGCCAGTTGAAACATTGACACTTCCCAGTACCGTTCCACGGGCCGGATCAATCCAAGTTGCTGTGCCTGCAATTGGCGAATCGAACGTTACGCTTATCCCATTGGTTGGATTCGTATGGTCGGTGTACGCGTGCAGGTATGCAACGTAGACCGTCGGCGCGCTGAGGGCGTAGCCGCGTACGCGCGTCGGGTCTGAGATTTCGATTTCGGCCGGAACAATCCGTCGGTCCAGGCCGCGAACGAAGTCCTGCAGGACCTTGATGTAGCCGCGTTCCTCGGGTCCGAGATAAATATTGCTGGCAACGCCGCCCTGGCTGTCTTTGCAGCAACTCGTGTTCCAGAAGATCAAAACAGCTTCGTTAAAGAAGGCGGTCCAACTGCGAATGCGCATGCGCAAGGCCGAGCGTTCGTCCCAGTTTTGTTCCGAATTGCCCTGTTCACCAAAGATGATCGGTTTGTTGGGGTGACCTTTGAAGAATTTGATCTGATCCAGCGTCGCCAGATCGGATTCGAATTCGTTCTCTTTTGCGTACCAGTGGGGAGAGTTGATATCTATCACTGAAAGATCAGGTCGCTGCCAACTGGTGCTGATGGGATGATCGTATGGGTCAACTTCGCGTAAATAGTTCGCGACCTGGATGTACCAGCCATCGTCAATGGTGATGGGCGGATTGGGGGATTCGTTCATCAATTCCCAAAAATCCACATAGGCGCCATAGCGATCCACTACATACTTCACGTACCGTTTGATCGCGTCCATCTCTGCGGCGTTTCCTGATCCATTTGGGAAGGGCGGTAAGAATCCGAAGATGACCATGTAATTTCGGATGCCGTGTTGGCGAAGCGACTGTGCCAACTGATCTCCGTAAAGGCCCTCCTGTTGAAGATACCTGTTACCGGATGGATCAATCGTCTGGTAGAGACCGAAGGCACAGTTATCCACACTCCAGCGGAACAGATTGAATCCGGCTGCGCCGTACGCGGTCATGTAAGTTTCCATGTCTGTTCGCCAGCCTTCCGGGTAACTGGTGTTACGAACATCGCCATCGAAACCGAAGTTATCCAGGGGCGATCCTTCGTTCACGCCGAGGATGCAGTCGCCAATCCCGATTGGATAATAAGGCGTGCCGTCGTCGAAGACCCAGCGCAGATTGTTGTCGGGGTTCGAACGCACGAAGCCGGGCCAGGCGGATTCCGTCACGTTGAACGCGCCCGAGAAGTCTTGCGACTGCGACCCATCGGTGAGACTCGCCATCCAACTCCAACTCCCGATCTCGTCCGGGGCGAAGCGAGCACGCCAGAAGCCAAGTGCGTAATAAAATCCGCCAACCGTCGTGGTCCTGCCCGATGGCGCGGCGAATGTGACGCTGACTTGAACCTGTTCCCAAGGGTTGGCGTAGTTCGCGCTCGGCCAGGGAAATTCCAATTCGTAAACGCCATAGCGGACGGTGGTCTCCGCGCCGGGCACAGTGGACGGCGTTACCGTGGCGGATGTGGGATGCGAGGGCGTTTCCGAAAGCGGAGCGTGTGTCGAGGGAGGCTGTGTCTCCGCCTCGCCTCCGCAAGCGGAGAGCAAGAGGGCAAACACAAGGATGAAAGCGAGCTTGATTTTCATGAGATCGGCTCCTTTCCGGGATTTCCTTCTCACTTCCCTGCCATCAAATACACCGCGTACCCTGGCAAGGGGTGGGCCGCAAGGCACTTACTGATCCGCGCCCTGTGACTCTCTTCATACTAGACCTTGATAGTGCTTTGGGCGGTTGTCCTGTCCGATAGGAGGACACGTCCTAACCAGACAGCCCAGACCGGCCAACCGATGGACTGGCCGAGTACTCCCAAACCAAAGCCTATCATCGCTGGAACCCCTGGTAATTCAGCCTGGATGTCGCTGACTTCAGGACCTCCTGTCGCAAAGTAGGTCACGGTCAAGATGATCATACCCACTCCCGACAAGATGCCGAGCCAGACCAACCCCCGCGGTAGAATCCCCGTGCTGCGTCCGGCGATGCAGACCAACAACAGCCATGCACCAACAATCCCAGCCGAGACCGTGAGCAAGGGGCCGGCTTGTTGGGAAGTGATGATTCGAGGAACGTAGAGTATCTGAGAGACAGCCATGGCGGACAAACCGACCACACCTACTAACATGCCATACCTGCTCAGAGTCGGAGCTTGGGTCTGCATTGCCCGGTAGAGCGCCAGTGCTCCGGGCAACAGCAGCAAGGCGACGAAGATATAGCTGGCATCATTGAGGGTGCCGAAAAGCGGCGGTGTGTCTGGCTCACCGCTCTGAAGCATGGCCGGGGCTTCCAGTGCATAGAAGAGGAACAGGAATATGAGACCGACTAGCCCGATGACTCCGCTTAGCAGAGTGCACCAGGCCACGAAGGGAGTAATAGTTGTGTTTTTCATGATCTTCAGCGTCCTTTTAGATGATCGATTTCCTTTTCTTCAGATTTGCCGATGCAGTTGCCTCCCTGGTCTTATCTTAGCCCAATCCAGCCCAGTAGAGCCGCAATCGGGATCACCAGAAGGTAAGTCACTATAGGCGGAAGGTCGCCAATCCCCGGCATCGCCCCTGCCTGTGCGTAGCGGGCGAGGATCAGCCACCAGAAGGGAACCATGGAGAGATCCGCGATGGTCAGGCTCCAGAGCGCCCAGGTCTGACCGTTCCGCAGACCAAACCAGGCGATGGCAAGTTGCAGGAGCCCAAAGCCGAGTATCAGTCCACCCATCCACACGAGCAGCAAGTAGCGCAGCATACCCAGAGGGCGGTCCTGGGCGATAAGGGCTTCGGGCGTGGCGCCGAACAAGGCCGTATCCGGGCGTGTGGCAGTAAAGAGGATGCTAGAGGTTAAGCGGTCAGGTCGGACGAAAAACGGGGCGAGGATGCCAACCACAACGTTCATCAGCCCGAAGAGCAAGAACAAGACCACAGAAACTCCCAGGGGGCTGAGCCAGCGGAATTCGATAGCTGATTGCGCGTTCATTATTTCTTCCATTCTTCTATATGGTTGATCTCAGCGGCGCGGTTCAAGATATATCAAATCACCAACTGAGCAGGCGCCGTCCAAGCCAAAAGGCCCAAATTGGGTAGCCGAGGTAAGGCACAGCTACGGCACTCATTATCACGCTGTTGGGCAGTCGTCCCGTGGATCGGGCGGCTAAGCCGGTGATTACAAGCCACGAGCCGACGCCCACAAACATGGCCAGCGAGACCCAGCCCACCTGCCGCTCAAAGGGCAGCACACCAAAGACCAACGCCAGTTGTAGCGCGATTACCACGATCATCGAGCCGATGCCCACGACGGTGGCCAGGCGAATGAGCGCCGGGTTGTACGGCAGCAATATTCGATAAAGAGCGACAGCAATCGGGATCGTCAGGAGGTATTGGAGCGCTCCGCAGATATCGTTGAGGAGCCCAAACACCAAGCCCAGCTCTTTGAACGACGTTGCGAAGGATATGAACATTGCGATTAGAAGCACAACGCCGATGGCCGAGATGATCCCGCTCACGATAGCAAAGACGCCCGCCGCGCGGATCAACGGATCAGCTGGTACGGTTTGTGGGGATTTGGACATGTCATGCCTCCAGGATTTCCTTCAACCTTTTCATATCCTTTTCCATCTGACTTTGCTGCTGTTTCATCAAAACAGGCTCGGCCAGTTTGAAGAAGCCGCCCGGCTCTGCCTCGATCGTATCCGTAACGCGCGTGCCGCCCTCCACCGACTCGAATGTGGTACCGCCCGACATCGGGAACGGTCCCGAGGTCGCTTTCCAGGCATATTTTTTCGGCGGCTCATACGCCGTGACTTCGCCGCTCGTTTCCATCTTCATGCCCATGGTTTTGATGTCGAACTTATAGGTGACTCCCGCTTTCACCGGTCCGGGGGAGGTCATTTCAGCGGCGATCACGCCGGTCATCCATTGGATATTGTTGCGGAGATCGGTGACGTACGCGAAGACTTCCTCGATGGGGCGGTTGATCGTGATGGTGGTTTCTAACTTTTTCATTTTGATTATCCTTTCTATCTGGCAGACCCTAAAGGTTTCCTTTGCCATCAAACGAGCATGTCAAACAGGATGCTTCCGTGAAATTTCCGCCAGGTTTGCCGGAAAAACCTTTAGGGTCTTTTACAAGAATGTTTGAAACTTCACTTGATCGCATTCTCCGACGCGGGCAGGGATCGCAGGTACAAGAAGATTGCCTCAAGTTCGTGGTCGGACATGTGCGCAAAGTCTTCCCAGGGCATATTCTCGCTCTTGCGGGTGCGCGTTGCGGTAAGGAAATCCTCAAGCGACCATGTTCCAAGCGATCCGCCGGGAGTGACGTTGGGTCCGGGAGGTGCGCCGGGTTCCGGGTTCTTTCCACCGGCCAGTTCTGCGCCGTGACAATCGCGGCAGCCGATGATGCGCACGAGATAGCCGCCGTATTCCACGCTCGGCCCCGGCGCGATCACAGCGGGACGCGCGCTGGTATGGTCAATGAATTCAGCAGGCAGGGCGTTCTCGCCAAAGGCTCCGGCGGCAAGCAGGACTTTGGTCATGAACGTAAGGCGGATTTCGCCCAAATCGTTGTCCACTGGCGGGATGCTCTTCAGGTAAGCGATCAACTCACCGAAGTCTTCGTCGGTCATGTAGAAATAATTGCCCGACGGCATTCCCAACAGCGCCCGGCCCTCGTGTGGATCAATGCCATGTCGAATGGAAAGAATCCAGTCGGCATCCGTGAACTCCCCGCCCGCGCCGCCCGCGCCTGGAGTCAGGTTTGGGGTTGGAATGTAGCCCAGCGTCGAATCGTCAATCATGATCTCACCCGAAAGATTCTCGCCATGACAACTCTTACAGCCCAGCGATGTTGCCCAGCGCCGACCCTCCTCGATGGCCCCCGCGTCGGTGGGAATGGTCACTACCTCGGGCTGGACGTCATATGCCCTGCTCATGCGCGCATTCCCCACGAAATACAATACGATAACAACCAGCGCGATCAGCCCGATCAGCCCGCCCACCACAATCCCCATCCATTTGAACACTTTTTTCATTCTGCCTCCTTTTATTGGTGTTCCCAGTATGACATACTGAATATCCCGATGTCATGAGGCAAATGTCCCGATTCGATGGGACATGGCGTCCCTATGGATGCAGACTGAACAAAGAAATGCCGCCCCTGACAACAGGAGCGGCATGGATTGTTTAAATCAGTACCTAAAACTACGAGTGCTAAGGCGTTACAAATTGGGTCGGCCGGAATTTATACCCGTATACACGATATATGCCGCATTGGATATATCTATTTGAAGCTGTGATAAATTATTTGAGAAGATTTAGCAAATTTTCCTTTGTCAACAGTCCCAGTTCATCTAACGAAGCGATAAACAGGCGGACATCGTCTACTGCCTGTTCCCAGGGTGTGGATTCAATTTTCTTGCGCACTACTTCACGCCAGTTGTTCGATGACAAGGGTTCTCCAGTCCAGCTTGTTTGCTTCAAGGCATTGTTGAGCAAATCCAAATTGGGAGCGGGCCATTCCCTGTCGCTCAAATACCACATCAGGTCGTACAGGTCACGTCCCTTGAAATAAGGTCTTTGCACAATGGCATGGAGTTTGCCAGCCAACAGGGACGCCCGATCATGATGCTGTAAATTAAGTAATACATGTCGGCGGACCAGCGATGTCGCCAATCGGGCTCCAGCAGGCGGGTTGGTGTCAACCTCAAGTTTCACAGCCAGCACTTCCTCCCGATGAGGCGACAGGCTTAATTCAAACAAAAGGCTGGGAAAGCGCACAAAGGCGCTGTGAACTGTTTTTCCATCATTCACTTTGAGTGTGATGTTATAACCCTGCGCCTCCAGATCTTTCCGAATGGATTGCAGGTATGCACGGAAATTGTAGGTGGCAGGGTTACCTTCAAGAGCAAAATCCAAATCTTCGGAAAATCGCGGAAGTGAAAAAAGAAATCGCAGCGCTGTGCCGCCATGAAAGGCAAGCGCGGTCATTGCCCCTGCCCGCTGTAAACTTTGCAGGATCAAAGCCTGTAAATATTCCCGTGTCAGGTTGCGCGCCTCATTTGGATTGTGGACGGATCGAATCAGTGTTGCCAGGTATTCCTTCACTATAACTCCTTGTATTCACTTTCTTCCTGTAATGCCAATGAAGTAATTTGATTGGCAACTCGTTTCCACTTGGGCTTGTTCGCACACTCTACAAATTCCTGCAAACGCTTTAAATCCAGACGATCCAGATTCTGCATTCGAAGTTGTGTAAGGTATGCCTCAGTATCTGATCCAGGTGTAAGGTGTGCGAGCTCGAGTATTGCTTTTTCAGGCTGGGCAATGAAAGCAAATTGCCCTTTTACGACTTCAATCGATTGGTAGCCGAAGAGCAGACGGGGAGCAAGATGTTGAAAGACGAACCCGCCGTCCCATTGCGAAGGGCGCGACAACGTCACGCTGAGGGTACGGGGCACGTATTCGGGGATTAAACCATAATATGCCAGGGCTGAAGTCCCGCTGACATAAGAACCAGGTACCAGGGCATTGGCAAGTAAAAATGGATGCGGTGCGACTCTGTTGTAGGGAGATGCAAGCGTATAAAGCCCGCGACGCAGTTGATGGATTTTCCCTGCACGTGTCCAGCGTGAAAGTTGGCGGCGGACATCGTTGGGGTCAACATTCCCAGCAAGTAGCAAGCCTGTTTCAAAAAACGGCTGATCTCCCACTAGCGGAAGAATATCATCAAATCTCATGTAGTTATTATGCCATAAATGGCAACTTAATGCAATGAAATTAGAAGAGGCTCGGCTGACCGGGTTGCGATGGCAAAGTAATCAGACGATTGTGACCCATCGCTTCGCGCTACGGAGCTACCTCCTGCCAGGTGACTGACAAGTCTTTCATCGTATCCGGCATGGTCAGAAGTAACTGCGGATCATACGTGAAAAGTTCTGCAGCCGCATTTACGTTACCGCCGTATGTATCCAGATCCCGCTGAAGCAAAAAACCATCAGCGATAAACATACCCTCCCCGACAAACCGGGCAGTCGCAGCCGCGATACTTGCTCCCGTCTCAATACGCCCTGCTTGATCCGCCCTGGTGGCGATATAGACCCCCTCTACCACCGGCGTTGTTGAGCCCCACGTCGTTCCGACAGTATCAGCAATGGTGATGGTTCCATTGACAATAAACGCGATAAACCCGTTGCCGGTAATGGTTATCCTGCCGCCGATCGTGAGGTTTCCGTCGACGAGAATAACGATGCGCTCATTGTTCCCGACGCTCCAATTCCCGCTCGTCGTCATATTCCCTGACACGAAATACGGCGTGCAGCTTGCCGCCGTACAATTGGATGCCGGCTTTGTCACCGCGGCAAGAGTATCAAACGGCGCTGATGTGGTCGGGGTGGTGGGGGAGCCAAACCGCCTCAGGAAATAATCATAATAGTTGACCGGCGTTCTTCCCTCGTTCACCTGCCAGTTGGTGCGGGAAACGAGTGTTGCCCCTTCGGAAAACGGATCGGAGTCAAAATCATACAGCGTCCCGTACGACACCACCCCGGGGTATCCACCAGCACCGTCGGTGATAAACACGCGGGGAGAAACAGAGGGGATAGAGGAACGGATCGTTCCCGAACTGTACACATCTCCGCCCTCTGTCTGTACCCATGCCGTTCCCAATGTGTATCCTATGTCCCACCGGAGCGTTTGGTTTGCAGCCAACGTACGCGACAACCCCTCACCCACCTCTCCCGTCGTGACGTTGGTCCAGCAGGGACGCACATACGCCCAATTTGCTGTCGGCGGGTTGGGATCCAGCGTATAGGAACCGGTGATGACGCCGGAAAAGACAGCGTATTGTGCCCCGACCTGCGCCTTTGCCGCAGGCTGGCTTGCCGATGCGGGAGTGAACTGGTGTGTTGTCCCGTTTATCTCTCCGTCGAGAGTCGGTACTGCGCGGATAGCAGTACACGAGGTGTCTAAAACATCCACCCGCACCGCCCGCGCTTCAATAGTGCCGAGGGGCACCGGCGTATTGGTTGGAGTCGGACCGGGCGTATCGGTGGGACCCGGACCGGGACCCGGAACGGGTGTGTTGGTGGCGCCCGGACCGGGACCGCTGCATCCCGTGCCGCAGGTTTCATCGAGAGAACACCACGCCTGGCAAAAACTTCCGTTACAGGTGGTCGTTCTTACGAGCCGTGAACAGCTGTTGCACCCCCCGTCCCCGCACAGAAAACTGCCCTCGACATTCTCACACGGCGGTACGGCGCAATAGCCGGTTACGCACGTCTGCTCATACACGCACTTCCCACCACAAGAACCTGTGGTCGCACATATCATTTCCACATTCTTGTAGCCCGGAGGACATTGGTCACCACACGCTTTCACTTCACCAGTCGAACACCCTGTCCCGGAACAATTCCCGTTTTGCAGGCACTCGCATGTAGTCGGATATTGCGCTGTCACCTGAAATGCCGGGACCCTTAATGATGCAAATACAACAAATGCGAAAACGATAATGTGGTGAACCTTCATGGGCTACATTCAGTTGTAGCCCATCTGCAAAAAATCTGCAACCGTGGTTTTACGGCCAGGCGTTTTTCCCTTCCAAACCGAAGTTGGTACCAAAGAAAAGATACCCCGGCCGGCTAATACCGCCCACTTCCGAGCCGATAACCATAAGACCGTTTTCCGGGTCGAAAAACTGGCTCATATAACCTGCTGGTTTCAATTGCACAGCACCGCTCTCAATCCACACACGATATGGCGTCCACTCCAGCCACTGTTTCAAAACGTCCATTGTCAATTGGGATCTATCTTCATTATAGTTGGCTTTATTGATAGCATACATTGTAGTCAACACAACATCGTGCGGTGCGGGGTACGGATTATCCCATAGCGGCTTCTGGTACTGTGTACCTAAAACAGGACTCCCTTGAGAAATTCTAACCGGCTCGTCGGTATCCAGCACCAATTCGTAGGTATGAAGGTACGGCGTGCCGTCGAAATCCTTAAGAAGCACGACAGCGCCGGTTTTTCCCTCTGGCAACCGGGCAATACCCACAAAATCAGCCCAGATGACGTCTCCCAACAGTGCGCCTTTGCGCACCAGTTCCTTGCCGTTGAACGTCGTCCTTCCGAACATCGGAATCGTGTAGGGGATGTCCATAGCGCTCCAGGCGCCGGGCTCCATATATTGTTCCGAGTGACTGGTCCACATACCGTAGTTGCCGGGCGCGCCGTCAATCAGCCTCCCGCGCTTGACGTTGACGGCATAGGGCACGTTGCCGTTGGGGTCGGTTTCCATGGCAATAATCTCAACGGGGGAAAGAACGATCTCTTCTTTTGCCATCGCGCGGCGCACGACTTCCAGAAGCAGACGGTCTTTGGGAGTAAGCGACGCAGCAAATTCCGTGAGTGCATCAGGTGTCATAGCCAGCACATCCGCCTCCTGGGGGCTTTTCTCCATCATCAGCCCCGAGCGGGCAAAGGCGGCAAGCGCGGCTTTGGCGGCTTCGGGGTCGGCGGCGATCCACTGCTCCATGTCCGCACGGCGAAGAATGGTCATAAATGCGTCCAGTTCGGTGAGCTTCTTGTCGGTGGCAATCGCTGGATTGCCGGCGTTTTCGAATATCTCATACTGTGCAGTACCTTCGGCGGTCTTTTGCCATGATTCGGGGTCGTTGGCAGAGGCTCCCGCCCGGATAAGTTCAGAGGCGAAGCGCTCCCGCTTCTGCTGCGCGGTTTCGGGGGTAGGAGTTACAGCTTCAACGGTCGGTTCCGCGGTATTGGTAACTATGGGGGAGGGGGTGGAATCGGAAGCGGAAGTCAATTTGGGTGCGGTCAATGCAGGTGCGGCGTTGCAGGCAGTCAGGCTCATACTAAATAAAGTGAATAAAACAAGGATTCGATGGAAGGGGAGTTTGTTAAACATGTCGACCTCCAAAAACGAACGCGAATGATCTGTCTGATTTTATGCTATTTCCACGTTGTGGGGCAGGGAGTTTGGCAATTCATGCTGGAATCGTATTCATAATCCAATCAATCGCAAATCGTAAACTTGTGTTGACGGTTCGTCTCTCGCTCACCGTGTCGAAACATCGTAAATTTCTCAAACTCTCCCGCCCTCTCCACCTGCTGCTCGCCGCCCATTCGACTGTGACTGCTTTCGCCGCGAGCATTCTCAGGGAATAGCGTCCTACACGCTTGATGCCGAAGACTTCCATCACATCGGCGATGTCGCCGTATTCTTCAAGGATGGCGGATACACGTGTGTCTTTTGTGATCTACATGATTACGACGCTTCGATCTTCTGCATACCTGTCCGCGCGATTTCGACCAGTTCTTTTAGCGGATAGATCAAGGCGATGGCGTACAACGCGAATCCAATTCCATATAACACGCCTCTGGCTGGGACGATGAGAATGCTTGCCCACACAAACAGACTCCCCACTGTTGCCCCTGCAAGGCTTACCCAACTACCACCGAGTTGTGGATTCTCTTCCTTGAGGAAGAATCGCCGCGCAATGTATGGGATGAGGGCAATGCCAAATTGCAAAACCCAGCCATAAATTAAGGCTTGAGGCGCAATTGATTCGATGGGGGCCCGCTTCAAAGACTCCGAGCAAAATAAACGGCGCCATCATGATCGGGGCGGTAATCCATATGTATGAAGAAACCAAATGCCACGCGCCTGGGCTGTTTAGTTTTCCGCTGGCTTTGAAGGCTTGGATCGTCAACACGATCAACCAGATCGTTGAACTCAGATGCAGGACCAAACCTGAAACAGCGGGAGGTAAACTACCGCCGAGCCACGGACCTAACACGAGGCCGAACGCGCCGAGAGTCATGCCCCAATAAATAAGTGAAACATTTTTTGTTGTGCTGATAAATGGTTGAATCGCAACCATCGCGATCCCCGTATTTAACAATACAAGTGCACCCCACACGATATTAATATTTCCGCGCGGCAGGTCTGATCTGAAGCGCGGCAAGATCCAATAGCCAACACCCATCGCTAACTGCACCATCCAGCCGAGGAGCAGGGATTCCATATGAGCGGAAAGCAGGTTCCAGACCCAGGGCGCGAACGGAAAGCCTTTGTTTACCAGGATGAATCCGCCGAAAGTGAATCCCCAAAAGAGGTGGATAAAGGAACAGCGCACAAACCAAACACTCAAACGCGGCATTTACTTTTCCTTTACCCGCTGCCAAGTGTTGGCGATAAAGGCAACTCCCGAAAGCCATTGAAAAATTGCTGAAAGGACAAGCAGTATGCCAAGCGATGCTTGAAACGGCTCGGCAATAGCGCGCAGGATTAAGCCAAGGTTCAACAGGGTATATGTGGTCCAGCCCAGGGATTCATGTCCGCGCGGTTTCTCAGTTGAATATTTGGGGAACATCCAATAAACGACGCCGAAGATCAATTGAGTCAGCCAGCCGAATACCAGCAGGTGAATGTATACGGGGAATAATCCGTTCGTTTCTCCCAATGCCAGAGCAATGCCGAGTGCCAGTCCAAGCGCAAGATAAATCAGCGCGGTTTTGATGAAGGTGCGGGTGAGCAATGGCATGGTTATGTTCCTGACAAACTCTTTCGAATGGAATATACCGTCATTCCTATGAACAGCAATATCGCAACTTCGTTCAACAACCCACCCCACATGCGGATGATGTGTAAGTTTGCATAATCAGCAATGACGCGCAGGACAAGCGATGCGTGCAATAAAATCAGATGGATATAAAACGAAGGTTGAAAATTAATCGGCACACCTAAGATGGCGGGGAAGATGATCGGTGCGTGACCGAAGATCATCGAAATCACAAAGCCGACGAAGACAACATGCAAAGCCGCGTCATATCTTGGACCTGCAGCCTGCGCGCCAAAAATCAGGTTTAATCCTCCGCCGACGCCGAGCCAGGTCAACCCCAGCGCCAGGCACCATGCGATGTATCGAGTGAGTGGAAGTTTGTGTTTAAGATTCCGCCATGCAAGATCATTGCGAATTGACCAAAGTGCCAATAACAATAAGCCCGCGCCATTCAAACGTGTGCCTGTTTGCAGATTGAAAATGGAGACGATGATGCCTGCAAGAAAGATGAGGACAATACCTCCAAACAAAATTTGACTTTTACTTGATGGACGCAGTACGCGGCTGAGTTCCAGTCTTTCACCCGCGATGGTGAGGATTAGGAACGCCTGCCAGAAGTAAACCACTTGAAAAATCTGCCATCCAAGCAACCAGAGCAGATTACCTACAAACCACGCAAACATACCGAGCAGCATAGTGGTAGTGTGGAGGGCAGGTTCGCGGCGCGTCATCTCGGTCAGGATTGCGACTCCGCCCAAACTGGCAAGTGTGAGTAGAAAAGGTCCGAGGGGCAGAGTCCGAATCAGAACGGTAACCAGCCACCCCAGTCCCGCGAGAAGCGGAGGCAGGTACATCCACTTTTGTTTCATGGCGACGGCGCGTTCGAGCGGGATCAGAGTCCCTAAAAATCCCGAGATCATTAAGGGACCATGTGCCATCGCAAGTGAGGGAGTCAAAGCTGGCAATCCCCAGCCGAGCCGCATTAGTCCTGCCCAGAGCGCGGCGAGCAATGCGAGGATGGAGAGAAATAAAAATGGAAGCGGGAAGCGGTTGAGTGATTTCATGTCTATATTCTACTGCTGGTTGCGTAAATTCTTGTACCGCAAGATGAATCTTGCGGCGCAGCCTGCTATAATTTCCAAAGAAAGGAGTTTACAATGGCGCGTCCCAAATCTCCCGTTCGTCTTGATTGGATGGATCCCGCAGTCTGCTCGCCGGAATATCGCTTGAAGATCATCAGCCATTTGCCATTCTTCAAACATTTGCCTACCGAGGTGATTTCAAACATAAATGCTTTGTTCCACGACCGTGACGTTTCTACAGATGAACGGATTTATTTCGAAGGGGATGAGGCTGATCACTTGTATCTTGTGGCAATGGGGAAAGTGAAACTGGTCCGTAATGCTGCTTCAGGACGTGAAGTATTGTTGGATATTCTACATGGGGGCGAATACTTCGGCACCCTGACGGTGTTCGGTGGGCGCGTCTACACGGAAACCGCCATCGCCCAGACCGATTGTTGCATCCTACAAATTTCCTCCGTGGATTTTGAAACCATCCTTTCGGAGTATCCCGACGTGACTCGTAAGGTGCTTGAAGCGGTTAACAAAAGATTGACGGAATCGCAGGAGGTTGTCAAGCAGTTGAGCACATATACAGTGGAACAACGGATTGCATCCGCGCTGTTACGTTTGGCGGGGAAACTGGGAGAGGCGCGCGGACGGGGGGTCTTAATCCAGCTGCCATTTTCGCGTCAGGATTTGGCGGCGATGACAGGTGCCACCACTGAGACGGTCAGCCGTGTCATGAGCCATTTTATCGAGGTGGGACTGGTCAAGTCGGGACGTAAGTGGGTGACCATTACAGACATGAAGCGGTTGGATGAACTGGCAAAAAAGGGTGCAGTTAATTGATCCACATCATGTAGGTTTTAGCGGGTGAGGCGTATACTGGAAATGTAAAGTTCAAATTCAAAAAGGAGATAAACCATGAATGCCCTAACCCAACCCCTGCGCGATGAGCACAAAGAATTGTTTCCGCACGTTGATCGTATCCGCCAGGTTGCGGAACTGATTGGCGAAGCGCCTGTTGCCGAGATCCGCCGCGGCGTGGGGGAAGTCTATGACTTCCTCGCCAATCACCTCAAGCCGCACGCGGAAGCCGAAGAAGCGGCGCTCTATCCTGTCGTGCAAAAAGTGCTTGGCAGCCCCGATGCCACTAAAACAATGAGCCGCGACCACGTGGAAGTCGGCTTTTACATCGAAGAACTGGCGTCCTTGCGGAATGATTTGACAGGCGAAGCGTTGACAATCACGCAGATCAAGTCCTTGCGGCGTGTGTTGTTCGGCGTATACGGACTCGTCAAAGTCCACTTTGCCAAGGAGGAGGAGGTCTACTTGCCGATCCTTGACCAACGTCTCACGCCCGAATCTGCGCAGGAGATGTTCGAAGCGATGGAAGCCGCGGCGCATGAAGCCAAACTCGCCGCGCACGCCTGATAAACAGAGAAGGCTTGATTTCACATCAAGCCTTCTTGATTACAAAATCGAAGCGGCAATCCCCGCCAGCGCGGACGCGGCAGCACGCCATTTGCCGGAAGGAGAGAAATGACAATCCCTGATCGCCCTCGCGTGGTCATCATCGGAGCCGGGTTTGCGGGACTATGGGCGGCCCGCACCTTATCCCATTCGCAGACTGACGTGCTTGTTTTGGACCGCAACAATTATCATACTTTCTTTCCGTTGCTCTATCAAGTCGCCGCAGGAGAACTTGAAGCGGAGGATATTGTTTATCCAGTGCGAAGCATTCTGCGCGGGCAACAGAATATTCGCTTTCTCATGAATGAGGTTACAGAGATTAACCTTGCCGCCAAACAAGTCAAAACCACGGATCACGTTTTCCCTTACGACTTTCTTGTCTTAGCCATCGGTAGCGCCTCCCACTTCTTTGGCGTAACGGGTGCAGCCGAGTATGCTTTCCAACTGAAGACGCTGGAACAGGCAATCGCCCTGCGTAACCACATCTTATTTCGCTTTGAACGCGCACTGTGCGAGACCGACCCTGAGCGGCGGCGACAAATGCTGACCTTTGCCATTGTTGGTGGCGGGCCAACCGGAGTGGAATTCGCCGGCGCGCTTGCCGAACTGATCCGCGGTCCGATGGCAAAGGACTATCAGGCTCTCGACCCCCGAGAGATGCGCGTCCTGTTGCTGGAAGCGACTGACCGCCTGCTTGCCTCCTTTCCGGATCGTCTCGGAATCTATGCCGAAAAACGGCTGGCGAAGATGGGGGTGGAGGTACACTTGCAGGCAGCGGTCAGCCAAATCACGCCGGACTGCGTGCGGCTTAAGGATGAGATTACGATCCCGCTCGAAACCGTGATTTGGACATCGGGCGTGCGCGGCGCATCTTTCAATGCAGAACTTCCGACAATACGGAATGGACAGCTGAAGGTTCTTACGACGCTTCAAACCCCTGACCACCCCGAGGTCTATGTAATCGGCGACCTGGCCTTCATAGAGGAAGATGGGCGCTCGCTACCAATGCTCGCCCCGGTCGCCACTCAACAAGGGGAAGCAGCCGCCCGCAATATAATTCGTCAGGCAAACGGACAAGCGCCTGTGCCTTTCCACTATCACGACCGGGGTACAATGGTGACCATCGGACGAAATGCCGCTATAGCGTATGTGTGGGGATGTGCTTTCGCTGGCTTCCCGGCTTGGATTCTATGGTTGAGCATCCACCTTTATGGACTGATCGGATTTCGCAACCGGCTGCTGGTATTAATCAATTGGGCTTGGGATTACCTTTTTTTTGAGCGCACCGTGAGTCTTATTGTATCCCTGCCAGTTGTTCGAACGATAAAGGCAAAGAAGGTTTTCTCTGGGGTCGATTCGATAGGTATTATTCTTCCAAGCCAGGCACATTCAGAAGGAAAAGGTCAACATGAAGCCGAACCTGGAAAATCAAAACCATAGTCCCAAAAGGGTTTTCTTCCCGGTAGTACAATGACGTGCTCATCGGCATGAATTGTATTTTGATATAACAAGCTGCCCACAAGTCATGGAAAAACGTGTATTTTCTGGCATCCAACCAACGGGCAATATTCATATAGGTAACTATCTTGCCGCGATTCGGCGATGGGCAGACTCACAGTCCGAATACGATAATGTCTTCTGTATCGTCGACCTGCATGCCATCACCGTCCCTCAATATCCGCAAATACTTCGAGCCAAGAACCGTGAAGTTGCTGTTCTTCTCTTTGCCGCGGGAATAGATCCCAAATTATCTGCGGTTTTCATCCAGTCAAATATCAGCGCTCACGCAGAATTAGCCTGGATTCTGAATTGCTTCATTCCCATAGACTGGTTGCAACGCATGATCCAATTCATGGTATGCCGGGCATTGACCTGCAAAATTTGGTTGATGAAGGGAAGCAACCATTTACTAAATATAAACTATTTTTATTAGAAATATCATAAATATTATGGTATGATTGGACTTATACACTTCTATCTTCCTCCAATGTTTCCTGGAGGAACAAACGGCTGAAGCAGATTTGGCATGCATACACTAGGTTGAAATGAGAGGAGAGAAAAAAATGACAGTGACGGCGAATCTTGGTTACCCACGTTTGGGCGTAAAGCGTGAATTGAAATGGGCTTTGGAAGGCTACTGGTCGGGGAAAATCGGCGCGACGGATCTCCTGAAGACAGGCAGGGAATTGCGGCTTGCGCATTGGAGGATTCAGCAGAGGGTGGGCATTGACATCATCCCCTCCAATGATTTTTCAATGTATGACCATGTTCTTGACACAACCCGTATGGTCGGCGCAACTCCCAAGCGTTACGCTCAACTCAAAAACCCAACTGACCTTGATTTGTATTTTGCGATGGCGCGAGGCGCGCAACAGGGCGAACAGACTCTCGCCGCTATGGAAATGACCAAGTGGTTCGACACTAATTATCATTACATTGTCCCCGAAATTGAGAAGGATCAAACTTACCGATTGGCTTCCACCAAAGTTGTGGATGAATTCATCGAGGCGAAACAGGCTGGTATTCATACTCGACCGCTTCTGTTGGGACCTGTATCCTATCTGCTGTTGAGTAAATCTGTCTCCCCTGATGATGTTCCATTGGGCACGCTATCGCGGCTTCTTCCAGTTTATGTTGAAGTACTGCAACGCCTCGTCTCCGCTGGGGCAGACTGGGTGCAGATGGATGAGCCTTGCCTGGTTTTGGATTTGGATGAAGCGTCTCGCCGCGCTTACTCAGACACATATCATCAATTGAGTCAGGTTGCAGGGATCCGCTTGATGGTGGCGACCTACTTCGGTGGCTTGGAAGATAATTTACATCTTTCTGTGGGTTTGCCTGTCGCCGGTTTACACATAGACCTGGTACGTGCGCCTCAACAACTAGATGATGTCCTGGCGCAATTACCCGCGGATAAAATGCTTTCACTGGGAGTAGTTGACGGGCGTAACATCTGGCGAAGCGATCTGGACACGACGTTGGCGCAAATTCAACGGGCGGTCTCTGTATTGGGTACAGAGCGCGTCCAAATTGCACCCAGTTGCTCGTTGATGTTCAGCCCACATGACTTAGATTTAGAAACTAAATTAGATTCCGAACTACGCTCATGGCTGGCGTTTGCGCGTCAAAAACTAGATGAACTGACGTATCTCAAAAGAGCTGTCAGCCAGGGAGTTGAATCGGTTGCTGAACCCTTTACGGTCAGGCGTGAAGCGTTGAAAAGTCGCCGCGAGTCGCCACGCACACATAATCCGCAAGTGCGCCAACGATTGGACGCGGTGGATGAATCTATGCTGCGCCGCGCTCACGATTACAAAACGCGCAAAGCGGCGCAGGCGCAAAAACTCGCCTTGCCTCCATTGCCAACTACCACTATTGGCTCATTCCCACAGACGGCCGAAGTGCGTGCGCATCGCTCCGCAAAAAACAAAGGCTCTCTCACGCAGGCGGAATATGACGAGTTCTTGAAAACCGAAATCGCCCGCACAATCCAAAAACAGGAGGAGATCGGCTTGGACGTGCTGGTACATGGCGAGTTTGAGCGTACTGACATGGTGGAGTATTTCGGCGAACGGATGACCGGAATTGCTTTTACTCAACATGGCTGGGTGCAGAGTTACGGCTCGCGCGCGGTGAGACCGCCAATTATCTTTGGCGATGTTGCCCGCCCTGCTCCCATGACGGTGGCTTGGTCTGCTTATGCTCAATCGCTGACCAGTAAACTGGTCAAGGGGATGTTGACTGGTCCCATCACAATTTTGGAATGGTCGTTCGTGCGTGATGATCAGCCGCGCTCCTTAACCTGTCGTCAGCTTGCGTTGGCGATTCGGGATGAGGTAGTTGACTTGGAACGGGTTGGGATTCATATCATTCAGATTGACGAACCAGCCTTCCGTGAAGGCTTCCCTTTGCGCCGGGCGGAACAGAATGATTATTTGAAATGGGCGATTGAATGTTTCAAACTATCTTCCAGCGGCGTGCAGGATGAAACGCAAATCCATACGCACATGTGTTACGCGGAATTCGACAACATTATTGAGGCGATTGGGCGCATGGACGCGGATGTGATCTCCATCGAAGCCTCGCGCTCGAAGATGGAACTCCTGGACGCTTTCAAACAATATCAATACCCCGGCGATATTGGTCCCGGCATTTATGATATTCACTCGCCGAACATCCCTTCACAAGCCGAAATGGAAGCCCTGCTGGAGAAAGCCGCGCGGGTGATTCCAATTGAACGGCTCTGGATCAACCCCGATTGCGGCTTGAAAACCAGACAATGGGAGCAGGTCATCCCCGCGCTGACGAACATGGTCAATGCCGCCCAAACTATTCGACAGCAATTGAAGGCATAAAACTCCTGTTGTGAAAAAAAGTTAGGGATATGTTTTTTTGAAAAGCAAGCGCGTTATATAAAAAAAACATCAAAAAGGATTTAAGATGAAAATATTTAAGTATCTGATCATCGGAAGCGGCATGACTGCGGACGCCGCCGTGCGCGGCATCCGCGAACTCGACCCAAACGGTTCGATTGGCATGATCGGCTCTGAAACCGATATGCCTTACGCCCGTCCGCCGCTCTCCAAGGGTATGTGGAAGGGCCGCCCGTTTGAAAAGATCTGGCTCGGCACAGAGAAGCTAGGCGTTGACTTTCATCTCAGCCGTAAAGTGACCGAACTCGACCCGGCGGCAAAACATGTGCGCGACGAGCGAGGCGATGAATACGCCTATGACAAACTTTTGCTCGCTACCGGCGGATCACCCATCCGTCTGCCGTTTGGCGATGAGCATATTATTTACTACCGCACGTTACAAGATTACCAATGCCTGCATGCCCTCGCCGAACAGGGTCGGCGATTTCTTGTGATCGGTGCTGGTTTCATCGGCTCTGAAATCGCAGCATCATTGAGTACGTTTGGCAAACAGGTGACGATGATTTTTCGGGAGAATTCGATCGGTGAGAATATTTATCCGCCTGAACTTTCACTTTTCCTGAATGATTTCTATCGCAAAAAAGGTGTGGAACTCGTGCCCGCGGAAGAGGTTACCAGCCTCGAGAAAACCTCCAACAGCTTCAAGGTCCGGACCCGAGGCGGACGCGAGTTTCAAGTGGACGGAGTCGTGGCTGGACTGGGAGTCCGCCCGAACGTCGAGCCGGCAAAATCCGCTGGTCTCAAAGTCGAGAATGGCATCGTTGTAGACGATCATTTGCGCACGTCTGCGCCTGATATTTTTGCGGCGGGTGACGTGGCGATGTTCCCTCATGCGACGCTGGGCAAAATGATCCGCGTGGAACACGAAGACAATGCCTTACGAATGGGCAAGCAGGCCGGGCGCAATATGGCCGGCGCGGATGAGCCTTATACTCACACGCCATCTTTTTATTCGGATCTGTTTGAGTTGGGTTATGAGGCTGTAGGGGAGCTAAGCAGTAAACTGGAAATGGTTATTGATTGGCAGGAACCTTTCCAGAAGGGCGTGGTTTATTATCTTGAAGGCGAGCGCGTGCGCGGCGTGCTGCTGTGGAATATGTGGAAAAAAATAAAAGAGGCGACTGCCTTGATGGCCGAAGAAGGCCCATTTAAGACGGCTGAATTAAAAGGCCGATTATAGTAAGAGAGCGTTTCTTAAGTCAATTTGTGGCTAATTTTAGCATGCGCCGAATGCTGGCGATATAAACAACTGATTCACTGGATGAAACGGTATGCTCAAAATCACGTGATAAACGACGATAGCGACCCAGCCAACCAAAAGTGCGTTCGACAATCCAACGATGCGGCAAGATTTCAAATCCTTTGGCTTTATCTGATCTGCGAACAATATCCAAATTCCAACCAAAATGTTTGCGGACTTTTTTCACGATAGACACATAACCACCATCCGCCCAAATCAGTTTCAAACGACACCAACGATTATGAACGCTGCACTTGATTTTATCGAACAACTTCTGCAAGGTTTGATGTCCACCGCGACCATCTTGAATGCTGGCGCTGTGAACCAAAACCATCAAAAGCAAGCCCAAAGTGTCCACAATAATGTGGCGTTTGCGTCCAGGTGTCTGTTTATGTACATCTATACCACGTTGTTCGCCGCCTTCCGATGTTTTGACACTTTGACTGTCAATGATCGCGGCGCTCGGATTGGGATCACGCCCAGCTTGCACTCGGACTGTCCTGACCAGCACTTCATTAATGCGCTCCCACAGACCCTGATGTTTCCAGCGTCGAAAGTAACCATACACGGTCTGCCAAGGTGCGAAGTCCTTCGGTAACATGCGCCATTGGCAGCCTGTGCGGACAACATACAAGATTGCATTGATAATCTGCCACATCTCCCACTTGCGTGGGCGCCCCATGTGGTTGGCTGGAAAGAAGCCCTCGATTAGCTGCCATTCGGTATACTTGAGGTCGGTCGGGTAGGTTTGCGCGAATTTGGTCATTCTCCAAGCTTACCCGACTACTTAAGAAACACTCTCTAAGGATGAGTATGGCATATCTATTGTTGTGTCGGGAGCAAATTTAATGAAAAAAAATCCTTTATTGGAGCTCGAATCTTTTGGACAAAGCATCTGGATGGATTTTATTAGTCGAAGGACAACATCTTCGGGCGAACTCCAACAGTTGATCGAGCAGGATGGCATAAGCGGTGTCACTTCAAATCCCTCTATTTTTGAAAAGGCGATTGCGGAAAGTCGTGATTACTACGAAGCGATTCATTCTTTAACCCAGAATGGGATGAGCAGCAACGAAATCTATCAGGCGCTGACGGTGGAAGATATCCAAAATGTAGCCGACCTCTTGCGCCCGACCTATGAACGAACAAACGGGCAGGATGGATTTGTAAGTCTGGAGGTATCCCCCAGACTGGCGCACGATAGCGCCGGAACGATTGCAGAAGCTCGCCGACTTTGGTCCCTGGTGGACCGCCCTAACGTGATGATCAAAGTACCAGCCACTCCCGAAGGCCTTCCAGCTATCCAACAGCTCATTGGAGAGGGGATCAACGTTAACATTACCCTGCTCTTCGGCCTACCTCGTTACAGAGAAGTGGCGGAAGCATATATCGCCGGGTTGGAAGCCCTGGCGGATAAGAGAAAATCTCTCAAGCAGGTTGCCTCTGTCGCTAGTTTCTTCCTCAGCCGGATTGACGTTCTTATTGACCCGATGCTTGAAAAGAAGATGGTGATAGATGGGGCGCAGGTCGGTATCGCTGCACACTTGCATGGACAAATAGCCATTGCCAGCGCCAAAGTGGCTTACGAGATATACAAAGAGATTTTTGGCAGTAATCGTTTCGAAAGGCTTGCAAATAAAAGCGCACAGACCCAACGGTTGTTGTGGGCCAGTACGAGTACAAAGAATCCTGATTACAAAGACACCAAATATGTGGAAGCGCTCATCGGCCCGAACACCATCAACACTTTGCCAATTGAAACGCTGACTGCCTATCGGGACCACGGGCATCCGGGGCAGAGTTTGGATCATAATGCATCCGATGCTTATCAGGCATTAAAGGACCTTTCATCGGTTGGAATTGACCTGGATGCGGCAACACAGCAATTGGAGGATAATGGTGTTGAAAATTTTATCTCTGCCTTTGATCGATTAATGGCTTCACTAAGAGAGAAACAGGCCGCTGTGCATAAGCTGTCTGCACGCTAAAAACTTATGAAAATCGGCTTTCTTTTGATGAGCCTCAGTGTGAGCCAGAAAGTAGGTAGATTCATCCATGGATATATATATAGCCAGCGCGAAAAAGCCAACCGTTTCCGCGAACTTCACCTCGGTCCGCACATTATGGTCCTGCCCAATGCCTGGGACGCCGCCAGCGCGAAAGTTTTTGAACAGGCTGGGTTTAGCACTGTGGCCACAACCAGCGCGGGAATAGCCGCCTCATACGGTTTTCCTGATGGAGAACACATTAGCCGTGATGAGATGCTGGAAGTGATTGAGCGGATTGCAAAAGCAGTTGCAATTCCCGTCAGTGCGGATGTGGAAGCAGGTTATGGCAGCACACCCGAACAGGTCGCGGAGACAGCGCGTCTTGTGCTTGAAGCTGGAGCGATCGGACTAAATTTGGAGGATGGAACACGTGATAAAACCCAGCCTCTGGCTGATCTTGCCCTCCAGATTGAAAAGATCCAAGCCGTGCGGCAAACCGGCGATTCATTTGGGGTGGCGCTGGTGATCAATGCCCGCACGGATGTTTATGAAAAATTGGACAGGAACGACAAAAGCCTTCTTGATCAGGCAATAAGGCGCGGAAACGCCTACTGCCAAGCAGGGGCCGATTGCATTTTTGTGATTAACGTTGACGATAAGGAAACCATTGGAAATCTCGTACGTGAGATCGATGCTCCCATCAACATCCTGGCCAGGCATGGAAGCCCAACCATCCGCGAGTTGGAATCATTAGGGGTCGCACGCGTCAGCTTTGGGTCGATCCCGATGCGCGCCACGATGTCGCTGGTTCAAAATATCGCAGATGAACTGAAACAAAGCGGAACCTATGGCTTTTCCAGAAACATTATCTCGTATGCCGAGGTAAACAGTTATTTCAAAAAGTGAACCGAGAGCAACGGATTCTCAAAAAATTATGAGGAAACCAAGATGAACATTCACGACGACCCCGATGATATCGAATACCTTGCGACAATGAAGCTGCAAATGCGCCAGATTTCGGACGAACAGTTTCATAAATTCGAAGGCTATGCTGCTGAAATCTTCTCCGCGTTTGGACTCGATTTGAACACAGCGGCGACGAAAGATACGCCCCGTCGTTTTATCAAGGCACTCTTTGACACGACGGAAGGCTACGACGGTGACCCCAAACTTCTGCGGATCTTTGACACTGAATGTCACGGCGAGCCCGATTGCCGCCTGAGCCAGGTCGTTGAGGGGCCCATCCCCTTCTTTGCGCTTTGTGAACATCATGCCCTGCCCTTCTATGGGATGGCTTATGTTGGTTACATTGCCCATGAGAACATCATCGGCATTTCCAAGTTGACGCGCCTGGTTCGGATCTTCTCCAAGCGTTTTGCGGTGCAGGAACGGATCGGCCAGCAAGTCGGAGATACTCTGGAAACCATGCTTCATCCGCACGGTGTGGCCGTTTTTCTTGAAGCTCATCACCTGTGTATGGAGATGCGCGGTGTGCGAGAAACCGCGCCGATGACACGCACGACCGTCTGGCGAGGTTTTTACGCCGAGGATTCGACACTGCGATCCGAATTCTTCACTGCCTGTGGATTGCAAAGAAATGAAAGGTGAGTAAACAATATGACAGAAAAAAACATTCCTGAATTGTGGGAGTGGGCTGAGTATTATTGACCATGGTGTTACATTGCGGCCGTGCGCCTGCAAAAAATCATGCCCGAGTATCAGGGACGAGTCCGGTTGATGGAGCGGGCTTTCCCTTTGGAAATTTACGGGGGAGGTCCACCTGATCGGAGAGAACTGGAACTGGAAATATGGCTGGCTGCCTTGCAGGAACCTGAGGCTGTCTTCAAGCCTTTTGGCGACGAGTGGCCGACGACCACATTGCCCGCCTTCGAGGCCGCCTGGTGCGCGTTTCAGCAAGGTGAAACCATCGGGCGCGACTTCGACCTCCGAATCCGCCGCGCATTCTTCGCCGAAGGACGCAACATCGGAAAGCGCGAAGTCATGCTCGATCTCGCACGTGAAGCAAAATTGGATATGGATCACTTCAAACGCTTTTTCAATAACGGCGAAGCCCGCGCTGCCGTGCTGGAAGAAGGAAAACTCGGCAAGGAAAAACTTGGCGTGCGCGGCACACCGACCGTCATGTTGAGCGACGGCACGAAACTCCGTCACAAGATGGCATACCCGAACATCAAAGATGGGAAAATCCTATCGGTCGGAAAACTGCCCTGCTGCGGCGAGGGTTGCTACGAAGCCACCCGCGAATTATTTGAAACGGCTTTGAAACATGAACAGGAGAGGATCTTCCAGGAATCAAAATAACCTATAGGATACCTCCGATAGAAGCCTATATATTCTTGATAACGAAAGGAAGGTGAAAAGTGACAAAAGTAGCGATCAACGGTTTGGGTCGCATCGGCCGGGCCGCATTAAAAATCATTCTAGATACACCCCAGTTGGAGTTAGTCGCCGTCAATGATATTGTTCCAGCCGAAAATATCGTCTACCTGCTAAAGTACGATACAGTCTATGGCAGGTATGAAAAGACAGTTGAAAGTGATAGTGAAGACCTGATTATTGCCGGTAAACGCTGCCGCTACTATCACGAAAAAGATCCTGCACGCCTCCCCTGGTCCAGCCTGGGAGTAGATATCGTGCTGGAGTGTACGGGAGTATTCACAAAAAAGGAAGATCTGGAGAAACACGTCCAGGCCGGGGCCCGATATGTCATCCTCTCTGCCCCGGCAAAGAACGAGGATGTCGCCACCGTGGTTCATGGGGTTAATTCGGCTGATGGGAACACACATATCATCGCTTGTGCAAGCTGCACCACCAACTGTATCACCCCGGTAGTCGAGATCGTTGGCCGTAGGATCGGCATAAAAAAAGCCGTCATGACCACTATCCATGCATACACAGCCTCGCAGGCGATCGTAGATAGCCAGAATAAGCGGCTCGAGAGAGGTCGTGCAGGTGCTGCCAACTTTGTGCCCACATCCACCGGCGCCGCCGTAGCAACCACCAAAGCCCTCCCGCAGTATAAAGACCTGTTCGATGGCATCGCTGTGCGCGGTCCTGTAGTGGTTGGCTCCCTGGCGGATATTGTCCTGGTAACTCAACGGAAGACATCCGTCGAAGAAATCAATCAAATCTTTGTTGAAGAAGCCGCCAGCGACCGTTATCAAGGCATCGTCGGTGTAACAGAAGACCCGATCGTCTCATCGGATATTATCAAAGATCCGCGTGCATCCGTCATCGATTTGGGGATGACCCGGGTAGTCGACGGCGATCTGGTAAAGATCTTAAGCTGGTATGACAACGAATGGGGATTTACCAACCAGATGGTGAGGGAAGCTGTGCAAATTGCGCAGGCAACTGGACCGAGAGCGTAAAAAACGGAAAGAAGCTGCGCCACCCAATTGCCTATCCAAACATAGAAAATGGAAAGATCCTTTCCGTTGGCAAGCTACCGTGTTGTGGTGAGGGTTGTTACGAATCCACCCGCAAATTGTTTGAAAAGGCCATCAAGCATGAGCCGAAAAAGAACGTCCAGGAGCAATGATTCGAAATTGCTTTTAATTTCTGGAAAGACAATCATCAGAAAGGATATGGTTTCTAAACATGGAACAACGCCTTAATTATTCCAAAGCCGCCCCAGAGGGCATTGAAATATTGCGCAAATTGGAGAGTTATATAAAGAAAGCCGGCCTTGAACCCGACCTGGTGGAACTGGTCAAGTTACGGGCATCCCAGATCAACGGTTGCGCCTACTGCATTGATATGCATACAAAAGACGCCCGCAGTCGGGGAGAAAGCGAACAACGCCTTTATGGAGTCAGCACATGGCGAGAAGCGCCTTTTTACAGCGAACGTGAGCGGGCTGCCCTTGCCTGGGCAGAATCCGTTACTCTGGTCAGTGAAGACCAGGTGCCGGACAAGATCTACAATCTGGCAAAAAAGCATTTTACGGAAAAGGAATTGGCGGACCTAACACTGGCAGTGATCGCGATCAACGCTTGGAATCGACTTGCGATCAGCTTTCGCACGCCAGCAGGCTCATACAAGCCGGATCATCCGACATCAAAAAAGAATTCGCTGAAACAGGCGAAACCTGACTGAAAGGATAGTTTTGCCAATTTGCTCCTCCTTTGTGTTTGAACCCATTCCACCTTTCAGGCTGGATCTGACAGTTTGGACGCTACGCCGCCGCCCTGATAATATGATTGACCGTTGGGATGGTCAGACATACCGACGCGTTCTGGTTGAGGATGGTAAACCATTTGAAATTACAGTGACTCAACTTGGTGCGTTGGATCAGCCTAGACTGCATGTCTCGGTTAGTGGTGAGGCGGCAATCCCGGACACAAAAGCCTGTGTTACTGCCGCGGTCGAGCGTTTGCTCGGAATCCATGTCGATCTGATGGAATTTTATCGTTTTAGTGAAGGAGACGAAATACTAAGATCTCCCGTAAATCAATTCCGTGGTTTGAAACCGCCGCGTTTTCCAACCTATTTTGAAGCGTTGGTCAATGCGATCGCCTGTCAGCAGCTAACCCTCACGGTGGGCATACGCCTGCTAAATCGTTTGACGGAAGCTTGTGGGCCAACTCTTAAGACGGAAGGAGCAGTGTTCCATGCCTTTCCTTGTCCTCAGGATCTGGCCAATGTGGATATTGAAAAATTACGTGGTATGGGTTTCAGCTATCAGAAAGCCCGCTACTTGACAGGTCTCGCACGAGCAATCACCGACCAACAATTCAACCTGGAAGAAATCGAAATGCTGGATGATAAGAAAGCGGTTGACCATTTGTGCACTCTGAAAGGCGTGGGACGCTGGTCGGCGGAATATTTTCTGTTGCGCGGCCTGGGCCGGACGCACATCTTCCCCGGCGACGATGTAGGCGCCCGCAACCATCTGGGACGCTGGCTGGGTTTGTCTGAGTCCATGAATTATGATGAAGTACACAAAGCATTAATGCGTTGGAATGGCTATGGTGGTTTGGTTTATTTTCATCTGCTGCTAAAGAGCCTGGCGGAGAAAGGGATTATCCTTAATTGAAAGGAGCGACCATGCTAAAAGTAAAGCGTGTTTACGAAGCTGTTGAGAAAAGCGATGGCGCCCGTTTTCTGGTTGAACGGTTGTGGCCGCGCGGGATGAAAAAGGAAGACCTGAAAATGGATGCCTGGTTAAAAGATGTTGCCCCCAGCGATAATTTGCGGCGCTGGTTCGGACACGACCCGCTTAGATGGAGCGAGTTTCAAAAGCGGTATCGGGCTGAATTGGGTGACAATCCGAACGCTTGGAAACCCATCCTGGAGGCCGCTGAACGAGGCAGCGTGACCCTGCTGTATAGCGCTCGCGACACAGAACACAACAATGCACTTGTACTTAAGTCTTTTTTGGAAGAGCACCTGAGAAAGTGAATTGAATCCCTCGGCTTGAGCCAAGATGAGCTATGAAAAAACGTGTATTTTCCGGCATCCAACCAACGGGCAATATTCATATAGGTAACTATCTTGCCGCGATCCGGCGATGGGCAGACTCACAGTCTGAATACGATAATGTCTTTTGCATCGTCGACCTGCATGCCATCACCGTCCCTCAAGATCCGCAAATACTTCGAGCCAAGAACCGTGAAGTTGCCGCTCTTCTCTTTGCCGCGGGAATAGACCCCAAATTATCTGCAGTTTTCATCCAGTCAAATATCAGCGCTCACGCAGAATTAGCCTGGATTCTGAATTGCTTCATCCCTATAGGCTGGCTGCAACGCATGACCCAATTCAAGGAGAAATCAAAGAAATATAAAGAAGGTGTTGGCGCCGGTCTGTTCGATTATCCTGCATTAATGGCCGCAGATATTCTTCTCTATAAAACGGATCTTGTCCCCGTGGGCAATGACCAAAAACAACATGTGGAACTGACGCGAGACGTTGCGCAGAGGTTCAATTCGATTTACGGTGAAACTTTTAAATTACCCAAACCAGTATTTGCTGAAACAGGTGGGCGCATTATGGGGCTGGGCGACCCTACAAAGAAAATGAGCAAGAGCGATGCGGCAGATGATAACTCGATCTTCCTGCTGGATTCCCCCGACGCCATCCGCTCGAAGGTGATGAAGGCAACCACTGATTCGCTGCGCGAGATTCGATTCGATGAGAACCGTCCTAGCATCTATAACTTGTTAACCATCTACGAACTCCTCAGCGGAATGAGCCGGGCCGAGATAGAAGCGCGGTTTGAAGGGAAAGGCTATGCAGAGTTCAAACTAGAACTGGCAGAAGTGATCATCGAGAACCTCACGCCTCTGCAGTCCCGTTATCGCGAGCTAACAACTGACCCTTCACATATTGATCGTCTACTCATGGAAGGATGTGCAAAAGTACGACCTATGGCAGAAAAAACTTTGAGCATGGTCAAGAAAAAAATGGGGTTGGGATGATGTAAAAACCACATAACAAATGGCAGGTATGTGGGATGCAAGAAGACCAGATACCCATTCAAAGTCAGTATTTAATTTCGATGGCATGTTACATAAAGAAAGGATATTACAATGAGACCTGCTAACTTAATCGAGATGGATAAGGTTTTTATTATGGATTTGGTTGCGCGCGGAATTATCGGTATCAACGATTGGGAGCGTGAAAAACCCCAGGAAATCTTGATCAATATCATCCTGTTTACCGACCTGCATAAAGCCGGGGCCAGCGACGATATCCGTGACAGTGTGAATTACCGGTCGGTGACAAAAAAAGTACTCGCGCATGCCGAAACAGCCCAGCGGCTGACTGTTGAAGCGCTGGCTGCCGACCTGGCACGTTTATGCCTTGAAGAGCCGGGCGTGCAGCAAGTTCGGGTGCGCGTGGAAAAGCCAGGAGCTGTGCGATTTTCAAGGTCTGTGGGCGTGGAAATCGAACGGGCAAAAGAGGATTAGCATGGAACAAGAAAAACATCAAGCCTGCCTGCTTCTGGGATCGAATATCCAGCCTGAACAAAATATTCCTCGAGCAGTTGCCCATTTGCAGAGGCAGTTGACAGTTTTACAAGCTTCTTCCATCTGGCAATCCGATGCCATGGGATCGAGCGATCCAGCCTTTCTCAACGTCGCTTTGTTGGTTTCAACCCCATTGGATGCAGACGCGCTCAAAGAGCAGGTGATCCACCCTCTTGAGGCGCAATTGGGACGGGTGCGAACCGAGGATAAAAACGCTCCGCGCACAATTGATATTGACATCATCCTCTTTGATGAGATGTTGCTTGACCAAACCCTATGGAAATATGCACACCGGGCCGTGCCTGTGGCAGAACTTCTCCGTGGTTACCGGTCTGATAGCGGGGAATATCTCAAAGATGCCGCTTTGCGTTTGGCTCGTGCAACGCCTATTTCAGCAAGGAAGGATATCTCTATTTATCCAGATCCATTTACATCAAAAAAAGTGGCGTCAAACCAGTTGGCGTACAGGATGATTGAGATGAATAAACTGAAAGTAACGCAAGTGTTACCTGTAAAGAAACAAGTGTCATTTTGGATTTTGAGTTCCCGGAAGAACTGATCAAGAGCGGTCGAAAAATAGCGATCTTTATAACAGATGTCATGGCAAATTCTGAAAAAGCCAAAGTTTTACGTAATGCGGGCATACCCATAATCGGAAGTGGCGAGGCAGGCGTTGATGGAAGCAGGCTGATCGCTACCCTTGCCAATGAAATGGGCTATCGCGTGATCATGATGGCAAGCGGGCCGGGTGTGCTTGAACTTCTGCTCGCGGCAAAATGCCTGGACCTTTTATATGTTACCCAGGCTCAACTGGAAATCCCCTTTGATGACCCTGCAACTGTGCAAACAATTTTATCTGGAGGAAAACAGGTAAATGAACTCAAAGAGTTCAGCCTCTCTCACCAATTTGTTCAAGGAAATGTAGTTACTGAAGATGGATCACTCATATCACAGTTATATCTCAGGTACGACAGGAAAGACATTCGGAACAAGGAGGATCAGCCAGGAAGAAAATAGAGCCCGGCCAAGCATAACCACCCATCCGCTGGCAAGCAGGTGAGGCGCAAGAGACCAGATGCCAATTCAGAGACGGCATTTAAGTTTGATGATATATTCATAACGAAAGGATATTACAATGAAAGCCACAAACCTATTGGAAAATCTTAAATTTGGGGATAAGGATCCCCACGCTGAACCCATTTACTCCGCCAGGGATGGCCGCGCGATTCTTTTTACACTCAAGCCGGGTCAATCCATTCGTGAACATAAAGCGCCCAGCACACCATTCTTCGTGGTTATCCTGAAAGGGCAAGGCGTCTTTGCTGGCGGCGATGGCGACACGCATACTTATGGACCGAACACGCTGCTTGTATTTGATTCAGGTGAGAACCATTTAATCCGCGCAATCAATGAGGAGCTGGTCTTCATTGGAGTCTTGCACGGTTCGCCGCTCGCTCAAAAATAAATTTTCGTTTGGAATTTTCAGGTATTGAGTACATGAATCCCGAACGGGAATTTCCTGGCCCCAATTACGGATATGTTCTTGAGCTTTATGACCGCTATCAGAAAAATCCTGATTCGGTGGATGAAGCCACTCGCAATCTGTTCAGTAAGTGGAAACCTACCGGCCAGGAATCGAGTATCCAACCGGAAACCAAGCTCAGTAAACTGATTGGCGTGGCTAACCTGGCTCAAGCCATTCGCTCGTATGGATATTTGATTGCGAAGCTCGATCCTCTGAGTGGTCTTCCGGCAAGTAATCCTATTTTGGAGTTGGAGTTCCATGATCTAAATCAGGATGACTTATTCCAACTCTCGTCAGAACTCGTAGGCTTGCCAAGCGAACACGTGGCGGAAAACGCTTCAAAAGCAGTAGAGATTTTGCGCTCGATCTATTGTGGGGCGATTGGATATGACTATGGTCATATTCGTATCACCGAGGAACGGGCTTGGCTGCAGCAAGCCGCAGAAAGCGGTCACTTCAGATCACCGAACAAGGTCATTGATGAAAAGAGACTCCTGGACCGTCTTAGTCAGGTCGAAGCACTCGAGACCTTCCTGAGCCGAATTTATCCGGGGAAAACCCGCTTTTCGATTGAAGGACTCGACATGCTGATCCCGATGCTTGACGAAATAGTTGGAGCAGCAGCGCAAGCCAAAATCTGTGTCATTCTAATCGGGATGGCTCACCGCGGTCGGCTGAATGTACTGGCGCATGTACTGCAAAAACCATACGAACAAATCCTAGCCGAATTCAAAGATCCAAAAGGTCGATCCTCGACATGGGATGAGCTCGGCTGGACAGGCGATGTCAAGTATCACCTGGGAGGCTATAAATCGCCCAAGGCAGGGGCTGGCATCGATCTGGTGATTCACATGCCGGCAAATCCCAGCCACCTGGAGCTTATCGATCCTGTTATTCAGGGCATGTCGCGCGCCGCCAACAGTAAAGTTGACAACCCCGGCTCCCCACAGAATTTCGTGAATGCTTCCCTGCCAATCTTGATCCATGGAGATGCCTCCTTTATCGGACAGGGGATTGTTCCAGAGACTCTCAACCTATCACAACTCCGCGGATACTCAACTGGCGGCAGCTTGCACATCATCGCCAACAACCAGTTGGGCTTTACAGCGACAGACAAAGAATCGCGCAGCAGTCTGCACGCCAGCGATCTAGCCAAGGGATTTGAAATCCCGGTCATCCATGCCAACGCTGACGAGCCGGAGGCCTGCATCGAAGCGGTCTGTACGGCTTTTGCTTATCGGCAACAGTTCCATAAGGATTTTGTCATCGACTTGATCGGTTACCGGCGCTACGGACACAACGAGGGAGACGAACCTCGCTTCACCCAGCCGCTTATGTATCACGAGATTGATGCACATCCTTCTGTAAGAAAACTATGGGTATCCAGGTTGGAGCAGGAAGGAACAATTGAGCCGGATGAAGCGGAGAAACTTCTACAAATGCATTTGAACGAACTACAGGAAGTCAACCAAAAGCTGGACGCAGAACGTGCGTTGAAAGAACCTGCCCCGAAACCGCCTCCCGTCGGAGCGGCCCAAAAAGTCGATACGGCAGTCCCACTGGAGCGATTACGGGATCTAAACCAGTCCCTGCGAAAATTTCCTGCGGACTTTCATCCAAATCCAAAATTGATCAAGGCAGTGGAAAAGCATCGCCAGATATTGAATGATCTTGATGCGGCCAGTATTGGTTGGGCAACGGCTGAAGAATTGGCGTTTGCCAGTATTTTGGAGGATCGCATCGCGATTCGGATGACCGGTCAGGATACGCCGCGCGGCACATTTAGCCAGCGTCATGCTGTGTTTTACGATGTGGACACAGATCGAAGCCTTACGCCTTTACAGTCTATTCCTCAAGCCAGGGCATCGTTTGAAATCCACAACAGCCCGGTCAGCGAAGCCGGACCGGTCGGCTTCGAGATTGGTTACAACATTCAAGCGCCGGACAGGCTGGTGCTTTGGGAAGCACAGTATGGCGACTTCGTCAACAATATCCAGACTCTAATTGACGAATTCCTACTCTCGGGCAGGGCGAAATGGGGGCTTACACCCTCTTTGGTTTTGCTCCTGCCGCATGGGAATGAAGGCATGGGCCCCGATCACTCATCTGCCCGCATTGAGCGATTTCTAGGACTGGCTGCCGAAGGCAATATGCGCATCGCCGTTCCAACTACGGCCGCGCAATATTTTCATTTGTTGCGCCGCCAGGCATTACTTTTGAAGACAGATCCATTGCCGCTGGTGATCTTTACCCCAAAAGGGTTCCTGCGACATCCGTTGGCGGCTTCGACACCAAACCAATTGGCGAAAGGAAGCTGGCAGCCTCTGCTCAAGGAACAACAATCGCAGGGAAAAGAAAAGACAATCAAACACTTAATCCTGTGCAGCGGCCGCATTTACTTTGACCTGGCAGGTAATGAATTACGTTCCGAGAGTAAGCATACAGCCATCATCAGAGTGGAACAACTTTACCCATTTCCCCAACAGGCGATAGAAAAATTACTGGATTCCTATCCGGTTGTTGAGAAAGTAATCTGGGTGCAGGAAGAACCACTCAATATGGGAGCTTGGAAGTATATACATTCACGCTTGAAGCAAGTCTTGGTGGATCATCTTCCTTTGTACTATGTCGGCAGGCCTGAAAGTTCCAGCCCAGCAGAGGGTTCGTCCACTCTTTATCGGATTAACCAACAAATCCTGATCCGTCAGGCATTCAAACTCGAAGAACAAACGCAGAGTCAAAGCGTAATTATCAGGAGAGGCTGATATGGCAATAAAAATTATTGTTCCTGAAATAGGAGAATCAGTGCTTGAAGCGACTGTCCATCAGTGGCTGAAAAAAGAGGGTGATTTTGTTGAGGTGGGCGAAGCTCTTGTGGAATTGGAAACTGATAAAGTTAATCTTGAGGTCGGGGCAAAAGCCTCAGGGATATTATCACATATTACTGCACCGGAAGGTCAGGATGTGAAAGTAGGCGATGTTATGGGCATGATTGATGAGGATGCCAGGCAGCCTGCCTCGACGGCCACACAAGCAATAACTCCTGCAGCAGAACCAGTGCCCGATGGCCCTTCAACAGTTAAAGAAAAGCGCGAGACCGAACCGAAACAGACTTCACTGGTAACTCCAGTTGCATCTCGTTTGGCGCACGAACAAAATATCGACCTTACACAAGTGCGCGGAACAGGCCCAGAAGGCCGCGTAACAAAATCTGATGTGGAGCAATACCAGCAGGGTCAGAAAGCAAATGAAAATAAATCTCCCCAACAATCTCCTCTTCAACCTATTTCAACAGCAAATATAAGCCCTACAGAACGAAGGGAAGAGCGACAGCGCATGTCACGCAGGCGTCGCACGATTGCCCAACGCCTACTGGAAGCAAAGCAATCTACCGCCATGCTAACAACTTTCAATGAGATCAACATGGCTGCTGTGATGGATCTGCGTCGCCGGCACAACGAGGCCTTCCAGATGCGTCATGGAATAAAGCTAGGCATCACTTCCTTTTTTGTAAAAGCCAGCTTGAGCGCCTTGAGGGCCTTTCCGAGATTAAATGCCGAAGTTCAGGGCGACGAGATCGTGCTCAAGCACTATTACGATATCGGAGTAGCTGTTGGCGCTGAAGAGGGCTTGGTCGTTCCGGTAATTCGTGATGCCGATCGTCTGGCCTTTGCTGAGATCGAACGTCAAATCAAGGAATTTGCCGCAAAGGCAGAAAATGGTGCGCTATCAGTGGATGATTTGCGCGGCGGTACATTCACGGTTACCAATGGAGGTGTCTTTGGCTCATTGTTGAGCACGCCGATCCTCAACCTTCCGCAAGTCGGCATCCTTGGATTACACAAGATTGAAGACCGGCCTGTGGCTCAGAACAGTGAGGTGGTGATCCGGCCTATGATGTACGTCGCGCTCAGCTACGATCATCGCATTGTGGATGGCCGCGAAGCTGTCCAATACCTGGTTCATATTAAGGAATTGCTTGAGGACCCGGAACAGTTGCTGTTGGAAGGATGAAAAGGCCGAGCGATTTGAAAGGCACCTGGCAATTGAAGGTCTGGCGTATTTACATTTATTCTTGAACAAATTACATGCAAAGAGGATTTTATGAAGAAGAACACGATTTATACAATTGGACACTCGACATGGCCAATCGATGAATTTAATAAAATCCTTCAAGCTTATGAGATCGAATTAGTGGTTGATGTACGTACAATCCCCGGGTCCCGCCATAATCCACAATTCAATGGAAATGAATTGAAGTATGATCTAGAACGGCATGGTATTGGTTATATCCATCTTAAAGAGCTAGGTGGCTTACGCCATACAACCAAAACATCCATTAATACCGGCTGGACAAATTTATCATTTCGCGGTTTTGCCGATTACATGCAAACGCCGGAATTTATGAAAGGCATTGAACTTCTCATCGAAACTTCCAAATTGAAACAAACGGTAATTATGTGTGCAGAGGCGGTTCCATGGCGTTGTCACCGGTCGCTCATTGGCGATGCCCTAGTGGTTCGTGGTATAGAGGTGGAAGACATTATGAGCGAAAGAACAAGCAAGCCACATAAAATAACTCCCTGGGCAAAAGCGGACGGCGTCATTGTTACTTATCCTGAGACAGTGCAATAGAATTGGTGCGACAGAGAAAATCTAATGTGCAAACTCTGTAATTTTCACGGCCATAAACTTCGATTGGGGTTCCGCTTTGATGCCGCATGGCGCCCCATCCTGTGAGATGATTACCGTTCCTGACCCGATCGGGAGACGCTCGCCATCCATGCCGACCGGGGCACTTCAACGACTTCCAAGTCAGTGGCTTTTCTCTTGGCCGATCTGCTTCTTCGAGTTTCTTGCAAGCCAGAGCTTCTATCTGACAACGTTGATCTGCGGTTATCCTGGCTGGCGCTCCCGGACGCGGCGCATCCTGTAAACGATCTTCAATGCTCAAGTCATCGAAAGAGATGTTCTGCAATTTTACCCAGCGATTACGCCAGAGACTAACTGTGTCTAAGGTGACCCTGTATGTCTGAGCAATTTCTTTGTTCTTAAGTCCACGAGCCGCCGCCAGAACGATGCGGGCTCGCAATGCAATATGCTGTCCAACTTGATGCCGCTTGATTAATTTCTCTAACCCGTTTCGTTCGGCATCCGATAGATTTACTGCCTGTGCTTTCGGTATTGGCATTTTCGGCGTCCTTCAAGAGTTTGCCTTATCCTATACCACCAAAGCCTTATTTATGCCAAGTTGTACTAGTCTCTTGCGGCGAACTTCAGAATCCATAGCATATTATTCGGACTCAAGGTGATAAGTCCGCGAGTCCAGACAGAACATATTGGAAAGGAATCAAAAATGAGAATTACAAACCTTTTGGAAAACCTTACATTTGGGAGTAAAGACTCTCACGCTGAACCACTTCACGCTGACAGGCAAGGTCGGGCGATTCTTTTCACGCTCAAACCGCAGCAATCCATCCGTGAACACAATGCGCCCAGTTCACCGTTCTTTGTGGTGGTACTAAAAGGACAAGGTGTCTTCGCTGGCGGCGATGGCGTGGAGCAGACCTGCGGACCGAACACGCTCCTCGTATTCGATGCGGGCGAACAGCACACCATCCGCGCTGTTGATGAATTGGTCTTCGTGGGCTTTTTGCACGGAGCCCCAGGCGCTCAAAAATAAATTTCTGTATGTGCTAATAGTCACATATTCAAGCGGAGTGTTTTATGCCATACATAAATATCAAGATAACGAAGGAAGGGGCAACACCGGAACAAAAGGCGCGTCTCATTCAGGAAGTAACCAGATTACTTTCCGAAATCCTTGGGAAAAATCCTCAGACTACTGTCGTAGTCATTGATGAAGTTGAAACCGACAATTGGGGAATTGGCGGCGAAACCGTCACCAAACGCCGTCATCGTGAACATGGGGACGGGAATAAACCATGAAGCCAGAAGACATTTGCGCTCAAGCCCAAGCAATCCATTCGTAAACATAATGCGCCCAGTTCACCGTTTTTTGTGGTGATATTAAAAGGGAAAAAGAACTTCGTTGGTAGTGATAGTGTGGTGTATCTTTACGGACCGAATACCCTGCTTGTTCTGTCGCAAGTGAACAACATATCACAACGGAGTTAAGGTAAGATTGGTCATGGCACTGCGTATTTGCACTGCCAGATTCGCTTATCTTTATAAAGCAAAGGATAAAAGAGATACCATGAGCGGCAAATCCATCCAAATTACCGAGTTCGATCTTCAGCGCTTGAAGAAACTCCTTTGGGAGGCGCAATCCACCGAATACCGAAAAAGTGAATATCTGGAAAGACTCCAAACGGAACTCAACCGCGCAGAAGTAGTTTTGCCGCAGGATATACCCAACGATGTTATTACCATGAATTCTACGGTGTGCCTTGAAGATCTTGACACAAAGGAAGAGGAAATATACACATTGGTTTTTCCAGAGAATGCTGATCTTGGACAAGGGAGGCTCTCGGTCTTAGCTCCTATTGGAACAGCTATGTTAGGCTATGAAGTTGGAGATATATTTGAATGGGATGTTCCAGCGGGGAAAAGGAGATTGCTGGTCAAGAGAATACTTTATCAACCTGAGGCGTCTGGAGACTATGATCTTTAGCTTTGCCGCAGTATGGGATTTTGTCTTCTTAGGCTTTTGCACGGAGCGCCAGGCGCTCAAAAATAAATTGCTGTATCAGCCAAACAAACGTGGATATTTATTCGCGATCGAGTATCCTTGATGCCCAATAGCCTCCCATTTACAGGAACAGCATGTGAAAATAAAATCCTCGAATACGATTCTATATTGCAAAAAATGGCAGGAGACAGTTGCTTTTTACAGAGGTGCGCTAAATCTATTGGCGATATCTTCCAACGACTGGTTTGTGGAATTTAAACTCAATGAAATGTGCCGATTGAGCGTCGCGAACGAATCTCGAACATCCATTGATAGCGGAGATGGAAAGGGAATCACCATCAGCCTCCAGGTAATTGATATAGAACAAACGCGCGCTGAATTGATGGAGGCGGGAATCGTTCCAACGCCGATCAAGGAAGTATGGGGCTCAAAGGCAATTTACATACATGATCCCGAAGGAAACAGACTTGAGTTTTGGGCGGGGCGGGCAAAGGCTTAGTACGAGGCAGGATGTATAATAAGAACAGGGTATTCTCATGCTAAAGAGTCTTCAAGGAAGATTAACCCTTCTGTTTATTGCATTCGTCCTGCTTGTGGCGGTATCCGTTGGTGCGATGATATGGGGGAGTGAACCCGCGCGCAGGCAATACTGGCAGTAATGAAACTGGAGTTGATACAGCCCTGAATCACCCGACTCTATATCAAGAGGTATCTATTGTGTCTGATCGCAATCTCGCGGCGCAACGGCTGCTTGCCGTAACCGAAGAAGAACTTCAACGTATAGTGCTGGACATCCATGATGGTCCCGTGCAGAATTTATTCGCGGCACTCAGCCAGTTGACTCTTCTGCGCGAGCGAGTGAGCGGAGGTCAGTCATCGCCTGATCACGAAGCGTGGCTGCCTGTGGTTAATCGAACCATCAACCTGCTGGAAACTTCGCTAAAGGATATTCGCAATCTGCTCGGCGTTTTTCACGCACCCGAATTTGCCCAAAGCGAACTGGCTGAGATTGTCGAAGGTTTTGTCGTCCAGCACGAATCGCTCACGTCGAGCGCGGTCACGTTGGAAATCGCATCGTCCATTCCCGCAGATGTTTCACTGCTTGTAAAGATCGCCTTGTGCCGCATTTTGCAGGAGGCGCTTGCAAATGTGCGCCGTCATTCGGGCGCGAGTACCGCGACAGTGAATTTATCGTCAGATGGAAACAAGATTATTTTGGAAATCGCAGACCACGGGCGCGGATTCGAGCCGCCGCCGTTGACGGGTCCGCAAGCCACGGAGAGTCACGAACATATCGGTTTGCGCGGAATGCGTGAACGCGCCGCGCTGGTGGGCGGAAAATTATTTGTGGAGAGTCGCGTTGGTGAGGGGACGCGCGTGCGCGTGGAGGTTCCAACACATGAGTGACGCGCCTGTTATCCGAATCGTTTTGGCGGACGATCACGCGCTTGTACTGGAGGGTTTGCGCGCGCTGTTAAGCGCCGAGCCTGATTTGCGCGTCATCGCGACGGCAACCGATGGCGAACGTTTATTGGATGCGATTCGCCGCTTCCAGCCCGATGTGGCGGCGATGGATTTGCAAATGCCCTACATGGACGGCTTGACCTGCCTGCGCCACATCCGCACCGAAAACCTGCCCGTGCGCGTGTTGGTGATCAGCGCTTTTGGCGACGCGCAGTCCATGCGCGCGGCAGTCGAAGGCGGCGCGGACGGGTTTGCCCTGAAAACCGATTCGCCTGAAATGACGATTGCGGCCATTCGTCAGGTTGCCGCGGGAAAAATGGTTTTTCCCGAATCAGCGCGGCGCTGGCTGGTGAAACCATCAAATGATCCCAACGCGCTCACGGAACGCGAAGAGGCTGTGCTGACGTTGCTCGCAGAGGGGAAAAGCAACTCGCAAATTGGCGCGGCATTGAGCCTCAGTGAAAACACGATCAAGTTTCATCTTCGTAATTTGTACAATAAACTCGGCGTCACGAATCGCACCGAAGCCGCGGCGAAGTATCACAGGCGTTAATCACCCCGCCCAAACGGGTGGGACTCCCCACCCATACAAACATTCACAATCCACCCGCGCGGACATTCTGTTGTCTGCGTTTTGCTATTAACATCCCGTCACTGCAAACGAACAGGAGACTGAACATGATCGTCACAACCGCCGAATTATCCAAATCTGCGTATGGCAAATTTGCCGTTGGGGCGTATAACATCAATAATATGGAGCAGGCGTTAGGCTTGTTCAAGGGGCATATTGACGCGCAGGCTCCGTTCATTATTCAAATTTCCAAAGGCGCGCGCAAATACGCGGGGGTGAAAATGCTGGAAGCCATCATCCGCGCCTGCGAGGAGGAATTTCCCGAAGCGATTTACGCCGTCCATCTCGATCACGGCGATGAAAAGACTTGTTACGAATGTATTGACTCAGGCTTTTATTCGTCGGTGATGATTGATGCTTCGCATGAACCGTTTGAGAAAAACGTCGAGATCACGCGCCGAGTCGTTGAGCGCGCTCATGCCAAAGGTCTAAGCGTTGAATCGGAGTTGGGCATGTTGGGCGGTGTGGAAGAACACGTTTCCGTAGACGAAAAACACGCCATGCTCACCGATCCCGATGAAGCCAAAGCCTTTGTTGAGCAGAGCGGATGTGACAGCCTTGCCGTTGCCATCGGCACGAGTCACGGCGCGTATAAATTCAGCGGCGGTCAGGGTTTGCATTTTGACCGCATTGCCGAGATCCAAAAACGATTGCCGGGCGTTCCGCTGGCCATGCACGGATCGAGTTCGGTGCCAAAAGATGAAGTGGAGAAAATCAATGCGGCGGGAGGTCAACTCGACCCGTCGGCGCGAGGCGTGGATGAATCAGAATTCGCGAAAGCCGTCCCGTTGGGAGTCACAAAAGTCAATATTGACACGGATGGCCGCCTGGTGTGGATGAGAGTCCACCGCGAATACTTCCGCGACAATCCAAAGCAATTTGATTTCCGTAAACCTGGCGAAGAAACCATCAAGGCTTACGCGGATTTCATCGTGAACAAATCAAAGGCGTTGCTCTCGGCGGGGACGCTATCGCAAGTGCGCGCCGCATTATCGCGCGGAGCGTAAGATCATGAGCGAAGCGCCCAATCGTAACCTTGCTCTTGAGTTAGTGCGCGTCACCGAGGCCGCCGCGCTCGCGGCTGGACGTTGGATGGGGCGCGGGCAAAAAGAGGCGGGCGATGGCGCGGCAGTGGAAGCCATGCGCTTGATCCTGTCCAGTGTGGACATGGATGGCGTGATCGTGATCGGCGAAGGCGCGAAAGACGAAGCGCCGATGTTGTATGACGGCGAAAAAGTTGGCAATGGAATCGGTCCCGCGGTGGATGTGGCGGTTGATCCTATTGAAGGAACTTCATTGCTCGCGCACGGAAGACCCGACGCGATCGCGGTCATCAGCGTCGCGCCGCGCGGAACGATGTGGTCGCCAGGTCCCGCGTTTTACATGAACAAAATGGTTGTTGGACGCGCGGCTCGCGCGGCGCTTCATCCCTCACTGTTATCTGCTCCTGTTTCCCAAACATTATCCACCCTCGCGGATGCGCTCGACAAACGCGTGCATGACATAACCGTTTTTATTTTGGATAAGCCGCGTCATCAAAAACTCATCATCGAGATTCGCGAAGCAGGCGCGCGTGTCTTGTTACGCACCGATGGCGACGTGGCTGGCGCGTTAATGGCGCTCACGCCCAACTCAGGCGTGGACGTGTTGATGGGCATCGGAGGAACCCCCGAGGGAGTCATCGCCGCTTGCGCCGTGCGCACCTTAGGCGGAGCCATGCTCGGGCAACTTGCCCCGCAAAAAGATAGCGAGCGTGATGTAGTCATCGCCTCGGGCTTGGATTTGAAACGTGTGCTGACCGAATCAGATTTGGTCCAAAGCGACGATGTGTTTTTCGCCGCCACTGGCATTACCGATGGCGTCTTGATGCCTGGCGTGCATTACACCAGCGAAGGCGCCTCAACGGTCTCGCTCGTCATTCGCGGTAAGACGGGCACAGTCCGCACGATCCATGCCGAACACCGCTGGGATAAGTTAATGGAGATCAGCCAGATTCAGTATTGAGAATGTAGACGGTAAACAGGTAGACAGGTACACAATGGAGCGCGCTACACTGTGCATAAACTACCAAACTAAGAAGGAGTCAACCATGTCCAAAACCAAACCCGACGAAAACAAAGAAAAAGCCATGTTCGACGCAGGCGTAAAGGAATACAGCGCCGAGGGACGTTTTTACTACGACATCGGCTATAAGCCTTCCGAAACGCATGTGCTTGCCGCGTTCCGTCTTACGCCGCAGGAGGGCGTCTCATTTGAAGAAGCCGCCGCCGCAGTTGCCGCGGAGTCGTCCTTCTCCACGTGGACAACCGTCTGGTCCGATTATCTCGTCGATGCGTCGCGTTATTCCGCGCGCGCCTATGAGATGAAATCTGTGCCAGGTCACCCCGATCAAATGATGGCGTACATCGCGTATCCGCTTGACCTGTTTGAAGAAGGTTCCATGCCCAACCTGATGTCGTCCATCGTTGGCAACGTCTTCGGATTCAAACCCCTGCGCGCTTTGCGTTTGGAAGATTTGTATTTCCCGCCCGCCTTGCTCAAAACATTCCAAGGTCCGCCTCACGGTATTCAAGTGGAACGCGACAAAATGGAAAAATACGGACGCCCACTGCTCGGTGCAACGATGAAGCCCAAGTTGGGTCTCTCCGCAAAAAACTATGGGCGATTGGTGTACGAAGCCCTGCGCGGCGGACTCGACTTCACCAAAGACGACGAGAACATCACCTCACAGCCATTCATGCGCTGGCGCGACAGGTTTGAGTTTGTTATGCACGCGGTCAAACAAGCTGAAGCTGAGACGGGCGAACGCAAGGGACATTACCTCAATGTCACGGCGGGCGATATGGAGGAAATGTATCGCCGCGCTGAACTTGCCAAGGAACTCGGCTCGCGTATCATCATGATAGATTATCTCGTGGCTGGTTTTACGGCATTCGCTTCACTTTCAAAGTGGTGCCGCGAAAATGGAATGTTACTGCACGCGCATCGCGCCATGCACTCCGTCATGGACCGTCAGCAGAATCACGGAGTAAACTGGCGCGTGCTTGCAAAGTGGTGTCGCATTGTCGGCGCGGATCATTTGCACAACGGCACAGTGGTTGGAAAACTGGAAGGGGATCGCTCGTCCACACTTGGTATCAACGAAATGATGCGCCTGACTGATGTTGCAAAAATCGAAAATTGCCCGGGTCATCATTTTGACCAGCCCTGGCTTTCCATGCCAGGTATGTTCCCCGTCGCTTCCGGCGGCATTCACGTTTGGAACATGCCCGAACTCGTCTCCATTTTTGGCGATGACTCGGTCCTGCAATTCGGTGGCGGGACAGTCGGTCATCCGTGGGGAAGCGCTGCGGGCGCAACAGCCAATCGCGTCGCGCTGGAAGCAGTCGTCCAGGCACGAAACGAGGGGCGCAATATCGTCCCCGAAGGAACCGACATTCTTAAATCCGCCGCGAAACACAGTCCCGAATTACGCGTCGCCATGGAAACATGGAAAGGTATTACCTTTGAATATGATTCAGTGGATGCGTTGGATAAACCGTAATCAGGAGCAGACATGAAAACAGAAACTTTCTCTTACCTCCCTGCTTTAAGCGATGAACAAGTAACAAAACAAATTCAATACTTTCTCAAGAATGGCTGGACGGTGGGTATTGAATTCTGCGCGCAGCCAACTCCAGAACTGGCATTTTGGAATTGGTGGAAGCTGCCATTATTTACCGCGCACACAACGGAAGAAGTATCGGCGGAAGTCAACGCTTGCAAACTTGCTCATCCTGATAGTTATATCCGCCTTACCAGCTACGACAATGTTCAGCAAAAGCAAGTGATGAGTTTTGTCGTTCATAGACCTTAACGACTTCAAAAAGGTGACACATGATCAAACATCGTCCCATCATCCTTGCCATTGTGGGAGATAGCGCTGCCGGGAAAAGCACGCTCACCAGCGGGTTGGTAAAAATACTTGGTGAAGAGCGCGTGACAGTCGTCTGTACCGACGATTATCACAAATATGATCGCAAGGAGCGCGCACAATTGGGCATCACACCTCTGCATCCCGATTGCAATTATCTCGACGTGCTTGAACTGCACATGGAGCGTTTACATTACGGACAGCCTTTTCTCAAACCTGTTTATGAGCATTCAACGGGTTCGTTGATCCGCCCTGAATACGTCAGCCCGAAAGAATTTGTCATAGTTGAAGGCTTGCTTGGTTTTCACTCGCCCGTCATGCGCCAATTCTATGATGTTAAAGTTTTCCTTGACCCACCTGAAGATTTGCGAACGGCCTGGAAAATCAACCGCGATACCAGTAAGCGTGGTTACACCGCCGAACAAGTGCTGGCGGAGATGAAGAAACGCGAAGCGGATACGCGGGACTTTATCCGCCCGCAACGTGGATACGCGGATATTGTCGTGCGCTTCCACCCGGACCCTGAGGTTGCCCCTGAAAACGCCGGATCGAATCTCAACGCACATTTGGTCTTGCGGCCCACCATCCCGCACCCGGACTTAAGTTACCTTACGGACACGTCACAGCATCCTGCTGATGGAATCCGTCTCGAACTCGGGCGCGACGATGGTCGTCCTGTAGATTTCCTCAACATTGACGGGAACGTGAATTCCGAACATGCCCAACAATTGGAGGACGCCATCTGGCAGCATTTGCCCGACCTGCGTCCCATCCGCGAAGATCAATTTGGCGATTATCTTGACAGGACGGAAACGCGTCACAGCCACCCGCTGGCGCTGACCCAACTTCTCATCGCCTATCATCTTCTGCGAAAATACAAAGACATCTCAAATTTGCCTTATGCGCCGCCCGTCGCCGCGTTAAGTCGTCTACAGTCCGTGCCGCCTTCAAACGAATAGAAACGGGATATGGATCACGAATACGACTTAACCGTTATCGGCGCGGGACCTGTGGGTCTGTTCGCGGCATTCTACGCGGGGATGCGTAACCTAAAGACCCTTGTGCTTGAAGCACTGCCGCGCCCCGGCGGACAGATTACCGCGCTCTATCCCGAAAAATATATTTATGATGTCGGCGGTTTTCCCGCCATTTTGGGACGCGATTTCGTCAGCGAACTCTACAAACAAAGCAGTCAATTCGGCGCGGACTTTCGCTTCAACGAACGCGTGGATAATCTCGAAGTGTTGGAACCCGGTCATTTGCGCCTGACCACATCTGAAGGGAAGTATTTCAGTAAAAGCGTTATCATTGCCGCAGGCATCGGCGCGTTCCAACCAAATCATCTTAACGCCTCTGGCGTTTCAGAATTTGAAGAACGCGGCGTATCTTACATCGTGCGCGAGCGCGAAAAGTTTTTAGGCAGGCGCTTGCTTGTCATAGGCGGCGGCGACACAGCCGTGGACTGGTCACTGGAGTTACGCAATTGGGCAAGCAAGGTCACGCTCATTCATCGCCTCGATTATTTTGAAGCGCATCAACGCAGTGTGCTTGCGCTTCAGGATTCAACGGTCAACGTGCATACCCAACACGAATTGATCAACGTATCTGGAAATGAACAGGTGGAACGCGCCATAATTCGCGATCTCGTCACAGGCTACGAGCGCACTTTGGATGTAGACGACATCCTGATCTGCATCGGGTTCCGCGCGGATCTTGGACCGATCAACAATTGGGGAATCAACCTCGAGGGCAGGCGCGTCGCGGTCAACCGTCATGCCGAAACGAATATCCCCGGCGTATACGCCATCGGCGACATCGCGCATCCCGAAGATGGAGTCAACATGAATCTGATCGCGTATGGATTCGGTCAGGCAACGCTGGCGGTAGGTTATGTCAATCATTTCATTCATCCCAAGGAACGCGTTTCACACGGGCATAGCAGTCAGCGCAAAGGCATGAAATACGCGCCCACACCGGAAAGGAGGAATGATGAATAAGGAGAAACACATGTCAGAACGCCCGCAACGCAACTTATCCTTGGAACTCGTCCGCGCAACGGAAGCCGCCGCGCTCGTCGCCGCGCGCTACCGTGACCGCCACGAATGGGACGCAGCCAATGCCGAATCCGCAAAAGCCATGCGCCTCGTTCTGCAAACCATTGATATGGATGGAGTCATCGTAGTGGGCGAAGGCGAAAAACATAGCGCGCCGATTTTATTCCACGGAGAAATGGTTGGCACGAGTCATCCGCCCGCAGTGGACGTAGCTGTTGATCCCATTGAAGGCACGCCCGAGCGCGCGCTGAGCCGCCCCAACACATTGTCGTTAGCCGCGCTTGCCGAACGCTGGAGTCTTTGGGATCCCGGTCCCAGCGTGTATGTGGATGAGATCGTCGTTGGCGCGCAAGCTCGCGAAGCCATTGACTTGAATCTCAGCCCAACGGAAAACCTGGAACGCGTTGCCGAAGCCCTGCGGTGCAAAATCGCCGACCTCGCTGTCTTTGTGCTGGATAAGCCGCGCCATGAAAAACTGATCAACCAACTCCGTGAAGCGGGCGCACGCGTCGAACTCAACTCTGGCGGATTCATCGTCGGCGCGTTGCTTGCCGCCATGCCCGGCACGGGAGTGGATATGATGGTGAGCACCGGGCGCGCCTCGGAGGCGGTGCTTGCCGCCTGTGCCGTCAAAGCTCTGGATGGCGGATTACAGATTCGCCGCGCCCCTCAATCTGCAGATGAGGAAGCGCGCGTCCGCGCCGCATTGGGAGCGCGCGCGCTTCAAATCCTGACCGAGAAACTGGTCTGCAAATCCGAAGATGTTTTCTTCGCCGCGACAGGCATCACCGACGGACGTCTCTTGCATGGCGTTGAATTCCGCCGCGACGGCGTCACAACCGAAAGCCTCGTCATGCGCGCGCGTTCAGGCACGTTACGTTATGTCCGCGCCGTTCATCGGCTCGATAAGTTAATGAAGTTCAGCCAGATTGATTACACTGACTCCAAATCGTAACGCGATATTTATATCGCATTGCCTGCGGTTGCGATATAAATATCGCGTTACAAGGAAATATCCATGATCAAAATCGCCTCGTCCATTCTCGCCGCAAATTTTGCCCGCCTCGAATCACACGCCCGCGAAGCCATCTCTGCCGGCGCGGACTGGTTACACATTGACGTCATGGATGGACACTTCGTCCCCAACATCACCATTGGTCCGCTCATCGTTGAGGCACTGCGACCCTTGCGCGAAGAGACTGGCGCGCTGCTCGACGTGCATTTGATGATCGAAGAGCCAGATCGCTTCCTTGCGGATTTCGTCAACGCCGGTGCGGACATTATCACCGTGCAAGTGGAAGCCTGCGTTCATTTGCATCGCACGGTTCAACGCATCAAAGAATTGGGAGCAAAGGCGGGCGCCACCCTTAACCCTGCTACTTCTCTCACTACGCTCGAAGAAGTTTTACCCGATGTGGACCTCGCGCTGATCATGTCTGTCAACCCCGGCTTTGGCGGGCAAAGTTATGTCCCGACCAGCACAGAAAAAATCAAACGCCTGCGCGCCATGCTGGATTCGATCTACTCAAAAGCATGGCTCGAAGTGGATGGCGGGATCAAAACCAGCAACGCCGCTGAAGTCGTACAAGCAGGCGCAACTGTCCTCGTTGCGGGCAGCGCCATATTCGGCGGAGATAAAAGCGTAGCAGAAAATGTGAAGGAATTGCAAAAGGCAATTGCATAGGGGGTGGCTAAAAAAATGAGTAAGAAAATCTTTCATGTGAAGGTTGTAGAGAAAAGCAAAGAGCCCATCCGCAGTCGCGCAAAGAATATTTTGGAAATATCTCGCAACTAGTTTGTGGAACACGATGTTGCAAGGTTGCGAGATACCCTTCGACAGGCTCGGAGCGGGAATCTTGCGGAACAAATATAACCACGGCGTGTATAATATCCATAAGGCACTCTCATGCTCAAGAGTCTCCAAGCGCGATTGACCTTCCTGTTCATTGCATTCGTTCTGCTTGTGATCGTATCCATCGGCGCGACACTGGACGCCGTGTATGGGCGGGTTTTCGCGCGCCGAAATCCAATCGCTGCGCGGCATGAATAATGCGGTTGACCAATGGAAGCCGTGCGGTGATCGTAGGCGGAGGCCCGGCAGGCAGTTTTGCCGCGTTGCACCTGGTTCGGTTTGCCCGGGAGGCCGGTCTAACGCTGGAAGTGCGCATCCTGGAGCCGCGCGACTTTTCCCGTCCCGGCCCCGGTGGATGTAACAAGTGCGCCGGGATCGTCTCCTCCGCGCTGGCGCAGGATTTGCAAACCCTGGGGCTGGATCTGCCCGATGAAGTTATCCAGGCGGAATTGGATACTTATAACCTGCACCTGGACAAGGCGGAATTGCCAATCCATCGTCCAGACTCCGGGCGGCATATTATGAGTGTTTATCGGGGCGGCGGCCCCCGATTAGGCGCCCTGCCATTCCCGAAGACATTTGATGGCTGGCTCCTGGACCAGGCCAGGCAAAGCGGCGCCATCGTCCAGCGCGCGATAGTGCGTTCCATTCAGCCCGGCTCCCGCCCGCGGATTGTCACGGCGCAGGAGACCCTCGAAGCGGACCTGGTGATTCTGGCGACGGGGGTCAACAGCCGCCCGCCGTTGGATCCAGCCTGGGGCTATCGTCCGCCCCGAACCGAGATCATGGCACAGGACGAGATTATGATCCCGGCGGAGCTCCGCGATCACAGCGTGCAGGTCTATTTCGATCACCCGCCCGGTTTGATCTTTGGCGCGCTGATTCCCAAGGGACGCTACGCAAATATTTCCCTGCTCGGCCGGCGTTTGCAACCTGGAGCGGTGGGCGATTTCCTGGATAGAAATGACATTTCGGCTTTATTGCCGGGCGGGCTTCACAGGCTCTGCGGGTGCGCGCCGCGCGTGGCTGTGACGGCGGCCAGGGGCTATTTTGCCGATCGCATGGTTGCCGTGGGCGATGCGGCAGTCACGCGTCTCTACAAAAACGGAATGGGCATGGCCTTTATCACTGCGCGCGCTGCCGCACAAACCGCCGTCCAGCGCGGCGTCTCGCGGCTCGATTTTGCCCGCGGCTACGCGCCGGTTTGCCGAGGCATCGCCATCGATAATTTCTACGGACGGCTGTTGTTCCTGCTGTGGGACGCCACCCGCCGCATTCCATTCCTGCTGCGAGCCTGGGAGAAGGCGGTGGCGGCTGAGATCGGTCAGCCGTCCCAACGGCAGACGCACATTCGCATCTTGTGGGGGATGTTTAGCGGGGATGAACCCTACCGCCGTCTTTTTTGGATATCGGTAAGCCCTTCGGCCTTGATGGATATTTTGAAAAGTTTGTGGAACAAGCGCGGATGAGCGCCTCATGCAAAGGCTGTCAGCGCGGACTGCAAAACCTGCCCTGAGCCTGTCGAAGGGTCTCCTGATCTTGCTTGAAAGTCTGGACGCGAAGCGTTCGACTCCGTACCTAACATGGTTTGCGTGCGCACGTTGAATCCGCCGTTCACCGCATAACGAGGATGTATAATAAACACAAGGCACCCTCATGCTAAAGAGTCTTCAAGGAAGATTAACCCTTCTGTTTATTGCATTCGTCCTGCTTGTAGTTGTATCAATCGGCGCGATGATGTGGGGGAGCGAAACGCAAAGGCAGGATGCCCTGCTCATTAACCTGGCGGGACGTCAACGTATGCTTGCGCAACAGATGGCGCGGCTCGCGTTCGTGGCGGGCGAGGGAGAGTCCGTCGTCAATGCCGCTTTGCAGGAAACGGAGCAGACCTTCGACCAGACTTTGCGTGCGTTGCGTGATGGCGGGACTGCTCCTTATCTTTCCGATACAACTGTCATGCTTCCGCTCACACGCGACCCTGAGATTCGCTTTGCCCTCAGTGAAGTGAGTCTCACCTGGAGCGACTTTCACATCCTGCTTGAGAAATTGCAACAAACCCCGCGCGACGATCCATCTTTTTCCATCTCGCTCCAATCCATTGAAGCAACTTCATCCACGCTGGTGGAGCGCGCCGATGAAGTTGTGCATTTATATGAAGCCGACGCCATCGCAAAGGTCAATCGCTTGCGCGCCATGCAGGTTGGATTCTTGATTGGCGCGTTGATTCTGCTTGGGATCGGGGCATGGGTCACGCGGAAGTCCGCGCTCGAACCGCTGCATGAGTTGGCGCGGGCGGCGAATCGTCTGGGGGAGAATGATCTCGATACGGCGGTGCAGGTCGAAGGTCCGGAAGAGATGCGGGCGTTGTCTGAGTCGTTCGATTCGATGAGGCAGAGTCTGGGCGCGTCGCGATCGGAATTGCTTGATCTGACATCCACGCTCGAAAACCGCGTCGCCCAACGCACGCGCGAATTGGACGCGCTCAACGAGGTCAGCCGCGAGATCGCTTCGCAACTCGATGTCCGCCATGTGTTGAATTCAGTAACCGAGAAAGTCCGCACTTTGCTGGACTGCGACTCTGCGATGCTGTGTTTGATGGATGAAGAAAATCAATATTTGATGCTCAAGGCAGTCAGCGGCGTTCCGTCCATTGAAACGTCGGATCAAATGTCCACGGTGAATCTTGCCAGCGCGGTGCTCACCAGCCAGCAGGCGCTGGTTTGCAGTAACGCGCAATGTGTGGGCGGATGCGGTTTGCTTGCGAATATGCACGCTGCCAGCCACGTGGTCGCGCCGTTGAGAATCGGCGATAAAGTGATCGGAGCATTGTGCGTCAGCAGTTTGCAGGCAAATCATTTTTCCAAAGATGCGACCGATGTGGCGACTAAACTTGCCAACACTGCCGCGGTTGCGTTGCAGAACGCGCAGTTGTACGCGCAGGCGGAACGCGTGGCGATGCTGGAGGAACGTCACCGACTGGCGGCGGAGATGCACGACGGATTGGGGCAGACGTTGAGTTATCTTGGATTGATGACCGATCAGGTGGCGAATTTGGTATCCAGCGGACAGAACGAAGCCGCGCTCCACCATTTACGAAAGACGCGCGAGACGATTGAAAAAACCACGAGCGAGGTGCGGATCGCCATCAACAGCCTGTTGGATGAGTCGCCTCCTGTGCTTGACCTGCGAATGCGTATGCAAAATACAGTGGAACAGTTTAAAAAAGAAACCAGCCTGCGCGTTGATTGGCAGGTAGAGATGGAGTGCGCGCCAGAATGTTCGCGGCAGGTGGCGGAGCAGGCGCTGAAAGTCACGCGCGAGGCGTTGAAAAATGTGGCGCGCCATGCCGAAGCGAAACACGTCACGGTTCAGATGGGGCGGACGAACGGTCATTATTTTGTTGCAGTGAAAGACGACGGCAAGGGATTCGACACCTCCCAGCCTGAGCCGAACGGACATTTCGGCTTGCGGGTGATGCAGGCGCGCGCCGCGCACATCGGTGGGGAATTGCTCATCGAGTCCGAGCCAGGCGCGGGGTCGCGCGTGACGCTGACATTCCCCAACTCGGAGGAAAAAGAATGACCCGTTATCGCGTCCTGCTTGCCGACGATCATGCCCTGTTCCGCGAGGGGCTGGCGGGAATCATCTCCTCACAGCCCGACATGGAAGTAGTCGGCGAAGCCAGCGACGGGCTGGAAGCGGTGGTCAAGGCGGAGGCGCTCCGTCCCGATCTGTTGTTGATGGATGTGCAGATGCCCGCACTGGATGGAATCGGAGCCGCGCGTCAGGTCAGGGAAAAACTGCCCGATACGATCATCGTGATGCTGACAGTGCGCGACGATGACGAGAAATTATTCGAGGCGTTAAAGAGCGGCGCGCAGGGATATTTACTCAAGGATATTCACTCGAAGGAAATGCTTGCCATGCTGCGCGGCGCGTTGAAGGGCGAAGCCGCGCTTAGCCCGAGCATGGCGGGACGGGTGTTGAAGGAATTTCGGCGCATCGGCGCGCGCCTTTCCGCGCATTCCTGGGACGAAGAAAACGATGATGAATTGGTGGATCTGACAAAGCGCGAACTGGAAGCGCTGACGATCGCGGCGCGCGGCGCGTCGGACAAGGAGATCGCGGATGAGTTGTTCATCAGCATCCACACGGTCAAGAGTCACATGCGGAATATTTTGTCCAAACTCCACGTGAATACGCGACGCGAGGCCGCGAGGGTGGCGAAGAGCAAGGGGTTGTTGTGAATTCGTGGTTCGCGAAATCCATTGGCGACGGAATGTGGGCGCCCATGGTCTGCGCTGAGATCGAGGAGAAGTTCCAGCCGCTTTTTGAGTCGGCTGGCAAACCCGTTGGGATGGCGGTTTTTGTGCTGCGCGAGGAGGGAAGTTTGCATTGCGAGGTGATCGCGTATTTTTCCCCCGAGGCGGGAAATGTGGCGGACGCGTTTGACGCGTTGCCATGTGTCAGACCGTCACGCGATGGATTGGAATTATTGGCGGGAGATGAAAATTGCTGGTCGACGCTTTTTTGAATTTCTGTATCGTAAAATTTATCTCTCAGTGGGACTAATCCTTTTCCCTTTTCAACCTAAAAAAATCATGCTTTTTTCAACCTGCCCGCTGTGAAACGGGGGATTTGCTTATCGCGCATTTATGCTACTCTCGTGATTGTCCTTGAAATAGACTGGAGATAATCCGATTTCAAAAGAGGAGAGTGCAATGAAAAGACGAGCGTATTTGCCCATTCTGGTCGGCGCGTTGCTTGTGCTAACGGCAATCGTGCTGGCCGCCTGCGGAGGGTCCACGCCTCCGCCCACCGAGGAGATGACCGCCCCGCCCATGCCGACAGCCACGGAAGCGCCGACTCAAGCGCCCGCCGAGGCGCCAGACGAGTCAGGTGCGGCCGCCTATGCCGTGGACCTGATCGCCGCCTGGGTGGAGTCAGGCGCACCCGAAACGGATCCCTTCGATTACGAGGGCGTGGACGGCAACGCCTATCAAGCCACCTACAAAGCGGACGTTATGCCGTTGTTTACGGAAAACAACATCTGGTTTGAAGGCTCGCAAGCCTGCGTGGGCTGTCACTTTGCGGCGAGCGAAAATTCGTATCACCAGTTGAACATGTCCACTTACGAGGGAATCATGACCGGCGCGGACTCGCTTGAGTCGCCTCCCGGCGTTTCGATTCTGGGACAGGCTGAAGTCGGCAAGGGCGACTTCGATTGGAGTCACTCCAAACTGCGCGAACGGCTGCGGAACAACCGTATGCCGCCGGGCTGGGAGTTCGACATCACCGAAGCCAACCGCAACGGTCCATGCGTGGAAGTCGGCGCGGAAGGCGTGACGGTCAAACTCGGCGAGTATGACTGCGACCTGAACGCGGTCGGCGTGATTGGCGCGTGGGTCGAAGCGGGCGCGCCGGACGGCGAGTTCTCCTACGGCGACGCGGCGCTGACCTTCGAGCGCGATGTGCTGCCCTTCTTCACAGAAAACAACATCTGGTTCGACGGATCGCAAGCCTGCGCGGGCTGTCACTTCGCTGCCAGCGAAACATCGGCGCACCAGATGGATATGTCATCATACGCGGGCATCCTTGCGGGCGCGGACACTCTGGAAAGCCCTCCGGGAGTTTCCATCCTCGGCGAGAGTACGCCGGGCGCGGGTGACTTCAACTGGTCGGCTTCCAAACTGCGGGCGCGGTTGCGCAACAACCGCATGGCGCCGGGCTGGGAGTTTGACATCACCGAAGGCAACCGCAACGGCCCGCTCGTGTTGCACGGGGTCCGCGCGGAAGCAGAAGCGTCCGCGGCAACATTTGGTACCGGTGAATGTGAAGTCAAGGCGGTTGATCTGATTGCCGCGTGGGTGGAAGGAGGCGCACCGGAAGGAGCGTTCGACTTCACCGCCGAAGACGGTACCGCCTGTGAAGGCGATTTCGAGGCAGACATCCTGCCCCTGTTTACTTCCAATAACGCCTGGTTCGAGGGGTCACAGGCCTGTGTTGGCTGTCACTTCGCGGCGAGCGAGAACTCCTATCACCAGTTGAATATGTCTACCTACGAAGGGATCATGACCGGCGCCGATTCGCTGGAGTCGCCTCCCGGCGTTTCGATCCTGGGACAGGCTGAAGTCGGCAAGGGCGACTTCGATTGGGATCACTCCAAATTGCGCGAACGCCTGCGCAACAACCGAATGCCTCCGGGCTGGGAGTTTGACATTACGGAAGAGAACCGCAACGGCCCGTGTCTTGAGATCAGTGCGGACGGGGTTACGGTGAAACTCGGCGAGTATGGCTGTGACCTGAACGCCGTTGGCTTGCTCGGCGCATGGGTCGAAGCGGGCGCGCCGAACGGAGACTTCGCCTACGCCGACGCAACGCTGACCTTCGAGCGCGATGTCCTGCCGTTCTTCACGGGGAACAGCATGTGGTTCGACGGGTCGCAAGCCTGCTCGGGCTGTCACTTCGCCGCCAGCGAGAGTTCGGCGCACCAAATGGATATGTCCTCGTACGCGGGCATTCTCGCGGGTGCGGACACGCTCGAAGCGCCTCCCGGAGTTTCGATCCTCGGCGAAAGCGCGCCGGGCGCGGGCGACTTCAACTGGTCAGCCTCCAAACTGCGGGCGCGTCTGCGCAACAACCGCATGGCGCCGGGCTGGTTCTTCGACGTCACCGAAGGCAATCGCAACGGCCCGCTGGTCATGGCGGGGAAGAAGAAGTAGCGCTACGCCGAAAGAGTAAAAGAGGAGGCAGTCAAGACGACTGCCTCCTCTTTTTTGTACCGCAACATTCATGTTGCCCACTCCAGGCGCAAGATGAATCTCCCTGGCACCCCCCGCCACATCGGCTTCGCATTCGCGGAGCGATTCCGAAGGGGCAGGTGTGCGGTACTAATCACCTGTACCCAACCACCTTCCCCTCGATGTCCCCGATCACCAGCCAGCCATTCCCAATGGCGGGACTTGTCCGCGCAGTGGAGACCTCGGTCGCGGCTTGCCAGAGCAGATTCCCGTTTGACGCGTCCAGCGTGAAGAAGTCGCCTTGTTGGGTGAGGAAGTACAGGTTGCCGTTGAGCAGGATGGGCGCGTCGAGCAGGTAGTTGAACGTGCCTTCGGGAATGTTGAACTGCCAGATAGACTCACCCGTGTTCGCGTCTAGCGCGAAGACCAGCGTGTTGGCGGAACTGAAATAAACCACATCCCCCGCGCCGAGGAAGGATGGAGTCCAGTTGCCCGTGTCGAAGCGCCAGCGCTGTTTGCCCGTCTCGATGTCCACACCGTTCATGTAATCCTGGTAGGCGACGAAGACCAGAGTCTCATCGGTGGCGTACAGTCGCTTGGGAAAGCCATCTTCGGATTCGTATGTCCAGCGCGGCGAACCCGTCGCGAGGTCGAGCGCGTAGAGGCGGGTGTGACCGCCTTCGTCTATCGGAGTCGGGTCATAAAAATTTCCGCCCAGATAAAGCGCGTCGCTGTTGACGGCGGGGGTTTGCAAAATGTAATTGTCGGATTCGAATACCCAAATCTCTTTGCCCGTCTTTGCGTCCAGCGCGAATAGTTTTGCGCGGCCGTCTACATCGGGTTTGAGTTCGGGGCCGACGAAGGCAGTGGACGCGTAGACCATGCCCTCGTCCACCAGCGGCGGGACCTGGACATTGATTCCCAAATCTTTTTGCCACAACAATTTACCGTTCGACACATCCAACGCGGCGAGACTCCCGTCCTTCACGCCGACGAAGACGCGCTTCCCGTCGCTGGCGTAGGCGCGCTCCCAGATTCCCTCGGGCGGCGCGAATGTCCATTTTGCCGCGCCCGTTTCGAGGTCCAGGGCGAGAAGCGACGCGCCAGAGGGGGCGAGGATGAGAACGCCTCCCACGATCAGCGGCGGATGGTTGATCGCGCCGTCAGTTTGGATTGTCCACGCGAGGGCGATGTTTCCATCGGGCGCAAATTCTTCACGCGCTCCACTCCTGTTCGAGCAACTGCTTCCTGCCAAAACGATGAACAGCATTAGGGCAAGCCTGAATTTTGTCATTTATCTGCCTCGAATTATTGGATGATATACTCGCCAATTCTACCTCTCAATTTCTCGCCGCAGATTCGAAGGAGACATTTTTACTTTTGGCTAACAGGAAATTTTTTCGTCTATTCGCGAGTTTCAGCGTCCATTCCAATGTGAAAAAAATTATCAAAGGAGAACTCATTCCGAACATCGAATACCGCGTCAACCACAAAATCAGCGTCGAACAATTCATTGACCTGCTTCAACGCTCCACCCTCGCCGCGCGCCGACCGCTCGACAGCGCGGAACGAGTCCGGCGCATGTTGGACAACGCCAATCTCACTGTAACAGCCTGGGACGAGGCTAAACTCGTCGGCGTAGCGCGTTCTTCGACCGACTTTGCGTTTTATTGCTACATGTCCGATCTGGCGGTGGACGAGTCGTATCAGCGTTCGGGAATCGGTAAAATGCTCCTGACGTTCACGCGCATTGTCGCAGGCGAAGAGGTTTCGCTCCTTTTGCTCTCCGCGCCCACCGCGATGGAATACTATCCGAAAGTTGGTTTTGAAAAACTGGAGAACGCGTTTGCCATCAAGCGCGAGAAATAGATGTGCCATGAAAATCACCAAAACCCATTTCATACTCTACGTCCATGACCAGCCCCGCAGCGCGGAATTTTACGCGCGCGTGCTGGATTGCCAGCCGTCCCTCAACGTCCCTGGAATGACAGAGTTCACCCTCTCCGAATCCTGCGTGTTGGGACTCATACCTGAAGCGGGAATCAAACGACTGCTCGGAGACCGCCTGCCCGACCCAGCCCGCGCGGGTGGGATTCCACGCTCCGAGATTTACCTGCGCGTCGAGAATGCATCCGCCTTTCACCGCCGCGCGCTCGAAGCGGGCGCAACCGAATTGAGCGAACTTGCAGTCCGCGATTGGGGAGACCCCGTTTCATATTGTCTCGATTTGGACGGTCACGTGCTGGCGTTTGCGGAGAAGAGCGAAGAATAGAATTTTGCGTCCATCGTGAAATTTCTGCGTCAATCCTGATGAACCGAAAGGAGATTTCCATGAACAAGCCATCCCTCAAATTCATCCTAGCCGCCGTCCTGCAATGGATCGGCGCGTTCGTCGCCTTCATCCTCAGCATGATCGCGGCGGACATGATTTCCCCGCTCCCGCAATTCATCACCGAGCGCGCGCCCGAAACGGGCTTCATGTCCCTGTCGAACGCCATGCTTTTCAACGGCGCGGTCAACGCGACCATTTTGGTTTGGGCGGCGCGGCGTTCCAGTCTCAAGGGCTTGGCGCTGGCGGGCGGATTATTCATCTTCTCATTCATCGCGCAAACCTTCCAGACGCAAATCGAAACTGGTTACTTTATCTCCGCGTTCCCGCTTCTGCGCGGCAACTTTGAAGTCTATCGCCTCATCCTGCGCGGCGCGATCACGTCCGCCGTCTTTGTCCTGCTGGTCACGCTCTTCGTCGGCGGATTTTCGCGCAAGCCGCGCGCCGCGGCCCGCTTCACCGTCCAGGCGGATCGAGCCGTCAAAGCGGGCGCATGGCTCGGGGCGGCGTATGTCGTCCTCTACCTCCTGTTCGGTTACTATGTCACCTGGCAGTCGCAGGATGTGCGCGTCTTTTACGGAGGTCCCGTTGAATTGAATTCCTTCGCGGATCAAATCCTGGGGACGTTGCTGGTTAAGCCCGAATTGCCCTTCTTCCAATACGCCCGCGGCATTCTCTGGACTTTGTGCCTGATTCCGCTTTTCAAGTCTTTCTCTGGCGGACGCGTTGAACTGGTCGTCCTTTCCGCGCTCGCGTTCGCACTCCTGCCGACTGCGCAGCTGGCGTTCCCGAATCCGCTCATGCCCGCGCAAGTCAGCCTGTATCACTTCTGGGAAGTGTCGCTGTCCACAGGTCTCTTCGGCGCGTTGTGCGCGTGGTTCCTGCCGACAAAGATTGACTCGGTCATAAGTAGATGAGCAACTCAGCAACATCCTTCACGAAAGCGCGGCGGAAAAGCAAAGGATGTTTTTCCGCCGCACTCCTTTTGACCGTGTTTCTCTCAGTCTGGATCGGATACATCTCCCGCTTGACGACTCAAAATGAACGCGCTTGCGGAGCGACCGCCGATGCCGAGAGCGAATCTCCTCTTCAACGCGTGTTGGACGAGTACAGCAAAGAGCGCGGCGGAGTTGGACTGCAAGCCACCGTGATTCTCCCCGATGGGACACCATGGAAGGCCGCCGCGGGACTCGCCAGCCGCGAGAAAAAATGTCCCGCTTCAACTGAACATCACTTCGGAATCGGCAGCGTGACCAAACTCTACACCGCGACTCTGGTTATGCGGCAGGTGGAGGCGGGGACGATTTCGCTCGACGACCCGATCTCCAAATGGCTCGATCTGCCCTACGCGGAGCAAGTCACCGTGCGGATGCTGCTCAATCACACCAGCGGGATTCCCGATTACACGAGCGACGCGGGGTTTTTAATTCGCTACGTGGGACTGCCAGAAAAGTCATGGAAACCAAATGAACTTTTTAGGGTAATTAAAAACAAGCCGCTTCAATTCGAACCTGGCTTGCGGCATGAATATTCCAACTCGAATTTTCTCCTGCTTGGAATCATTCTCGAACAAACCAGCGGCAAAACCTACGCGGCGCTTTTGCAGGAAATGATGGACGAACTCGGCTTGCGCGACACGTTTTATCTGGAGTATCCCGACGACATACTTATAGCCAACGCCTACGACGAAGACCTGCTTCATCTCGGCGCGCGGAATCTGACGGGCTTGCGTTTATCGCTTCACAGCGGCGCGTTCTCCGCAGGCGGAATCGTCTCCACATCGAAGGATGTGGCGCGTTTCACCCGCGCCTTGTTCACGGGGGAGATCCTTTCGGACGAATCGCTGGCGCAGATGACGACCTTCGTCCCCGCGCCCGACGCAGACGCGCCCGAACGGCTCGGCTACGGGCTAGGCGTCAGGCAGATGGTCATTGACGGAAAAAGTTTCGTCGGTCACACGGGCGCAATCCCTGGCTATTCGGGATTCACTGTCTTCGGCGTGGATGATGAAGTCACATTAACCATTCTGAGCAATCTGTCCGTCATGGAGCAGGAGAGGTTGTTGGCGGAGATGGTAGGGCAAAATTAATTTCCCTGGCACTTGCACACCAGGGCAAGTGTGCCGCACGGTATGCGTCTTTTGGAATGTTTCTGCGTCTATCTTTACGGAGGCACACATGCCAAAACTCAACCAGCAATTTCAGTTACCCGACGGTCGCAAACTCGGCTACAACGAACACGGTTCGCCCGATGGAAAGCCGCTGTTTTACTTTCACGGCTCGCCGAGTTCGCGCCTGGAAGCCAATTTGTATGTCAGCGAAGACTTGTTGCAGTCGCTTGGCGTGCGTCTGATTGCGGTTGATCGCCCAGGCATGGGACTCTCGGACTTTCAGCCCAACCGCCGCCTGCTGGATTTCCCCAAAGACCTTCTCGCGCTTGCCGACCATTTGAACATCGGGCGTTTTTCCATCCTTGCCTATTCGCTCGGAGGTCCCTACGGTTTGGCGTGCGCGTTTGCGATTCCTGAAAGATTGACGAAGGTTGGAATCGTCAGCGGCGCGGCGTTGTTCACCGAACCCGAATTGATGACGAATATCAACGAAGGGACGCGCAAATTCCTGACGATGCCGCGCGAAAAGCCTTTCCTCTCGCGCTTGTTCTTGTGGATGATGCTGGGCATCATGCCGCGCGTCGCACCGAAACAATTTATCGCAGGCGCGGCGGCTGTTTTGCCCGAAGCGGATCGCGCGGTCGTTACAGGAAATCAGGATTTTCAGGAAGGCTTCATTCGCATGGTGCGCGAAGCCATGCGGCAGCGGACGCGCGGCGCGTTCCATGAATCACTGCTATCGGTCACTGACTATAGTTTTCGTTTGCAGGAGATTCAAGTGCCAGTCTTGCTTTGGCACGGGGAAGCGGACAAAAACATCCCTGTGGAAATGGCTCGTTACGCCGCATCCGCCGTCCCGAAGTGCGAAACGGGGTTTTATCCAAATGAAGGACATTTATCGTTATTCAAAAAGAACGCGCAGGAGATCATCCGCGCGTTGGTCAATTGAAAGGAGAACCATGGATAAATCTGTCGTGCAACTTGGATTTTGGTCGTCGCTGGTCGTGACGTTCCTGACCGCGTTGTTCTTCGTCTCGCTCGTCGTTCCGAGCCAGAACCTGATGTTCGCGTCGTCGTTCCTGCTCGCGCCCGCGTTCGTCGCGATGATGGTGAGCATTCATCACTACGCCGCGCCCGAAAAGAAAGTGTGGAGTCACCTGGGGCTTTCGCTCGCCGTCATCTACGCGGGGATGGGTTCGCTGACGTATTACATCCAGTTGACTTTTGTCCAGAACAATTACCTGCCCGTCGCGGAGGAGGCGGTTTTGCCGTTCGTCTTTTTGCCTGGCACGCCCATCTTCGCGCAGGACATGCTCGGCTACGTGTTCATGTGCGCGGCGACTCTCGCGGCGGGATTTGTCTTCACGGGCGGAAAACTCGAAAACTGGATCAAGTGGCTGTTCATCTTCAACGGCGTGTTGTTCATCGTCCCCACGCTGTTGATTCCCGCGATCCCGATGTCGGTCAACGCGGCGGGAACTGGAGTCGGCGATCAGGTCGGCAGGTATGCCAACATGATCTGGTCGTTGTATTTTGGAAGCGCAGCAACCTTGGTAACAATTTTCTTTAAGCGATTAAAATCAACGAGATGAACAACTCTCACCTCCTCCTCGCAGGCGGCGTCTTCCATCTCGCCCTTGCCGTCTTTCACCTCTTTTTCTGGCGCATCTTCCGCTGGAAGGAAGACCTGGCTTCGCTTACGCGCGTCAACCGCGCCATCGTGCAAATCCTCAACCTGTGCCTGACGTTTCTTTTCTTCGTCATGGCATACGTTTCATTTTTTCATTCAGCGGAATTGATTTCCACATCGCTTGGTCGTACAATTCTAGCTTCCATCACGTTGTTCTGGATTTTGCGATTGATCCTGCAAATCGTCTTTTTCGGCGCGAAGCACAGACTTTCGATTCTGTTCATCGTGATATTTCTAGTTGGCATAGTCCTCTATTTGATTCCCTTTCTGTGGAGCCTCCCATGAACGCGACTATCGAAACCATCTACAACGACTTCCATTCCAAACTCAAATCTTTCGTCGTAGGGCGCGTCTCGGATGCGGATACCGCCGAAGACATTTTACAGGACGTGTATCTCAAGATTCATTCGAAGATAGATGGACTGCGCGAGTCCGACCGCCTCGAGAGTTGGGTTTACCAGATCACACGCAACGCGATTATTGATTATTACCGCCGCGCCCGCCCGCAGGATGAACTCTCCGACTCTCTCGCATCTCCCCTCGACGATGAGCCTGACGCGGTTTCCCAACTCGCCTCTTCGGTCAAAGGGATGCTAAACTGCGTTCCCGAAAAGTATCGTCAGGCGTTGGAGTTGACCGAGTTGCAGGGACTCTCCCAGGTCGAACTGGCGACCAGACTCGAACTAACGGTATCAGGCGCAAAGTCACGCGTGCAGCGGGGGCGGGAGAAACTCAAAGAGGCATTCCTCGATTGTTGTCATTTTGAATTCGACAGGTTGGGGCGCGTCGTGGATTATCATCCCAACTGCGAAAAGTGCGCGGATCCCAATTATCCCAACAACTGCGACGGCGACCAGACCGACGATTGTTGATCGAGAAACGCCATGCCGCACTTCGACATCATCGCCTTCGACGCGGACGATACGCTCTGGCACAGCGAGCGGCTCTACGCCCGCGCGCAGACCGAGTTTGCCAAACTGCTTGCCCATTACCGCGACGAGAAATTTATCAACGAGCGTTTGTACGAGACCGAGTCGCGCAACATCGCGCATTTCGGATTCGGCGTGAAGGGGTTCGCGCTTTCGATGATCGAGACCGCCGTGGAACTGACCGATGGGCGCGTGTCGGGGCGCGACATTCAATCTATCATCAACCTTGCAAAAGACATGCTGAACGCCGACATCGAACTGCTCGACGGCGTGAGCGAAACCATCGCCGCGCTCGCGCAGAGTCACCGATTGATGGTCATCACCAAAGGCGACCTGCTCGACCAGGAGAAAAAGATCGAACGCTCTGGCTTGGGGAAATATTTCCAGCGCGTCGAAATTGTCAGCGACAAAACGCCTGCGAGTTACGCGCGCCTGCTCGCGGAACATTCGTTCGACCCGCAAAATTTTTTCATGGTGGGCAATTCCCTGCGCTCCGACATTCTGCCGATCCTAGAACTCGGCGGAAGCGCGGCATACATTCCTTATGAAATCACGTGGTTGCATGAAACCGCAGAGCCGCCTGTGGGACATCCGAATTTCCATCAACTCGAACACGTGAAGCAACTCCCCGCTTTGCTGGAACAACTTGAACGCTGAAGTAGATGGTCGCTTTGCAAAGCGACCATCTACTTTTTAACTGCGCCAACCTCGGCGCAGTTTTTTTGCGTCCTTTTCAAAACCTCTGCGTCTACAAGGGTGAAAAAGAAAGGAGACGCAACCATGTTTACCCATACCGATTGGCTGGTTCATCTGGAACATCACAAGGATCTACTGCGCGAAGCGGAAAACGAACGGCTGGCAAAGATCGCCCTGCGCGCACGCAAAGCGGAAAAGAAAGCCAAACCCCAGCAGTTTGAAAGGTCTAAATCCCAAACAGCCCCCTGCTGCGAAACTGCGGCAGTCTAAATCAGGAAAACAAGAATGACTCTACTCATCGAACTATTCTCGAAAACCCTCTCGCAAGTCTGGCACACGCTGTCGGTGAACTGGATCTTCCTCGCCGCGAGCGCGCTGATTGCGGCGGCGTTGAAACTGTACGTAGATCAAGACCGCGTCGCCGCGTTCCTCAAACGGAATCGCAAATCAGGCGTGCTGGTCGCGACTCTCACTTCAGTCGCCACACCGCTTTGTTCGTGCGGCACGACCGCCGTCATCCTCGGCATGATGGCGGGAAGCATGCCCTGGGCGCCCATCGTCGCGTTCATGGTCGCTTCGCCGCTCACCTCCCCACAAGAATTAATTTTCAGCGCGGGCTTGTTCGGCTGGAATTTCGCGCTGGCGTTCTTCATCGCTTCGATTGCGCTCGGTCTGCTCGGCGGCGCGCTCGCACAAATATTTGAATCACGCGGCTGGCTTGCAAATCAAGCGCGCTTCAAACCCATCTCTGGCGCGTCGGGCGCAGCCATGCTCACTGAGTCAACGCAATCCAAGCCGCGCGTCACGTGGACTCAATTCCTCCACGAAACCTGGCTGGCTGGCAAACGCCTCGCGCTTTTCTTCCTCGGCTTTGCCTTCATCGGCTACCTGCTCAACAACCTCATCCCCTCCGCGTGGATCACGACCCTCTTCGGCGAAGGTCGCATCTACGGCGTGCCGCTCGCCGCCGCGCTCGGCGTCCCGTTCTACTTCAACACCGAAGCCTCCCTGCCCCTCGCTCGCGCGCTCCTCGATGCGGGCATGAGTCACGGCGCAGTCCTCGCTTTCCTCATCACGGGCGCAGGCACATCCATCGGCGCGATCGCGGGCGCGCTGACCATCGCACGCTGGCGCGTCGTCGGTCTGGTCATCGGCACACTCTTCATCGGCGCAGTCGTGTTTGGCTACGCTTACGATCTCCTCCTCACGGCAGGCGCGCTATGAAAAATTATCGTCTCGAACACGACCTCACTTTCCTCACCAGTCCCGCCGCGGCTGGACGACTCTCTGGCACGGAAGGCGCGCGCAACGTTGCGGATTATCTGCTCGCAGAATTGGACTCACTTGGATTCGACTCTGCCCTTCAACCTGTGACCGTCCCCGCAGCCCGCCTCACTTCGACCCCAAAGTTGGTCGCTGACCATCTGGCATTTTCTCCCCGCCGCGACTTCGCCGAACTGACGGCGTTCTCCGCGGGCGGACATGTCAATGGTCAACTGCTCGTCATCCGCGAAGACGACTCGCTCCTGCCCGAATCGTTCAAGGGACGAGTCGTCCTCATCCCCGAACGCCCGCAGGGATTCAATCTTGCTGAAACGGTCAAGACTGCGGTCGAGATGGGAGTCGCCGCCTTGCTCGTCGAACACGGCGAACCCGAATGGTTTCATAAAACGGTTTACACATACGCACAGCGTAAGAGACGCTCTCTAGCGTCAGGTAATGAAAGCGCGCAGACTTTACACATGAGCCATATCCCCGTTCTGCGAGTCAAAAAATCCATTGCCGAAAAACTCTTCAACAGGAGCGGCGCGAACGTGGATTTGGAGTTGCCGTTACAACACGGGACTCTTCCCTGCAACAACGTCCTCGGCTTCCTGCGCGGCGCATCCGACGATTTCACCCTCGCCCTCACCGCGCACTACGATCACCTCGGCGACGACTCGAATGAAGTCCGTTTCCCTGGCGCGTTCGATAATGCTTCGGGGGTGACTGCCATCCTTGCCGCGGCGCGCGAACTCGCAAAGGAAAAATTGCCGTTCAATCTGCTGGTCGCGTTTTTGACGGGAGAAGAATCGGGCTTGTGGGGCGCGAAGCAACTGATCGCCCATCCGCCCGCGCCGCTTTCGGCGGTTATCAATCTCGATGGGATTGGCAGTGAATCCAAACTCAAAGCGATGAGACTCGGACACCGTCAGCGCGGCGATCCGCTGGCGGAACTCGGAGAAGAGATTTTGTCCAAGCGCGGAATCGCCGCGCAATGGATCAGCGGCAGTGACGACTCGTCCGCGTTTATCTCGAAGGGCATCCCTACGCTCGGGTTGGGTCAGCAACCCACAGGTCAGGCGCGAAGCGTAATGCACACTCCGCTCGACACGCGCGAGTCGCTTTATATCGAAACGATTCGAGAAGGCGTTGACGTCCTTCTTGAGGTTGTCAAATCCATTCCAATCATCCAAAAGGAGAAAAACCATGTCTACGCAAAATGAAAACCTGTTCGTGAAGTTGGTCAAGAAGTCGGTGGGACTGCCGACGGAAAAATCCGATTGCTGCGGCGCGCCCGCTGAACAGTCGAAAGATTGTTGCGGCGCGGGCGAATCCAGCGAATGTTGTGGGGAGTCATCGTCAGGTTGCGGCTGTGGCGATGAAGGTTGCGGCGGCGATTGCTGCGGCGCGGAAAGTGAAATAGAATCTGATTCGTCGAATCTCGTCGGCGCATCTGCGATTTAGGTGACAAAACCTTTAGGGTCTCCAAGACCCTAAAGGTTTTGTAAGAAGGATCAAATCATGTTCCATTCCATCCCGCCCGCCATGCACGAACGAATGCGCTATCTCGAAGCGCGCGATGTGGAAGACCGCACAGACGGCACGCCGCGAATGCAGCGCTTGAGGCAGATCCCGCCTGAAACGGGGAAGTTTCTCGCCCTGCTCGCGGCAGGCGCGCCCGAAGGTCACATCCTCGAGATCGGCGCGAGCGCGGGGTATTCGACTCTCTGGCTCGCGCTCGCCGCAGAAGCAGCGGGTCGGCGCGTGACTACGTTTGAAGTCCTGCTCGAAAAGGTCGAACTCGCCCGTGTAACATTTCGACTCGCCGGTGTCGAGCAGACGGTTGAATTGATCGCCGACGACGCTCGCCAGCACATCGAAAAATTCAACGACATCGCATTTTGCTTTTTGGACGCCGAGAAGGAAGTCTATGGCGAGATTTACGAGATGGTCATCCCGCGCCTGGTGAAGGGCGGTCTGCTCGTGGCGGACAATGCCATCAACCACCGCGAAGCATTGCAGACGGCGCTGGACCGCGCGTTGAGCGATGACCGCGTGGATGCGTTGATCGTCCCGATTGGAAAAGGGGAGTTGCTGTGCCGGAAGATGAGATAGAGAAAAGAATTCCCATACCTATCTGTTATGCATGTCCCCAAATTTTTACACTGAACAAAGAATTAGTTCTTCGCGTTTGGCGCAATCGAAACATCATTCTCTTTTCATCCCTCGAAAAGCGGGCGAGGGATTCAATTGTCCCCTCTTTCGGTTTATCTTGGACAGTATCAAGAACCTTCACGTTTTTTGGCACGTATAAATAAGTTTGTTAATTGCATTCATTATCCAATAAAACATGCAACGTGAAAAACGACGTATCTTGCTCATCTGTCCACAGCACTTGTTTGGTGAAAGCTTGGAGACCATCCTGCGTCGGGTCGAAGACATGGAACTGCTCGGCCCAATGGAACTCTCGCAGGAAAACATCAACGAGCGACTTTTCGAATTGCGTCCAGACGCGGTCGTGATCGTGGACGAAGGCGAAAACAAAATGAGCGTCTCCTATCTGACCGCCGCCATCCTGCAGCAATTTCCCAGCCTGCCCGTAATCAGCGCAGGACTGGAGCAGAATATCTTTCGCGTTTTCTCCACCCACACGCTGCCCGCGCGCAGTTCAGACCTCGTGGAAGCCATCCTGAACCTGCCGCCCGAATACCCGTGGGACGATTCACAATTGAATTCACATCCCAAACCTTGAGGAGGATGAGTAGACCATGCGAACGACAAAAAAGACTTCGCTTCATTTCTGGAGCCTGTGGCTGATCCCGCTTGGATTCATGATCCTTGCCCTAGCCGTATTCCCATCCGGCGCGGGGGCGCAGGATATCTCCGAGGGCGAGCAACTTTTCACCGCGAAAGGATGCAGCGCCTGCCACACAGTCGGAGGCGGCGACCTAGTCGGACCCGACCTGGCTGGCGTGACAACCCGCCGCGAAAAAACCTGGCTGACGCGCTGGGTCAAAGAACCCGATAAAGTATTGGCGGAGGGGGATCCAATCGCCACAGAAATGTTCGACAAATACAACAAGATTCCCATGCCGAATCTCGCGTTGACCGATTCAGATGTTGCGTCGCTGATCGCCTACTTCGAGAGTTTGGACTCAGGTGGAACGTCCGCGCCAACAGCGGTGGTTGCGGTGCTTCCCGTGGGGGATGTGGAGCGCGGCAAGGCGTTGTTTCTGGGCACGGCTAGGCTTGCCAACGGCGGTCCCGCCTGTATGACTTGTCATAGCGTGGCGGGTGTCGGCGCATTGGGCGGCGGCAATCTTGGACCCGACCTGACGGCCGTGTTCAACCGCTACGGCGGACAGGCAGGGTTGACCGCGTTCCTCCGCAACACGCCCACTATCACCATGGGCGCGGTGTGGATCAACCAGCCAATGACCGATCAGGAGAGCGCCGATCTCGTAGCATTCTTCGAGACCACCACCGCTCCCGTGCGGCCAGTTTCCATGTTGTGGACACTGGCGGGACTGTCTGGCGCGGGTGCTGTGATCATGATCGCCTCGGCACAGGTCTGGTGGCGAAAACGATTGACGGGCGTACGCAAGCCCATGATCGAACGGGCGAACGCGAAGAAGTAATAACCAATTCCCTCATCCCCAGCCCTTCCCCCATTGGGGGAAGGAAGTCTCCTCTCCCTTCGGAAGAGGGTTAGGGTGAGGGTGAAATCTGATTTTTTGGAGGAGCAACTATGGCTTGGATCCAGGATTTGGTCAACCCGAAGTCTCGCAAGTGGGAGGAGTTCTATCGCAACCGCTGGCAGCACGATAACATTGTGCGCAGCACGCACGGCGTAAACTGCACGGGCGGATGTTCGTGGCAGGTGTACGTCAAGGACGGCATCATCACCTGGGAAATGCAGCAGACGGATTATCCGCTTCTCGAACAGCAACTTCCGCCCTACGAACCGCGCGGATGTCAGCGCGGCATCTCGGCGTCGTGGTACGTCTACAGCCCAATCCGCGTCAAGTATCCCTACGCGCGCGGCGTCCTGCTCGATTTCTGGCGCGAAGAGCGCGCGGCGGGAAAAAGCCCCGTCGAAGCGTACGCCGCCATCATGGGAGACGAGGCGAAGCGGTCGCGCATCCAGAAGGCGCGCGGCAAGGGCGGTTTCCGCCGCACCACCTGGGACGAGGTGACGGAGATCGTCGTGGCGGGTATGCTCTACACCGCGAAGAAATACGGTCCCGATAGAATCTTCGGCTTCTCGCCCATCCCCGCCATGTCGTACCTTTCGTACGCGGGCGGCTCGCGCTTCCTGCAACTCTTCGGCGGCGTCAACATGAGTTTCTACGACTGGTACGCCGACCTGCCGAACGCCTTCCCCGAGGTCTGGGGCGACCAGACCGACGTGTGCGAATCCGCCGATTGGTACAACAGCAAGTACATCGTCTCGTATGGCGCGAACATGAGCATGACGCGCACCCCCGACGTGCATTTTATCTCAGAGGCGCGGCACAATGGGACGAAGTACGTCTCGATCGCGCCCGACTTTAGCATGGTCTCCAAATATTCGGACTGGTGGATTCCCGTCAAGCCTGGCACCGACGCGGCGTTGTGGATGGCGGTCAATCACGTCATCTTGAAGGAATTCTTCGAAGAACGCCAGGTTCCGTATTTCATCAACTATCTCAAGCAATACACCGACAGCACATTTTTGGTGGAATTGGAAAAGGAAGGCGACGTTTACAAAGCGGGACGCCTGCTGCGCGCCAACCGCGTCAAGCGTTACACGAACGAAGAGAACGGCGACTGGAAACTGCTGGTCTTCGATAAAACCAGCAAACAACCGCGCATGCCCAAAGGCACGGTCGGCTACCGCTGGAGCAAGGAAAAAGGCAAGTGGAATCTCAAGATGGAGGACGGGCAGGATGACACGCCGCTCGATCCCGAACTGACCTTCCTCGACGAACACGATGAGATCGTGAACGTCGCGTACCACGAATTTGCCGAGGCGAAAGTCGCCTTGCGCGGCATCCCCATCCGCTACGTGGAAACCGATCGCGGACGCGTCCCCGTGACGACCGCCTTCGATTTGCTGGTGGCGCAATTCGGCGTCAGCCGCGGACTGCCTGGCGATTACCCGAAATCCTACGATGAGATCGGACCGTACACGCCCGCCTGGCAGGAACAGTACACGGGCATCGGTCGCGACACCGTCACCCGCCTGGCGCGCGAGTTCGCGCACAACGCGGAAGTGACCAACGGCAAGTCCAAGGTCATCGTCGGCGCGAGTATCAATCACTGGAACAACAACAGCCTGATGTACCGCGCCCCCATCACCGCGTTGATGTTGTGCGGCTGCTGCGGAGTCAACGGCGGCGGCATGAACCACTACGTGGGACAGGAAAAACTGACGCTGGTTGCGCCGTGGTCGGCGATGGCGTTCGCGCTGGACTGGGTCAAGCCTCCGCGCCGCCAACAGACTCCGATGTGGCATTACATGAACAGCGATCAATGGCGTTACGAAGGTGATTTCACCGAGTACGCGCCCATCCCCGAAAAGACCAAATGGGCAAAGGGACACGCCGCCGACCTGGCGACGATGGCAGTTCGCATGGGCTGGATGCCTTCGTATCCGCAGTTCGACGAGAATCCTTTTGACATCGTCAAGATCGCGGACGCGGCGGGCGCGAAGACCAACGACGACGTCATCAAACGGGTGGTGGATCAACTCAAAGATGGAAAGACCAAATTCGCCATTGACGATCCCGACGCGGAGCAGAACTGGCCGCGTATCTGGATGATGTGGCGCGGCAATGCGCTGGCTTCGAGCGCGAAGGGCGCGGAGTTCTTCCAGCGTCACTATCTCGGCACGCACGATAATATCGTGGCGGAGGAACACGCCAAGGACAAGGTCAAGACCGTCACCTTCCGCGAGCCTGTGCCGCGCGGCAAAATGGATCTGGTGGTTGACCTGAACTTCCGCATGGACTCGTCGGCGCTGTATTCCGACATCGTCATGCCCTCCGCCTTCTGGTACGAAAAGAACGACTTGAACACCACCGACCTGCACTCGTACGTGCATCCGCTTGGGCAGGCGGTTCCCCCCGTTTGGGAATCCAAAACCGACTGGGAAATCTTCAAACTGCTGGCGCTCAAAGTCAGCGAGATGGCGCCCGAAGTCTTCCCCGAACCCGTGCGCGACATTGTGGCGTTCCCGCTCATGCACGACACGCCTGACGAACTCGGTCAGACCGACGTGAAAGATTGGCGCGCGGGCGAGTGCGAAGCCATCCCTGGCAAGACCATGCCGCACTTCCGCGTGGTCGAGCGCGACTACGCCAACATCTACAACAAGTTCATCTCGCTTGGACCAAACATCCGCGCGGACGGCATCAACGGCAACGGCGTGCAGATTCCCATCGAGAAATTCTACGATGAATTGATGGAACAGCCCGTCGGCGGCACGCCCGACTCGCGCCGCACGCGCTGTGTGGAGTGGGGCGGCAAGAAATATCCCAGCCTCGAAGACGCGCTGGACACCGCCAACGTGTTGCTCTATCTCGCGCCCGAAACCAACGGCGAAGTCTCGTACGAAGCGTTCAAACACGAAGAGGAACGCGTCGGACTCCCGCTGGCGGACCTCGCCGAAAAAGTGCGCGGCGTCAACATGACCTTCCACGACCTGACGCGGCAAGTGCGCCGCACGCTGATCAGTCCCTGCTGGACGGGCATGGTCAACGACGGGCGCGCCTACGCCGCCTGGTGCATCAACGTCGAGCGCCTCATCCCCTGGCGCACGTTGACGGGACGCCAGCATTTCTATGTTGATCATCCGTATTATCTGGATTTTGGCGAACACCTGCCGACCTTCAAGCCGAAACTGAACCCGCGCGCCACAGGCGATATCGTCAACAGCCCTGTGGACGACAAGAGCCTGGTGCTGAACTACATCACGCCGCACGGCAAATGGAACATCCACTCCACCTACAAGGATAACCATCGCATGTTGACACTCTCGCGCGGCATGGATCCCGTCTGGATCAACGACAAGGATGCGGCGCGCGTCGGTCTCGTGGACAACGATTGGGTGGAGATGTTCAACGACAACGGCGTGGTCGTCACGCGCGTCAACGTCAGTTCGCGCGTTCAGCCTGGCATGTGCCTGTACTATCATGCCGTCGAGCGCACGATCTACATCCCCAAGTCGCAGATCCGCGGCAAGAAACGCGCGGGCGGACACAACAGCCTGACGCGCACGCGCATCAATCCGCTCTTGCTGGCGGGCGGCTATGCCCAGTTCACCTACGGCTTCAACTACTGGGGTCCCATCGGCATCTTCACCCGCGACACGTACTGCGTGGTCAAGAAGATGGAAAAGTTGGAATGGTAGTTCGCTGATCGCGGATCGCGTATCGCCCGTCATTGCGAGCGAAGGTCGAGTAGCCCCGTGTTCTTCGGGGCGTATCGAGACCAAGCGAAGCAATCCCCGCCACGACCAGGAGATTGCTTCGTCGGGAAGAACACCCTCCTCGCAATGACGGAATACGCAACACGCAATACGCGGACCTAAAAGGAGCAAAACATGGACATACGCGCGCAAGTATCAATGGTCTTTCATCTCGACAAATGCATCGGCTGTCATACGTGCAGTATCGCCTGCAAGAACATCTGGACGGATCGCAAAGGCACCGAGTATATGTGGTGGAACAACGTGGAGACCAAGCCTGGCACGGGCTATCCCACGCGCTGGGAAGACCAGGATAAATACAAAGGTGGTTTTGAAAAGAAGAACGGCAAACTCAACCTGAAATTGCAGGGACGCACAGGCGCGCTCGGCAACATCTTCTTCAATCCCAACCTGCCCACCATGGACGATTACTACGAGCCGTGGACGTACGATTATGGGCATCTCTTCGACGCGCCCGAAGGCGACGACCAGCCCACTGCCCGCGCCATCTCGCTCGTCACGGGCAAACCGATGGAGATCGAAGCGGGTCCCAACTGGGACGACGACCTGGGCGGCTCGCCCGTCTACGCCGAGAACGACAAGAATCTCGACGAACTGACCGAAGAGGAGCGCGAGCAACTCAACGAAGTCGAGCGCATGACCTTCTTTTACCTGCCGCGCATCTGCAACCACTGTCTCAACCCCGGCTGTGTCGCCGCCTGCCCCGCGGGCGCGCTCTACAAACGCGGCGAAGACGGCATCGTTTTGCTTTCGCAGGAAAAATGCCGCGCCTGGCGCATGTGCATTTCGGGCTGTCCTTACAAGAAGACCTACTTCAACTGGTCAACGGGCAAATCGGAAAAATGTATTTTGTGCTACCCGCGCATCGAATCGGGACAACCCCCCGCCTGCTTCCACTCCTGCGTGGGACGCATCCGCTATTTGGGAGTCCTGCTCTACGACGCCGACCAGATCGAAAAGGTCGCCGCCTCCGCGGACGCGGATTTGGTCGCGGCGCAACGGGACATGATCATGGATCCGTTCGATCCCGAAGTCATCAAATCCGCCAAAGCCAACGGCATCCCCGACAACATGATCTCCTCGGCGCAGAAATCGCCCGTTTACAAGTTCGTCAAGCAGTGGCAGATCGCGCTTCCGCTTCACGCCGAATTCCGCACCGTGCCCATGCTGTTCTACGTCCCGCCGATGCTGCCCGTGTTGGCGAAGACCAAAGACGGCAACTACGAAGTGGACCAAAGCGGCGCGGACGGACTCTCGCCCCTGCTGAGCGCGTTGGAAAAGGCGCGCGTGCCGATCAAGTTCATGGCGCGGCTGTTCTCAGCGGGCAACACGGACGTGGTCGAAGAGGTCTATCGCAAACTGATCGCCGTCCGCATTCATCGCCGCAGTGAGACGGTCAAGGATGTGTCGCAGGATGTTGTCGAGAAAGCCTACGCCACAGGCAAGACCGATGCCAAGGAAGCCGACGCCATCTTCCGCCTGACGGCTCTGCCGACCTACGATGAACGCTTCGTTGTCCCCAACATGAGCCGCGAACTCGCCATCGAAGCGGACATTCCGCCCCTCACCAATAAACAGGAAACGGGATTCGGCTTCCGCCAGAAACCCGCGCGCAGGTTCTAACCATGACACTTCATGCCATGCTTCCCAAAGCCCTCGCGCAATTCGCGGATGTTCTGGACTATCCCCAGCCTGGTCTGGCGGACAAGGCGCGACTGTGCGCGGAGACCGTCGCTCAAATGGAGATTCCGCCCCTCGAAGCAGAATCCGCTCAACTTCCGCCCGAAGCGCTTTTGTCCGCCTTCGCGCGTGAAATGGAGCCGATGTCCTTCGGACATTTGGAGGAGGCGTATGCCAGCACGTTCGATCTCGGCGGCGCATATCCCTACGTCGGCTATCAGTTGCTCGGCGAGACGTACAAGCGCAGTATCTTCATGCTCGAACTCAAGGAGCGTTACCGCGCGCACGGCATGGACGCCGCCGACGAGTTGACCGACCATCTGGTTTGCATCCTGCGTTATTTGAGCGTGTTGCAGGACGAAGACGAACTGCGCGAGATGGTGCAATTTGCCATCCTGCCCGCGCTGGATAAAGTGCTTGCCGCCAGCCGAATGCGCGACGAGAACGATCAGTCGTCCCTGCCGTTGTACCTGGCGGTTCTGCAAGCCTTGTACGATGTGCTGGCGCGGAAGGTCGGCGAGCCGCTCATCAAAGCCGCGAACTGGGAGCACGAACACGCCCAGGCGCAATGCGAAGCCATGGACGAAATGCCGCTGGCGTACGACACAGTGGATTAATGGAATTCAGTAAATCACAGATTTTCCCGTCACTGCGAGTCTTCGAGAAGCAGTCTCCGCGTCGCACGAGGAGATTGCTTCGGGAAGATCGCCCTCGCAATGACACATGAACCTTTCGGAGGGCACCATGTTTGATACTGTTCTGTTTGTCGCCTTTCCCTACCTTGCCGTCATCCTGGCGATTGTGGTCGGCGTATACCGCTATTATTCCGACCGTTTCTCCTATTCAAGTTTCTCCTCGCAATTTCTCGAGGGTCGCAAACTGTTTTGGGGTTCCGTCCCCTGGCACTACGGCATTGTGACCATCCTGACCATTCACCTGCTTGCCTTCCTCTTCCCTGGCTTGTGGGGCGCGTTGACCGCCGACCCGACGCGACTGTATGTTGTCGAGTTGATCGGCATGGCGATGGCGCTCATGGCAATCGTGGGCATCAGCCTGCTCATCCTGCGCCGCTCCACCAATGACCGCGTCCGCGTCGTCACCACCTGGGCGGACTGGGCGCTCATCACCGCCCTGCTTGTGCAGGTCATCCTCGGCTTCTGGGTCTCCTTCGTCTATCGCTGGGGCTCGGACTGGTTCTTGCACACCGCGCAGCCGTGGCTGTTGTCCCTGCTGGTTTTCCAGCCGAATATCGAATACGTTTCGGCTCTGCCTGCGGTGGTCAAGTGGCATCACCTGTGGGGCTTCGTCATCATCGCCATCTTCCCCTTCACGCGGCTGGTACACGTGGTCACGTATCCGATCACCTATCTCTGGCGGCCTCTGCAAGTGGTCATTTGGAATAAAGACAGGCAGACGCAAAAATAAACATCCATGCTAATCACTGACGCTCTCCTCGGCGAACACGGCGTTTTTTACCTGCTCTTTCAAGATATCGAAAAGGCATTACCTGCGCTTGATTCCGTCGCCGCGTTGCAAAACCGTGTCGCGCCGCTTGCGTTCTCTCTCGAAGCCCACGCCAGCCTCGAAGACGAACTGCTCTTCACCGCGCTCGAACCGCACCTCGGCACACAGGGCGGACCTCTCGCCGTCATGCGGATGGAACATGACCAGATCGTCAATCTGCTGGAGCGCATCCCGTCCGCGCCCGATCTCGCGCAGGGGCGCGCCCTCGCCGCGCAGATGATCAAAGTCAGCCGCGCTCACTTCCAAAAGGAGGAGCAGGTGCTTTTCCGCATGGCGCGGAAATTTTTGGATGAAGAATCCCTCTCCGCCCTCGGTGCAAAATGGGCAGCGCATCGTGGTCCGCTAATCACATTGGAAATGCCATGAAATCACTGGATGAACTTCTGCACGACTCCGCGACTCACCACCACCGCCTCTGCCCTCGACAGGTGCTGGGCGCGCGCGCGGGGATGTTTGCCGCCTCTCTCCTGACCCTCGACCTGCCTCAGTCCGATAAACGTCTCCTCGCCTTCGTCGAAACCGATGGCTGTTTCGTGGACGGAGTCAGCGCGGCGACGGGTTGTTACGTCGGTCGGCGTACTCTCCGCGTGGAAGATTTCGGCAAGACCGCCGCGACCTTCGTGGACACGCGTGCCGAACGCGCCGTCCGCATCGCGCCGCGCCTCGACGTCCGCGAACTGGCGAAGCAATACGCCCCCGAAGCGCGCAACCGCTGGGAGACTCAACTGCTCGGCTATCAACTCATGCCCGACGAAGACCTATTGGATTTCAAGTGGGTGACCATGCGAATCAACATCCCCGCGCTGATCGGGCAGGCAGGCGTCCGCGTGGACTGCGACGTGTGCGGTGAGGAGATCATCAACCAGCGCGAAGTCATCTGGGAATCGAAGATCCTCTGCCGCGCCTGCGCGGGTCAGGCGTATTACCAGACCGCCGACCTTGTCAGTTTGCATCGAACTCCCAGCGTGGTTGATTCCGCGTAACCGTTCGATTTTCCCGACATGCCCAACCATCAGAACAAACCCAATCTCTGGCGTACGCTCGACGCTGGCGCGGCTGAACTTCCTCCCGCCTATTTTGCCCTCGTCATGGCAACGGGGATTGTCTCCATTGCGGCAAAACTGGAGAACATGCCTGAAATTGCATGGACGTTATTCATTGCCAATATTGTGTTCTTTACTATTCTCTGGTTGCTTACGCTGACGCGTCTTTTCCGCAATTTTTCCAGAATTATTGCCGACTTGACCAGTCACGAACGCGGCCATGGTTTTTTTACAATAGTCGCTGGCACCTGCGTGCTTGCCAGGCAGTTTCATGTCATCGGGGGTAATTCTAATATCGCCGCCCTGCTTTGGCTTACGGGACTCTTTCTTTACTTTCTTTTGATGTACACCTTTATCGCCGCTGTGACGGTGAGGGAAGTAAAACCATCTCTTGAAAACGGGTTGAGCGGCGGATGGTTGCTGCTCGTCGTGTCCACCCAATCCCTTTCCGTGACGGGCGCAAGCCTGACCGACCACTTTGGGGCTTGGGCGGATGCGATCCTCTTCCTGACGCTAACCATGTTCCTGCTTGGTTTCATGTTGTATATCCTCGTGATCTCGCTGATCTTTTACCGCTTCACTTTTTTCAGGTTGAAACCCGAAGAACTGGCGCCTCCATACTGGATCAATATGGGCGCGATGGCAATCACCACCTTGGCTGGCTCCATTCTCATACTGGAAGCAAACCAATGGGAATTGATTCAGGATATCATGCCCTTCCTGAAAGGCATCACCCTTCTCTTTTGGGCAACCGCCACCTGGTGGATTCCGCTTCTGCTGATTCTCAGCGCCTGGCGTCATGTTTACAAACGGGTGCCCCTCTCATACGAGCCTTCGTACTGGGGATTGGTCTTCCCCCTCGGCATGTACACCGCCTGTACCTTTCAACTCGCCAAAGCCCTGGGGCTGGATTTCCTCTACATCATCCCGCGTTATTTCGTTTATCTCGCCATCGCCGCGTGGCTTGTAACTTTTGTTGGTCTTGTGATTCAAGTGGGGAGAAAACTCTTGTCATCTCCTGTTGGACGGAAATGACAACACACTCGTCATGCTCGGCGCGCTGGGCGGATTCTTCCTGCTGCCCATGTTCGCCACCATTTTGGAATTGACGTGGCTTCCGCAGACCACTTTCTTCGTCCTCTTCATCATCACGACAATCAGTTATATGTGGCTGCATTGGACGGTGGTCGGATTTCTGCAACAGGCTTCGCCCGCGCTCGAAAATCAGGTGGATTACAAGGATGCATTACCCTCCGACATGCGCATTGGTTGACCTTTTCGCGTAAGAGGCGCCCGTCCGATTTGGCTTTGCGCCAGGGAAATGGAGTTCGGCATGTACACCGTCTGCACCTTTCAACTTGCTAAAGCCCTGCGATTGGACTTTCTCCTGCTCATCCCACGTTACTTTGTCTATCTTGCCATTATTGCATGGCTTGCCGCATTTATCGGATTGGTTGTTCAAGTGACATGAAAATTTTCGCGCATTCCGCGTAAGGAGTTTGATATGGTTACTCCAAAAAAGATTGCAGGCATTTCATCAACGTGGGTCATCTGTACTCGAATTTTCTATTCCATAATATTGGTTTTTCTAGCAATAGGATGCAATGCAGTGCCAATATCCAATGCCCCATTGCTGGAGAATGGATCTGACACCGCCCCAAGGGTATCCCCAACCATGATACCCGTAATGCCCACCTTCCGTGATGACTTCAGCGGTCAATTAAATCCAGACTGGAACTGGCAAAATGAGGACGTGTCACACTACAAAGTGAACGAAGACGGCTGGTTGGAGATCACAGGTGGAAGCGAAAACATATTGGCGGGCGAGCAACAGACAAATCTGTTATGGACGTCATTGCCCGAAGGGGATTTTGTAATTTCGATCCATTTGAAATCGCAACCGCTCTTCGATTTCCAGCAAGCGGGGCTTCTTCTCTATGAAGATTCCGAAAACTATATATCGCTAAGTCGGGGATATTGCATGCAATGTGTGTTGGGCGGCAGCGGCGTTTTCCTGGTGTACAACTTCAAAGGAGATCGGGTGAGCTATGCCAGCGCCACTGATGTAACCGACTTGTATCTAATGCTGATCCGCGTGGGCGGAGTCATTAGCGGGTTTTATGCGACTGAGTCGGGGCGATGGCTCCAGGTGGCAAGCCTTCACAACGGGTCCCGTTTTTACCACGCTGGTTTAAGTGTGACCAACGATAGCACATGGAACGAAGGGCTTGACGTGATTGGGATGTTTGATTTCTTCGAGATTCGACCTGCATTCCATCAAAAACCGACGCCAATTCCAGGGTCTTATCAGCAAGGATGAGAGAACGATGCAAATACCTGACTTGCGTAGACAGGCAGCCCTCGGCGAACTTTTGAAGATCAACGCGGTGTGAACCCGTTAGACAAGACAGAAGAAGAAAGACCCCCGTGAGTTATCTAAAACAGACAGCTGAGTTGATAAGGTGTCTGACTTGTTAGCAGAAAAGCCTCTATTATATGAATTGATACTTCGCTATATAGGACTCTGTAACGTTTACCAGCGTATGTCTCTCAAAGTAGGTCGTGGGGCTAAAGACCCTATAAATGAGCATTATGACATCATCCATATTATGCAATATCGAGAATCTGATGCAGTTGCAGCCTTAATGCGGAGCCACCTTGGACAGACCATGGATGAATTAAAATCCGCTTTTTTAATGAGCGAAATTGTTGAGGGACTATAGGATCCAGCCACAATCGGTAGTTGAAAATTCGAAAGGGGTGGGGGATATGGTAGGATAGCAGGATAGCAGTCACATGTGCTGGCTACTTGATCCATCCGCCCATATTTGTGAGGTAAAACAAAAATATTTGAAAATGCAATTACAGCTCATCGCATCAGGGGCGAAGTTGACAAACCTGCCTTCACTCAATGTTAAACACCAACGCACTCGAATAACATTGTCATTCGAGTGCGTTGGATATAAAGAATAGCTTAAGTTGTCCATATCTACGGTCCCGACTGGGATCGGCCCGAGACACATAAAATTTAGCTCTGTGATCGCGGGTTCGTTAAAAAATGCCCAATAGTGGAACCCGCGGTGCATAACTATTTTTGACCCCTTTTTTCAAGCCAAAATTGGGAAAAAAGCAACAAAAAACCGACTTTTTAGATCGGTTCTTTCGTTTATTCTTGGCGGTCCCGACGGGATTCGAACCCGCGAGTAAGAATCTTATTGCCCCGCACAAGCATTCGAAACTTAGAGGATTGAAACCGCCTGGTTGTTTGATAGTCGCCATAAAACCAGTGTAAGAATCATTATCCACAAAACCGAATATTTCTTGCTTATTGCGCATGCCTTTTTTGATTTAAGAAAATGGCCTGATCCTGGAATTGAAGATGGACTCAAATCATATACATCCATATCTTTTCAAGTTGATCGACACTTTGGCCGGTCAATTCCTTCCAGGCCAGTTGAAGTTCCAGATCAAATAAAATCCCTGCATTCAATACCGAGATCTCATAAACGGAAGTGCTGCGCGGCAAATACAGCAACGGATTATTATTACCAATCTGAGAGAGCCTGCTGTGTCGCTCGCGTTTCATCCTTTTTATCTCGTTTGGTGAAAAGGGTGAAAGCAGAATCTTTGTATCTTGATTTCCTGACTTGAGGAGCAAAGCACGCGGTTCGTCAAAAGAATCCACGATTTGTAAATTCAAATCCAAACCGGAGGCCTTGGCCACAGTCCGATTAAGCCAGGCAAGCGGATCGGGAACCTGCACCTCGCGAGCCAGCCTTTCGCGTTTAATACGCAAGTCCTGCAAAGCCCAAAGCACTGTCTGGTCGCGCAAATCATCAATTGCCTTACGTTGGCGTTCGTTTCCCATGCTGATCAATGCACCAAAGAAAATCACAGCGACCCCAACTACAATAGCAAGAATTATTTCCATTTTTCTGATTCCTTTAATTCTGAGATTATTTGTTGTCTTCAGACGAGTCAATGGAGTTCTGACTCGAAAATATTTTGATACTTTCTCTTAACCGATCCAGTGCCGCCGGACGAGGATCAATCACACTCGCTGATGCAACCACAATGAACAAACCTAATAATCCAAGCAATTGCCAAAAGGGTATTGAGCGCGTTGACTTTGCAGGCTCTGAAGAAATTTCCGGCGATGGTATAACCAATATTGGTGTTGGGGTCGCTGATCTCTGAGTAACTGTCAATGTGGCTTGAAGGGTCAATGTGAGAGCTGTCGTCGGCGATGGAGCCACGGGTACGGTCGAAGTCGCCATCGTTGGGATCACAATGATTCCTGTATCACGACCACATAAATCATGAATGTCACAAGCAACCGCCACAACAGGATATTCCCCAGAGGGGGCCAAGGTTCCATCCGCGAAGCGCCGATTCCAGGATATGGAGTCAGTACCCTTATCAGGGTCATAATTCAATACCACTGCCGTCCAGCGATTTTGCGGATCGCGAATCGTCACCTGGACGCTAGTAATTGGAAAATGGTTGGGGGAGACCTTTAGCTCACCAGCTTCCCATATCCACCAACGCTCGGTAATGGAAACAGCAGGTGGACCATTATCAACAACCAAAGTTATGGAAGCTGGAGCACCGACGTTGCCGGCCTGATCGATCCCGCGCATTTGCAATGTATATTGCCCGTTTGGAACTTCGTTTGATTGCCAGGTAAAAGACCAG
>Ga0082335_1000612_pt1 | contig 86774 bp, 86 predicted proteins | sample Subgrocontami58m_FD_72375 | JGI IMG/M metagenome (GOLD analysis project Ga0082335, IMG submission 72375) | Subsurface groundwater microbial communities from S. Glens Falls, New York, USA - GMW37 contaminated, 5.8 m (SPADES assembly) (version 2) ...
ACAGGATGGGAGTCAGCGGATACAGCGGCACGCGGAACGGCTCGGCGCTGACCGGCGGCTGACGGCGCAGCACGAACAACGAGGTTCCAGTCAACAGGAAAAACAGCCAGAACGCCGGCGCGGTGTATGCGACCATGGTCTGAAAACCGTCGGGCGTGAACGACGCGAGCAGCACCAGCAGCAGCGCAATCGCACCCTGCAGCAGCAGCGCGTTGACCGGCGCGCCACGTTCGTGCCACTTGCCGAGAAATCCGAACAGCGCGAAATCGCGGCCCAGCGCGTAGTTGGTGCGCGCGCCGGTGAATACCGTCGCGTTCAACGTCGACAGCGCGGCCGTCACGACCGCCGCGCCCAGCACGAAGGCGCCGGTGGTACCCCAAGTCACCTTCATCAAGTCGGTTGCCACCGCTTTCGATTCGCGCATCCCGGCGAGACCGAGCGCATTGAGATAGGCGTAGTTGAGCAGCAGATAGAGCGCCGTGATGATCAGGATGCCGATGATGAGCGCACGCACGATACCGCGTTTGGTATCGCGCATCTCGGCCGTGAGGTACGCGGCCTCGTTCCAGCCGCCGTAAGTCAGCAGGATAAAAATCAACGCCAGTCCCGAGAACAGCGGCGCGCCCTTATCGGCCACCGCCGGAGTTGCCGCCACGACAGGCGGCGTTGCCGAGAGCCCTGCGGCCACCACGCCGAGCACGGAGAGCGCCAGCACCAGCGTAAGAATATTCTGCAGCCATTTGCTCTGGGTCGTGCCGGCAATATTGAGCCACGTAATCGCCACCACCGCGAGCGCGGCATAAATCGCCGCGCTCTTTGCGCCCAGCGACAGTATCTGCGTCGCGTAATCACCAACCACGAATGCAATCGCAGCAATCGCGCCGGTCTGGATCACGGTCATGCGCGCCCAGGCAAACAGGAATCCCAGCCAGTCGCCATAAGCGCGGCGCAGGAAGAAATACTCGCCGCCGGCATTCGGATACGCGCTACCGAGTTCGGCGTAGCACAGCGCGCCGACGAGGGAAATCGCGCCGCCGGCAAGCCACAGCGCGAGAAATACACCTTCACTGGCGACGCTGCCGGCGACTATCGATGGCGCCCGGAAGATGCCGACACCGATTACGATGCCGACGATCATCGCGACCGCGTCGGCCTGCGTCAGGCTCGGCCGAGGCTGCGCGCCCTGCCCCGCCGCCGGCGCCGTCATTGCGGGCTCGCCGCGCGTTTTACAAGTTTCGCGGTCCACGGCACCTGCTTCGTTTCGGCGCCTGCGCCACGCCTGAGCGTGCCCTCAATGAGGTCGCCTTTGACGGTGCCTTTGAATTCGTGGCGCGTCGAACTGTCGCCGGGCTTGGTGAAAAACTGGAAACTCAACTGGTCGCCTTCGAGCTTGGGCACGCGCAGCGTGATTTTCTGGCTGCCGCTTCTCGCAACTCCGTCGAACATCTGGAAGCGCTGCTCGAAATCGAATTCCAGGTTTGCCGGATGCGTGCCGCTCGTGAACTGCGATTGCCAGCGCCCGGCAATTTTCGCCGGCACGATATAGCGATAGACATAGCTCTTGCCGGGGTTGCCGACCTTTTTCTCGGGCACGTCGAGCGTGATCATTTCTTCGGCATGCCATTCGCCCATGTGGTAGTCGTGCGTGACCACGCGCGTGCCGGGCCTGAGGTTGAGTATCTTCGGCCGCAGCTTTTCGTTCATCTCGGGCAGCAGGTAGCTCGTGATCACGGTCGCCTGGCTCAGATCGGTTTCGAACAGGTTCTGTTCGATGAAGCGGGCGCGGTCGGCAACCCCTTCGCGCTGGGCGTTTTCATTGCTCAGCTTGAGCAGCACGGGATCAAGATCGACGCCGAAGCCGCGCGCGCCGAATTTTTTCGCGGCGGTAATCACCATGCGGCCATCGCCCGAGCCCAGATCGATGACGAAATCCCTGGGCCCGACTTTCACCATCCGCAGCATTTCATCCACCACGATCTGCGGCGTCGGCACGTAAACCACGTCGCCGACGCCTTCCTGCGCCCAGGCGCGCGGCGCTAACGCCAGCGCCAGCAGCGTTCCACCAACCATCCATTTCCATTTCTTCATCACGGCCTCCGTTCTTCGTTTATTCAATGATCATTTTTCCGCGCTCGACGCGGGTTGCTTCCCACTCGAGCGTCGCGTTTTCACCGCCACCGCTGATTCTGACGCGCCCGACGATCCTGTCGCCCTCGGCGCGCCCGCTGAACTCATGCACGACCTGCGCCCCGGACAATTCCCGCGCCAGCGCAAACTCGACCGCGTCGCCATGCAGCCTCGCACTCCGCCAAGTCGCGGCGCCGCCGTCCACCCTTGCCTCGCCGGCCAATTCCTGGAACCGCTGGCTGATGCCGATCTCATAAACACGCGTCACGCCCCTGACCGGCAACCGCCACCGCCACTTGCCGGCGAGATTGGCCGGCACGTACCACAGGTAGACCATGCTCGACGGCGGGCCGTAGTGTTTGTTCGGCACGGCGATTTCGCGCTCGAGATCGGGCAACCACTCGCCCAGGTCGAAATCATGCGACACCACGCGCGTGCCAGGGCGCAACTGGCTCAGGATGCGCGGGCGCAGCTGCAGGGTGATGCTCGGCAGCAGATACATCGTAATTACGGTTGCCTTGCCGATATCGAAATTGAACAGGTTGCCCTCTACGAACGTGACCTGCCCCGCAACGCGCTCGCGCTTCGCCGCCGCGTTCGCCGTATTGACCAGATTGGCGCTGAGGTCGATCCCCATGCCGCGCGCCCCGCTCCGCTTCGCCGCCTCGATCACGATGCGGCCGTCGCCTGAGCCGAGATCGATCAGATAATCGGCGGGCGTGACGCGCGCCATCTCGAGCATGGCGGCGACGACGTTCAACGGGGTCGATATGTACGGCACATCGACGGCCGGTTGCGCCAGCGCGGCGCGTGGCGCCAACAGTGCGCACAGCGCCACCAGCATCCATGGTCCAATTCCGTACGCGGCACGCATCATGCGGTCACACTCATGATGCGGGGGCGATGCGATCCGCGCGCCATTTGATCTGCTGCTGGCCGCTGCCGATACCACGCCGGATCACGCCTTCGATCGCGCCGCCTGCCACCCGGCCGTCGAAATACAGATTGGTCTCGACCGGCCCAGAATCGTCAACCACTACGAAGCTGATGCGATCGCCCGACAATCTGGCGTTCCACAAGCCGCTGATCTTCTTGTCGTAGCGCACCAGACCGTCGAGTTCCTGAAATTTCTGCTTGATCTCGATTTCGTAGCTGCGCTCGCCGGCGGGCAGCGCGACACTGGCGCGCCAGCGGCCGGCAACGTGCGCCGGCACGATCCACAGGAACACGTTCTTGCGCACCGTGGACTTCTGATCCGGCTGCCAGTCTTCCAGGTCAAAATCGTGCGACACGATGCGCGTGCCCGGCTTGAGCTCCTTCAGCAGCCGCGGCCGCAGCTTGCGGTTGACCGACGGCAGCAGATACATCGTCACGACCGTCGCCCGGCTGATGTCGAACCTGAACAAGTCCTGCTGCTGGAATGTCACACGCTCGGACACGCCGGCGAGTTGTGCGTTGTAAACACTCTCCTCGATGCGCTCGGGATCGAGGTCGACGCCGATGCCGCGCGCGCCGAATTTTGTTGCCGCCGCGATCAGGATACGGCCGTCGCCCGAGCCGAGATCCATCAGGAAATCCCCGGGCCCGACGGCGGCAAGCCGCAGCATTTCCTCGACCACCACCGGCGGAGTGGGCACGTAAGGCACATCGTATTTAAACTGGGCTGCCACCTGCGCGGCAGTCCCAACTGCGATCAGCATCAGAATCGTGCGTAGCATCAGGCGCATCACTCGGCCTTCCCCGGGCCCGAGCGGCGCCACTTGAGCCGCGCTCATTTTCCCTGCTGCTGCTGCATCAGATCCAGCAATTCCGGCTTTTTCAGCAGTGCGTGGGCGGGCGTACCCAACTCGGTGCGCGTGCCATTCCACGCCAGTTCGCCGCCGCCGGACAGACGCACGGTGCCGGTGACCGCCTGCCCCTTGATGCGTCCGGCAAACCGGTAGCGCACCGTGCCGCCGGCATCAACCGCCTCGAACGCGATTTCCTCGCCGGTCAGCTTGGCGCCGCCAAGCGTGAAGCGCTGCTCACCGACCATGAGGTTGCCATTGAGCATCTGGAAATTCTGCGTAAGACTCAGCACGTGCTCTTCACTCACACCGTCGCGGTTGAGCCGCCAGCGCCACTTTCCGGCCGCGTTACCCGGCACCACCCAATAGAAGACTTTGCTGCGCTGGTCGCGGCCGACCGGTTTCCCCGGCGCATCCATCTCGAACCTGAGGTCCGGCGGCCAGTCTCCCATGTCGTAGTCGTGCGAGACGATGCGCGTGCCCGGCTTGAGCGTCGCCAGCAGCTTCGGCCGCACCATCAGGTTGACTTCCGGCAGCAGGTAGATCGTGACCACGCTCGCCGCTTTGAGGTCGGTGTAGTAGAGATCGCGCTCGTAGAACGCCGCGCGGTCGGCAACCCCGGCGCGTGCCGCGTTGCGGTTGGCAAGCTGCACCAGCCGCCGGTCGAGATCGACGCCGAATCCGCGCGCGCCGTACTGTTTCGCAGCAGTGATGACCATGCGCCCGTCGCCCGAACCGAGGTCGATCACATAATCGCTGGCGCTGACCTTGGCGACCAGCAGCATGCGGTCGACCACGTTCTGCGGCGTCTGCACGTAGGGCGTATCGCCGAAATCCTGCGCGCCGGCAAGACCGGGCAGCAGCAGCGCCACGCCCAACAACAGTGCGCCCGCCGCGATCATTGCGCGCCGCGTGTGGCTGACCATTCGAGCTGCCCCTGGGTGCGGCTGCCGGCAAGAAACACGGCGCCGTCGATGGCGTTGCCCGCAACGCGTCCTGAAAACTCGTGCTTGAGAGGGCTGCCGTTGACTTCCACGCTGATGGCGAAGCTGATCCGGTCGCCACTGAGCTTCGCATTTTCCAGTTTGACGCTGCGGCTGCCTACGCGCACTATGCCGGAGATCATCTGGTACTTCTGCTCGAGCGCGAGCTCGTAGGCCTGCGGCTTGCCGCCCACCGTGAGCTGCCATTGCCACGCGCCGGCGACCCGCGCCGGCACGACCCAGAAATAAACCGAACTGCTGCCGGGCGCGCTGCCGTATTTTTCCTTGACCGCCATATCGACGTAGGCGTCGGGCTTCCAGTCGTTCATGTCGAAATCGTGCGACACGAGGCGAGTCCCCGGTTTCAGTTCGAGCAGCTTGGGCCGCAATTCGATATTCACGCGCGGCAGCAGATACATGGTGATGACGGTGGCATCGCTCAAATCGGTTTCGAACAGATCGCGTTGATGAAATGCCACGCGGTCGCTCACGCCTGCCTTGGCCGCGTTTTCGATGCTCTCCTTGATGCGCACGGGATTAAGATCGACGCCAAAACCGCGCGCGCCGCGTTTTTTCGCCGCAGTCACCACGATACGGCCGTCGCCCGAGCCGAGATCGATCAGGTAATCGTGCGGGCCGACCTTGGCCATCTCGAGCATGCGCTCGACCACTTCCTGCGGTGTCGGCACGTACGGCACACTCGATTCCGCGGCGTTCGCGCCCAGCGCCGTGCCCAACACCACCGCGGCGCCGAGCGCGATGCGGCCCCAGTACCGGTGCGGCAATCTGAATCCGAACATAAAAACTCCCTTGGTCCCCGGCGCAACGCGCGCTTGCGTGCCTTGCAGCAAGCCCGCGCTCGCCTCGCAGTCTGATCTCTGGTACATTTGCGCGCTGACCGACCGGCACAAACGCGCGTCATTATACCCGACTGCCCCCACCGCATGCTGCTGCAGGCCATCATTTTCATCACCGGCGCCGCGATCCTCGCGCTGGAGCTGCTCGCTTCGCGCATCATGACGCCCTACTTCGGCGTGAGCCTCTACATCTGGAGCGGCATCCTCTCGATCACGCTGATATCGCTCGCCCTCGGCTACTGGGCGGGGGGCAGGCTCGCCAGCGGCAGGAAAGGCCGCGCACCGCAACCCGAGAAGCTTGCTTTCCTGTTTACGCTGATGCCGGCGCTCGCCGCGCTCGCCATTGTCGCCGCGTGCCTCGCTTATCCCTACCTGTTCTACCGGCTGGCGCGGCTCGATCTCGTTCTCGGGGCTTTCGGCGCCTGCCTGATTCTGCTGTGCGTGCCGCTGTTCGCGACTTCAGCGATGAATCCGCTGCTGGTTGCGATCCGGTTGCGGCAGACCGCGCGCGGCGAGCTTGCCGACGCCGGCGCGGGCCGGGTATTTTTCGTGAGCACCATCGGCTCGGTCGCCGGCGTGCTGGTGACCGCGTTCGGCCTGATCCCGTACGTAAGCAATTTTGTCTCGACCCTGCTGGTCGCGGCGAGCCTCGCCGCGCTGCCGCTCATCCTGCTGTTCGGCACCGCCATCAAGATCTCCGGCCGCAAGCCGCTTGCCGCGACCGCTGCCGTTGCGCTGGCGGCAGCCCTCGGGTTACTCGCCGGCGCCGACGCTTATACCGGCCGTATGTGGCCCGCAAGCTACAACGGGGTGAACTGGCAGCGCGAGGTGAGCTACCGCTCGCTGTTCGGCACCATCAAGGTATTGAAAAGCGAGCCGCTCGAAAACGGGCAATTCCTGCGCATCTACTTTCAGGACGGCCTGATTCAGAACATGGTCGACGGGGAGAACCGGTCGACGTCTCTTTATACCTATGCGCTCGAAGCACTGTCCTTTGCCTACCGGCCCGCGCTGCGCTCGGCGCTGGTGCTCGGCCTGGGCGCCGGCATGGTGCCGATGCGGCTTGCCGGCCGCGGCATCGAGGTCACCGCCGTCGATATCGACCCGGCTTCGCTCGCCGCGGCAACCGAGGTGTTCGGTTTCGACCGCCGCAGGATACGCACGCATCAGACCGACGCGCGCACGTTCCTGCGCTCATGCAATGCCGGCTACCCGGTGGTGATCGTCGACCTGTTCCACGGCGACGGCGTGCCGGAATATCTGGTTACGCGGGATTTCTTTCACGACCTGAAACGCTGCCTCGGGCCCGACGGCATCGCGGTGTTCAATACCTTCGCCGATCTCGATTCACCGCGCGTCTACGCGCATTTCCTGACGACGCTGCGCGCCGAATTTCCGTTTATCGTGATTTATCGCCCCGATTATGGCCCGGCGGCCCGGCACCTCAACAGCTTTGTCGTCGCCGGCGCGAAGCCGCTGCCAACGCCCACCGGCGTCGAAATGCAGCACGTTCCGTCACGCCATTCTGACACGCTGCAGGCCATGCTGCGGGCCCCGCGTCCGCTCGACCAACAGCTGCTCGAATCCGGACGCGTGATCACCGATTCCCGCAATACAGTGACTGACGATGTGGCGGAGAGCCAGTTGATTCATCGCCGCAGCGTGCTGCAGGCGCTGCCGGCGGCATTCCTGGTCAACTAACGCGTGATGCAAAACGGTTCGTCACTCCGGAGAAAGCCGGAGTCCAGGATTCTTGAGCCAGAAAGAACAAACAGTTCTGGATTCCGGCCTGCGCCGGAATGACGAAAAATCAGGCGTTGCCGGGAGGCTCGGTACCCGGACTAACGGTTTCGCCCCCGACCCCGGGCTGAGCCGGGTGCTCACCGGACTCAAGCTGCTTCTTTTCCAGTTTGCGCAGCCGTTTTTCTTCCTGCTTTTTCTTCTTTGCTATGTCTTTCTGGCGTTTTTCATATTGATAGTTGGGTTTTGCCAATTTGTCGTCCTTTGGGAGAGTATTCCGGATCAGTTGATATTCACCGCACCCGCCGCGGTGCGCACCGCCGTCCAGCGCGCGGGCGCCCTGGCGCCGGGTTTTTCGACCACACCTTCCATCGCGCCGTCCCGGACGCGGCCGGAAAAGCGCGCCACACCCTTGCCGTCCGGCAGTGCAAAGCTGAACTCGCTGCCGCGCAACTTGAGCTGCTGCGCACGCAACGGCTTGCCGCCCGCGGCAACGCTGCCCTCGACGACCTGAAAGCGCTGCCTCAGATTGAGTTCGTAGGTTTCACCGCCGGCGACTCTGACCTCCCATTTTCCAGCGACCCTCGCCGGCACGCGCCACAGGTAAATCGTCGCCTGCGGCACGCCATTGACGCTCTCCTTCTCCGGCACGTCGAAGCTGATCTGGTCATCCGGCTCCCATTCACCGAGATGATAGTCGTGCGATACCACGCGCACGCCGGGTTTGAGCTCATTGAAGATCTTGGGGCGCAGGCTGAGCATCATGGGCGGCAGCAGGTAGAGCGTGAGCACCGAAGCCCGGCTCAGATCGGCCTTGAATACGTCCTGCTGCAGGAAGCGCGCGCGGTCAGCAACGCCCAGCACGCGGGCCGTGTCGTTGCTCAGCTTGACGAGCTCTGGATCGATGTCGACCCCCATGCCGGCCGCCTTGAACTGTTTCGCCGCGGTGAGCACGATGACGCCGTCGCCCGAGCCGAGGTCGATGACGAAATCGCTTTCCCCGACGCCGGCCATGCGCAGCATCTGATCGACCACCACCTGCGGCGTCGGCACGTACGGGCCGCCGGTCTTGAAGTCATCGGCGGCGTGCGCGGCGCATGTGAGAGCAAGCGCTGCCAGCAGGCACGTCAGCGCCCGCCCGGGATACTCACTACGCGTCGTGACCCGCATCAGAACAGCCCCACCACGTTATGCCATACGGATTGCATCGTTTACTCCCTTCTTGCCTGCCATTACGGTTTCACGAATTTGAGCACGAATTCGTCGTTCGGCTGTTTAGGCTTGAATACCGGCGCGTCACGCGGGTCCTGCGGGTTGCGCAGGAAACCGCCTTCCGCGACGAAGCGAAAGCCCGCCGCTTCGACTTCGCGCCGCACTGCTGTCTCCTCGATGCGGTGCAGCGTTTTGGTTTCGGACGCGCCGGTGCCCGGCCGCCCCGAGTGATCGGCGATGATGTAGGTTCCACCCGGCTTCAGCGCGTCGAACACTGCGCGGTTCAATCGCACGCGGTCGACACCCATGTGCACCATATCGTGATAGTTGAAGTTGAACGTCACCAGATCGAGATTATGCGCCTCCGGCGGCACCGGGTCGTCGAATCCGCGCGTGACCGGGACGACGATCTTCATCACCGGCTTCTGCATGCGCGCGTCCAGGCGTCCCGCCGCCGGGTTTTGCGCGTACACCCGGCCCGACGGCCAGACGGCACGCGCCAGCAGTTCAGTGTTATGACCGCCACCCGCGGATATGTCCAGCACCTGCATCCCCGCCCGCACGCCGTAAAAGGCGAGCAGTTGCACCGACTTGCGGCGCGCGTCGGTCGCGCGGTCCGCGTCGCTGCGGTCGGGACTCGCCACCAGCGCCTGGAAATCGGGCGCCGGGGGCCGGGTCGCGCACCCGGCAGACAGCAGGGCAAGCAATACCGCGATCGGCCAGCCTTGGGTCCGTACCTTCATAAGCTTTCCTGATTCACGATACGTGATTATGCCTGAGTACCGTGGCTGCACTAGCCCTGTTCGTCGAGCCCGACCTCGGCGCGCCAGTCCTTGCTCTTGAACACGAGCGGCTTCAACGCGAACAGGATCAGCATGCCCGCGACGACGAACATGGTGACCGCGATCGGACGCTCGAAAAATATCCCGAAGCTGCCTCCGGACATCGCGAGCGACTGACGCACCGACAGCTCGAGCATCGGCGCCAGCACCAGGCCGAGCGCGATCGGCGCCAGATCGTAGCCGAATTTGCGCAGAACGTAACCGAGTCCGCCCATGCCGAGCATGATCCAGACGTCGACCACGCTGCTTGCCACCGAATACACGCCCAGGATGCAAAAACACAGGATCGCGGGATACAGATACGAATACGGGATCCGCAACAGGTTGACGAACACGCCGACCAGCGGCAGGTTCAGGATCAGCAATACCACGTTGCCGACGTACATGCTGGCGACAAAGCCCCAGAACAGCTCGGGCTGCTCGACGATCAGCATCGGCCCCGGCAGGATGCCATGCACCATGATCGCGGCCAGCATCACCGCGGTGACCGGACCGGTCGGAATACCGAGCGCGAGCATCGGCACAAAAGCGCCGGTCGCCGCCGCATTATTGGCCGATTCGGGACCTGCCACGCCCTCGATCGCGCCGTTGCCGAAACGCTCGGGATGCGCGGACATTCTGCGTTCGATGCCGTACGACACGAACGACGAGATGATGTGCGCCGAACCGGGGATGATGCCGATCAGAAAACCGAGCACGCTGCCGCGCACGATCGGCCCGACCGACATCCGCAGCTCGTCGCGCGAAGGCACCAGCTGGCGCAAGGCCGGTTTCTGCACGGGCGGAGGCGTCGGCTGCCCGGCCGTCAGCAGGATCTCCGACAACCCGAACAGCCCAACGGCAACAGGCACGATGCCGATGCCGTCGCTCAGTTCGATCACGCCGTAGCTGAACCGCGTATAACCGCTCATCGCGTCGATGCCGATCATGCCGAACAGCAGGCCGGCCACCGCCATCGTCAGCGTCTTCACCATCGAGCCGCCGCTCATGTATGACAGCACCAGCAGCCCCATCACCAGCAAGGCCGTGTATTCGGGCGGTCCGAAACGCAGCGCGAATGACGCCAGCGTCGGTGCGAGGAACATCAGCGCGATCACCGACAGCGTGCCGGCGGCGAACGAGCCGATGGCCGCAATCGCGAGCGCCGGCCCCCCCCGCCCGCGCTGCGTCATCGCGTAGCCGTCGATGCAGGTCATGACGGAAGCCGCCTCGCCCGGGATGCGCATCAGGATTGACGTCGTCGAGCCGCCATACATCGCGCCGTAGTAAACGCCGGCGAGCAGCACGATCGCGATGATCGGATTCAGGCCGAACGTCGCGGGCAGCAGCAGGCTGATGCCGGCGAGCGGCCCCAACCCCGGCAGCATGCCGACCAGCGTGCCGATCACGCAGCCGACGAACGCGTAAGCGAGGATCGACGGCGTGAGCGCAACCGAGAAACCGAGCAGCAGATTGCCGAGGACGCCTTCCATCACAGGCCCCACGGTCCGCGCGGCAACTGGACGTTGAGCAGCGTGGCGAAAACGAAATAGGAAATGAACGCGAAGCCGAACGCCACCAGCAAAGTGACCAGCGGCCGCTTGCGCTCGACCACGCCGAGCATGAATACGAGCAGCGCGATCATGGTGAGGCGGTAGCCAGCAGGCTCGAGCGCGAAGGCGGCCACGCCGCACCCGATCAGCACCACGACGGCGCGCCTGCTCTCGGTCCAGCTGATCGTATCAAACAGCGGGGAGGCGTTGCCCCGCAGCGCAACGATCAGACCGAATACACCCAGCGCAACCGCGAGCCCGAGCGGCATATAGCCCGGTCCCGGCTCTGACAGCGTGCCGAGCGGGTAGGCACGGTTCTCCCATGCCACCAACAGCGCAATCGCAACGAATACTGCACCCGATATGCGATCGATGCGCAGGCTGCGTGGCGCGCCGGCGGCGCTGGATTCACTCATCGTTATTTCTTGGCCTCGACTTTGCCGACGACCTTCACCAGCGCGGCCAGCCGCTTGCCGTCGGCTTCCCAGTACTTGGTGAATTCAGGCGCATCCATGTACTGGATCGGCGAGCTGAGGTTGGCCATGGTCTTTTTGAAATCCGGGTCCTCGACCGTCTTGCGCGCCGCGTCGCGCAGCACCTTCATGACCGGCGCGGGCGTGCCCCTGGGCGCAAACATGCCGGCCCAGATGTAGTACTCGATGTCGTAGCCGAGCTCCTTGAACGTGGGTATTTCGGGATACGCCTCGTGGCGTTTGGCGCCCCAGCTCACGATCGGGCGCATTTTCCCCGCTTTGACGTGGCCGCTGATCGCCGCCGGACCGCCCGCGGTCATTTCGACGTGCCCGCCAAGCACGGCGGTGATCGCCGGGCCGCCGCCGTTGGTTGGCACGTGACGCATTTTCAGTTTGGCCGCGTGCAAAAACATTTCCATCGGCATGTGCAGCGCGCCGTAGATGCCTGACGACGAAAACGACATTTGGCCCGGCTTCGAACGCGCCAGCGCCACCAGTTCCTTCAGGGACTTCACCGGCAGCGACGGATGCACGACCAGCAGGGTGGGATCGGCCGAAATCAGCGCGATCGGCATGAACTGATCGAGCGAGTACGCCGGCTTGCGGGCGAACAGCGCATCGGCCGCGGGAATGACCGTGATGCTGGAGAGCGCCATCAGTATCGTGTAGCCATCGGGCTTGGCGTTCGCGACCGCCGCGTTGCCGACCGCACCGCCCGCGCCGGGCCGGTTGGTCACCACGACGGGCTGCTTGAGCAGCTTCTCCATGGCGGCCGCGGTGGGACGCCCCGTAATGTCCGCCACCCCGCCGGGCGGAAACGGCACGATCATGGTGATCGGGCGCGATGGATAGGCATCCTGCGCAAACGCAGGGGCGGCGGCAAGCGCTAACAGTGCGGCAAACAGGCAGCGTTTCATGTTTCCTCCTGACTTTTTATCACGATGATTGTCGTTGCAATTCTACCCAATTACTCAACCGGGTTTTCGAGCGTGCCGATCGGTTCGATCGTGATCGCGACGCGATCGCCCCTGGTGAGGTATTTCGGTGGATTGAAACCGATGCCGACGCCGACGCAGGTGCCGGTCGCGAGCAGATCGCCCGGATCGAGCGTCATCACGCGCGACAGCGTTTCGATCAGCGTCGGGATGTCGAATATGAGTTCGCTCACCCGCGCGTCCTGGCGCACTTCGCCATTGACCCGGGTGATCAGATGCAGCTGGGTCACGTCCGGCACTTCGTCGGCGGTAACGATGCACGGCCCCATCGGGCAGTATCCGTCGAGGCTCTTGCCGAGAAACCACTGGCGGTGCTCTTTTTGCAGCGTGCGCGCGGTGGCATCGTTGATGATGGTATAGCCGTAAACGTGATCATAGGCGTCCCGCTTCGCGATGCCACGCCCACCGGGGCCGATCACCACCGTCAGCTCGCCTTCGTAATCGGTGGAATGGGTGTAATCGAGGTAACTCGGGATCGGCTCGCCGCTCGCGATCACCGAGTTGGGCCACTTGGTGAACATGATCGGAAGTTCGGGAATCGGGTCCTTGCCGGCGCTCGCATCGACGCCGCTATTGTGAAATTCGCGCGCGTGGTCGTAATAGTTCTTGCCCACGCACAGAATGTCTTTCGCGGGGCGCGGGATCGGCGCATGCAGCCTGACGCCCGCCAACGGCAGCCGGCTCCCGCCGCTCCTGACCGCGGCGCGCGCGCGTTTGAGCCCGTTGCCGCCCAGCGCGATGAAGCTCGTCATGTCCTTCGGCAGGCGCGTCGCCGCCGCCAGATCGACGATGGTATCGGACGCGGCATCGTGCACGCCGATGCGCATGCCGTTTGCATCGGAAAAAGTGACCAATCTCATTAATAATCCCGTTGTTCGCTGAGCGTGGCTCGTGATTAATCAACTTTGATGCCGGCGCTGCGGATGACCTTTGCCCACTTGGCGATGTCCCCGTTCACGTAATTCTCGAATTGGCCGGGCGTCATCATCATCGGTTCCGCGCCCTGCGCGTTCCAGGCCTTCTTCACGTCGGGCCGCGCGAGCACCTTGCCAATCTCGGCGTTGAGCCGGTCGATCACCGGCTTGGGCGTGCCTCTGGGCGCCATGAGCCCGATCCAGATCGTCGACTCGTAGCCTTTCACGCCCGCCTCCGCGATCGTCGGCACTTCGGGCATCACCGTCGAGCGCTTCGCGCCGCTGGTCCCCAGCGCCCGCACCCGGCCTGCCTTCGCCATCTGGGCCATTACGGTGATCGCGTCCAGCATCATCTCGACCTGCCCGCTCATCACGCTGGTGCGCGCTTCGCCGCTGCCCTTGTGGGGGACGTGCACGATATCGACGCCCGCCAGCGCCTTGAACAGCTCACCGGCCATGTGATACGGCGTGCCCGTTCCGGACGACGCATAGTTGAGGCCGCGCGGCTTTGTTTTCGCGAGTTGCACCAGCTCCTTCACCGACTTTGCCGGCAGCGACGGATGCACGACCAGCAGCAGGTCGGAGGAGTTGACCGGCGCGACCGGGAGAAAATCCTTCATCAGGGTGAACGGCTTCTTCGAGACGAGCGTCTCGTTGACGGTATGGGTATTGGACATCATGAGCAGCGTGTAGCCGTCCGGCGGCGACTTTGCCACCAGATCCGTGCCAATGATGGAACCCGCGCCAGGTCGGTCGTCAATGACGAACGACTGGCCGAGGGATTCCTGCAGCCGCTGGCCGAGAAAGCGGGCGTAGATGTCGGCCGGTCCGCCGGCGCCGAACGGCACAATGATGCGCACCGGCTTGCTGGGATACTGCTGCGCCCAGGCAGCCTGCCAGGGCATATTGCAAACTACCGCGGCCAACAGGCACAGCGCGCGCTTTGTGAACTGCGTCATGACATTCTCCTCTTTGCTGGAAATCGCGGAAATTCCGGGTTCGCGTGGCCATCAGTATCCGTGGCGCCGCGACCGCCGTCAATCCGGGCATGGTCCGGATACCGGGCGCGACGTTGGCGTAAGTCTTGCAGAAAACCTGAGTATGCTAGACTTTCTTCCAAAGAGATTTATGAAAACGACTCCTGTCAAGACCGGCTCGGGATTCGCCCTGACAATGGGCCTCGCGCTGAGCGTTGCGGTCGCCAACGCGCAGATCATGTCCGCAGCCGAGGCCCCGGAAGGGATCAGTATCATGGGTCTCGGGATGGGCGCGGTGCCGGACTACATGGGATCCGCGTCCAGCAAGCGGGGCGCGATCCCGGTATTCCGTTACCAGTTCTATGACGATACCTATTTCCTGCTGCTCGGAACGCAGGCGTCGCTCAATTTGACCAGCAGCGAACACTGGCGTTACGGCCCGATGATCAACTATCGCGCCGGCCGCGGCAGTTCGGTCGAAGACGCCACGGTAAAACGCATGGTCGGCATCAATGGCAAGGCCGAGGCCGGCGTATTCCTCGCGTACAGCACGACGCTGGGCCAGGATAAAACGCAACATATCAAGGTCACGGGCGACGTCGCCGGCGGCAGCAATGGCACGGTCGGCAATCTGCGCATGACGTACACGCTGCAGCTGGGCGCGGGGCATAGTCTCAATGTCAGCGTCGGCACGACCATCGCCAGCGACCGCTGGATGCAACAATATTTCGGCATCACCAATGCGTCCGACATTGCGCTGTATCCGAGCCTTGCCGGCCGGCCGTTTAACGCAAGCGGCGGCGTAAAGGGAAGCAACATCTCGTTGAGCCTGACGCAGGCACTGAGCAAGACGTGGCTGCTGTCGTTCGGCTTCCATTTCGAGAAACTCATGAACAGCGCCAGGAACAGCCCGATCACGTCAGAGCGCGGCAAGTCCAATCAGTGGATGAACGGCGTCGTCCTGACGTACGTGTTCTAGGAACCGGTAGCGGTAGCCGGTTGCGGCGGGCGATTCAGGAGCGAAAAAGTAAATTTCGATCCTTTGCCAACTTCGCTGGTCACTCCAATTTTGCCCCCGTGCAATTCGACAAACTTCCGGGCCAGGGCGAGGCCGAGACCGGTGCCTTCGGCCTTGGTGTCCGACCCTGGACCCACTTGACGAAATTCCTCGAACACCGCTTGGCAGTCTTCCGGGGCAATGCCGATACCCGTGTCGCTCACGCTCACCTCGACCCCGCCGGGAATAGGGCTCGCCGCAACCGAAATCTGTCCGCCTTGCGGCGTGAACTTCACCGCGTTCGATAGGAGGTTGAGCAGAATCTGCTTGAATTTTCGCTCGTCGGCGTCGATATCACCCAAGGCGGGTTCAAGGACGCATTCCAGGGCAATGCCGTGGCGGCTCGCACGCTCTTTGACCAGCGTCAGCGCGTTGTCAATCGCCATCGGTACGCTGAAGGTCGAGATCTCGAGTTCCATGCGGCCCGCCTCGACCTTGGACAGGTCGAGGATGTCGTTGATCAGCGAGAGGAGATGTTTGCCGGAGCCGTGGATGTCGTCGATATACTCCGCCTGTTTCTCGTTCAACTCGCCAAACATGCGTTCCTGCAGTGCCTCTGAAAAACCGATGACGGCGTTCAGCGGCGTTCTCAGCTCATGAGACATGTTGGCGAGAAACTCCGACTTGTGCTGGTTGGCGACCTGAAGCTGGTGGCTTTTCTCCTGAATTTCCTTGAACAGCCGCACGTTCTCTATAGCAATGACGGCCTGACTGGCGAAGCTAGTCACCAAATCGATTTGCTTTTGCGTGAACGGGCGCACATCCAGGCGATAGATGGTGATACTACCGACGACGCATCCATCCTTGAGCATGGGCACGGCAAGGTAGGTCCGAATTCCGCCCAATTCCACAAGCGCTACCGCGTTCGGATTTCGGTTGCGATACGCGAGCCCTTCTCTTAAATCCGGGCTTTGAACAGGCCGCCCTTCGGCATGCATCCTCGCGAGGAGGGTACCATCGGGTCGAAAGCGCCCTCTTTCCAAAACCCATTTAACAAATTCAGGATTCCCGCCGTGATGCGCAACGGTCTGATACATCTCTCCGTCAGCCAATCCCAGAAGGCCGAGATGCGCATCACAGAGGCGCGTCGCATTCTCTAGTATCGCCTCGAAGACCGGCTGTACACTAGTCGGGGAACTGCTGATTATTCGTAGAATTTCGCTTAGAGCCATCTGCTGCTTCAGGGAATCACTGATTTCGGCGTTGCTCGCCTGAAGCTCCTTGAACATCCGGACGTTCTCGATGGCGATCACGGCTTGGTCGGCGAAGGTCTGCACCAACGCTACCTGCTTGTCCGTGAATGGCCCCGGCGTTGCGCGAGATACGGCAATCACGCCGATCGCGTTGCTCTCCCGCAGCATCGGCGCACACATGAGCGCACGCCAGCCCCTCTCCTTGCCTCTTTGCTTGGCCCTCGCACCCACCCACTCGTCAGCGGCGAGTATGTCGGGAATCTGGACAACCTCCCGGCGGAGCAGGGAACGGGGTGCAGGCATGCTTTCATCGTCCAGCCGGGCTGGATTGGCGCCGCCTGTGTCGTGAATTGGCAAGGTACTTGCCACCGTCGCGACGAGATCGCCTTTGACGAGCCTGAGCGACACTTCATTTACGCCGCTGAACAGGTGTTGACCGCTGTTCACGATCGCGTCGAACACCGGTTGCACGTCGGTCGGCGAACTGCTGATAACGCGAAGGATTTCGCTGATCACGGTTTGTTGTTCGAGCGCTTCCTTCGTCTCGTTAAAGAGGCGCACGTTCTCGATCGCGATCACGGCCTGGTCGGCGAAGGTGCGAAGGAGTGAGATTTCCTTGTCGGTGAACGCGCCGGTGAACGTGCGGCGCACTGCAATGTGACCGATCGCATTGCCTTCACGCATTAGCGGCACAAAGAGACCCGAGCGAAGTCCTTGCGCTATGGCAAGTTCCGTTGCGCGCGGAAACTCCTCGATCACTTTTTCAAAATCGGGTATGTGGATTACCCGCGCGTCGAGAATGCAGGCGCCGCCCGAGCTATTGCGGTCGAGCGGAAACGGAGCAATTGGCGCAAGATCGCTGCGGGTGGCATCGACGTTGGCGCTGGGCACGATCCGGCCGTCGCGAACCAACGACAGGGTAACGCGACTGCCCTGGAACAAGGTCAGGCAACTCTTCGCAATCGCATCGAACACTGGCTGCGTGTCGGTCAGGGAGCCGCTGATTACGCGCAGGATTTCGGCGGTTGCCGTCTGCTGCTCCAACGCTGCCGTGATTTCGGTATTTCGCGCCTGAAGCTCCTTGAATAGCCGCACGTTCTCGATTGCAATCACGGCTTGGTCGGCGAAGGTTTTGAGCAACTCCACTTCCTTGTCGTCGAACGCTCCCGACTCACGCCGCAGGACGGAAAAGCCCCCTATCCCGCGGCCTTCCCGCAGCAGCGGCGCATAAATCCCTGACCGGTATCCCAGCTTCAGGCCAAGCTGCCGCAAGCGCGGGTACTGCCCGGCAGCCTGTTCCAGATCCGGCAGGTGGATCATGCGCCCTTCGAGCACGCATACCCCGATGGCGCTCCCACGGTCGATCGAAACCTCTGAGGTGGTCTCGCCAGAATTGATCGCACGTGGATAGAGCCGATTGTCGCTGATCAGCCATAGCACGACGCGGCTGTCCTCGAACAGATTGCCGCAGTTCCTCACGATGGCGTCGAACACCGGTTGCGTATCGGTCAGGGAGCCGCTGATGATGCGCAGGATGTCGGCGGTTGCAGTCTGCCGTTCTAGCGCTTCGGTGATCTCGGCATTTCGCGCCTGCAGCTCCTTGAACAAGCGCACATTTTCGATCGCGATCACGGCCTGGTCGGCGAAGGTCTTGAGTAGCGCGACCTGCTTGTTCGAGAACGGTCCCGGCGTTGCGCGATTGACGTTGACCGTGCCGATCGCCTTGCTTTCCCGCAGCATCGGCGCGCACATATTCGCGCGGTAGCCCCTCAGTTCGGCGCGCTTCTTGGCCAATGGACTCACCCAATCTTCTGCGGCGAGGAGGTCCCCGACCTGCACGACTTCACGGCGTACGATCGCCCGGGAAGCAAGCGCTCCCATATCAGCAAGCGGAACGGGAAATTCACCGCCCGTGTCCTCGCGAATGGGCGTTGTGCTTGCGACCGTTACGGTGTGATCCCCCCTTATGAGCCGGAGCGACATGGTCATGCCGCCGAAGAGCTGGACACCGCTCTTTACAATCGCATCAAACACCGGCTGAACGTCTGTCGGCGAGCTGCTGATCACGCTGAGAATTTCGCTGATCACCGTTTGTTGCTCGAGCGCTTCCTTCGTCTCCTTGAACAGCCGCACGTTCTCGATCGCGATCACCGCCTGGCTCGCAAAGGTGCTCACAAGGTCAATCTGCTCCTGCGTAAATGGGCGAACTTCAGGACGGTAAATAGTGATGCCACCGACTACGCGCCCTTCTTTGAGCATGGGTACCCCGACCAGGGTTCTAGCTCCGTGGTTCAACATCACCGGGTTAGGAGAACGCACCTGCGGGTTGTTGACCAGGTCCCGAACATGGACTGGGCGCCGCTCGAAGATCATGCGCCAAAGATTCGTCCCCTCCAGGGGAATGAATGGTCCGCGGAATAGCCGTTGAATGAACTCGGGCTGCCCACCACGCTGTGCGACATGTTCGTATTTTTCCCCGTCATACAATCCGAGGGTAGCGAGGTGCGCACCGCACAGACGGGTTGCGTTGTCGAGGATGGCGTCGAACACCGGCTGCAGGTCGGTCGGCGAGCTGCTAATGACGCGCAGGATCTCGGCAGTCGCGGTCTGCTGCTCGTGCGATTCGGTGAGGTCGTGGTCGCGCGCTTTCAGCGCCTGCTCCTGATCCTTCAAACGCTTGACCAGGCCGCCGTATTGCTTGCGCCAGCGGCGGTAAACCTGTTCTGTGACGCCAGCACGTTTGTACGCCACTGACGCGGCCTTGCCGCTGGCGAGCAGACGCTCAACCTGACGCAATTTGCTGACAATTTGCGCTGGGGTGAATACTTTCCTGGGCATCGGTCACGCCTTTCCTACCAGCTGATCATTCTCCAAGTATTGTAAGACGTACCCGGCTCACGTTCTACGACGCGCCACGCAGGAATGTTGTGGCTTATTTACTCCGTCCGTGCGTATATTATGCTTAACTTTTGCGTTAGCATATCCGGCCCAGTCTGGCGGTGAGGGGCGTTGCATATGGATCTGGAACTGAAAAACAAGGTGGCCATTGTCGGCGGCGCCAGCAAGGGATTGGGCCGGGCTTGCGCGGAAGTGCTGGCCGAGGAAGGCGTCAAGCTGGTCATGTGCAGCCGCACTCAGGCCGATCTCGAAACAGCGGCACAGGAAATTCGCGGCAAGACCAACGCGGAGGTTCTGGTTTTTGCCGGCGATCTGGAGCAATACGAAACCATACAGGCGCTAATCGCGGCCACCATCAAGCACTTCGGGCGTCTCGACGTGCTGGTGAATAACTCCGGCGGCCCGCCGCTCGCCAAGTCGTACAGCGCGACCGAAGAGCAGTGGGCAACGGCCGTGCAGCGATCGCTCCTCTACTTCGCCCGCATGTCCCGCGAAGCCCTTCCCCATCTGAAAAAGCAGGGTAGCGGCCGCATCATCAATATACTCGCCAGCACCGTGTATCAGCCGATTGCCAACCTCGCGCTCTCGGGCGCAACCCGCATGGGTGTGGTGGCGTTTGCCAAAAGCCTCGCGGATGAAGTGGGGCGAGACGGCATACTGGTCAATAACGTGTGTCCCGGCTCACTGCTGAGCGAGCGCATGCTCGGCAACGTGAAGTCGCGCGCCGAGGAACTCGGCATTTCCGTGGAAGAAGCGTTGGTGGAACGCGCCAAAGAAACCGCAGTCGGGCGCATCGGCGAACCCCGGGAGCTGGCGAACCTGGTGGCATTCCTCGCGTCGGGAAAATCCAGCTACATCACCGGCACCACCATCCGCGTCGACGGCGGTCTGGTGCGTTCGGTGCTCTAGCCGGAGATTTCCGCGCTTCGCGCCCCGCGGGTCCGTTGCATGAAATCGACACCATACCCGGCAAGCTCGGCCGGGTCCGCCCGGCTGATGCTGCACGCCGCGTTGCGAGCTTCCGGCGAGCCCGAGATCGGGTCCCACGGCGGGCCGTAGCTGATCGCCGCGTCGACGTTAAAAGTCAGCGCGCCGTGGTCGGCGCCCGCCACTTCCGGATACCACCATCCCATGCCGGTTGCGACGACGTCCGGCGGCACGTCTGCGGTCACCCAGGCCTTGAGCAGCGTTCGTCCCGCGCCGCCCCGCGTTCGCAGCCATACCCATTCGTCGTCGCCCACCCCCAGACGCCGGGCTGTTTGCGGGTGGATACGCAGTTCCGGCGCGTCCTGTATCTTGCGCGCCCACGTGTGATTGCGAAAACGCGAATGGTGATAAGCCATGCTGCGTATGCCGGTCAGCAATACCAGATCGAACTCCGCATCCAATTGCGCATAGCCGGGCGCGCGATAATCGGGCAATGCGTCGTGGCCGGAATTCTCGAGGCGTTGCGACCAGAGCTCGATTTTCCCGCTCGGCGTTTTGAATCCTTTTTCCCGGTATTCCTCGTAACCGAACGGTATCGGGTGAAACCCCGTCTCGCACAGCGCGTCGAACCCGATGCCGGTTGCCTCGAGCTGAAAGTCGAGCAGCTCGCGGTGGCTGTTCCAGGGCAGCAGTTCAAAGTCGAGCAGCCCGCGCGCGCGCAACTGGTCGCGCAAACCGATTGCAATTTCGACATCCGTGCGTGCCTCGCCGAGCGGTGGCACCGCGCGCTGCACCGCGCTCAGGCACGGGCCACCGGGATCGCCTGAAACGTCTTCTTCTTCCAGCAAGGTGGTCTTGGGCAAAATAAAGTCCGCGAGCTCGGCTGTGGGCGTGATGTGATCGGTCGCCACCACCAGCAGGTCCAGGCTTCTGAGCGCGGCGATGGTGTTCTGCATTCCCGGATAAGTGCAGACGATGTTCACGCCGCTCACGTACAGCGCCCGCACCGGATACGGTACGCCGGTGTTAATCGCATTGATCAGCGAGGGATTGTGAGCGGACTTGGCCCAACTGTCCGGACCGGACCAGAGCGGGAACTGCGCACCGCCGATTATGTTCTGTTCGCGCTCCGCCGGCAGGCGGAACTTCGGATCGTTGATGATGCTGGAATAATCCCTGAATCCGGGCAGCGGTTTAGCGAAGCGGTTGCTGCCGGCGCGATCGATGTTGCCAGTCAGCGCCAGCAGCGCGTGAAACGCCATCACGGTTGCAACGCCGTTGGCCTGTGCATCGACGCCGTGCCCGAGCACCATGCAACCCGGCTTTTCGGTCGCGAAGAGACGCGCCGCCGCGACGATACTCTCCGCCGCAACGCCGGTGATGGTGGCGGCGACTGCCGGCGGATAGCGGCCCGCGCGCTCGCGCAGCTTGTCGGTTCCCGTGCACCACTGCCCGACAAACTCGTGGTCGATCAGATTCTCGCTGAACATGACGTGGATCATCGACAACGCCAGCGCCGCGTCGGTGCCGGGCCTGATCTGCAGCCACAAGTCCGCGCGACGCGCGATCTGCGTGCGGCGTGGATCGATCACGATCAGCTTCGCGCCGCGCCGCTTCGCCGCCTGGATATGCATCCACTGTACGACGCTCGAATCCGATGGGCTTTTGCCAACCACCAGAATGCAGCGCGTGCGCTCGATCTCGTTGCCGGGCTGGGCTCCGACGCCGGAGAGCATTGCAGCGGTGTAACGGCAGCCCTGACACAAGTCCTGGTTGATCATGTCATTCGGCGAGCCCAGGCTGCGCAGCAACTGCATCATCGCCACGCCCCGGCTGACGAAGTGATTGGAGACCGCGCCCGCCACCGCGAGCGGCCCGTATTGGCTCTTGACCTTGCCGATGCGCTCCGCGATCTCGCCCAGCGCGGTGTCCCACGAGACCTGCTGCCACTTGCCCTCGCCGCGCTCGCCGGTGCGCCGCTGCGGATACAACGGCCGCTCGGGATGCTCGCGCGCGGCGATGGGTCCATGCACGCCCTTGATGCAGAATGCGCCGCGCGAGCCGGGGTGCGCGGGATTGCCGGTGATCTTGACGACCTTGCCGTCCTGCAGATAAACCAGCGATCCGCAGCGCACGGAACATTCCTTGCAGGTACTGGCGATTACTGTATTGGCCATCTATAACCTATCTCAACATTTTCAGTCGACACGCGCGCCCGAGACCTTGACGACCCTGGACCATTTTGTAATCTCGTCCCTGAGGTAAACCGCAAACTGCTGGGGCGTGCCGCCAACCGGGATCGAACCTTCGCGCGCCAGCCGCTCGGTTACCTCGGTCATGCGCATGATACCTGCGATTTCCCGGTTGAGCAGATCGACAATCTCCTGCGGCGTTCCTGCCGGAACCAGCACGCCGTACCACTGGCTCGCCTCGTAACCCGGCAATCCTGACTCCGCCACTGTGCGCAACTCGGGCAGCGCTGCAGATCGGCTGCGGCTCGTGATGGCAAGGCCGCGCAGTTTTCCGCCATTGATATGAGGCAGCACGGTCAGCGCCGGCGCCAACATCAGCGGCACCTCGCCGCTCAATATCGCAATCAACGCCGGGGTGGTGCCTTTATAGGGCACATGCACCAGGTTGATCTTCGCCATGGACTTGAGCAATTCCGCTGCAAGATGAGAGGTCGTCCCGTTGCCGGCTGACGCGTAATTGATTCCCCCTGATGTGGCTTTCGCCAATGCGATCAAATCCCGCATAGACCTTACCTGCAACGATGGATGGACCGCGACGATATTGGGTGTCGCGGCCAGCAGGCTGACGGCAGCGAAGTCGCGGACCGGGTCGAACGACAGCTTATCGTAAAGGCTGACGTTGATTGCAAGCGCCGCCGCGCCCATTACCATCGTGTAACCGTCCGGCGCCGCGCGCGCGGCCAATTCAGTGCCGATATTACCGCCTGCGCCACCACGGTTATCGACGACCACCTGTTGTCCCAGGCGCTCGGCCAGTCTGGGCGCAATCAAGCGTGCCAGGGTATCGACTCCACCTCCGGCCGGGTAAGGAACGACGAAGCGAATCGGCTTGACTGGATAGCTTTGTGCCAAGCCATTGCCGGCGCATAAACCAATCGAACAGACCAGCGCCAGCGACTTCATGCACGATCCAAACGCCGCGAGGTCCCAGGTGATGGTTCTGGTGAGCCGGGCTATGCATCGACTCATGTTGGCGATTGCCCGTAATGCACCGCCAGCCAGATCGTCGGCACCTCGGGATGCGTCCATTCGACCCGGTGGCGGCAGTGCGGCGCGATGTCGACGTAGTCTCCTGGCTTCAGCGAGCAGGTTGCGGCCTCGCCCTCGAAGGCCAGCCTCGCTTCACCCTGCAACACCACGAGCCATTCGCCTTGCGGTTGGTCGTACCAGAACTGCGGCGGGCTGGCATGCCCGCACGAGACGATTCTTTCGATACTCAGCCCGGGGCGCGACAGCAGTTCGAGGAACTGTTCGGATGCCGTGCCTGTGGGCAGATCGTCAAACAGATTGATCAGCTTTGCCACCGGGAGTCGGTCCGGGTCAGCGCCAGTGCGCCGCATCAACGGCGTGCTTTGCGACAATTCGCATAGAATACCGCCTCATGTTTTCGCAAGCATTTTGGGGTCCCGCAGTATAGGATACCCGTAAAATGACGAAGGAGGCACAGGTATGAGCATCAACGTTTGTCCGGTAACGCCGGGTTTTGCCGCCGAGGTAGGCGACGTCGATTTGTCACGACCGCTCGCAGCCGGTGACTTCGATGCGATTCAGGCGGCATTCTGGAAGTACGCGGTGCTGGTCTTTCCGGGGCAGGATCTGACGCCGGCACAACATCTGGCGTTCGCAAGTAAATTCGGTCCCGTGGAAACCGAGCGCACCCTCGACCCCAAAGCGACACCGAGCCGGCTGAGCGGAGAGTTCGCCGATATTTCGAATCTCGCGGCGGACGGAAAGATCTGGGGCGAGTCCAGCCGACAACGCATGTACAAGGCCGGCAACAAGCTCTGGCATACGGACAGTTCGTTCAAGCGACTGCCCAGCCTGTGCTCGCTGCTCTATTGCCGCCGCATCGCGCCGCTCGGCGGACACACGGAATTCGCCGACCAGCGCGCCGCCTACGACGCGCTGCCGGATGCGACCAGGGAGAAACTGCGCGGGCTGGTCGTCGAGCACTGGATCGCCACTTCGCGCCGCCGCAGCGGCTTCAACGATTTCACCGCGGAGGAAATGCAGCGCCTGCCGCCGGTGCCGCAAGCGCTGGTGCGCACCCTCCCGCAAAACGGCAGGAAGTCGCTCTACGTCGCCGCTCACGCAGGTCGCATCTTCGGCATGCCAGACGATACGGGCCGCGCCCTGATCGACGAACTGATTGCGCACGCCACGCAACGGCAGTTCGTCTATACCCACCGCTGGCGGCCCAACGAGCTCGTCATGTGGGACAACCGCTGCACCATGCACCGCGGCACGGATTACGACGACTTACGATGGATACGCGATATGCAGCGCGTGACTATCAGCGACGTTGCGAACTCCTGCGAGCAGGAAGGGATTGCGCTGACCGCTTACCACGAACACCAGAAGGAACTGCTTTCTCCTTAGACCCGTGCTTTGGATTTCCGGCCCGGAGCGGCGGGCGGAATGTATCCCGACACGCGGCAGAGCATCGCGTCGATCTGCTTGCCATCTTTGAATCGAATCGAGCGGCACATCATAACGTCCCCGCGGGCTGACAAGGCCGACATGCCGATGCGCACATTCGCCAGCGAGATTCCGGTCGCTGCGGCGATTTCAGAATCGAGCTGCTCACCGTGGTTTTTCAGATATTGCAGGATTTCTTGCATCTCCAACACTCCTCATCCTAATCAGGGGTTTAGCAGGCTCGAGCGCGGGCAGTCGTCGCGCCGGGAGCCGTATCATACAGAAATTAAGCAATTTGCGCCGGGCCGATGAAATTCGACGCCGGAACCCCACCCCTGTTTCCGGCTGTTTTCGTAGTGGACTACCTCGGCAGCTTATCGCCGTCCAGCGGCGCCTGGACCTCGAACGCATTGGCGATCCCCGACACGAACCCGAAGAAGTTCAGAGTTGCAGTCAGTTCGACCATCCACTGCGCGTCGTGGCGGCTGTTGAGCGCGCTGAAGGTCGCCTGATCGGCGCGGTTCGTGCGTATCAGTTGCCGGGTGTAGGCCACGATATCCCGCTCGTCGGCGGAGAGCTTGGCCGGGTCGCCCTTTGCCCGTATGAGGTCGATGACTTCCTCGCGTACACCGTTGCGGCGCGCCTGGGCGACTTGCGCTGCCCACACGTATCCCGCCTCGCGCTCGCATGCGGCAGTCAGGATGGCGACCGAGCGCAGCTTCGCCTCGACGATGGATTCGTCGCGAAAGAAGGTGACCAGGGGCAGCAACCGTTCCGCCAGCTTTGGGCTGTGAAGCAGCATGCTAAACGGACCGCGAATGTGACCGAATACTTTTACCACCCCGTCGGCAACGGCGTGGTGCTCGGCAGGCAAATCGGACTTGGCAGTGATCGGGGTGAGGCGCGGCATGATGATCTCCTTGAATTCGATGGGCGTGGCGGCGAATCATGCGCCCGATGCACGCTGCGGGTCAAACAGGCATGTAGAATAACACCTCCTGTGCACTGTGGATTCCGGATTATGTCAGCATCGCCTCGATGACAAAACCACTGGTTAGCGTGGCGGCGCTTACGTTGTACGAGGAGGGCCGCCTGCTCGTAAACGAACCGGTCGGCAAATATCTTCCGCAGCTCGTGCTGCAGGCCTTGGAATGAAAACCATGCGCGCAATCGTCCTGCGGGAATACGGCCCCCCGGAAAATCTGCGGTGGGAGGAAGTGCCGGCGCCGGCCCCCATAACAGGCGAGGTGCTGCTGCGGGTCGGCGCGGTGAGCGTCGATCTTTTTCAGATGGTGTTTCGCAGCGGCCGGGGAATGCCCCACGTCAAACTGCCGCGCATCATGGGCAACGGGATCGCCGGCACCGTCGCAGCGCTCGGGCCGGGCGCGGACGGAATTGCGCGAGATCAGCGCGTCGTCGTCTGCAATAACCTGAGCTGCGGCAATTGCCGGTATTGCCGCGCAGGTCGCGAAACGCTGTGCCAGTACCTCAACAATCACACCGCCATGATCGGCGCTCACCGCGACGGCGGTTACGCGGAGTACGTCTGCATTCCCGCGCGCAATTGTGTCGCGTTACCCCACAGCGTTACGTTTGAGCAGGCTTGCCTCGTTCCGAACACCATCGCGCCGGTCGTCAAGGCGTGCTCGGAGCGAGCCGGCATCCGCCCCGGAGAAAACGTGCTCATCGTCGGCGCGGGCGGCGGCATGGGCTTGCACGCCGTTCAGGCCGCGCGAGCCTGCGGCGGACGCGTGATCGCCGCCATCCGTTCGAATCGAACCGCGAATGCGGTGCGCGACGCTGGCGCGGAGGTCGTGTTCTCCACTAATGAACGCAACATGATCGAGGCCGTACACGAGGTCACGGAAGGTCTGGGCGCGGACGTCGTGCTGGACTTTGTGGGACAACAGGAAACGCTGCAGGCGAGCATCGGCGCGCTGGCGCCTGCCGGCCGGCTGGTGATCATGGGTTATTTCCCGAAAGGCGGTGTGCTGGAGACGCCGACCTGGGTGTTCACCGAGGAACTCACGATCACCGGCAACCGTTCCGCGGGCCGGCAGGATGTCGCGGACAGCATCGCGCTGATACAACAGGGGCGCATCAAGCCCGCCGTAACCCGGGTGTTCCCGCTCGAGGACGCGGCGCTTGCCCACCGGGCGTTCGAGGCGGGGGAGATCGTGGGTCGAGCGGTGTTGGTAGTGTGAAGCTGAAGTTCGCACTCGCAGCCGCGCTGCTGCTTGCCGCCTGCGCGGCGCCGGCGCCCGCGCCCCGCGCAGCGGTAGCAGTGAAGCTGCTCGCGTTCAATGATTTCCACGGTTATCTGACACCGCCGTTCAGCGGCGTGCCGCAGCTTGCGCCCGACCCGGCGGGTGTAAGGACCGTGATTCCGGCGGGCGGCATCGAGCATCTGTCCACACTGGTGACGACGCTGCGAGCGAAAAATCCGCACAGCGCGCTCGTATCGGCTGGCGATCTCGTCGGCGCATCGCCGCTGATCTCCGGCGCTTTTGACGACGAGCCCACCATCCAGGCGATGAACCGTATCGGGCTCGAATTCAACGGCGTCGGCAATCACGAATTCGACCGCGGCGCCGACGAGTTGCAGCGGTTGCAAAATGGCGGTTGCGCGGGAGGCGGCTGCAAGTCCGGCACGGCATTCGAAGGCGCGCGGTTCAGGTTTCTGGCGGCCAACGTTGTGGTGCGCGCAACCGGCAAGCCGTTTTTCCCGGCCTATGGCATCAAGACTTTCGGCGCTATCAGGATTGCGTTCGTGGGCGCGACCTTGCGAGGCACCCCGGCCCTGGTGCCGGCCGCCGGCATCGCGGATCTCGTCTTCATCGACGAAGCCGATGCGGTCAACCGGCTGATCCCCGAACTGAGGGCGCAAGGCGTCGAAACCATCATCGTGCTGCTGCATCAGGGCGGCGCCCAGCGCGGCGGTGATTACAACTCCTGCGAAGAGTTTGCGGGGCCGGTCGTCGACATCGCGCAACGCCTCGATCCGGCGGTCGATGTGGTCGTCAGCGGGCATACCCATCAGTCATACATCTGCCAGTTGCACGGCAAACTCGTTACGAGCGCCGGCTCCTACGGGCGCTTGCTGACCGAAATCGATTTGTCGATAGACCCGCAATCCCGCGACGTGAAAGCTGCACGCGCGGTCAATCACGTGGTCGCGACCGCCCTGCCCAAAGACTCCGCTTTGACTGAAATCGTCAGCCGGCATGCGGCCCTGGTCGCATCTCTGCAGAATCGCGTAATCGGCCGCATCGGCGAACCGATTTCGCCGTTGCGGGACGCCAATGGCGAATCCGAGTTGGGAAAACTGATCGCGGACGCACAACTGGAGGCTACCGTGGATGCCGGCGCCGTGATCGCTTTCATGAATCCCGGCGGGGTGCGCGCGCCCCTGCCCTACAGGCCAGGCGGCGAGATTACCTTCGGCGAGCTATTCGCCGTGCACCCGTTCGGCAACACGCTCGTGACCCTGACGCTCACCGGCGAGCAGATCCTGCAGATACTCGAGCAGCAGTGGCAAAGAGAAAGGGCGCGGCCGCTGCACGTTTCGAGGGGCTTCAGCTATCAATGGAATGCGAACGCGCCACCGGGTCAGCGGGTGGTTCCCGGCTCAGTGACGCTCAACGGACAACCGCTCGACCGCGCGGCCCGCTACCGCGTGACCATCAATAACTTTCTTGCCGATGGCGGCGACGGCTACCCCATGTTCGCGCAGGGCGAGGAGCGGGTCGTCGGCCACACCGATATCGAAGCCATGCTCGATTACCTGCGCACGCATAGCCCGATCAGTCGCGACAGTGGCGCGCGGGTCCGGCGTGTCGAATAACGCCGGAACAGACAATGACTGACGTGCTGAAAGTCATCAAGACCGCCCGCATACGCACGGACTGAGCATTACTTGCGTTTTCCTGCGGCTGAAACGATCCGGCAGGCGAGATCGATCGACGTTTTGATCCGCTCCATGTTTCCGACGTAATCGGATAGTGCCGCCTGGGCGCGCCGGCGGAGCGAGGCCGCGTCGATTAGTCCCGTGCGAGCGAGCGCGTTGATGTCGTCCTGGTCCTGCGCGCTGTAGCGGGAGAGCTTCGAGACGGCGAGATCGAGCGGTGTAAGGAGTCTGACTTCCAGCCGGCGGGAATCGACACCCTCAACGGCAATCGGCCGGGCATCGTCGTAGGCGTCATGGTGGAGCAGTGCAAAGCTATCGTTGTATTGCGTGTCGAAATAAAGCAACCGGGCATGGCCGTCTCCGCCGCGGTACGCCACCTGCAATTCCTTGGGATCAAGCATCACACGCGCCATGATCTTCGCATCGATGCCGTCCGTGAACCTGCTGCCAACATAAAAGTGCATTGCCGTTCCGCCCGCTACGCAGGCGACGACCGGCTTCGCGGGACGTTTCGGTCCTAATGCGCGCTCGATGCGCGCCATGATTTGCGCGAACGCCTTCAGATATTCCGGATCCGGCTGCAACTCCGGCACGGAGTCTCTTGAACCGGTCATCGTAGATGCTGCCTTTGATCACGCATCCGCTGCCTGAGCAATGGCAGGAAGCGCGCCGCCTGTACCGGCGCGTGCGCGAGCCAACGGCCGAACTCCGCGGGCGTGCTCATCCCCGGATACAGCCGCTCCGCAAGCGCGAGCATGCGCGTACGATCAAAGCCGTCCTGCGAGGCAAGCATAGCGGCCACGCCGGCGAGCGTGTGCGGATCGCCGGCGCGCAGCCAGCGGGTGGGCCGGTAGTCGCCGCGCGCGCAAAGCTCGACAACGCGCTCCTCGTCACGCCGGCTCCAGCGCCACGCGCGGCGTGTTTCCTTCCTGCGCGCTGCCCCGGTGGCGGGCGGGACGAGCCATGCTACGACCCGCCCGTGCCGCTCGATCGCGACGGGCCCGAGAGTCGCCCGTGCGAGCACCTCGCCCAAGTTATTCTTCAGTCGCGTCGCATTGACCGTTTCCATCGTGAAATCATATGCTATTTTAGCTAAAATAGCAACTATAAGTCAGGCGCTGCCTGCATTGCGCCGAGTTCCGTATTCCGGTCTGCGATGCGCCGCCGCGCCGCGAAATATTCCGCTTCGAGACGATCCACCAGCTCCGCGACGGTCGGGATGTCGTCGATATTGCCGACGCCCTGCCCCGCGCTCCAGATTTCCTTCCAGGTTTTCGGACGCTCTTCGCGACTGCGATACTGTCCCCACGTTGCATCGACGGGCAGTTTATCGGGGTCCAGTCCCGCATTGCGGATGCTGCCCGCAAGGTAGCTGCCGTGCACGCCGGAAAATAACGGCGTATAGACGATGTCACCCGAATCGGAATCGACGATCATCTGTTTGTAGCGCTCCACCGCCAGCGATTCTTTGGTTGCAATGAAGCGCGTACCGAGATACGCAAGATCGCATCCCATCGCCTCTGCCCCAAGCACGCCCGCGCCGTTGGTGATGGCGCCCGCAAGCACCAGCGGACCCTGATGGATACGCCGCAGTTCATTGACCAGCGCGAACGGGTTGAGGGCGCCCGCGTGTCCGCCCGCGCCGCCGCATACCGCGATCAGACCATCGACGCCCGCCTCCAGCGCTTTTTCCGCGTGGCGTACCTTGATGACATCGTGAAACACGATGCCGCCGTACTCGTGCACGCGCGGCACCAGCCCCGTAGGCGCGGAGAGCGACGTGATGACGATGGGCGCTTGGTGCTTGAGGACAACCTCGAGGTCGGCGTCGAGCCGCTGGTTCGCCTTGTTCACGATCAGGTTGACCGCGTACGGCGCAACCTTTTTACCGGGATGTTCGCGCTGATATTGCGCCAGCTCGATCTCGATGCGCGTGAGCCATTTATCGAGCGCCTCCTGGGGCCGCGCATTGAGCGTGGGGAACGAGCCGATCACGCCCGCCTTGCATTGCTCGATCACCAGCTCGGGACCGGAGACGAGAAACATCGGCGCGCCGAACACCGGAATCCGCAAACGGCCGCGGATTTGGGGGGGAAGCGACATTCAAACGCTTCAGGATGCCGGTGCGAACATCGGCACTGATGCTCCGCCCTCGGTCTTCCTGAAGACGACCTTCACCTTCTGTCCGATCCGGACCGTATCGAGATCGCAATCGACGATGTTGGTCATCATCTTCACGCCTTCGTCCAAAGTGACATAGGCGATGCAATACGGCACCGGCCCGCCGCGGCGCGTCACGCTGTAGGTATAGATTTCGCCCGTGCCCTTGGCCTGCACCCACTCAACCTTGTCGCTGAAGCAGAACGGGCAGAGGCTGCGCGGATAGTGGTGGTACTCGCCGCATGCGCTGCATTTCTTGAGCATCAGCTTGCCTTCGGCAGCGGCGTCGAAGTACGGCTGGTCCCCGGGATTCATCGCCGGGTCGCGGAGTTTTCGTTCCTGATATGGGGTGGCCATCGCTTTACTCCCTTTCCATGATCAATGTGGCGCTGCCGTGCCGGTGCCCGAGCGCGCCGCCGGTGCCGTGCGCCAGCGCAAGGTTGCAATTCTTCACCTGTACCGCGGGATGCGCCTCGCCGCGCAATTGCCGCACGGCTTCGATGATTTTGGTCATGCCGCCGCGGTTGGCGGGGTGGTTGTTGCAAAGTCCGCCGCCGTCGGTGTTGAACGGCAGCTTGCCGGTGCCGGAGATGAGGTTGCCGTTGGCGACGAATTTTCCGCCTTCACCTTTCTTGCAGAAGCCGAGGTCTTCGAGCTGCATCACGACCGTGATCGTGAAGCTGTCGTAGATCGACGCATATTTGATATCGGCCGGTTTGACGCCCGCTTCCTCGAAAGCCCGCGGACCGGTCCACACGGCGCCCGAGTAGCTCAGGTCGACTTTGCCGCCCATCTGGCCCTTCGTCGTTTCGCCCGCGCCGGTGATTTTCACGAGCGGCCGTTTGAGGCTTTTTGCTATTTCTGGCTTGGCCACGATCACCGCGCCGCCGCCGTCGCTCACGACGCAGCAGTCGAGACGGTGCAGCGGGTCGGAAATCATCGGCGAGTTGACGACTTCCTCGACGGTCACCACATTGCGCAGCATGGCCCTGGGGTTGTGCTGGGCGTGGTGCGAAGCCGCGACCTTGACCCAGGCGAGTTGTTCGCTGGTCGTGCCGTACTCGTACATGTGGCGCATCGCCACCATCGCATAGAGATTCACCGTCACCGGGCTGTACGGCATCTCAAAGGGGACATCAGGCAAGTTCACGCCGCGGTCCCGCACTTGCGTGCCGGAGCTGCCTTCCGAGTTGGGACGTCCGGTCAGCGTGATCAGCGCCACGTTGCATTTGCCGGCCGCAATCGCTTCCGCGGCATGGGCGACGTGGACCAGATAGGAGCAGCCGCCCATGTCGGTCGAGTCGACGTGGCTGAGCTTGAGGTTCATGTAATTGGCCATGCTCCAGACGTTGGCCCCCGGCGCGTCGCCGGCGCAGAAGTAGCCGTCGATATCATTCTTGGTGAGGCCCGCATCTTCGAGCGCGCCCTTCGCGCACTCGGCGTGCAACTGCGCCACGGATTTGTCGGGCGCTTTTCGCAGCGGGTGCTCGTAAGCGCCCACGATGTAACCTTTACCTTTGATGCTCATGTGTTATTCCCCTTGGATGAACGCAGCTCAATGATAACCTGCCAAACAGGTGAAATACCAGAGCAGCACCCCGGCTCGGTGATCTGCCCCTAAATGATGCGCCCGCGCTTTTCGCGCACCAGTTCCTCGAGGCGCTGGATGACCGTGTTGAGATCGGTCAAGTTCGGATTCACCGCGATGGCGCGCCGGAAGTATTCAATCGACTTTTCGTAATCTTCCAGGTAAATATAGATCTGCCCGTAGCCTGATAGCGCGCCGAAATGCTGCGGATTTCTCTTCATCACCTCGTCGCAGTCAGCGAGGGATTTGCGCATTTCGCCCGCCAGGAACCAGGCCGTCGCGCGCTTGTTCCAGCCCTCCGCGAAGGCAGGCAAGCGCTCGATCACGCGGCTGAAGGACTCGATTGCTTGCGCATAGCGGCCCGCTTCCATGTGCACGACGCCGACAGCGAGCACCCGGTCGGCCTCGGCATCACCTGAGCGGCTCCACACGCGCCAGACGGCCTCTTCGGCCAGCCCACGCACGTCGCGATCCGGGTCCGAGAGGAGCTTCACCAGCAACGGCCCATCGGCGGCGAGTCCGGTGCGCCCAAGATAACCGATGCCGGCTACACGATGGCGGACATCGCGGTGCTCGAGCGCCATGAGCGCCGCGGCCCGCGTGGTAATTTCCGGGATTTCCGATTGCGCAGAGGCGCTCGGCGCCACGAAGGCAGCGAGCAGCAGCGCGAAGACTTGTGGGATCATAGTCTGGATCCAGTCGCACCGGGACGGCGGCAATCGGATCAGTGTAACCCAATCGGTGGGGTAAACTAAGAGGGCATCCAGCCGGATCGCGTCCTTGAGGAGACGGTTATGATTACGTCGATGGTACCACGGCCCCGCAACGTATTCGCGCAATATCACGTGCACGTGTACTTTGACGAGAAGTCAACGGAGCAGGCGCGGGAACTCTGCCAGACCGCCACGAATTTGTTCGGCGTGGCAATGGGCCGGGTGCATCAGAAACTCGTCGGTCCCCATCCGCATTGGAGTTGTCAGCTCGCGTTCGATTCGACTCAGTTCGACAAGCTGATTCCGTGGCTCGACGAACATCGCGGTGGACTGAACGTTTTGGTCCACGGCGTTACCGGTAATCACCTGGAGGATCACACCGCGAATGCATCCTGGCTGGGGAAGCCTGCCAAGCTGAATCTCGCGATGTTTGGAGGATAGCGGCCTGTTGATGGTTCACTCGGTAACACTCATGCGCCATCCTGAAAGCCGCAGCGGGGCGGTGCGCAACGTCGGTGCACGCGTATCCAGAGAGCCCCGTGGCACGCTCGCGATCACTTATTCGATCGAAGGCGATCCCGCTCGCCTGCGCGTGCCGCCACCGCGGCCGCCGCTCATTGCGCATGGACTCTGGCAGCACACGTGCTGCGAGTGTTTCATCGCCGTGAAGGGTGAGCCCGGCTACCATGAATTCAATTTCGCGCCTTCCGGCGAGTGGTGCGCTTATGCGTTTGCGAAGTATCGCGAAGGCGGGCCACTTGCGGATGAGGCGTTGAACCCACGTATCGCCGTGCGCAACCGCGCCGAGCAAATCGAGCTCGACGCCTCGATCCCGCTCGACCGCCTGTCGACCCTGCACCCGCACGCGAGCCTTGCGCTCGCGCTATCGGCGGTGATCGAAGACGAACATGGCGAACTTTCTTACTGGGCGCTGCAGCACGCACCCGGCAAACCGGATTTCCATCATCCCGATGCGTTTGTCTTGGAGCTGCAATGAAGTTTGGAATTGACCGACTGCAAGACGAGCCCGCGCTGCGCAAACCGCTGGCGGGCCGCCGGGTGGCGCTGCTCGCGCATCCGGCATCGGTGAACCGCGATCTCGTGCACTCGCTGGACGTGCTCGCCGGACTCGGCGACATCAAGCTCTCCGCGGCCTTCGGTCCCCAGCACGGGCTGCGTGGCGACAAGCAGGACAACATGGTCGAGTCAATGGACTACACCGATCCGGTTCATGGCATCCCGGTTTTCAGCCTCTACGGCGAAGTCCGCCGCCCCACCGCCGCGATGATGGAAAGCTTCGACGTGCTGCTCGTCGACCTGCAGGACGTCGGCTGCCGGATATATACCTTCATCACCACGCTGCGCTACGTGCTCGAAGCGGCCGCGCAACATGGCAAGGCAGTCTGGATACTCGACCGTCCCAATCCTGCCGGCCGCCCGATCGAGGGGCTGTTGCTGCGCGCCGGCTGGGAAAGTTTTGTCGGCGCCGCGGCGCTGCCGATGCGACACGGTCTCACGCTCGGTGAGCTGGCGAAATGGTTCGTGCGCACGCTGCGCCTCGACGTGGAATGCAAGGTGATTACCATGGTGGGCTGGCAGCCGGAGAGCGCCCCTGGATACGGCTGGCCGCTCGGCGAGCGCGCGTGGGTGAATCCCAGCCCCAACGCCGCGAATCTGTCGATGGCGCACTGCTATTCGGGAACCGTCATGCTGGAGGGCACGACACTCTCCGAAGGACGCGGCACGACGCGACCGCTGGAGCTCTTTGGCGCGCCAGACATCGAGCCGCGCGCGCTCATTGCAACGATGGAATCGCTCGCGCCGCAATGGATGTGCGGTTGCCGGCTACGCGCCTGCTGGTTCGAGCCGACGTTCCAGAAGCACGCCGGCAAGCTCTGCGCGGGAATCCAGATCCACATCGATGATCCGGCTTACGACCACGACACCTTTCGTCCCTGGCGGCTGCTCGCACTCGCGTTGAAGGCCGTGCGCAAGCTGCGGCCGGATTACGAACTGTGGCGCGACTTCCCGTACGAGTACGAACGTGGCCGCCTCGCCATCGATCTCATCAACGGCAGCCCGCTGCTGCGCGAGTGGGTAGATGATGCCGCCGCCACAGCAGCCGATCTCGACGCGCTCGCCCGGCCCGACGAAACAGCGTGGCTCGAAGCGCGCGAGGCGGTGTTGCTCTATCGTTGACGTCCTCCATGCGGTGGCGAACAATAGTCGTGCCCGGATAGCGCAATGATTTGAACGGGATTGACTGCAAACTCTATTACAAATGGACTATGCTTGATGGCGTTTCTACAAACCATTCGTTAGGCATCTATGGCCGCTGACGGAAAGCAGCTCGAGGCACTTGTATCGTTCGTCGAGAAGACGCTTCTCCCTGAGGGATTTGACGTCAAGACAAACGAGCGCGTGTACAACGATGATGGCGTGCAAATCGCGGAGTTCGATATCGAGATCCGAGGCAAGGTGGGCTCAACTAGTATCGCCTGGCTCATCGAATGCCGAGACCGTCCTGGCAACGGACCGGCACCCGGCTCTTGGATAGAACAGCTGGTTGGGCGACGAACGCGCTTCGGGTTCAAAATGGTCACTGCTGTTTCGACAACCGGGTTTGCAGTCGGGGCAGTTGAATTCGCTCAGTCACAGGGCATCGAGCTGAGAGAAGTGAAGGCGCTTAGCGCCGAGGAGTTCAAAGACTGGCTGGCAATCCGGCACCTTCATCACATCGAAAGGGTTACGGCGTTAATGCATGCGTCGATTCTGGTGGCCCCGGAGGAAAGCGAGGATCGCAAACATGCTTTGCTTGACGTTATCTCAAACGCGCCAGCAAATGCCGCGTTTCTCAAATCTTCAAAGAGCAGGGAATCCATCGCACCAGCCAATGCGTTTTCTGGTGCTGTCAGCGAGGCGGGAACACTGTTCGATGACCTTCTTCCAAACGGCCCAGAGAAGAAAGTTCAACTACATGTCACATACGCGAATGACGAGGATCACTTCGTCGTGGAAACATCGGCGGGTGAGATTCGGGTGCAAGCAATCGTCTTCGACGGCGAACTTTGTATCAAGGAGAGTCTAGTACCGCTGTCCATTACAGCGGAGTATCGACATGCGGAAACCGGAGAGCCAATCTCGCAATTGGCTGCGTTTGCCCCGCAGGCGATGCATGGAATGAAGTTCTCAATGGAGATGCATAGAATGGCTGAATCGGGCGAGACGCACATCATCCTGCGCAGGTTGCGAGATGATGCCTAACATCCGCGTGAACCAGACCAACAGGTTCGCTGTTGGGTACCCTCCGCGCTGCGCGCTCCGGCGGCGGGTTACGTGGGGCGTTAAATGCCAATGACTAAACCAGAGACGCTCATAGAAAGCGAAAAAAGAGATCATCAGGTATTTGATGATCGAGCTAAGGCTGCCGTACAGTTTTTGTTCAAAACAATCCTTGGTATCTCGCTCGCAACGATAGCGTTATTTTTTTCTACGCTAACCAGAACAGTAGAACCTCCCATAACAGCAAATGAAAAGGTTGTTCTACTCACATCGGTATTGTTAATGACGCTGGCCATTATTGGGGTATTTCTCTACGCCTACTCATGGTACATACTCAATATATCCAAAGCTCAAGCATTACGACAAAGAACTGATGAAAGTATTTCTTACTTCGGCATTAGGCAGCAGCAATTTCACAGGCTTAGAAAGGTAGGTACAACTGCCACTATAATAGGGTTTGTTGCAGGCTTGACGTCCTCAGTCGTATTTATGGTAATGCGAATATTTGGCATTTAACAAGTTACTGCACAAGGATAAATTGCTCGCTGCGCTCCTAGTTTTCCGGTGAGTAAGTCGTTAGCGCCCACGGGAGGACACTATGTCGCAAGCCATTCTTGTCTACGGGCACGGAGACAAGTCGTCAAAGGGATTCCCGACGCCCGAATCTCTCGTCCAATACCTGCAAGGTGGCATATTTCACGATGAGGATGGTCGGTATCGGTACAGCCAAATGAAGGCCGCCGACGTCGTTGTCCTGACTCGGGACGGCTTGGCATTTGGGCACTTTGAGATTGATTCTACAGAACCGCCGACGGACGCAGACCGCAAAGCTTATCCCCGTGTAAAACAAGTCTACCGAGTTCGTAAATCTGTGCGATATGGCGACAGAGTACGCATGTCGCGGGTCGGCATTTCGAAGTACCAATTTGGGAAGTCCATTACAGAAAAGGAGTTCGAAAAGATTTTGAGATTGGCTGGAACCAACCAAGAATTTTCGGCAATGGGAAAACACACGAACCTCAACTGTGAGGCATGGATTCAGAACCGATGGCGCATTGTCTCGGTAGAATCGTTGCTTGCATATCCCAGTGTAGTTCGCCGTTGCATTGAATGTCACGGCCCTGTTCGCTTACATAAGGCCGGGCCCAGTGGCAAATGGCAAGCTCACGCTGAAAACAACCCACGCCACGACGGCTGTTCTCTCGGACACACGTTTGACGGCACTCGCCGCCCGAACCCCGATCCGGTAGCTGCTCCAAGAAATTCAGAAGAAGTCGTTCCTGTCCTCACGGAAGAGCTACTGGCGCCCGTTGATTATTTTGAGGGCGCGACCGTATCTGTCACCGTAAATTCCTATGAGCGGAACCCCAAGGCGCGGGCTGCTTGTTTAAGGCACTATGGGCTCTCGTGCGCGATATGTGGATTTAATTTTCGGGACCGCTACGGCAAGGCGGCGGAAAAAATCATTCATGTTCACCACGTCACCCCGCTCCACACAATTGGTGAGCAATATGTCGTTGACCCCATCAATGATCTTCGGCCTGTTTGTCCAAACTGCCACACGGTCATCCACAGCAAGCCTGACGCACTCACCATCGAGAAGGTAAAGACAATGCTGCGCGGGAACATCAAGATCGAATCCTGACTTGATATTGAACCTACTTGCCGGCGCACATGTCATGACGCCCAACCCGGCGCTGAAACGGACGCACAAAATCTGCGCGCGATTCACTGCGGACGTTAAACGTCACTGAGAAGGTTGCGATGAATCCGCATATTGCGTCTCGTCTCGATGGCATTCACAGGGTCTTGTGCAGCGCGTTCGAAGCGGGCGCTTTGATGTCTTCTGCAAGTAAGGGATACGAAAGAGAAACCTTTATAGCTTTGTTTCTTAGTGAAGTACTTCCGCCGATCTACAGATTCGGGACTGGCGATATCACCGATGCTCTGAAGAACGACGATCCTTCAAGGCGAAGCGGGCAAATTGACATCGTCATTGAAATGCCTTGGGCGCCCAGCTTTCCGACTCCCGTCGGGGGCGGTGCCCGTGTTTATCCATCCGAGTCTGTAGGAACAGCAATTGAGGTCAAGTCGAATCTCTCCTCACAATGGAATGAGGTCATCCGCACAGCAGTTGCCCTCGAGCCCTTACGTCAGAAGCTGAGCGGAATTACCGTCGACGGTGGAAACTTAACGCTGCTAGATGAAACTGAAGAGCCAATTCCCCTCTACGCAGTAGGCTATGAGGGTTGGTCTACTGCGGATACGGTAGAAGAAAAAGCACGCAGCGCTCCTCTAGACGGCATTCTCATCCTGAAGCACAAAATATTTGCGTGGTCGGACAGACGATCGTTCTTGCTACGACTAAAACGGTGCCAAGATGAGCTGCTAAAAAAGCAAAGCGGCAATTTGTTCGATGCAACACAAGCTACGTGCGCTAGGCTAGTCGAGCTGATCAGAACTACCGATGTTCGAGAGGAAATCGTGGCGACACTAAATGCTGAACAATGGTCGGCTACACCTGTGCACTTTGGCGACCAGCAGTTTCTCCCTGCGGTAAGCGCTGGCGGCTGGACGGATCAGAATGTCGATTACTTTTGCAAGATTTTCCTCCAAAAGATAAAAGTGTCGGTTGGTATCGAGGCTCTCCTGCAGTTCGTCGCCGTTGTTCACCATGAAGTGGGCAAGCGGGCCGCAATGTCCGTTAATCTTTCTGACTACGCTAAGTGAAAAGCACAGAGGCGGAACGGTATGACGTCTAACGGGGTGCTCCCGTTGATGTTCCTTTCGCCGCTCCGCGGCATCGGGGCCGCGTGGGGCCAGCAGGTGGTAGTGCGCGCCGCCAGCGCCCTGCTGCTGTCCCGCCTGATGAACGGAGAAATCGCGGTATGACCCACGAGCGAAAAATCATCATCGTCGCGGGCCCAAATGGCGCCGGAAAGACGACCTTCGCACGCCATTTCCTGCCGCGGGAGGCGGACTGCCCCGCGTTCATCAACGCCGACCTGATTGCCGCCGGCCTGTCCCCCTTTCGTCCTGAAGCAGCTGCAGTGCGGGCTGGCAGGATCTTGCTCGCTGAAATTTCCAGCAAGGTCGCCCGACGGAAAAGCTTTGCCTTTGAAAGCACGCTCGCCGGGCGTGGCTATGCGCGCAGTATTCCAGGCTGGCAGGCGGCAGGCTATCATGTGAAGATTACGTTTCTGAGTCTGCCGGATGTAGAACTTGCGATTGCCCGTGTGGCTGCCCGTGTTGCACAAGGCGGGCACGACGTGCCGGAGGATGCCGTCCGTCGGCGATTCAAAACGGGGTTGGACAACTTCAGGCGGATCTACCGGCCGCTCGTGGATGCGTGGGCGCTGTACGATAATTCCAGTGCGCAACCTGTGTTGCTTGAATGGGGCGAAGCTGAATGAAGACGAACGGTAAACCGAAAGACAAGGATTTGCTTGGATCGCTGGCGGCGCTCAAACGCGCCGCACGCAGCGCGCTGACGACGGCGCGCAAAACAGGTACGCCGTGCTACATCCTGCGACACGGGAAGATTGTGGACATCGCGGCAGCACGACCACGGCCGGTTCGGCGAGGCGCTACCCGCTGACCGCACGCACGCGGAAAACACAGCGCCCCAACCATGCCGCGCGTTACCAGCCGGGTCAAAAGCCCGGCCCGACGAAGCAGCGTGGCACGAAGCACACGAGGCAGTGTTGTGCTAGCCGTGGTCCGACGCTTAGAGTAATATTCATCCGACACATTGAGAGGTGGCGGCATGAAACAGTCATCCGTTGTGCACTCCGATCCCGACATCCTCGGTGGTACCCCGGTGTTCGTTGGAACCCGCGTCCCTGTTCAGGCGCTGATTGACTATATCGAGGGCGGACACTCCCTTGAAAAGTTCCTTGATGATTTTCCAACCGTGAGCCGGAACATCGCGGTAGCTGCTCTCGAGCAGGCGAAAGTGCACTTACTCGCCGATGCGCGTGCTGCTTGACGAGTGCTTCCCCCGCGCTTTACGCGTGGAGCTTCCTGGGCACGAAGTCACGACGTATCTACGGCACCATGACATCTCGACGCGCTCTGACTCACTGCTTGCTAGGCATGGCATGGCTGGCCGCCGGGCTGTTCGTCCCGGCAACATACGCGCAGCCGTCAGCCCGGGCGCCCGCGCCATGGATTGACGTCCACATGCACTTGATCGGCGGGCGCGGGCAACAACAGGACTTTGCCGGCGCTGTCGACGCGGCGATCCATGAAATGGAGCGCTTCGGCATCGCGATGGCGATCGTGCTGCCGCCGCCGCAGGTCGACCAACAGCCGGTTTACGACGCTTCGGCCTTCGTGAGCGCGTTGCAGCGTCATCGCGGCCGATTCGCCTATCTCGGCGGCGGCGGCGCGCTGAATGCGACCCTCCACCGTTACGCGGATCCAGCGAGGGTTACGGACGCGGTGAAGCGGGACTTCGCCGCGGCTGCGGAACAGATCATCGACAACGGCGCTGCCGGCTTCGGCGAGATGGCATCGCTGCACATGTCCGCCACCACGGGACATCCTTACGAATTCGTTCCCGCCGACCACCCGCTGCTCCGCGTGCTCGCAGACGTGGCCGCCAAGCGCGACGTGCCGATCGATCTGCACATGGACGCCGTAGAGGGCGAGATGCCGACGCCACCCCGCTTCGCGGCGCCACCGAATCCGCCGAAGCTGCCAGATACGATGAGGGGGCTGGTGCGGCTGCTAACCTACAACCCAAAAGCCAGGATCGTCTGGGCGCATGGCGGCTCGGATCCGCTCGGGGCCATGACCCCGGCCACCATGGGCCGCCTGATGGATGCGCATCCCAATCTGTCCGTCAGCCTGCGGATCGTGGGAGCGCAGGCGCCCATGATGAACAAGGCACTCACGGGCACGGGCCTCGATCCGGATTGGAAAGAGCTGCTGACCCGTCATGCCGACCGCTTCATGATCGGAACGGATTCCTTCATAGTCGCCCCTTCCGTGCGGGGCGGTGGCCCGGGCGTGAGCTTTGCCGAGCGCAACATTCCGAAGCTTCAGGCGACGGTTCACTTCCTCTCGCTGCTGCCGTCGGACGTGGCGGCCAAGATCGGCCGCGAAAATGCGATGCGGATCTACAAGCTGCCACCAAGGTAAGCCGTCGCTACCAGACCGTATCCACCTGCCGTAATCTGCGAAGATGGTCGTCTGCCGTGACCAGCTTTGCTTGCAGCGTCATCGCGGTTGCGACGATGATCCGGTCTGCCGGATCGCGTTGACTTCCCATTCACCGGGGTCGATCACCGGCTCGGTTGGCCTGTCGTATTTCAGCACGCTGCCACGCAGGCGGGCCCGCGCCGCCTCGACGTCTTTCCTGGATGCGGACGGTGGGGTAATTTCGGCAATGACTTTGCCTCGCGAAGTGACGCGCACGCGCTCGCCGCGCTGGACTCTTGCCAGATATTGCGGCAGGTTCTGCCTCAGGTCAGTGATTTTGACGTCTTTCATGTCCGGATTTTAAAATGTACGGATGAAGTGTACACATTGGCTATGGGCAGGTCAATTGAGCGCGTGGCTTAGCGGTATTTCCCGGTTGAAGGAAGTTGACTGCAAAATCCATGGCAAATGGACTATGCTTAATGGAATTCCTACAATCCATTACACGTTGAGGCTGTGAAGCCCAATAACTGGTAAACGAGAACGGGAGTCCTGAGGCTTGGGATGATGGAGATAAACCATGAAGATTGTCGCCGCAATTTTTATTGTTCTTATGCAGAGCTGGCAATCCCTGGCGGCAAATCAGGTGACGCTCACCGGTCCTGCCGCGAATTTATACCGCCAGGCGCAAAGCGGGCGCTGGTATGCAGACGCCGCAAAATTAAACCCCGACATCGTGCCCACGTCCGATGGACAGAGCTTTATGGTGGTGTGGAAAGCGGCCGGGAAAGAACCGACACGCTGGATAGTCTCGCTGCATGGCACTCGTGGTTTTGCCACGGATGACCTCGCCATCTGGTATCCGCATCTGAAAAATCGCGACGTGGGGTTGGTAGCCGTGCAGTGGTGGCTCGGCCCGGACGATACCCCCAAGTCCTACTACGCGCCGATGCAAATCTACCGCGAAATCGATATCGCGCTCCGGAAACGCGGCGTGCAATCCGGCACGGTGATGTTGCACGGATTCAGTCGTGGTTCCGCCAATTCCTACGCGGTGGCCGCTCTGGATGCAGGCCGCGGCAAACGCTACTTTTCACTTGCAGTCGCCAGCTCCGGCGGTGTCAACCTCGACTACCCTCCAACGCGCGCGATACTCGCGGGTGCATTTGGCGACCATCCGTTACGGAGCACGCGCTGGATAACAGTAGCCGGCGCGCGCGATCCGGAACCAGACCGCTCCGGCATTCCCGGAATGAAACGAACCGCCGCATGGCTGCGGGAACAGGGCGCCACCGTGATAGAGACCATCGAAGATCCGGCCGAAGGACACGGCGCACTGCAACGCAATCCGAAAAATGCCCGGCGCGTGCTTGATTTATTTCTCAATTAGTGGACCGTCACCTTCGTCAGGCGGTCGATGCAGGTGCCGTCCATCTCCTTGGTACCCCTGATGCCATCCAGCGTTCCCAGCGGCCCGTCGGCATAGCCGCCCACCGAGCCGCTCAATCCGGCGCCGGCATTCTTAGCCGCGGGGTCGGTCCGATTCGGTCCAAGGTTGAACAACTGGTCTTCGTTTTCGAGATTGATGCCGGCATTGTGGCTCGCGGTAATGCCGCTTCCTTTATTCCCGGAAATCAGGTTACCGAAGATATCCGCCTGCGAGTTGCGGGTGACGAGGATCCCGCTCCCCTTGTTGTTCTCGATCGTGTTGCCCACGATGCGGGCGCTGGAGCCGCGATTGACCGTAATTCCGTGTTCGCCGGAGTTGCGGATCGTATTCGGGCCGTGACCCTGGGGACGCAGCGTGTAACCGATACGCGCCACCGAGCCCTCGGCGACATCGATGCCGCTCGCGTGCGCATCCTCGATCGTATTGCTGGCGATGCGGCCCACGCTGCTGTGATCCAGATGGATGCCGTGCCTGCCGGTCTTGCGGATAGTGTTGCCCACGATATTGGCGGAGGCGCCCGCAGCCACTCCGGACAGGTGTATCCCGTCGCGCCCGCCGGTGATGGTAAAGCCCTTCACCGTGATCTCCCGGCCGCGGATGAAGAATCCGTCGCCTTTGGAAGGCGCCTGGATCACGGTCTTGCCCTGGCCGTCGAGCGTGATGCGAACCACCTCGGAGAAAATGGCAACGTTCTCGCTGCACGCGCCGCTGACCAGAATGGTGTCGCCGGGCTTGGCAAGCGCAACCTTGTCCTGGATTTTCTCGCCGGCATTGCAATCGACTGTATGTGTGGTCGCCATATTGGATAATGGAACAAAGGTTATACGATACTATAGGACAGGCTACCGTAACAGGGGCAAACCGTGGCTCTGGCGCGCTGAAGCCGCGCCCTACCGGGAGGCAGCAACGCGATTTGATTCCTGCCGCCCGGCGTGGCATCGTTACGTTCCGCGTTTTCCATTTCAACAAGGAGGAGAAGCGTTATGAACACAAAGATCAAGGGCAGTCTGGTCGCATCGGCCGTCTTGGTATCTCTGGGCCTGGTCGCCTGTGCAGGACAGCAGGTCAGCGGGCCGGGCGGCATGACGTTTTTTGTCACCAGCGTTGGCAGCGGTAAAGGCGCCGACCTGGGCGGCCTGGCGGGCGCCGACCGGCATTGCCAGACGCTGGCGGCAGCGGCGGGCGCCGGCAATCGCACCTGGCGCGCTTACCTGAGCAATAGCGCCATGGGTCGCGCGCCCGCGGTCAACGCGATCGACCGGATCGGCCGCGGTCCCTGGCAGAATGCCAAAGGCGCGGTGATTGCAACCGACATCGAAAATCTGCACGGCACCTCCAGCAACCTTACCAAGCAGACCCTCCTGACCGAGAAGGGCGCGGTCGTCAACGGCCGCGGCGACAAGCCGAACATGCACGACATCCTGACCGGTTCGCAAACCAACGGGCTCGCGTTTCCCCCGGGCGACGACCTGACGTGCGGCAACTGGACCAAGAGCGGCGCGGACGGCGCGGCGCAAGTGGGCCACAGCGACCGGCAGGGCCTGAGCGACGATTATTACGCCAAGTCGTGGAACTCGTCGCATCGATCGCGCGGCTGCAGCCAGGACGCGCTCAGATCCTCGGGCGGCGCGGGCCTGTTCTACTGCTTCGCGATCAACTAAACCGGGCAGGCGGACTGGTATATAGTCAGGCCTCCCCATACAACTTTCTTCACAGGAGACTCAGCATGGCCAAAGGCTATTGGATCAACTTTTTTCACTCCGTCAGCGACCCGGAAAAGGTCGAGGCATACCGCAAGCTCGCCGGACCGGCGATGCAGGCTGCGGGCGCACGGTTTCTGGTGCGCGGCGTACCGACGAAAGCGTACGAAGCAGGCCTCATGGAGCGGGTGGTGATGATCGAGTTCGACAGCGTGGCGCAAGCCATTGCCGTGCACGATAGCCCGGGCTATCAAGCCGCGCTGAAAGCACTCGGCAACGGCGCGAAAAGGGATCTGCGTATCGTGGAAGGTCTTGCCTGAAATTTTTGGATTGCGCGCTCAATCGGCGCGCATGCCCCTTTCCTTGATCACCTTGCCCCACTTGGCCGTTTCGTTTTTCAGGTAAGTCGCGCTTTCTTCCGGCGAGCTGGCAACGACGTCCAGCCCGCGTTCTTCGAATTGCCGCGCTTGCCCGGGCGCGCGCAGGATCCGCTTCAGATTGTCGTTCAGCAGCGCGACGATCGCGCCGGGCGTGCCTTTGGGCGCAAGCAGAATGTGCCAGCCATCGAACTCATAGCCAGGAATCGCGGCTTCCGCGATGGTCGGCACCTGCGGCAGCACGGCCGAGCGCTTCGGGCCGGTTACCCCGAGTGGCCGCAGCCGCTTCGACCCCACGTGAGGGGCTGACTCCAGCACGCTCGAGAAGGTGATGCTGACTTCACCGCCAATTGCCGCGGTGACCGCGGGCGCGCCGCCTTTGTAGTGCACTGCCGTCAGATTGACTTTGCCCAGATAATTGAACAGTTCGCCGGCGATGTGCGGGTTCGTGCCGACCCCCGCGGATCCGTAATTGAGTGCGCCCGGCCGCGATTTCGCGAGTTGCAGCAATTCGCGCACCGAATGCGCCGGCACCGAAGGATGCACGGCCAGCAACGCGGCGGTCGACGCCATCACCGAGACCGGCACGAAATCGTTGAGCACATCGTAGGGCACGCGGCGGTAGAGAAAAGTATTCGCCACGAACGGCACGGTGTTGGAGACCAGTGTGTATCCGTCGGGCGCGGCACGCGCCACGACCTCGGTGCCGATAGTGCCCGATGCCCCGCTGCGGTTGTCGATCACGATCTGCTGCCCCAGATTCTCCGCCAGTTTCGCATTGACCAGGCGCGCGAGTATGTCGACGCTGCCGCCCGGTGGGAACGGCACGATCCAGCGGATCGGCTTGGTGGGATAGTTGTCCGTTTGCGCGGCGGCAAATTTCGCGGGAGACATCATTATTGCGAAGGCAACGACAAACCACAGGATAGATCTCAAGATTCCCCTCCTTCGAAACCAGCCGATTTTCGCACAACCTCGGCCGTCGCATCTTACCGCGACTCGCGGACGGCGAGGGTCCCCAATCTGACGCAATGCGCGCTATGATACCGCGATGCACGCATACGCGATTGCGGCACTGGCGGCGCCGGCGGCACGCCACGGCCCGTCATAGACGGGCTGCACGCGGTGCCACGCAAACATGAGAGCCGTTTCGGTGTAGAGTAAGTCCGAGCGTACCCTACCCCCGTTCAGCAACGAGCCGACTCAAGGAGAGAGCGCCATGAGCTACGAATCGATGTTCGCCGAAACCGTCTACCTGCGCGGGCACCAGGGAGATCAGATCGATGCCTATTTGGCGCGGCCGCTCGGCGCCGGACCGTATCCCGGCGTGGTGATAATCCATCACATGCCCGGCTGGGACGAGGCGCACAAGGAAATCGGGCGCAAATTCGCCCATCACGGCTACGTGGCGATTGTGCCCAACCTGCAATTCCGCGAGGGCAAAGCGACGCCGGAAGAGAACAGTGCCAGCATACGCGCAGCCGGAGGCATGCCGGACGATCGCACGATGGGGGACGTGCAGGCGGCCATCGATTACCTGCGCGCCCTGCCCTACGTCAGCGGCAAGGTCGGGGTCATCGGCTATTGCTCCGGCGGCCGCCAGGCTTATCTCGCCGCGTGCAGGCTGCGAGGCATCGATGCGGTGATCCCCTGCTACCCGGGCGGCGCCGTCGCCAAGCCGGAAGAGTTGACGCCGCGGCAACCGGTCGCCCCGATCGAGTTCACGAAAGACCTGCAGTGTCCTATGCTCTGCCTGTTCGGGATCGAGGACAAGCGCCCCTCACCAGCGGATGCGGCCAGGATCGAAGAGGCGCTCAGGAAATTCGGCAAGACCTATGAGTGTCACACCTACGAAAACGCCGGGCATTCATTCTTTTCCGTCGACCGTCCGACGTATCGGGTCCACGCGGCAATGGACGGGTGGAAAAAAGTTTTCGCGTGGTTCGGCAAGTATCTGCGCTGACCCCATGCACATGCAGGAGGAGAAATGAATACAGTCTTACGAACCAGTGCCGCGGCGGGTCTGGCTGCCGCGCTTGCAATCGCGGCACCGCCCGGTGCAGCGCAGGGAACCGCGTATCCGGTCAAGCCGATCAGGATGACGGTCGCATCAGGCGCGGGCGGCGGTTTGGATTTTGTCGCGCGCCTGGTTGCAACCCCGCTCACCGAGGCGCTGGGGCAAAGCGTGGTCGTGGACAACCGCGCCGGCGCGAGCGGGAGCATCGCCGCGGAACTTGCCGCGCGCGCGGCGCCTGACGGCTACACGCTGATGCTGTTGAGCGCGAGCCTGGTGGTGTACGGCATCGCCAACAAGACGCCCTACGATCTGTTCCGTGACTTCGATCCGATCTCTCTGGTTTCCGCCAGCCCGTACATACTCACCGTGCATCCCTCGCTGCCCGTGCAGTCGGTGAAGGACCTGGTCGCGTATGCGAAAGCGAACCCGTCGAAGCTGAATTTTGCGTCGACCGGCAATGCGTCGCTCGCGCATCTTGCAGGCGAGTTGTTCGCGATTTCCACTGGCACGAAACTGGTGCATGTCCCTTACAAAGGCGTCGGCGCCGCGTTGACCGACCTGCTGTCGGGCCAGATCCAGATGAGCTTTCTGAGCGGCGGGTCGGTGTACGGCCAGGTCCGCAACCAGAAGCTGAGGGCGCTGGGCATCGCCAGCACCACGCGCGCAAAGATGGCGCCGGATTTGCCGACGCTGATCGAGGCGGGTGTGCCGGGGTACGCGGTTACCCAATGGCACGGCCTGCTCGCGCCGCGCGGCACGCCGCGCGCCGTGATCGATCGCCTGCACAAGGAGATTGCGAGGGCGGTGTCGCGGCCGGAGGTGGCATCGCGCCTCGCGCTCGACGGCACCGAAGCCATCGCGAGTTCGCCGCGGCAATTCGCGGCACACCTCAGGTCCGAGCGCGACCAGTGGGCGAAGGTGGCCGAGGCCGCGGATATCCGCGGCAATTAGTTTTGCCGCGCGCGGCGCTCCTGCGCGCGCCCAAGCGCAAGCGCCAGTATGAACCAGCCGGCGGCCACCGGCACGGTCGCCAGCGAAATTGCCGAAAGCTCCAGACCCAGCCCGCGCAGCGCCGCGAACAGCCAGCCGCTCACCGCGTCCGCGCCGCGAAACACCACGATGTCGATGACATTCTTCGCCTTGTATTTCTCGGCGCGCTCCACCACGGTGAACAACACCTCGCGCGCCGGATTTGAAATGGCGAAGTTGGCGGTGCGCTGGATTGCCTGAAACGCAATGACCAGCGCCAGCATCGGCGAGACGGCGAGCGCCGCGAAGCCGCAACAAAACACCAGCGGCAGAAAACTGGCCGCCGGCCCGACGCCGAAGCGGGTAATGAGCCGGCCGGTCGCAAAGCACTGCACGACGATGGTCAGGATCCCGATTGCGAGATCGATGGTGGCGAAGATGCGCGTGCGAACCGCCGGATCGTCGGAGGCGGCGGCAACGATGTTCGCCTGCTGGAAGTAGAGAAACGTTCCGGCCAGCGACAGCAGGGCCACCCACAGCGCGATGCCGGCGAGATACGGTGAGCGCAGCACCATCACGATGCCGGCGAGCCAGCCCCCGCCCAGCCCCGCGGACTCCGGTTGCGCCGCGGACTTTGTCGCCGCAGGCGCCGCGGCCGCCCCTGTTCCCGTTTGCGGTGCGCCGAACTCGAGCCGCTGTGCGCACAACACTGCCGCCTCGAGCAACACCGCCGCCAGTATCAGCAGATTGACCGGGCCGATGGCGACCGCGAGCCAGATTGTCAGCGCGGGACCAGCCAGCGCACCGGCGGAACCACCGGCAGCAATGAAACCGAACAGCCGCTTGCCCTGCTCGGCTGCGAACAGATCGGCCATGAACGACCAGAAGACCGATACGGCAAACAGGTTGAACACGCTGATCCAGACGAAGAACACGCGCGCGACATGCTGCTTGCCGATATCGAAACTCAGCAGCAACCAGAAAATCAGGATATTGACGACGAAAAAATGATAAACGAGCGGAATGAAGCGCCGGCGCGGCAGTTTCGCCACGACCGCGCCGAATACCGGCACCGCGGCAAGCAGGGTGACGAACGTCGCGGTGAACAGCCACGGCAGGTTACGCACCCCGCCGGCTATTCCCATCTCGTCGCGCAGCGGCCGCAGCACGTAATAGGCGGCGAGCAGGCAGAAGAAATACGCGAACGACCAGACGAGCGCCCGCACCTCGTCCGGACGCACCACGACCACCCGCGCAAGCCAGCGTTGACGCACCGTTGCGTTCACCATCCTGCATTTTAGCCTCCGCCGGGCTCCCCGCCTACCGCAGCATCGGCTATCATGCCGGGGGACAATTATTCTTATGCTACGACGCCACGCGCTGAAACTGCTCGCCGCCAGCCCGCTGATTGCCATGTCGCAACGAACTTTCGCCGCACAACCTGCCGCCGCCAACATGCTCAGGCGGGCAATACCGCGCGGCGGCGAGCTGCTGCCGGTGATCGGGCTCGGCACGTATAACGTGTTCGACGTCGCGCAGCATGCGCCTGAGATAGCGGAACTCAGGGAGGTATTGAAAACTTTCGTTGCCGGCGGCGCCAGCGTCGTCGACAGCTCGCCGATGTATGGCCGCGCCGAGGCTGCGGTGGGCGAGCTTGCCAGCGCGCCCGCCGTGCGCCCGTCGCTGTTTATCGCCACCAAGGTCTGGACCACCGGGCGCGAGGCCGGCATCCGGCAAATGCGCGAATCGCTGCGCCTGCTGCGAACGCCGCGCATCGACCTGATGCAGGTGCACAATCTGCTCGATCTCACGACGCATCTCAAGACGCTGCGCGAGTGGAAGCAGGCCGGCACCATCCGCTACCTCGGCATCACGCATTACCATTCCGGCGCCTATCGCGAACTCGAGCAACTGCTCAAGACCCGCGAATACGATTTCGTCCAGTTCAATTATTCGCTTGCCGAGCGCGAGGCGGAAGCGCGGCTGTTGTCCGTGGCGGCGGAATCCGGCACCGCGGTGATCATCAATCGCCCTTTTGCGCAAGGCTCGCTCTTCGGCAAGGTCAGGAATCAGGTGCTGCCGGCCTGGGCGGCGGAGTTCGATTGCGCGAGCTGGGCGCAGTTTTTTCTCAAATACATACTGGCGCATCCAGCGGTTACCTGCGCGATACCCGGCTCCGGCAAAGTGCACCACATGGCTGATAATCTCGCGGCCGGCCGCGGGCCGCTGCCCGACGCCGCGCAGCGCAAGCGCATGGGCGAGCTGATTCAAAGCCTCTGATATAACACCGTGAACGAGTGAAGGAGTGAAGGAGTGAAAGGGTGAAGGGAATGGGGCGCTGGCGCCTGACATTGCTGTTGCTGCTGATTGCGCTGCTCGCCGGATGCAGCGCGCTGCGGGTGACCTATCGCCAGGCGGATGCGCTGATCGCGTGGCGCGCCAACGACTACTTCGATCTGAATCCGCTCCAGAAGCACGACCTGGACACGCGCCTCGAACGGCTGCTCACCTGGCACCGTTACGAGCAATTGCCCGACTATGCGGTCTTCACGAGCGTCGCCATCGCCAAGGCCAGGCAAGGCCTCAAAAAAGACGACATCATCTGGTTTATGGATGGGCTCAAAGCGCGCTACCGCGTCATCGTCAATCGCGGCAGCAATGATGCCGCCGCGATGCTGGCAACGCTTGCGCCGGAACAGATCAACGCACTGCAGAAACAGTGGGACAAAGTCAACCGCAAGTTCGTGCGCGAGAAAGCGCTTGAAGGTGGCGTCGAAAAACGCAAGCGCGCGCGGCTGCAAAAAACGCTCGACCAGGTTCAGGATTGGACCGGCAGCCTCACCCCCGAGCAGGAACAGAAGATTGCGGTGCTGCTCGACGCCATCCCGCTGATCGAGCATTTGCGCCATGCCGACCGGATCCGCCGCCAGCAGGAATTTCTGCAATTGCTCAAGCTGCGCGCCAATCCGCAGGAATTCCGGCCCAGACTCCAGGCGTGGCTGCTGGACTGGGAGCGCGGCCGCGCCCCCGCGTATGGAAAGTTGTCCGGCGAAGTCTATGTAAAACGCATCGAGTTCTACCTTGCGCTCGACAAGCTGCTGACGCCCGGCCAGCGCCAAATCGTGCTGCGCCGCGCGCAGGAATACGTCGAGGATTTTCAAGCGCTGGCCGCAAAACGTTAGGCTTTCTGGTTCAAGGATCCTGGACTCCGGCTTTCTCCGGAGTGACGAACCGTTTTGCATCAAGCTGCTAGAATTCCAACTTCTCAGAACCTCTCTGCAACATGCCCACTTACCCCGGAGCAATCGTCTCCAAGCTGCCGCAGGTCGGCACCACGATATTCACCGTGATGTCGCGGCTCGCGGCCGAGCACAACGCGATCAACCTGTCGCAGGGATTTCCCGATTTCGACTGCGCGCCCCGGTTGCGCAAGCTGGTCACGAAATATTTCAATGCCGGGCTCAATCAGTACCCGCCGATGGCCGGTGTCATGGCATTGCGTGAGATGATCGCCGAAAAAACCGCGGCGCTCTACGGCGCCGCCTACGACCCCGAGCACGAGGTAACCGTCGTGCCGGGCGCCACCTACGGAATTTTCACGGCCGTTACGACGTTTGTACGCCCGGGCGACGAAGTCATTCTGTTCGAGCCCGCTTACGACAGCTATGTCCCGGCAATCGAAGTCAACGGCGGCCGGCCCGTTTTCGTGCGGCTCCAATACCCCGATTACAGTATCGACTGGCAGGCGGTCAGCCGCGCGATCACGCCAAGAACGCGCATGCTGCTCATCAATACGCCCAACAACCCGACCGCCAGCGTGTTTTCGGCCGAGGACATGCGCGTGCTCGAAAACATGCTGCGCAATACCAATATCGTCGTCGTCAGCGACGAAGTCTACGAACACCTGATCTACGACGGCCATCAGCACCAGAGCGTGGCACGCTTCCCGGGACTTGCCGAGCGCAGCTTCGTGGTGTCCTCCTTCGGCAAGACTTACAGCGTAACCGGCTGGAAGATGGGCTACGCACTTGCGCCCAGGGAGCTGATGGCCGAGTTCCGCAAGGTGCACCAGTTCAACATCTTCGTCACCAACGGGCCGCTGCAGCACGTGCTCGCCGAATACATGCGGGACAAAGATGCCTATCTTTCGCTCGCGACGTTCTACCAGCGCAAACGCGACTTCTTCCTCGCCGGCATCGCGGGCTCGCGGTTCCGTCCCCTGCCGTCCCGCGGCACCTTCTTCCAGAACCTCGCCTACGATGCCATCACGGACGAAAACGACATGGATCTCGCGGTGCGGCTGACCAAGGAGAAAGGCATTGCGTCGATTCCGCTGTCGGTGTTCTACCACGACGGGCATTGCGACCGCGTGCTGCGCTTCTGCTTCGCCAAGTCGGAGGAAACGCTCGCGAAAGGCGCGGCGATCCTGCGCGGCATCTGACATTATGTTGTATGGGGGTGTGACATGAGTGATACCGCTGTCATCGTCGGTGCGGGTCCGGGTCTCGGTGCGGCGCTCGCGCGGCGCTTTGCGCGCGCCGGCATGAAAGTCGCGGTCGCGCGGCGCAACACCGGCCCGCTCGCATCATTGCTCAATGAACTTGGCAAAGATGCGCGTGCTTATGCCTGCGACGCGACGGACGAGTCCGCCGTTACGCAGCTCTTCGCATCCGTCGCCGCGGATCTCGGCACGCCCGCGCTGGTGGTCTTCAATGCCGGCACCTTTGTCCGCAAGGGCGTGCTCGATACCAGCGTCGAAGAGTTCGAACGCTGCTGGCGCGTGGCCTGTCTCGGCGGATTTCTCGTCGGGCGCGCAGCGGTACGCGTGATGCTCGCGCGCAACGCGGTACACAAGGGCACGGTCATTTTCACCGGCGCGACCGCGTCGCTGCGCGGCGGCGCGCTGTTTCAGAATCTCGCGGTCGGCAAGTTCGGCTTGCGCGCGCTCGCGCAAAGCATGGCGCGCGAGCTGCAGCCGCGGGGCATCCACGTCGCGCACGTCGTGATCGACGGCCAGATCGATGGCGAACGGCCCGGGCACAGCGCGGCCGAGCGCGGCAAGGATACCGTGCTCGATCCCGCCGCGATCGCCGAGACCTACTACCAGCTCCACCTGCAGCAATGCAGCGCGTGGAGCCACGAAGTCGATCTGCGGCCGTACGTCGAGAAGTTCTAGCGCGTCAGCCTTGCGAAGGGCGCGGGGTCAGACCGGTTTTGTGCAGCGTGTCCCACCAACCAAGGAGAACACTCATGAATCCTAAGGTCCTGTTAAGCATCATTCTGTTCAGCGGGGCGCTGGTGTCAAGCGCTGCTTTCGCCGCCGAGTATGGCACTGCCGCCGAAGCCAGGGCCATGCTGGAGAAGGCCGTGGCCGCGCTCAAGCGGGACAAGGCCGCTGCTCTTGCCAGTTTTAACAAGGGTGAGCGCGGTTTCAAGGATCGCGATCTGTATCCGTTCTGCGCCGGCCCGGACGGCATCGTCACCGCGCATCCGACCGAGATCGGCAAGAACGTCAAGCTGGTGAAGGACAAGAAAGGCAAGGCGTTCGGCGCTGAGATGTTCAAGGTCGCCGAGCAGGGCAAGATCAAAGAAGTGAGCTACATGTGGGTCAAGCCCGGCGGGACCGAACCGGTGCAGAAAGTGAGCTACATCACCCGGGTGGGCGATCAGCTCTGCGGAGTCGGTTACTACAAGCAGTAACCGCGCTCAGCGTTTCTTGCCCAGGATAGTGCGGCGGCACCTGGGGGCGCCGCAGTCGCATGCATAGAGCCGCTTCAGCGTGGGGGTGTAGCGTTCTTCAACGACCAGCCTGTAATCGTAGGTCAGCTCTTCACCGCGCCGGATGTCGCGGATCGCGTCGATGAGCAGGCGCCCGTTCTCCTCAATTGCCTCGCAGTTCGGATCGCAGCTGTGGTTGATCCAGCGCGCCGAGTTGCCGCGGCGGTTGGCGTCGATCACAGTCCCGTCATCGAGCAGAAACAGAAATGTATGCGGACTTTCGTCGCCGCCGTACTTTCCGTCGGCCGCAGCCTCGCTCATGCGCGCGCCCTTGTATTCGATGATGCACACGCCCTTGGGTATCGGTCTCGCCGCGAACACGCCTTTGCCGTGTATCCCGGATTTGCGCACGGTGAAGCGTGGGCGCATCTTGCGCTTGGTGACTGGCATAGAGAAACGGGGTCCTATTGCTGAAAGGCGCGTATTGTAACCAAAACTACAACACTCCGGACAGTCCGCCGTCGACGTTGATGCAGGTTCCGGTGACATAGCTCGCGGCGTCGGAGGCAAGAAACGCGATCACGTTGGCGACCTCCCCGGCCTCGCCCACGCGGCCGAGCGGAATGGTCTTGCCGGTTTTTGCGTAGTGCTCGTCTACGCTCAGGCCGGCGCGCTTCGCGCTGCGCTCCTGCTGCATGGACTTGATTTTGCCGACCGCGACCGCGTTGACCAGGATGTTGAAAGGCGCCAGTTCCTTCGATAGCCCCTTGGTCAGCGCGAGCCCCGCGGCGCGGCTGACGGTGGTCGGAAACTGCGCCGCGCCCGGCTGCTTGGACGCGACCATGTTGAGGTTGATGATGCGTCCTCCGCCCTGGCGCTTCATGTGCGGGATCACCTCGCGGGAGGTGCGCACGTGCGCCATCAACTTGACCTCGATGTCCTTCTGCCACGCCGCATCGTCGACCGTGTCGAACGCCGCCTGGCCGGTGGCGCCGGCGTTATTGACGAAAATGTCGATGCGCCCGAAGCGCTTTACCGTGTCGCCGACGAAGCGCGCCATGTCACTGACGCTGGTGGCATCCCCCGTCACGGCGAGCACCTCGGCGCCGAGCTGTTTGATCTCGTCGGCGGTTTTCGCCAGCACTTCGGCGCGGCGCGCGCAGATCGCGACCTTGGCGCCGAGTTCGGCCAGCCGCAACGCGGTCGCCCTGCCGATCCCTTCACTGCCGCCGGTAACCGCGGCAACCTTGCCCTTCAAGCTTAACTGCATATCCATTTCCTCCGTAAATTAAGAGTGCCTGACAGGCCCGATTCTCGCATATCTTAGGGTGGATCCATTCTTGCGGCGGCTGCCCTGATCAGTTTGTCCCACTTCACGAGTTCGCGGCGAATGTGGTCGCCGAGCTCGGCTGACGAACGGAAGTGCGCTTCCGCCCCGTGAAAGAGCATGCGTTCCTGGATATCGGGCAGCGTGAGCAGGCTGGTGATCTCCGAATTGAGCTTGTTGATGACCGCGCCCGGGGTTTTCGTGGGCGCCAGCAGCGCGAACCACGTCGTCGCCTCATATCCCGGCAATGCCGCTTCCGCAATTGTCGGCAGCCAGGGCGCCGCGGCCGAGCGCGCGGCACTGGTCACGGCGAGCGCGCGCAGCTTGCCGATGCGAACATGAGGCATCGAAAGTATCAGGCTGCCGAACATCAGCGACACCTGCCCGCCGATCAGCTCGGTGAGCGCGAGCCTGCCGCCCTTGTATGGCACGCGCACCATGCTCACACCGGCCATCACGTTGAACAGCAACCCCGCCAGGTGGGTGGCGCTGCCGTCGCCGGCGGAGGCGTAGTTCAAACCGTCCAGCCGGCCCCCGGCAAGCGTAACGAGTTCCTTGACCGACCTTGCCGGCAGCGATGGATGCACCACCAGCACGCTGGGCACCACCGCGATCATGCTCACTGGTGCGAAGTCATGCAGCGTATCGTAGGGCAACTTCGCGTGCAGCGCCGGATTCGTGACGTGGGACGAATAAGCCATGAGCAGCGTATAGCCGTCGGGCGCGGACTTCGCGACGAACTCGCTGCCGCGGATGCCGCTCGCGCCGCGACGGTCTTCGATCACGATCGGCTGCCCCCAGCGTTCGGCGAGCTTCAGTGCCAGCACCCGCGCGACGACATCGGTGACGGTGCCGATCTGCGCCGGCACGATCAGCCGGATCGGCTTGACCGGGTAGCCCTGCGGCTGCGCGGCGCACAGCGCGGGGGACGATAAGGCCAGCAGCAGAAAGATCTTTTGCATCGCGGATACCATTGTAACTGCCTGGCGCCCGCGCGAGGCGCGGGAGCACCGAAACACGCTAGAATAATGCACTTCCGCGACCGCAGGCGCCACCATGTCCGACCCCAAACTGTTCGACGACGAAATACACTCGGCATTACAGCAACTGATGGACGAGACGATCGAGGCACTGCAATTGGCTAAGGTCAGCCCCGATCTGGACGATCTGGGCGCAACGTTCGCGGTGGCGCTGCTCAAACTCGGACTGGCGACGACGTTCGTCGAACAGCAACATCCGGGTTTCGCGCAGGACGTCGAAGCCAAGCGCCAGCGCGTGCTGAGCGCGCTGATGCCCAAGCACTGATCCTGCCGATGTCCCGATTCAATCGCAATTCCCCGCGGGCAAATGCCATCTGCCGGCAGCGTTGCGGACCGCATGGCGGATGCTGAAACTCCCGATCTATCTCGATAATTCCGCGACGACGCCGGTCGATCCGCGCGTGGTCGAGGCCATGCTGCCGTGGCTTGCGGAGAAGTTCGGGAATCCGGCGAGCAGCTCGCACGCTTTCGGCACCACCGCGCGCGCCGCGGTGGAAACCGCCCGCGATCAGGTCGCGCAGCTAATCAACGCCGAGGCGCGCGAAATCGTCTGGACCTCGGGTGCGACCGAATCCGACAACCTCGCGCTCAAGGGCGCGGCATTTGCCTGCCAGACCAGGGGCAGACATCTGATCACCGTGCAGACCGAGCATAAAGCGGTGCTCGACACCCTGCACGAACTCGAGCGTCAGGGCTTCGAGGCGACTTTTCTCGCGCCACGCTCCGACGGGCTGCTCGACCTCGAACAGTTCAAGGCGGCGCTCCGTCCGGACACCATCGTTGCCTCTGTGATGCTGGTCAACAACGAGATCGGCGTGATCCAGGATATCAGCGCGCTCGGCGCGATCTGCCGCGAACGCGGCATCATTTTCCACGTCGACGCGGCGCAGGCGACCGGCAAGATCGAGATCGATGTGAAGCGGCAGCCGGTCGATCTGATGTCGCTCACCGCGCACAAGACCTACGGGCCGAAGGGCATCGGCGCGCTCTACGTGCGCGACGACCCGCGGCTGCGGCTCGAGCCCCAGATGCATGGCGGCGGCCACGAACGCGGCCTGCGCTCTGGCACGCTGGCGACCCACCAGATCGTCGGCATGGGCGAAAGCTTTCGCCTCGCGGGGGCAGTAATGGCAACCGAAATGCCGCGGCTGCGCGTGCTGCGCGACAAGCTCTGGCGCGGACTGGCGGCGTTCGAAGAGGTCCAGCTCAATGGCGACCTTCAGCAGCGCATCGCCGGCAACCTCAACATCAGCCTCAAGCTGCCGAACAGCGACCAGATGATTGCGTCGCTGGACGATATCGCGGTGTCTTCGGCCTCGGCATGCGTGACGGGAGCCAGCGTGTCGCACGTGCTGCAGGCGCTGGGCAGTGACGCCCAACTCGCCGGCAACTCAATCCGCATCACGGTCGGGCGCTTCAATACGGAGGAGGAAATCGATTTTGCGCTCGCTTACCTGCAGCGCAGGATCGAGGAATGCCGCAACGCGCTTTCCGCCACAAAACGCGCGCGCGCCTGATCCAGATCAAATGCCCGTCTTCCGAATCCGGCTAGATTGCTCGCGTGACGATCTGCGGGTAAATCCGGACGGAGCAGAAACCCATGACGGACGCAACCAGGAAATACCGGTTCCTGTTCATCCAGCCCTTTCAGTTGTCCACCGGCGGCAAGTTCGCGGACAAGTATCACTCCGACGAACTGCCCAAGGAGCAACGCCTGCGGATGAATTACCTCAACATCGGGCATCTGCTGGAGGACGTCGAATGGGATTTCCACGGCGGTCCGATCGCGCCCTACGGCGACTGGGCAGTCGAGACCCGCGAGGAGTTTTGCCATGTGGCAGCGGCGCGATTGCCGATCGTGCGAGAGGCCTGCGAGAGCGGCAAGTATAACGCCATCGTGCTGCTCGGCGGCGGCGAGCCGGGTTTTCTGGAGTCGCGTGAGATTGCCCGCCAGTACGGCATAGCGGTAACCTCCTGCGCCTTTTCGCAGATGCACCTTGCCTGCATACTGGGCAACAAGTTCAGCGTCATCGATTTCACCGAGACGCATAACATGTTCTACTACGACCTCGTGGTCCGCCACCGCATGACTGGCCGGTGCGCCTCGATTCGCAACATCAACTTCTACCACGCGAGGCCCGGCGTCGTGGACGAGAACACCATCGACAAGGAACGGGAGCAGGCCCTCCGGGGCGAGCCGTCCGAGGCCGTGGAACGGACCGTCAGGGAAGCCGTCGCAGCGATCGAGGAGGATGGCGCCGAGGTCATTACCTTCGGCTGCTCCGATGTTTTCTGGCTGCAGTCATTTCTGCAGCAACGCCTGCACGCGATCGGCTGGGAGGTGCCGGTACTGGAGGGCTACAGCAGCGCCATCGCGCTCGCCAAGCTGTTCGTCGATCTGGGAGTCGATGCCAGCGGCCTCAACTTCCCCAGCGAACGCCCCAAGCAGTGGCGGCGCAAGAAAGTATTTTGACCGCGTTGTCTGACCTATAATGATTAGCTCGCACTCTCCACCAACTTTGCCAAGGAGAACAAGCCATGAGCAAATTCTCTAGCATCCGATACTCCCTGCTTCTGCTTGCGTGCCTGAGCTCGATCGCGTGCGGCATCGCCGCTGCACAGGAAATCAAGGACTGCACCGATACGGGGGCCGTATTGGCGAACCCCCAGGGTTTCATCGAAGCAGCCGCCGGAGTCGTGACGGCAAGAATTGGCAACGGGCCAAGCTGTCCGGTAGCCAAGGACCAGACCATCATCAACGACACGATCATCACCACCGGCGAAAAAAGCACCGTGACTCTGCGCTTCGCCGATGGCCAGGGATTCTCGCTGCCGGAGAACTCGGTGTTTCATGTCGTGCATTATTTTTTCGACGAGAACGACATCGCCAGGAGCAGCGCGGTATTCAAACTGCTCAAGGGCGGCCTGAGCGCGGTCACCGGCCTGATCGTGCAGAAGAACAAGGAAGCGTTCAAGCTTGAAGCCGGGGGCACCCCGATCAAGATTGGCAATTGACTCGATTCACCGCCCGCGATAGCGTTTGCGCGCGGTCTCGACGATACGCGGGATCAGGTTGCGATACTCGATGCCGACGAAGCACAGGTTGCGGCCGAGCGTGTGCGGCGTGAGGTCCGGATTGGGGTTCGCTTCGATGAACACCACGCGGCCGCCTTCGGTGAGCCGGAAATCGAGCCGCGCGTAATCGCGCAGTTGCAGTGCGCGAAATGCCTTTTTGCTGAATTCCGCAATCTTTCGCAGCACCGGCTTCGGCAGCACCGCGAGCCGGTAGCGCACCCGCCATTTGGTGCGGTAGCCGCCGTCGTTCTTGAGGCGATACGTCGCGAATTGCGGCGCCGTTGCCTTTTTACTGCCGACCACCATCTCGGTAGGTGCGAGCACCCGCGGCTCGTTGCCGATGATCCCGACATAAATATCGCGGCCGGGAATGAATTCCTCGCACACCACCGGCGCCTTGAACCGTGAGCGCAGCGCCCTCACCCGCTGGCGCAATTCCAGCGGTGTCGTGACCAGCGATGCCTTGCTGATTCCGTCCGAGCCGTCGCCGAACTGCGGTTTGACGATCAGCGGGTACGGCAGTCCCGGGTTTTCGACGCGATCGCCGCGCCCGAGCGAAAAACAACATGGCACGTCGACACCGGCCGCGGCGGCGATCTGTTTGGACAACGCTTTGTCGCGGCATAGCTGCATGCCCGCCGGGCCGGTGCCGGTATAACGGAACTTCAACATGTCGAGCAGCCCACCGATCGCGTGATCGAGCGCGCGGTCGCCGTCGACCCATTCGGTCAGATTGAAGACGATGCGCGGCCTGAGCGCGCGCAATTCGGTGAGCGTCGCGACGATGTCGGGGCCGAACGGCACTACGACGACGCCGCGGTAGCGCGCGCGCAGCGACTCGAGCACCCGCTGCTCCATGCTGCCGCGGTCGGGCACAAAGCGGCCGGCAGCGCTGCGCTCGCCGGTCTCCGCGTCGACCAGCATCGCCACATCACAGCGTTGGAGCTTCGATCCGCGTCGCGCCATGCGCAAATTGTAACCTGCCGTGCCCGCGCATTGCATTCGACACCGGTCGCTGCTATTGTTTTGCCGGACCCATCCCCGCAACAATCAGCCCGCTACCGGAGATCCTATGAAAGCCGCAATCGCCGCTTCAGCATTCCTCGCATGCGCCGTGCTCACGGCAACGTCTGCCTCAGCCCAGCCCTGCCCCGAGAAAAACCTCATGTACTGGCAGGCATTCGTCGCCGGCGGCGAGTCCGACATCTCAGCGCGTCACCAGCAGAAGGTTCTGAAGAAAAAATGCCCGAACATCGAAACCATCGTTCAGTACAAGCCGGGCGCGGGCGGCGGGCTGATGTGGGCGCAGATGAACGCTCTGCCCGGCGACGGTCTCAACATTGTCGGCGTCAACCTGCCGCACATCGTGCTGCAGCCGCTCGAGGGCCTGGTCCAGTACAAGACCGAGGACATCACGCCCACCTACTGGTTCCACTACACACCGGACGCGATCGCGGTGGCCGCCGACAGCCCGATCATGACATTCAAGGAACTGGTCGCCGCGGCCAAAGCCAAACCGGGCGAACTCTCGTTCGGCGGGTCGGCCCTCAACAGCGCCAATCACGCCGCGCACGAGAGGTTCAACGCGCTGACCGGCACCAAATCGACCTACATCCCGTACAAGGGCACCGGAGACATGACTATCCAGCTGCTCGGCGGGCACATCACTGGGGCAATGTCGTATACCGCGTTCGTGGTCAACAATAAGGGCAAAGTGCGCGCGCTGGCGGTGGCGATGGACAAGCGCCATCCGCAACTGCCCGACGTGCCGACCTTCAAGGAACTGGGCTTCGACTGGATCGACGGCGCCTATCGCGGCATCGGCATGCCGAAGTCAACTCCGCCCGAGGTCAGGAAGCGCGTTTCCGACTTGTGGGACGCCCTCAATCGCGATCCGGAAATGAAGGAACTGGCCGCCCAGAGCGGTTTCGAGCTGACCTACATCGGCGTGGACAAGATGGATGCGTTCATGAAAGCGCGCGCCAGGGTTTACCAGGAGACCGCCAAGCGCCTTGGGCTGCTGAAGTAACTGGAGTGATGCGTGAGAGCTGACGCGAATCAGATATCCCGGTTTCGTGGCTGCGCAGTCCTGGCTGCCGCGCTCCTGACGGCGCCGGCATGGGCGCAGGAATGGAAGCCCGAGCGCAACGTCGACATCATCGTGAATTCCGGTGCCGGAGGTGCGGCCGATCGCCAGGCGCGATTCGTCCAGAAATTCCTGCAGTCGCTGCCCGGGATTCCCAGCATTTCGGTAACCAACCGCGGCGGCGGCGGCGGCATCGTGGCGCTGACGTTTATCACGCAGCACCCGGGCGACGCGCATTACCTGGGCACGCTCTCCACGGCGATCGTCACCAATCACATCGCCGGCGTGACCAAGCTTTCGTTCCGGGACGTGACGCCGCTCAACATTTTGATTCGCGAGTACATCGTCGCTACAGTCAGAATCGATTCCCGGATCGCATCTGCGAAGGATCTCGTCGCGCGCCTCAGGAAAGATCCGGCGGGCATCAGCTTCGGATTCGCAACCGCGCGCGGCAATCAGAATCACATCGCGATTGGCATGATCGCCCGTGCCGCCGGTGTGGACCCCAAGTTACTCAAGACGGTGATCTTCGCCTCGGGCGCGGCGGGCCTGACGGCCGTGCTCGGCGGCCATGTCGACATGCTGGTGGGAACGCCCGGCACCGCGTTGCCCCAGCTCGAAGCGGGCAAGGTACGGGTGCTGGGCATCAGTTCAGCGGCGCGCCAGCCAGGCAAACTGGCGGCGGTGCCCACCTTCCGCGAACAAGGCGTGGATGCGGTCTACTACGCATGGCGCGGCTTCCTCCTGCCGCGGGATGCGACGCCGGCACAGGTCGCTTTCTGGGAACAATCGTTTGCGAAAATCGCGCAAAGCGAGACCTGGAAAAAAGATCTGGAAGACAACGCCTGGGCCGATGACCTGCGCGGCGCGGCCGAGACCCGCAAGCACCTCGAAGCCGAACACGAGCTGCTCAGCCGCATGTTGGTCGAACTCGGAGTGATCGCGCGCTAGAACCCGGAGCTACACGGCGACGCGCCAGAATTCGCGCGCGTATTCGGGACCGGTAAGGTCGAACACCTGCCCGTTCGGATCGAGATATTTGCGCTCGGTCACGGTCCCGTGTTCAGACGTGATGATTCCGCCGTGAGCAACCGCGCCGTTGGCTTTGACTTTCGCTTCTTCGCGCTCCATGTCATCAACCAGAAACCCGAGGTGATGCAGCCCCCTGCGGCTGTCGCCTTTCATGTTGACGTTGGAAGGATGAATGATCACCAGGCTAACAACGCCATCCGACAGCCCGATCGCGGTCGCCGTCTGCCGCACCCGCTGCATCCCGAACGACTGCTCGTAGAACTGCGCGGTCTTCTCCATTTCCTCGACTACCATTGCGATGTGGCGCAGCTTTGCCATGTGACTCCTCCTTGGTTGGTTCGCACCGGGTATTAGTCTGCGCCTACGTGCTACACCGCGCGGGTCGCACTTTCGGCCAGCGCCACCTTGACCCGTTCGGGCAGCATCGGCTGCTGGCGCAACCGCACGCCGGTCAATTGGAACACGGCATTGGCGATCGCGGTCGGCACCAGCGGCGTGGCCATCTGCCCGGCCCCCGTCGGGTGATTCGGCGTCTGGATGAGCTTGATATGGATCTCGGGCAGGTCGCGCATTCGCGGAACCTGATAGTCGTAGAAGTTCGACTGTTTCACCGCGCCGTTCTCGATCGTGATGCGTTCCATGAGGGCGAGACCAAGCCCGTAAACTATCGAGCTCTCGGTCTGCGCGATCACGTTGTCCGGCTGCACCGCAACGCCGGTATCGATGGTGCACCAGAAGTTGTGCACCTTGATCGAACCGGTTTGCGGGTTGACCGAGACTTCGGCGACCCCGGCAACCTGCGTGCCGGAATAGTCGAGGTAAGCAACACCGAGGCCCCGCCCCGGGCGCTTTCTGCTCCAGTCGGCCATCCGCGCCACTTCCTCCACCACATGCCGGGCGCGCGGCGAATTTTTCAGCAATTGCAGCCGGAACTGCACCGGGTCCTTGCCCTGCTTGACCGCCAGCTCATCGATGAAAACTTCGTTCGCGAAGCTGTTCTGGCCCACACCGATTCCCCGTAGCGGCGCGGTGCGCATGCCGGTATCCTCCTGCACGCCTTCGCACAGCCGCTGCGGAAAATCGTAAGTCGGCAGCTCGGTCCCGCGCATGGCAATGTTGTCGCGGCCCTTGGACATCTTGTAGCGGACGGGGTCCATGAACGCGAGCACGCGATCGCATACCACGCGGTGATGCCACGAGACTATCGTACCCGATGCGTCCAGCCCCGCACGAATGCGGTTGACATAGAGCGGCCGGAAACGCCCGGCATGCACGTCGTCCTCGCGCGTCCACATCACCTTGACCGGGCGTCCTGCCGCCTTGGACATCAGCACGGAATCGACGATGAACTCGACGTCGCGGTTGCCGCGGCGCCCGAAACCACCGCCCAGCAGCATGTCGTGGAACTTGACGCGGTTTTCAGGAATGCCCAGCGCGTTGGCGACCGCGGTGACGGCGGTGGTCTGGCTTTGGGTGCCGCACCAGATTTCCACTGCATCGCCCGCAGGCGCAACGGCCGCGACCGAGTTCAGAGGCTCCATCTGGGCGTGGTAGGCGTAGTCCGCGCGGTATTCGCCTTCGAATACCATGGCCGCCTTCTTCATCGCTCCCAGCGCGTCACCCTTGGTTTCCCAAGCCACACCCTTACGCTGCGGATCAATGGCGGCCGCCGCGAACATCTCGTAGCCTTTCTCACTGGAAAATCCCCAGCCCTTGGCCTGGCGGCTCCAACTGACCTTGAGCACGTTCTTGGCCTTGAACGCCGCCCATGGCGTGTCGGCCAGCACGCCTACGCCGTACTTCAGCGGCACTATCCTGATCACGCCCTCGATGGCGCGCGCCGCCGTGTCGTCTATTTTTTCGGGTGCCGCGCCTTCCATGGGTTCGCGCAGGATCGCGCCGTAAATCATACCCGGCGCCTGCACGTCGATACTGTACTGCGCCGTGCCGTTCACCTTGCCGGGCACATCGATGCGCCCCACGTCCTTGCCGATGAGCCTGAACTGCGCGCTGGATACCGGCTCGACCGCGAGTTCCGGAGCTTGGGCCGGGATTGTGGCGAATGCCGCGACCTCGCCATACGTCAGCCGCCGCCCCGACTTCTGATGCACCACCACGCTCGGTACAGTGGTGAGTTCGGCTAGCGGTACACCCCAGTGCCGGGCCGCATTGTCCATCAGCACCCAGCGCACCTGCGCGCCGAATTGGCGCAGGCTGTTGAAATAACCTCTCACGGTGGCGCTGCCCGCGGTGTACTGCTCCCCGCCGAACGCCGGGTTGCCGTAGAGCTTGCCTCTGGGGGGCGCGGAGACTATCTTCACCTTGGACCAATCGGCATCCATCTCATCGGCAAAGACCACCGGCAGCGCGGTCAGCGATCCCTGCCCCATCTCCGCTGCCGGAGACATAATGGCTATGGTGCCGTCGGTGGACAGCGTCACCCACGGGTTGAATGTCACCTGCTTCGCCACGGCGGCCTGTGCTTCCGAACCGTCTAACCTGAGGATGGGCGGAACGCCAATAGCCACTCCGAAGGTGAGTCCTGCCGCTCCCAGCATGAAATTGCGCCGGCCCGGAACAAAGATCCCAGACATGGCCGCCGCCTCCGTTGCCGGATTGATATCACGGCGCACCTCGTGTCGGCGGCCGCTGGTATTCGCTTTGCTGTCGATCCCCCTGCGGGGGCCCCTCGCCAGGTAGCTCATGCCAGCCCCTCCTTCACGGCGCGCTCGATGGCGCGCACGATCCGCACGTAGGTGCCGCAGCGGCAAATGTTGGTGCTCATATGCTCGACGATCTGCTCGCGCGTCGGCCGCGGATTGTCCTCGAGCAGCGCCGCGGCGCGCATGATCTGCCCCGACTGGCAGTAGCCGCACTGCGGAGTCTGCTCGGCGCGCCACGCCTTCTGCAGCGGATGGCTGCTGTCGGGCGACAGGCCTTCGATGGTGATCACGCGCGCGCCTTCGAGCGTCGAGATCGGGCGCAGGCACGAGAATGCCGGCTGGCCGTCGATGTGCACCGTGCACGCGCCGCACTGGCCGACGCCGCAGCCGAACTTGGTGCCGGTGAGCTTGATATGCTCGCGCAGCACCCACAAGAGCGGCGTATCGGGAAGCGCGGTTACGGTTTGCCGCCTGCCGTTGATGGTCAGCGACGTGGTGGTCATCTGCGACATGATCTCCTCCTTCAGCAACTGTAAAAGCAGTTGGAAACCCGGCGCCGGGTCTGCCGCGGCAGCCCGTGCTGTTGTTGTTGCCCCACCGGAGACTTGCATTTCCATTGTATCCCTCTTCGGCGCGCCTGCAATAGCCTGGGCGGTTTTCTACCCATGGCCCGCCGGCCAAGCTACACTGTCGCCAAACAGGACCATACCTGTTCCGCAGCAACCGGGGCGTTAGCCCGGAAACCTCGGAGGAGAATCATGAATTTCACGCTGGATGTCGGGACGGTGCTGGCAGCAATCGCGATGGTGTTTACGTTCTCCAGCTTCCTCATGAAGCGTATGCTGCCGCTGCGCGTGCTGGCTCTGGCTAGCAACGTCTGCTTTATCGGCTATGGCTTGGCCGCGGGGGTACTGCCCTCGATAATAATCAATGCCGTACTGCTGCCGGTGAATGCGAGGCGCTTGTGGGAAATCAAGAAGATGTCAAAGGAAATCGCCCGCGCGACCGAGGTGTCGCCGGTCTCGGAATGGCTGCTGCCGCACATGCACCGCCGCAAATTCAAGCAGGGCGAAGTCTTGTTCCGCAAAGGCGAAATTGCCGACAAGGTCATCTACGTCGCGGCGGGCGAACTCAGGCTGGTGGAAATCGACCAGCGGATCGGCCCCGGGGAACTGGCCGGCGAGATCGGCCTTTTCTCCCCGGACAAGACGCGCACGCAAACCCTCGTATGCGCGACCGACGGCGAGCTCTACGAGATGACGGATGAGATGATCTTCCAGCTCTACTACCAGCATCCGAAACTGGGCTTCTACTTCATGCGCCTGGTGGCCGGGCGGCTGCTCAGGGACGTGCGCAGACACGAGGCCGGCATGGCGACCGCTTGACCCGCAAGCAATCCTGCAAAGGCGGCTGATCTTGTATAAGATGCCGTCGATCGACAGCAGCAGTCAAAGGAGGAGGATATGCGCCGCATTTTGGTTCTTGGAGTGTGTCTGTGGTTATCCGGATGCGGGACTCTGTTCACGACGATCAAGTCGGACACGGTGGCATTCGATGACATCATCGAAGATACGACCAACAAGCTGCTGTTGCTCAATATCCTGCGCGCGCGCGACAAAGCGCCGCTGCATTTTGCCGATATCCCTTCGCTGCGCGAATCCATGCAAAAAACCGCCTCGTTCGGTTTTCTGAACTGGCTGGGCGCCCTGAATCACACCACTCAGACCAGCAATTTTACCGTGGGCGCCAATATTCAATTCTCACCGAGCTTCGAGATCACGCACCTGCAGTCGAAGGAATTCAATACCGGCATCGCCTCCCCGATCGACCCCAAGTTCGTGAAATACTGGCTGGACCGCGGTTTGGACCGGCGCATCGTCCTGCTCATGTTCTTTTCGGCGGCCGAAATTATCGAGACAAGGTCCGAGAAGGGCCCCAAGAACACCATAAAAATAATGAACTCGCCGCGCGACGCGATCGACATCATCACGGGCAGAAAACAGGCGTTCAGCGGGGCCGATGAACTCAGGTGCGACACGCAATCGGATTTCGAACGCTACCTCAAACTGTTCAACAACCTGTCGACATTTTTCGCCAATAGCTACAAGGAACGCCGCCTGATCGCGAAGGGGTTGAAGTTCGACCTCTCGAAAGACGGCAAAATCCTTCAGGATTTCGCCACACTGGATCCAGCCAAGGCCCAACTGGTCTACGATAAGGGCGAATCTGCCTACAAGTTGTATGCGGCAACCACCGAATCCAGGATCGCTTTCTGTTTCCACGATGGCAGTGAGTCTGCCGCCCAGTCATCGCCACAAATGGAGGTCATCACGACCGGCGCGGGGTCGCCGGGCAACAAGAACCCCTGCTTCCAATCCGTCGTCGAAGTGCAGCCGGAAGACTCGACCAGGACTGACATCAATGCGACGCCCGTTTTCTTCCCGCAACCGGCGCTGGTGCGTGAGCCATCCCGTTATTGCGGGATCTACAACCGGTTTACCGGCATGGAGCCGGTCACGAAAACCAATGAATACCCGAAACGGGAATTGAAACTGCACATCCGGTCGGTCGGTGAAATTTTCCAGTTCCTGGGCGACCTGCTGCATTACCAGGAAGAAATCCAGAAATACCTCGACAAGAACCGCGGGTCGAATCTCAAAATCAACACCCCCGTGACGTTCGGATACTGTGGCGATCATCCGACGCCGGGCTGTGACGATATTTTCCTACGTCTTGACGATGATCCGTGCAACGCGCGCTTCACGCTGATCTACCGGGACCGGCAATACTCGGTTGCGAATTTCAGCCCTTCAGGCGAAATGAGGCACTCCAACCTCTGCCGTTCGGATCATGTGGTGCGCAAGGACCACACCCTCGAAATCCTGTCGGTCCTGCATCAACTGGTGGGGTTGAACAAATCCGCGACCGACATCCGGGCCACGCCTTTCGTGCAGGTGGTTCCTTGATTATTGCTTGAAGGCGGTGATGTTGAATACGGGCAAGGGATGCGCGATGCCTTTCAAGGTGACTTCGCCCAGCTGCTCGGCCTGCACCTCGTCTTCGATGCGGGAGAGCGTCTTCTGGTTGGTGAGGATCTGCCCGCCCTTGGCTTCGCTGCACAGGCGCGAGGCGAGATTGGTGACGCTGCCGATGCAGGCGTAGTCCCAGCGTCCCTCGAAGCCGATCGCGCCCAAGGTCGCATAGCCCTGAGCGATGCCGATGCCAAGGTCCAGATCGTAGCCGCGCTTTTTCCACATCGCGCGCAGCGGCACGAAATCGTGCTGCATCGCGAGCGCCATCTGCACCGCGTTGCGCGTCGGGTTTTCGAGCTTGATCGGATCGTTGAAAAAAATCATCATGCCGTCGCCGGCGAAACGCTCGAGCGTGCCCTCGTGGGTGACGATCAGCTGCCCCATCACGCGGTGATAGTCGGCGAGGACCCCCATCACTTCCTCGGGCTCGGAACTGTCGGTGAACGCGGTGAAGCCGCGCATGTCGAGAAACGCCACCACCACTTCGCGCCGGTGGGTTTTCAAAAGATCTTCGCCGCCGCCGTTGATGATGGATTCCGCGAGCTGCGGCGAGAAAAAGCTCTTGAGCCGCCCCAGGCGATCGAGTTGCGCGAGCTGGTCCTGCACACGGGTCTCGAGCGTTTTGTTCCACTCGGCAAGCTGCGCAGCCTGCGCCTGCACCGTGTTCCAGAGTTCCTTGACCCGCAGCAGCGAGCGCACCCGCGCCAGCAGCTCGGGCTGATTGATGGGTTTCGACAGAAAATCGTCGGCGCCGGCCTCGATGCCCTTGACGCGTTCCTGCGCCGGGTCGAGCGCAGTGACCATCACCACGGGCAGCATACCCGTCGCGGGATTGGCGCGGATTTTCTGGCACACCTCGTAGCCGTTCATTCCCGGCATCATGACATCCAGCAGCACCAGGTCGGGGTGCTCGGACTCGATTTTCGCCAGGCTCTCGGCGCCCGAGGCCGCGGTCACCACCTGGTAGCCCTTGAAGGCCAGCAGGTCGGCGAGCATTTTGACGTTGAGCGGCGTGTCGTCAACGACGAGTATCCTGGCGCTTACGCTCACGTTGCGCCGCCGCTCTTTTTCAGGGCTTGCGCCACCGCCTCAAGGAAATCCTTGACGTTGATCGGCTTGGTCTGCAAACCGTCGAATCCCGCGGCCATCATCTTGGCCCGGTCTTCGGTCATCGCCGAGGCGGTAACCGCGATGATCGGGATCGCGCTGGTTTGCGGATCGGCGCGCAGCACCTTGAAGGCCTCGATGCCGTTCATGCCGGGCAGCTGAAAGTCCATCAGCACCAGCGCCGGCATTTTCTCGCGCGCGAGCCGGATGCCTTCCTCGGCGGTTTCCGACTCGATGGTCTGATAGCCCTTGAACTGCAGCACGTCGCGCACCAGCTTGCGGTTCTTCTCGTTGTCTTCGACGATCAGTATCAGTTCATTCGCCATGGCGGTTCCTCAAATGAATTCTCAATGCGCGGCCGCGGCAACCACCGGCGCCGGATTCACGGGCAACGTAAATGCAAAAGTCGAGCCCTTGCCGACCACGCTCGTTACCCAGATCCTGCCGCCGTGCAGCTCGACGAATTTGCGCGTCAGCGCGAGTCCAAGCCCCGTGCCTTCCGCTTTCTTGGTGTAGTCCTTGCCCACCTGGCGAAATTCCTCGAACACCGCCTCCTGGTCTTCCGGAGCGATGCCGATACCAGTATCGGTCACGCTGACTTCGATCATGCTGTCTGCGCTACGTGCCGCTACGGTGATGCGGCCGCCTTCGGGGGTGAATTTTACGGCATTCGACAGCAGGTTCAGCAGGATTTGCTTGAATTTGCGCTCGTCCGCATTGATTCCGCTCACCGCGGGATCGACGACGCTGCCGAGCTCGATGCCGTGACGCCCGGCGCGCTCCTTGATCAGCGTCAGCGCATTGTCGATCGCGGACGGCAGATCGAACGTCGCCAAGTCCAGCTCCATGCGTCCCGCCTCGACCTTGGACAAGTCGAGGATGTCGTTGATGAGCGACAGCAGGTGCTTGCCCGAGCCATGGATGTCGTCGATGTATTCGGCCTGCTTCTCGTTCATCTCGCCGAACATGCGCTCCTGCAGCACTTCGGAGAAGCCGATGATCGCGTTCAACGGCGTCCTCAGCTCGTGCGACATGTTCGCGAGGAAATCCGACTTGTGCTGGTTGGCGATTTCCAGTTGACGGCCTTTCTCCTGGATTTCGTTGAACAGGCGCACATTTTCAATTGCAATCACCGCCTGATCGGCGAAGGTTTTCAGGAGCGCGATCTGCTTTTCCGTGAACGGTCCGGGCGTTGCGCGGTGTACGTTGATCACGCCGATTGCGGTATTTTCCCGCAGCATCGGCGCAATCACGAGCGCGCGAATGAACCTTTGTTCCGCCCGTCGCCTGACGTCTTCACTCACCCAGTCCGCGGCGAAAACGTCCGGAACGTGGACGACCTCGCGGCGCAGAATGGCCCGGGAGGACGGAAATCGATCATCGTTGAGCGGGACCGGAAATGTATCGCCGGGACCACGCAACGGCAGCGTGCTGGCCACCGTCTCGATGTGGTCGCCTTTGAGGAGCCGGAGCGACACGGTGGAGCCACCGAATAATTGAAAGCCGCTTTTCACGATCGCGTCGAACACCGGCTGCACGTCGGTTGTGGAGTTGCTGATGACCCGCAGGATCTCGCTCGTTGCGGTCTGCTGCTCCAGCGTCTCGGTCAGATCGCGGGTGCGATCTTCAACCTTGCGCTCGAGTCCTGCATACGACTCCTTCAATTGTCCCGCCATGCTGTTGAACTGGTTGGCGAGCGCTTCAAATTCGTCGCCCGTGTGCACCTCGATTGCCTGGTCGAGCTTGCCCGCGCCGATTGCTTCCGCGCCTTCGCGCAACGCATTGATCGGCTGCACCATGCGCCGCGCCAGAAACAGGCTCACGAACATCGCCAGTACCAGACCGCCGAGCAGCAGCACCCCCGTGCGCTTGAGCGACTCGTAGAGCGGCGCGAACGCCTCTTCGAGCGGCTGCTCGACGAATATGTACCAGCCGAGCTGCTGGATGCTCGCGTAGGCCGCGAGGGCCTCGCGTCCCTGCGGGTCGCGCGCGATACTGACGCGCGCGCCGCCGCTCTGCGGCTCCAGCGCCGCCTTGACCTGTGGCAGCGACGCGAGATCCGATTTCTGCAGCACCTGGCTGATGTCGGGGTGCGCTATCAGCCGCCCGCGCGAATCGATCGCGTAGGCGAGGCCTTTGTCGCCGATCTTGATGCGCGAGATCACGTCCCAGATGAACTTGAGGTTGACCTCGGCGACTGTGATGCCCGCCTCATCGCTGATCCCGGCCATCGAGATAGTCATGTACGGCTCGGTTTCCTTGCGGAAGTAAACCGGGCTGAAATAGGTTTTGCCGCTTTTGGCCACGGTAAACTTCGGATCAATGGAAAAGTCCTCGCCGCTGGTCGACACATCCATGCCCAGCCGCGACACGCGCAGCCGTTCCTTGCCGCTGCGGTCGTACTGCGCGACGTCGGTGATCGCCGGCACCTGGCGCAGAAGCTTCAGGTAGTCGAAGCGGCGCTGATCGGCGTTGCCCGCGCCCGCCTGCGGCAAGCGCATCCAGCCGATCTGGTGCTCGATCTCCTGCACGTAGGCCTCGATGCGGGACGCCGCCGCCGCCGCTTTCTCGCGCTGCAGGTCGAGCAGCGCCGCCTTGTTTTCCTGGTAGGTGAAATACACGCCGATCCCGCCGCTCGCAATCAACGCGAGCGTCACCAGTACCGCGAAATAAATCGAGTATTTATAGAATAATGACCCGCGCAGAATCATTCAATCACCTTGTCGGCGCGCACGAGGATCGAGTTGGGAATTTTCAAGCCGAGCATTTTCGCCGTCTTCATGTTCAATATCAACTCGAACTTGGTCGCGCGTTCCACCGGCAGAGCGCTAATTTTGACGCCCTTGAGTATCTTGTCCACGAAATAGGCCGCGCGGCGGAACATCTGAACGACGTCCACCCCGTAAGCCATCAAGCCGCCGGCTTCAGCCAGTTCCGGCAGTCCGATCGACGGCAGTTTGTGCTTCGCGGCAAGATCCGCGATTTTTTCGATGTTGCCGTTCAGCATGCCATCTTCGATCGCAACGACTGCCTCGGCGCGTTTGGCGATCATCGCCGCAAACGCCCCGTTGAGTTCACCTGGCGTTCGTACTGCGATTTGCTGCAACTCCAGTTTTAACGCATTCGCGGTTTGCTGCATCGCTTTCAGAACCGGGCCCATCGCGGGATTGTCCGGATTCTGCAGCAAAGCGACACGTCTGATGCGCGGGAAGGTGTCCTTCAGTACCTCCAGCCGTTTCGCCGCAAGCTCAGGCGTGGAGAACGTCGACCCCGTCACGTTCGCTTCCGGTCGCACGACGTTCGCGACGAGACCAGCGAGGACGGCATCGCCCGCGACGGCCATGACAATCGGAATCGTCGGCGTCGCCTGCCTGGCCGCGCGGGTTCCCGGCGTGCTGTGGGTTACGATGACGTCAACTTTGAGACCGATCAGTTCGGCCATGAGGGCAGGCAGCCGTTCATACTTGTCATCAGCCCAGCGGAACTCGATGCTCAGATTCTTGCCCTCGACGTAGCCCAGCTCACGCAGCCCCGCCCGCAGCGCCTCGACCCTGATCTTGGCGCCGGCGGCGGAAGTGGCGCCCAAGTACCCGACACGTGCAACCTTCGCGGGCTGCGCGGCGAAGCAGGCCAGCGGCGTTGCAAATGCGCCTGCACCAAGTACCACGAGAAGTTTACGGCGATTATTCATTCGATCACCTTTTCTGCGCTGATCAGGAGCGACTGCGGAATCTTGAGGCCCAATGCTTTGGCGGTCTTGCGGTTGATGAACAACTCAAACGTCGTGGGCTGCTCGACGGGCAGATCGCCTGGCTTGGCGCCTTTGAATATCTTGTCCACATAGGTTGCGGCACGCCGGAAACCGTCAACGTTGTTCGGCCCGTAGCTCATCAGGCTGCCGGCCTCTACGTATTCCCGAAGCGCAGTTATGGACGGCAGTCGATGGTTCATCGCCAGTTCCGCAATCTGGCGCGTTTGCTGATTGAAAAGCGCGTCCCGTTCCACCATGACGGCCCCCGCTTTTTCCCGGGCCATTACGGCAAATGCTTTCTCGATCTCTGGCGCAGTCCGTGCCTCCACCGGCAGAATCTTTACACCTAACTTCTGCGCGGCGGCCTGGACATTCTTCAGACTCCTGGTGTGAACCGTATTGGCAGGATTCACCAGCACAGCCACGCGGGAAAGTTTAGGCACCATGCCCAACAGCATTTCAAGGCGCTTGGGGCCGAGGTCGTAGCTGATGGTCGTGAGCCCAGTGATGTTGCCCCCAGGCCGCGCCAGGCTCTTGATCAATCCACTACCGACCGGGTCACTGGCATTTGCCATGACAACGGGAATCGTGGTGGTGGCTTTTTGCATCGCAAGGGGGGCGTCGCTTCCTCCTGCTACGAGGACATCCATTTTCATCTGCGCTAATTCCAGCGCCAAGCCCGGCAGGCGCTCGTACTGAGAATCGGCGAAGCGCCACTCGATCACCAGGTTCTTGCCCTCGACATAGCCAAGCTCGCGCATTCCCTGCCGAAATGCACCAAAAATTTCCGAATCGAAAGAAATCGGGCGGTTACGTTGTGACAGAAATCCGACACGCCAAACTTTGGCTTGCTGTTGAGCAAGAGCGCCTAGCGGTACGGCGAGTAAGCCTGCGCCGAGCGCAATCAGCAGTTTCCGTCGCGTTGAGCGGCCGGAGCACACTTGCGACTCCGCAACGTCGTCCGCTCCAACGCGGCGACGCAAGCCGGCATTCATATGTCCGGTCTTGCGTTTCATTCGATCACCCTCGTGGCCCGCACCAGGATCGACTGCGGAATATTGATGCCGAGTGCTTTCGCAGTCTTCACGTTGACCACCATCTCGAACTTGGTCGGCTGCTCGATTGGCAGGTCGCCAGGCTTGGCCCCTTTCAAGATCTTATCCACGTAGGCGGCGGCGCGCCGGTACATGTCGGAACGGTCTGGCCCATAAGACACAAGACCGCCCGAGTCCGCGAATTCCGTGATTTGAAATATTGACGGCAGGCGGCTCTTTGCCGCAAGGCCCGCTATCCGTCTTAGATTCGTAACGATCACCGGGTCTCCGGTGATGACAAGAGCGCCAGCGCGCGCCCTGGTCGCGTCTTCGAATGCTTTGTCGAGATCGTCGGGGCTCCGAACCTCCAGCGAATGAAGCTGGATTCCCAGCTGCCGTGCAGGGAATTGAAGTTCTTTCCAAGTGAGTGTCGAGCTTGCCCTCTGTGGATTCCAAAGCACAGCCACGCGGGAGAGCTTGGGGACGATCTCCTTGAGCAGCTCCAGCCGTTTGCCAGCCAGCTGCGGGCTCATTTGGGACAACCCCGTGATGTTGCCGCCGGGCCGCGCCAGGCTCTCAACCAGCCCAGTTGCAACAGGGTCACTCGCAGCCGCCATAACGATAGGGATTGCCCTGGTAGCGTTTTTGGCAACCAGAGCATCGGTGGTAACGCCAGTGACGATGATGTCAACCTTGAGACGGACGAGCTCGGCTGCGAGGTCAGGGAGACGATCGCTACTACCCTCCGCATATCGGTACTCGATGCTGAGGTTCTTTCCCTCGACCCATCCGAGGTCGCGGAGACCTTGCCGGAATACCTCGTACCAGAGCGAGGTATCGGAAGGAGAGAATGATGACAGAAGTCCTATCCGGCGGACTTTTGCCGGCGCCTGCGCGCGTACCGCGCCCGCCCAAGCGAGCGCGGGCCACCCTGCTGCGGCGAGGAGAAGCCTCCGCCGCGTTGAGCGGCGCTGTGCGTCCGCTCCAACGCGGCGACGCAAGCCGGCATTTACGTGTCCGGTCTTGCGCTTCATTCGATCACCTTGTCCGCGCGAAACAGCAGGTCCTGCATGGTCAGCCCGAGCGCCTTGGCGGTCTTCATGTTGATTACGAGCTCGAACTTCGTGGGCTGCTCGACGGGCAGGTCGCCGGGCTTCGCGCCCTTGAGGATCTTGTCCACGTAGGTGGCAGCCCGATAGTAAGGTTCCGCGATGTTCTGTCCGTAACTCATCAATCCGCCGGACTCCACGGGTACCCGGGTCCAGAACATCGTGGGCAGGCGGTGCTGCGCGGCGAGCTCCGCGATCCGGCGCGCTTGCGCTAAGAAGAACGGGTCCGGCAGCACGATCAGCGCCCCCGCGCGTTCCCGCGTCATCGCGCCAAAGGCGGCCTCGATCTGGCTCGCGGTGCTCGCTTGAGCCGGCGAGATTTTTACGCTGTTCGTTTTATCCGCGGCCTGGATGCGCTTTAAAAAGTTGGGGTGGTTCGGATGAGTCGGGTTCACGAGCACAGTGACGCGTGACAATTTGGGAACCGCGGCGCGGATCAGCTCCAGGTATTTGCTGCTGACATCCAGGTTAATGTTGGATAGGCCTGTGATGTTTCGTCCGGGCCGGGAAAGGCTCGCGACGAACCCGCTGCCGACTGGATCGCCAGTCCTTACCATGACAATGGGAATGGTGGTAGTCGCTTGCTGGGCAGCCTGAATGGCGACCGCAGCGGCCACGATGACATCCACTTTCATCTGCACCAACTCTGCCGCCAAGCCGGGAAGGCGCTCGTACTTCCCCTCTGCCCAGCGGTACTCGATGATAATGTTCTTACCCTCCACGTAGCCGAGCTCGCGCAGCCCCGCAAGCAATGCCTCCCGCCAGTTTGCGGAAATGGAAGCGGGCTCCAGTAAACCGATCCGAGCGACCTTCGGCCGTTGTGGTTGGGCGAAACACGCAAGCGGCGCTGCAAGTGCACCCGCGCCAAGTACAATCAGGAATTGTCTGCGCTTGAGGAAGTTTGAACCAGGCCAAGGCGCCGCCAGCTTCGTCATACCGGCGCACGCCGGTATCCAGGAAAAACAGCTCTGGTCTGGATGCCGGCCTGCGGCGGCATGACGGTAGAGAGGGTGATACTGTATTTTCGAGTTCACTCGATCACCTTATCTGCGCGAAACAACAAGTCCTGCATGGTCAGCCCGAGCGCCTTCGCGGTCTTCATATTGATCACGAGCTCGAACTTCGTCGGCTGCTCGACGGGCAGGTCGCCGGGCTTCGCGCCCTTGAGGATCTTGTCCACGTAGGTGGCTGCGCGATAGTACTGTTCCTCGATGTTCTGTCCGTAACTCATCAATCCGCCGGACTCCACGGGATCGCGGGCCCAGAACATCGTGGGCAGGCGGTGCTGCGCAGCGAGCTCCGCGATCCGGTGCGCTTGCGCTAAGAAGAACGAGTCCGGCAGCACAATCAGCGCCCCCGCGCGCTCCTGCTTCATCGCGCCAAAAGCGGCCTCGATCTGGCTCGCAGTGCCCGCTTGAGCCGGAGAGATTTTTACGCTGTTCGCTTTTTCCGCGGCCTGGATGCGCTTCAAATTGTTAGGGTGGGTCGGATTGCCCGGGTTCACGAGCACTGTGACGCGCGATAATTTGGGAACCGCGGCGCGGAGCAGCTCCAGGCGCTTGCCGGTGATATCTACGTTAATGTTGGAGAGGCCTGTGATGTTTCCTCCGGGCCGGGAAAGGCTCGCGACGTATCCGGCGCCGACTGGATTGGAAGTCCTTACCATGACAATGGGAATGGTGCTAGTCGCTTGCTGGGCAGCCCGAATGGCGCTTGCAGCAGCCACGATGACATCCACTTTCATCTGCACCAGTTCTGCCGCCAAGCCGGGCAGGCGCTCGTACTTCCCCTCCGCCCAGCGGTACTCGATGATAATGTTCTTACCCTCCACGTAGCCGAGCTCGCGCAGCCCCGCAATCAATGCCTCCCGCCAGTTTGCGGAAAGGGAAGCGGGCTCCAGTAAACCGATCCGAGCGACCTTCAGCCGTTGTGGTTGGGCGAAACACGCGAGCGGCGCTGTAAGTGCGCCCGCGCCAAGCGCAACGAGAAGTTTGCGGCGATTATTCATTTGGCACCTCATCAGCGAGAACCAACGCGCGTCGCGTTGAGCGGCCGGAGCACACTTGCGACTCCGCAACGTCGTCCGCTCCAACGCGGCGACGCGAGCCGGCATGAACATGTCCGGTCTTGCGCTTCATTCGATGACCCTCGTGGCCTGCACCAGGATCGAGTTGGGAATCTTGATGCCGAGTGCTTTCGCGGTCTTCATGTTGATCACCAGCTCGAACTTGGTCGGCTGCTCGACTGGAAGATCGCCGGGTTTCGCGCCCTTGAGGATTTTGTCCACGAAGGTGGCGGCGCGCCGGTACATGTCGGAACGGTCTGGTCCATAGGCCACAAGACCGCCAAAGTTCGCGTATTCCGAAAATTGAAATATCGACGGCAGGCGGCTCTTTGCTGCAAGGCCCGCTATCCGTTTTAGATTCGCCGTGAACACCGGGTCTCCCGCGATGAAAAGAGCGCCAGCGCGCGCCCGGGTGGCGTCTTCGAATGCTTTGTCGAACTCGTTGGGGCTCCGTACCTCCAGCGAATGAAGCTGGACTCCCAACTGCCGTGCTGGGAGTTGGATTTCTTTCCAATTGAGTGTCGAGGCTACGCCCTGTGGATTCCAGAGCACAGCCACACGGGAGAGCTTGGGAACCATTTCCTTGAGCAGCTCCAGCCGTTTTCCAGCCAGCTCCTGGTTCAATTGGGATAATCCCGTGACGTTGCCGCCGGGCCGCGCCAGGCTCTCAACCAGCCCAGTTGCAACAGGGTCACCCGCAGACGCCATCACGATAGGGATGGTCCTGGTAGCTTTTTGGGCAGCCAGAGCATCGGGAGTGACGGCAACGACGATGACGTCAACCTTGAGACGGACGAGATTGGCTGCAAGGTCACTGAGGCGATCGCTTCTACCTTCCGCGTAGCGGTAATCGATGCTGATGTTCTTGCCCTCGACCCATCCGCGGTCGCGGAGACCTAGCCGGAATGCTTGATACCAGAGCGCGGTATCGGAAGGAAACCATGGCGAGAGCAGTCCTATCCGGGGGACTTTTGCCGGCGCCTGCGCGCGTACTGCGCCCGCCCAGGCGAGCGCGGGCCAAGCCGCAGCGGCGCGGAGAAGGGCGCGGCGCGTTGAGCGGCGGGTATCGTCCGCTCCAACGCGGCGACGCGAGCCGGCATGAACATGTCCGGTCTCGCGTTTCATTCGATCACCCTCGTGGCCTGCACCAGGATCGACTGCGGAATTTTGAGGCCGAGCGTTTTAGCGGTCTTCATGTTGATCACCAACTCGAACCGGGTCGGCTGCTCGATCGGCAGATCGCCCGGTTTTGCACCCTTCAAGATCTTGTCCACGTAGGCGGCTGCGCGGCGGAAATTGTCGTCGAAGGAAGGCCCATACGACATCAATCCGCCTCTTTCCACGTACTCGCTCGCTGCGAATATGGCCGGGACCTTGGCGCGCAATATGCGATCGATGATGGCCTGGCGATGGGTGCTGAACAGCGAGCCCGTGGTTGCCAGATAAGCATGGGCACCAAGCGCAGCGCCGCGTTTGAATGCCGGTTCGATGTCCGCGGCCTGCCGCAGCTCGATCGGGGTGACGCGGATTTTCAGGCGCCCGGCTGCGTCCTCAATTTCGTTCACTTGGGCAAGGCTGCTGAGAATGCCCGCCTGAAACAACACGACCACATGCGTAACCTGTGGGAACGCCTCTTTGAGCAGTTGCAGTCGCTTGGCCCCGAGGTCGCGCACCAGGGTCGTCAAACCCGTCGCGTTGCCGCCGGGACGTTGCAGGCTCGCCACGACCCTGTCTCCCAAGGGATCCTGAATGATGGTGAACACGATCGGTATGGTCTTGGTCCTCTGAGCGAGCAGGCGCACGCCCTCATCCGCGTTCGTCAGCAGCAGATCCGGCTTGCTTGCAACCAGCTCGGTGGCCAAGCCAGGCAGGACCTGCGCGACACCGTTGCCGTAGCGGGCATCGATTACGTAATCGCGTCCTTCGACCCAGCGCAACTCCAACATGCCTGCGCGAAACGCGGCGAGCCAAGCGGCGTTGCTCTGGAGACTGGATCCGACGAGAAAGCCTATCCGCCGCACGCGGCGCTCCTGTTGCGCGAGTGCGGCGAACGGCGCCGCGAGCGCGCTCATTCCAAGCGCAAACAACAATCTCCGTCGCGTTGAGCGGCCGGAGCACACTTGCGACTCCGCAACGTCGTCCGCTCCAACGCGGCGACGCGAGCCGGCATGAACATGTCCGGTCTCGCGTTTCATTCGATCACCTTATCAGCGCGCAACAGAATCGAGTTGGGAATCTTGATGCCGAGCACCTTCGCGGTTTTCATGTTGACGATCAGTTCGAACTTGGTCGGCTGCTCGATGGGCAAGTCACCCGGCTTGGCTCCTTTCAGAATCCGGTCTACATAGAAGGCGGCGCGCCGGCAAAGCGCCGCTCGGTCGGCGCTATAGCTCAGGAGTGCCCCCTCCTCGGGGAATGCGCGAACTGCCGCGATCGTCGGCCAGCGCTGGTCCAGCGCATACTTCACGATACGCCGCCGCTCGGCCACCACCATCGCCCCCGGCATCACAATGAGCGCCCGCACGCCTTCTTTCGCGAAGCGCGAGAGCGCAGGCTCGATTTCCTCCGGACGGCCCGCCTCGGCGAATCGCGCATCTAGCGATTGCTGCGCCGCCGAGCGACGCGCATTTTCGACGTAAATGGCATGACCGAACGCCGTGGTATCGAACAGGAAACCAACGCGCCGCAGATTGGGCACCGTATCGATCAACAACTCAAGGTACTTTTCACTGAGTTGGGTCACGATGTTGGTAACCCCGGTGATCATGCCGCCGGGCCGCGAGAAACTTGTCGCCAGTCCCGTTGCCACCGGATCGCCGCCGTCGGCCTGCACGATCGGAGTCTTGGGTGCTGCATTTGCCGCGGCCGCCGTTGCCGGCAGGAATCCCGCAACGATCAACGTCGGGTTTTTCGCTGCGAGTTCTTCGGCCAAAGGCTGCAGCCGTTCCCTCTGGCCCTCCGCCCAGCGCTCTTCCAGCAGGAAGTTCGAGCCTTCCTTCCAGCCGAGCGCCGCAAACCCCTCCTTGAAAGCCACCAGAGAAAAACCCTCGACCTGGCGCGACCCGCCATGAAGCCACCCGATCAGCAGCGGCTGCTTCGATTGCGCGAACACCACCCGCGGCGCGAACGCGGCGGTGCCAACCAGGACGAGCAGATTGCGGCGCTTCATGTGATCACCTTGTCGGCGCGAACGGCCGCACCTGCGCGATGGCAATTATCTTCGACATAATCTCCTCCTTCAGCGCTTGCAAAGTCGACTGAGGTCCTGCGGCGCCGGGTCTGCCATCGCAGCCCGGGCTATTGTTATCGGCTCGGAAACCTACCTCGCCATTGTATCCTGCCTTACCCGGCCCGGAAGAACCCGCGCTCGGCTGTGTGCAGCCGCTCGAAACCGGTCCGGGTAATCCGGATCAGCTCGCCGACCTGTACCCCCGCGCTTTGTTCGCGGGTAATCACGTTGGGCTGCACCACCACCGTCATGTTTTCTTCCAGTGTCATTTTGGGCAGCGGGCCTGCAGGCCGGCTCCTGGCGCCGAGGATAGGCGGAAAGTAGCCGCCGCCGAAGCCGTGCATCAGGTCGTCGCACGTCGTAAAGCCGTTTGCCTCGATCACGCTCGCGGCGTCGACGATCTCCTGCATCGTGGCGCCGTGGCGGATAACTTTGGTCACCGCATCGAACGCCGCTTCCGCGGTGGCGTGCAGGTCCCGGTATAGCGGCGTCGGTTCGGCATCCACGGTAAACGTGCGCAGTATCTGCCCCGCGTAGTCCCACCAGAACGCGGACAGTTCGCAGAAAATCACGTCGCCCTTCTCGACCTTGCGCGGCGAAGGATATTGGGGCGGAACAAAGATGTGCGGGCTGGACATCGAAGTGCAGCCGATGTAATGGATCATCGTGGCGCCGCCGTGCCCGGTGTAGGCGCGCTCGACGATGTTGCCCAGTTCGCGCTCGGTGAGCCCGGATTTCGCCTCGCGCAGCAGCGCCGTGAGCCCCAGATCGGTCAGTGCGGCACCAATCCTGAGCCAATCGATCTCTTCCTCGGACTTGATCATGCGGAGCCTCACGTATTCCGCGTCGAGGCCGACCAACTGGAAATTCTCCTCGAGCTGGCGGTATTTGGAGACACCCAGCGGCCCCATGATGCCGACGCGTTTTGCGCCGCGGCGCTTGAGTTCCGCGATGGTCTTGGCCGTTCCCTGGTGCTCGCCCCACTGCACGTCTACGTCGCGCGCGATTTTTTGGGCGAGCGGAAAGTGGTTGTACCACTCCATGTACAGGGTCATCTTCACGCCGGGCTTGAATATCGTATAAGCCTCGACCGTGCCGGGCCAACCCGTCACCCATTGCGTCGCGTTACCGGCGCGATTGCTGGTCACCACCAACAGGTGGTCGACGCCGGCTTTTTCCATCACGGCGGCAAGCCGCTGGTGCCGGCGCGCGTACTCGGTGTCCGAGAAACGCGGATATTCCTGCTCCATGATCGCCGCGAGGCGCGGTTCGAGCTTCAATTCGTTCATGTCGCTTCCAGCCATTTATTCTCCCAGCGGATAGCCGAATAGGCTGTTCAACCACGCCACGAGAACAAGGCGGTTCTCCAATCGCGAATAATCATTTCTCGGCATCAGATGTTGCCCGTCTTCGTCACCGGCAGCATCCGCGCTCGGGCGCGTTGGACCGCCTCATGCAGTCTCTTCTCCAGCACCTTCTTGGGCGGCAACGCCGTCAGGTACGCCGCTACCCGAATCCCGCCCTCGCTCAACCGTAGCAGTTCGATCTGCTCCTCGGATTTCCCCGCGCAGAGGATCAGACCCACAGGCTGTTCCTCCCCGGCCTGCATCTCGTATTTCTCCAGCCACCGCAGGTACAGTTCCATCTGCCCCTTGTACTCCGCCTTGAACCTGCCCAGCTTCAGCTCAATCACCACCAACCGCCGCAGCCGCCGGTTGTAGAACAGCAAGTCCATGTAGTAATCCGTGTCGTCCACCTCGATTCGCTTCTGCCGCGCCACGAACGTGAAACCCACACCCAGTTCCAGGATAAAGCTCTCCATTTCCCGGAGGATGGCATCCTCCAGATCCTTCTCAAAGTACCGATCCTTCAACCCCAGGAAATCGAGGAAGTAAGGATCTTTGAACACCAGGTCCGGCGAGAGCTTGTCCTTCTCTCGCAACTGCGCCAGTTCGTGCCGGATCAAGGCATCCGTTTTCTTCGAGAGAGCTGTGCGCTCGTAGAGCATCCCGCCAATCTTCTTTTCCAGTGTCCGGGTGCTCCAGTTCTCGATCCGGCACATTTCGGCGTAGAACTCGCGCTTGAGCGGATCGTCCATGTAGATGATCTGCTTGAAGTGAGTCCATCCCAATTGTCTCCGCAGCGCGGAGACAATCTTTTCATCGCGGAAGGCTTCTGCGAACCGGATCATGTGACGCAAATTCTTCTCGGAGAATCCCGGCCAGAATTCTTCAGCCAATTGTCTCCCCAGTGCGGAGACAATCCCTTCTCCATACCCCGCCCGCTTCTCCTTGAGAATATCCTTCCGAATCCGCCGCCCCACGTTCCAGTACAGCACCACGAGCGCGGCGTTCACCGACCGCGCCACGTCCCGCCGCGCGTCGGCAATCAGCGTTCGCAGGTCCCGCAAGAGACCCATGGGAACCAGTCCCTTTGTCATTCGCTTCTCCGCGCGCTCACATCACAACCGGGGCAAACATATCCAATTGCTCCGCCAGGTCGCCCTGTTCCTTTAGCGCCCCCGTCTTCAACTCTTTCCCGACCGAATCCAGCAGATCCTTGTCGATGAACTGTTCGATGACCGCTCGCTTCTGGTTCATGATCCGATAGATGCCGAAATCCAGATCGGCGCAGTCGAATTGGAAAAGCTCCCGCAGGAGATCCTGAAATTTCTTGCGCGCGTCACTCATGCTCGTTCACCACCTTCCGGGACGTCCCGTCCAGTTCCCACCTTACCGGCCCGGGCCAATTCATCAACATCAGAAACCTTGCGTTTCATGGTGGGTAATGCAAACGTTGCCAGCTGAGGAAGATTCGTCATACCGAGGACAGACCAGCGCAGGAATGTCATCCATCCTCAGCGACATTATGCTGCAAGTGCGCGTTTAATTGCGAACAACAAACACTCTGTGCCGGCCACTGCCTAGGCAACGGCGGAATACCACTAACCCACCTACGCGCTACCGATTTGCGCCCGTCACCGCTTCAAAATACGGATACGCGCTCGTGATGCTGGCGCTGGATACCGGCTGCGTGGGCCGCACCCAAGACGGATTCAGTTGCGCGAGAGAAGTCACGCCCATCAGGCCCATCATGGTGCGGATTTCGAGCGCGAGCAATTCGAACATGCGCGCGATCCCCGCTTCTCCGGCGGCGGCAAGCGCCAGGCCCTGCAGCTTGCCCACTCCCACTGCCCGCGCGCCGAGCGCGATTGCCTTGATCACATCGGTGCCGCGCAGAACGCCGCCGTCAAACAGCACTTCCGCACGGCCATCGACCGCCGCCACCACTTCCGGCAACACCTCGATGCTGGCCTGCGCGTGATCGAGCTGGCGCCCGCCATGGTTCGAGACATAAACGACATCGGCGCCATGCTCGACCGCGAGCCGCGCATCTTCCGCGGTCGCAATGCCCTTGAGGATCATCGGCAGGCCGGTGTGTTGTTTCATCCAGACGATATCTTGCCAGTTGAGGCTCGCCTGATGGCGCGGATCGCCCGCCGACTCCCGCATCAGGAAGCGGTTGGTAACGTCGCGCTCGCGCCGGCTGTAATAGGCACGGTCCACGGTCACGCAGATTGCGCGGTAGCCGGCGGCCTTCGCTCTCGAAAGTATTTCCTTGACCCACGCACGGTCGCTGCGCACGTAGAGCTGGAACAGCAGCGGCTCGCTCACCGCTTCCGCGACCGCCTCCAGGCTCGGCTTGGCGGCGGTGCTGATGAATGCCGTAGTGCCGCGGGATATCGCCCCGCGCGCTACCGCGATCGCGCCCTGCGGATCGGCGAGTTGCACGAAGTTTCCGACCGGCGCAATGAATACCGGCAGGGACAGTTTTTGCCCCAGCAACGTGGTAGTGGTATCGATGTCCGCCACATTGACCAGCACGCGCTGGCGCAATGCCAGGCTGTCGAGCGCGAGCCGGTTGCGCCGCAAGGTGGTTTCCGAATCCGAGCCGCCGCACAGCGTGTCCCACAGCACTTGCGACAGGTTGCGCCGCGCCGCCATCGCGATCTCCTGCAGCGTCAGCATGTCGTTGGCCAGCCCTTCACGCTCGGGTTTGCGGTCGAGGTCCTTCATTGGTTGAGCCGTCCCCGGCTGCTTGCCCTGCTGCGACGTCGTTTTACGCTTTGCCATTTCTGCCTTTCTCGTTATCTGTGCACGTACTGTTCCCTCTTACGCCGCGCGCATATGCTGCGCGGCAGCGCGGGCCAATAAACCGGAATGCTCGAGGTCAGCGCGCAATGCCTGCCGCTCACCGTCGCTGAGCGGCAGCAGCGGCGCCCTGACGTGCCCGGCGGCGAGACCCAGCAGCTCCGACCACACCTTGAGTTGCGCGATCGGAATGACCCGGTGCTTGACCCACGGAACGCGCATCCACTTGTCGAGCACCTTGCGCACCGGCTCGAGTTCGCGCGAGGCCTGCTCCGCCTCGTCGAAACGCCCCTGCAGGCCGAGTTCCGTGTATTTCTGCATCGGCTTCCAGGTCGCGGTCTGCAAAATGAACGGACCCGCGGAAGACATGTGGACGCGCTGGCCGTAATCGCGCATCAACTTCAGCCAGTCGGGTTCGGAGGGATGGCTCAGCACCAGCTTGTCGCCGCACAGCTTTTTCACCGCCGCGTAGTGCTCGATCGGCCGCCCGATTTTGATGCCGCAGATATTCTCGATACCGGCGATGCGCGCCGTCAGTTCCGGCGTAAAACCGTAGCCCGCGTAACCCGTGTCGAACATCCAGATCCCGATGTCGACGCGCGAGGCAACGCACTTGAACCACTCGTAGATTCCTGCCTCGTCCGCCGCGGGGTAGTAGGGATTGATGACGATGGCGAAGTCGGCGCCCACGTCCTGCGCGTGGCGGGTGAGATCGACGGTTTCATTGGGGGAATGATGGCCGGTATGGGCGATGACCTTGCACTTGCCTTTCGCCTCCTCCACCACGATTTCGACGACGCGTTTGCGCTCCTCCTTGGTGAGCGCCCAGAATTCGCCCATCGTTCCCGCGCAGAAGATGCCGTCCACACCGAGGCCGTCGGTGAAATGCCGCATGTTGCGCCGCAGTCCCGCTTCGTCGAGCTGGTCGTCCGGCGTGAACGGCGTAGTGATCGCCGCCCATACGCCGCGGAACTGGGCGCGGGCGGCTGCCTTGGCTTCCGACTTGCGATAATTCATCTTATCTCCTTCCCATAGACTACAGGCCTATGCCTTTGAGCACGTTTGGCATATAGCGCTCGCCGGCGCCGGCGCCGAGTACGAACACTTGACCGAGCCGCTGCAGTTCATCGGCGCTCAATACGATATCGATAGCGGCGACGTTGAGTTCGAGGTTGTGCACGTGATTGGTGCCCGGGATCGGCACGATGTCATTGCCCTGCGCGAGCAGCCACGCGAGCGCAAGTTGCGCGCTGGTGACGCCCTTTGCCGCGGCCATCGCTTCGAGCTGCGCCACCAGCTCGACGTTGCGAGTCAGGTTTTCGGGCTTGAAACGCGGATGTCTGCGCCGGCGGTCGGTGGCCGGTAAATCGTCGACGCTCTTGACGCGCCCGGTGAGCAGCCCGCGGCCGAGCGGCGCATAAGCAATGTAAGCAATGCCGAGTTCGCGGCACACCGGCAGGATTTCGCGCTCGCAATCCCGGCTCCAGAGCGAATATTCGGTCTGCAGCGCTACCAACGGATGCGTCTGGTGCGCGCGCCTGAGCGTCGCCGGCCCGGCCTCGCAGAGGCCGATGTGCCGCACCTTGCCTTGCTCGATCAACCGCGCCATCCCGCCGATAGTCTCCTCGATCGGCGTATCCGGATCGACCCGGTGCATGAAATAAAAATCGATCACGTCGACGCCCAGTCGCCCGAGGCTCGCATCGCAGCACTGGGTGATGTATTCCGGCCTGCCGTTGGTTGCCTTTTTGCCGTCCGGCAGATCGATATTGCCGAACTTGGTGATGATTTGCGCGCGGTCGCGCTTGCCCTTGAGCGCGCGTCCCAGCAGCACTTCATGCCGCGCGCCCCAGTAGGCATCGG
>Ga0082335_1000614_pt1 | contig 86574 bp, 75 predicted proteins | sample Subgrocontami58m_FD_72375 | JGI IMG/M metagenome (GOLD analysis project Ga0082335, IMG submission 72375) | Subsurface groundwater microbial communities from S. Glens Falls, New York, USA - GMW37 contaminated, 5.8 m (SPADES assembly) (version 2) ...
GAGTACAAGAATATCTTAAGAAGCATCGACGAGAATTGAAGATAATCTGGCTTCCAACAGGATGCCCAGAAATGAATCCTGTTGAAGAATCATGGAGACAAGCAAAGAAAGAGGTGAATGGTGGAAGAATTCATGAAAGTCTAGAGGAGATGAAGGAGGAATTGAGGCATTTCCTAAAATACACAGATTTTAGGCAGGATATGGGGAAATATTTACGTCCTTAGCTATAGGATTGTTTTCTTTTTTGTTTATGATAGAATATTGGAAAAAGAGGATAGCTGTAATTTTATTTATCTTTCTTTTCCCCTTGACGATTGTGCATGGAGAGGAATTTATTCGAGGAGATGCAAATGGTGATGCCGGAATAGATTTGAGTGATGCTGTTTTTGTCTTGAGATATTTGTTTACTGGAGGTTCTGCTCCGGCGTGTGAAGATTCTGCAGATATAGATGATAGTGGAAAGGTGGATATTTCTGACGCCGTTTATTTATTGAACCATCTTTTTAAAGGAGGACCTACTCTTGTAGCGCCTTATCCTGACTTGGGTTATGATTGGACTCCTGATGGGTTTGTGTGCGGAGATGCAGCACAGAGGGACGAGTCAGATGAGCTTGCGATTTTTGATTTAGGAGATGGAACACATCTTTTTTATGAAGAAGGGGTATCGTCTTCAATTCTTATTGAGAAAGATTTGTTTGATCTTTATCGCAGGGTATCAGTTTCTTTGAAGGAAGTTGATTCTGATAAGTCTATTACGTTGTATTCTTTAGACGACGTGCAGGGATTTGGTTTTAGCAGTCATGAGTTGCGCGTTTTGGTCAATACTTGGGGACAGGAATTAGAGGATGGCCAGGAGTATAAACTTTCTCTTGATGCAATTACTCTCAGAGAAGGAGTTTTGAAGAAAGAAGTGCGCGTTTTCGGTGAAAAGAGAGATTCTCAGCTTCAATTACTCGCAAATCAAGAACTGAAAAAAGATTACATCTCCTTGGCATCCTCAACACCTGACCTTCCTAAGCCACCTGAGCCTGGATTTTGCAAGGCTTTGGATCTGAAAATGTACCGTTGTGAGAATCGAGCGGATAAAATTCTTGACGAGAATGACAAAGACACTTCACTGACGGTGGACATAATTCTTTCGGTTTTGGGGACACCTATTACTTCTACTCTTCCCGAAGTTATGAAGCAGCTTGGAGACAAACTTAAGGAACCTGAAAAATCTAAGACAATCAGGGAGAAATTTTGGAAGCGAGGGGGATGTTTTCTCATGGTTGGGTTTGTCGACGCAAGTGATTTGGAGCATGTTAAGGATTGTTTAGAGGGACAAGAACTTCAAATGACGCAAAAAATGAATACGAATTTCGGAGAATTGATAGGATGCACGAAAAGTTATGGCGGCCCCCCTCATCTCACACTTGCCTATAACTTTAACACAAATCCTCGCGGGAGTGATGTTCGCTGTTATGAAGATCCTGATCCAGCTGAAAAATGTGTTGCACATGTTGACGATCCTGCAAAGAAATTTGGCCATTCACCTAATTATATTGGGGATGACTATCATACTTTGAATTCAGTTACTAATAGCTATGCGGTTCCTTACGAGATCCAAGGTGTAACTCGACCTGTTCCTGTTAGTGTGACGGTATATCATAAAGCTCATTGGCCTTTTCCTCGCGATTATCAGGATGGCGCTCCTTTAATGGGAAAGCGCTTTCTTGTAGTATGGTATGATGCTCCTGGGGCCAGTTCGTTTAGCGAAGAAGATTGGGATAAACCTATGTTTGCACTGGAGAATGGGGATGAGGTCCGCCTTACCGGAGACATGTCACGAAAAGATCGTTTTCATACCTATCTTTTAAGCAGTGAATGTAAGACTACAGGACAAGCAGTTACTGATAAAGGCAAACACGTTTGTCTTGATGTAGAATATCGCTACCCATTTCGTGCTAGACCTAGTGATGGCGACTGGAGTGAAGGGCCGGTCTATCTTGCTGATTGCGGAGGAGATTTAGACTCGCCCAAGAAAGTCTAGAGAATCAATAGATATACGCTTTGTGAGATAAAACATTCTCGGTTTTTTTTGTGATGTTCAATATAGTAAAGACTCTTTTCTATATTTTATTGCAAGGTAGATACCAAAGATATTTCCTTAGGGAAGATCAATTTTAGAAGGAAAACTAAAAAGAAGGCGAGTAAGAGATCAAATCTGGATCATTTTTCCATCAAACTATCGATGGCGTGAGAACATAATTTATAAACGTCATCACTTAAATAATCTTTAAATTTTCCTATTTTCTGGGTAAAATATAAATATTCTGCACTATCTTTTTCTATACCTTTTTCAACAACTCTCCTTTGATATTCATTTGAAAAGACATCTGAAAAAGAGGTACTGACCACTTCTTGAATATTCTCCCTTCCCAAAATCCCGTAACCTGCAGCAATTTCTTCTAAAACATCAAATTCCTTATGGAGAGAAAAATTACGAATTGCCTCGGTTAATTTCTCTTGGACCTGGCCAGAAACCACACTCTTTTCTAATCCATAATTCTGAATAAATATCTCAACTTCTCCTAAAGGAATCCTGTCTGAATAATCCATAAAAAAGTCAAGGAATCTCTTTTTCAACAATGGAGAAAAACCACCCTCTTGCGGACTTGAGAATCTCATCGCTTGATTCAGATAATTCCTAAAAAAAGCATGCCTTTGAAGATCAAAATGCTTTTCAGTATAAGGAAGATCAAAGTATACTTTCTCTAATCCATCTTTGCATTGTATCCCTTTTTCATATAGCTTTTGAATGACTTCTTCAGGCACTGCAAACTCTCCAGCGAGGACAGCAGCATCAAAAAATTTTCCATCAAATAAAGCTTGTTGCAAGAGCATTGTCTTGTCCTCTTCGAGATAGGCTCGTATTTCATTCAGTGAATTCCTCCCTCCTCCAAAAGACCAGATAGGCTTCTTTTTAACCAACATTAAGTCTTTCAAGAAAGAAGAATAATTATCCTTTTTCTGGCAATCAAGAAAAACATTAAATAGCCCTGAATACAGCTCTTCTTGGGATTTCTCGACTGGTTTCTTTCTTTGCAGAGATTCTTCTTTTTGTCCTAAAGAGGACGCAACATTCTTTTGTTTTTCATACTTTCCAAATTCAGGTGCATCAGTAGATACATCATGCAAACCCGCTTCTAATTCTTCCAGAGCTTTCTTCTTATCAAGAGCATCATACAGAAGTACATTCCCTCCGAAAAGAGCGCTCGCTAAAATGCCGGCAATGCCAAACTTTTTCCTAGTTTTAGAGTCCATTTCACTAAGAGCGCACGATTATTTATAAACTTATCTGTTTTTACGCCTAAGAAGAGGTAAAAATAACGTCCTCCTTGTCCAAACAGGAGAGGATGACTTCATGGTTTCTCACTAATGGTTATGCAGAAATTTTTTATTGAATCTGAGTGTTTTCCGCAGAAATTGCTGGCGCAATCTGCATCATTGTCACAGGGTTTGATGGAGCATTTTTGGCTGATGCATGGGAAAGGTCCGCATTCTCTATCTTTTGTGCAAGAATTTCCGAGATAACGCTGGCATTGCTGGACAAAAAGATAGCGCTGTTCTGGCTCTGCGTACTTTGCCATGGAGATGCAGATCTGTGCATTTTCATCGAGCTCTTGTATCGCTTTTTTCTTGAAAATTACTATTGCCAGGAAGATGAATGCGAGGAAGAGAAGTATGAGCGTGAGCAGGATGAGGAGTTGCGTGGTTTTCTTTTGATTTTTACTTTTTTTCATTGTTTTAATTTATTTGCATAGCCTTCCTCATATTCTTTTTTATTCTATTTTCTTAATTCTTCCCTTGATGATGATTTCTGGATTCAATATTTTTAGTTTTCTTCCTTTTCTTTTTTCTTTGTAGTTCTCCATGGCTTGGAGGATAATTTTTTCAGCAGCTGCTTTATGAAGGATGTGATTGATTTTTGTTATACCTCCTTGGAGATGTTTGTAGACTTCGAAGAAGTGCTTGATTTCTGCGATCATCATGGGAGCGACGTCTGCGATGTCAGTGATTTCATCATAGTATGGGTCTTTTGCAGGTACACCAATGATTTTGATATCATTTTCTCCATTGTCAATCATCTCTATGGCTCCCACGGGCCTTGTTTCTACGATAATTCCTGGGGCGACGGGAATACGGGTAAGGATGACGACATCAAGAGGATTATCGTCATACCACCAGGTTTGAGGAATAAATCCATAATCTCCTGGATAGTGAAATGGGCTGTAGAGCACTCTGTCGAGCTTGATAAGCTTTAATTTCTCATCGTATTCATACTTGTTGCGGGAGCCCTCTGGAATTTCGACATAAACATTTACGATTTCCGGTGCCTCTTTTCCTGGAGGAACATCTCTTACGACATCCATGGTTTTTTGAGGAGAAGTGCTTTTATAAAATTATCTGAGATGGTTAGCATCTCCGAAAATGCAAAAAGGTTACTCAAGAAACTTTTTGCCTAAAGAAATTCCTCTTTTTATGTTGGTGACTACCCAAAAGCTCTTCTGTAATCAATGATCTGCACTGAGCTGACATCCTCTATCTGAAGCTCGCTTTCGAAAATATCTGTAGATTTTTCTTCTGGCCATGCAAGGGTGATGATAATCGCATTGAGGCCAAATGCGATGGGTTCTTCTTCTGCGCTATTGATTTTTCCGCCGAGGGAATTGATTTTCTCCTCGAGTTTTTCCCTGAGCTGTGTTAGATCCACGTCGGGAGATTCAGGCATGATTTTTATTTTGACTGCTACAATTCCCATGCTCTTTTTATGGATAGAATGATTTATAACTTTATGCGAAAGATTTAAATATGACCTTTGAATAGCAATATTATAAAAGAGAGGAAAAAATGGCTCAAAGAAAAACAAAGAATGTTTGGACACCTCTGAATAAGAAATTAGTTATTGTTCTTGTGGTGATAGCTTTTGCAGGGGCTGTGATTGCTATTTTGAATCAAGGGGGGTTGACGGGGAATGTTGCTTATGGTTCTCCTACTCCTGCTCTGTTTGGAGGCAAGGTCTCGGTTGGAAAGATGGACAATGGAAAAACTGTATATTGTTTGAAAGCAGCTCTTCCTCAGAAAATTAATGATGCTAAAACATTAGTTAAACTTGTTCCAGCTAACAAGGTTAATGATCCTGACGGAGATAAGATTAATAGTGCTTGTGATAATTGCCCTACCCTATCTAACCCTGATCAGAGGGATTCAGATGGAGATGGAGTAGGTGATGTATGTGATGGTTGCCCTAAAGGTTTTAAGAATAATGATGTTGACTCACCTTGTAATGATGTAGCTGTAAAGTGTGGCACTAAAACTTATCCAAGAGATCCTAATCCTGCTGTTGCTAAGGACTGGTTTTTAGTTCCTAAAGGTGTTGTGTGCGTTCCTATTCAAGATGGGGGTGCAGGCGGAGGGGCAGCGGTTCAGCAACCAGCTGTAGCTAAGTCTCCTTCAACAGGCGCATCTCCTTCAAAGTAAATTTTGAGGAAAGTATCACTTTTGGAGGCGGAGGAGACGTCATTTTTTTAATTAAATGGTTAGATTTTATTGAGATCTAGTGAAAGATATTTTGGGTTTATCTGTATTCTCGAATCATGGGGATATTGATGCGCATGATCTTTTTATGTCAGAATTGAAAACCGCAGACTTTAGTCTGCGGTAGTAGCCAATCTTGTTTTCAATTCTGAACATCCCCAAAATCGAGGGCCTGTGACAAACCGCGCCTTTTAAGGCGCGGTGGCCCATCGATTTTGTGATAAGTGCAAGCCCGAAAACTGCTCTCGAATTTCCATTCCTTTTACACATTTTTGTGAAATGGAAATTCTCGGCTTCAGCACGGAGATGAAGTACCTATCCTGCATCATGTCAAAAGCAAAGCTTTTGAGCACTGTCAGAATTCCTCATTCTCAAGAATTCTGAAGTTTTTAGGACAAAATGCACAGGAAACCTCTCTTAACTTTTCATTTCTTTCTTCATGATTTTTGTAAAATGAAAAGTTTCTTCTCGCAATTTTATTTCTTCTCTTTATTTAAGCAAAATGAGATCGCTCGCCTTTATGGCGGGAAAGAGATTGTTATTACTCAAAGCCAGAAGACTCTGCTTTTTAACTTCAGAAATGCTACGTGCATTTCTGACAGCTATCAAAATTCCCTGAATTTTGAAGCTTCAAACTCTATGATTAAACAGGATGGGGAGATTCATCATCTCCTGGGCTAGGAGGTTTTGGTAGGGTGCCATCGTCGCCACCCGGAACTTGAGTGCCTTCTGGAGGGCGTTGTCCTACTTCAATATCAGGACAATCTGTTTTTAATTCGGAGTCTTTAAAGGTGATACTGCTTCTTAGAAAATCTTTATGGCAGTATTCAGGTTCTTCGCATCCGACGACGGTATCTTCTTCGGATTCTCCTTCAGGTTCATCTCCCTGAGCCTTATCGACTTCCCCCAATACCTTTCCTCTTCCAGCATCGATATTATCTTTATCTTTTCCTCCCCTGATAGTATCAGCTCCTCTCCTTCCTTTTATGGTATCTTCTCCCGGCCCACCACAAACCTGATCGTTTCCTTTACCCGCAGTAATGGTATCATCTCCATCGCCTCCTGTAATCACATCGCCTTTTTTGAAGTTTGTTTTTCCTTCTGCTATTTCGGTTTCTTTTTCATCTCCCGAGATGATTGTGTCTTTATCTTCTCCACCATTGATAAAATCTGGGGAAGTTCCGGTAGTGATCTTGTCATCACCTTTTCCACCCTTAACCACATTTTTTCCATTACCTGTTATGATAGTGTCTTTTCCTTCCCCTCCATCGATGTTGTTCGCTCCATCACCGACATTGATTTTGTCGTCACCTGTTCCACCTTCGGCAAAGGTGTTTTTTTTTGGGTTGGTGTGTATGGTTTTTTCAACTTCTACTTTCTTTTCTGCAGTGTATCCATCACATTGTGGAGTTTCTAATGCGAGATCATTACCTCCTTTAAAGAGGAGGGTTATGAAATCGATGTTCCCGCAATGGATATTAATGCGCCTGTCTTTGGGTTCCCCTGGATCATCTTGCTCATTTGGATTATCAGCTGTAGCTCTTCTCCAGCCTATTTTTTTTATTGGGTCGTATTTTTGGTATTTTTCATTATTTGTTGGGGGGTTTCCCTGCTTGTCAATATGTCCATTCCAGGTTTCTATCCAAATAAATCCGTCTTTAACGCGTACTCTGTCAAGACCATCAGTTCCTTCAAGGCGAGCAGATCCAGGAAGATTGCGCATTAAACCACGACCTTCAAATGATAGTCTATTTGTTTCAAGATCTACATGCGTTATTCCTTTTAGGAGTTCCTCTTCTTTTTTATTTTTGTAAATGGCCTCTTTTGCAGTTGTGACATTGAGATAAGAGAGCATGATCCATACTATTGCTATGCTTATTGCTGTAATGATGAGGCACTTCGTTAGTTTTTTTGGTGTTTTCTTTTTCATTTTATTTTAATGTTTCCAGACAAAGGAAATCATCGGGTGTGGTATCAAGTTTTGTTAGGGAGTCTGCTTGAGGCTCTGGAGGTTGAGCTCCTCCTGAGAAGAGGTAATTTAATACATATACTGCATCGGTGAGGCCAATTTTCCCATCATCATTACTATCTGCGGCATCTTCACATATAGGCTTTTCTTTTCCCAAGAAGAGGTAACCTAGAAGCGCTATGGGATCAGTAATGGAAAGCACGCCATCATTATTTGCGTCTCCGCGAATAAATGGCATGAGCGCTTGTATTTCAGTATCTTCAAAAGGATAGAAGAGAGGGATGTCTTTTGGGATGATTTTTCCTGATTCTCTGATATAGTAATGGATGATGAAGGCATAGTAAGGATACATGAGCTCTTTTTTAGATACAGAAACTTTGAGTTTTAGTTCATCTTCAGGACTTGCTGGCGTGAATAGAATATCCCTGAAAGAGAGGGAGTATTCTTCGATTTGTTTCCCTTGAAATAATGTTCTTGTTCTTTGGAGGGCTTGTACTTCTCTTGTGGATGAAGTGTCGAAGCTCAATGTTGTGGCTGATTCATCGAATTCATCTGCAAAAGCGTACACGATTCCCCCGCTATCTTCTGCAACAAGGAAGATATCGACTTGCTGCTGTACTTTTTCCTCGAGATAGAAGAGGTCGATGATAAGGTCGCAAGATGATGTGCATACGGTAAGCGGTCCTTTTTCAGGGTCGGGATTTCCGTTACCTAGAACACGAGCACCTTCTGGACCTACTGCGAATAGTTCTTCTTGATTGTTTTTATTTCTGATGAGAATTGTGATATCGTTAAAGTCTTTTCCTTCGCTATTTTTAAGTTTGAGCGTTATTTTCTGGGACTTGTAGAAAGAAACGATGTTTTCATATTCTTGCATTTCGGTCTCTCCTGTTTCCTGGTCTGTGAGCTTCTCAGTTGCTCTTAGTCTTAAGGTGTGTTTCCCTCTAGAGAGCGTGTTCAAATCTAGGGTAGCAAGCTCTGTGGGATCTTGGTAGATTGTATCTGGATCTTGAGGATCGATAAAGGTGGTAAAGGCAGGCTGTTGAGAAGATGCAAGAATTTCTTGAGGAATGAAATTGTTTTCATCATCAAGAGACCCAAGTTCGAGTTTCCACTCTTGGAATTGCGCGTTTTCTTCTTCAACTGCGAATCCTTTGATGGTGATTGTGCCTTCCAGAAATTCCCCTTTTTCAGGAGAAGTGATTTTAGCAAAGGCAGCTGTAGTTAGGGTGATGTTTAAGAGAACTATCCCTATTATTGTCAAGAAAAAAAATCTTTTTTGGATCATCTTACTCTTTTTTTCTTAGAGGGCAAGAATGTTTTTAAAGGTATGTTCTCAGTTGTTTTGCCAAGCAAAACTGTTTTTATTTGAACCTTATCTCGAAATAGGTTGCTTTTTGACGCAGATCTTCAATTATTGCTTCTTCTTTTTCTGAACTGAGGAGGGTATGATTAAAGATTGCCCAAGGGAGATCGCGAGCGTATGAAAGATTTTGTACATTTCTTAAATCTGTTTTTGAGAGATCTGCTCGTGAGAACCGTGCTGCTTTGATATCTGCTCCTTGGAGTATTGCATGATAAAGATCAGCTTTAAAGAAATCCGCTCCTTTAAGATTCGCGGAAAAAAGATTGGTTTGGATGAGTTTGGCTTCTGGGAAATTTGCTTCTTTAAAATAACTGCCTATAAAATTTCCGTATGAAAGATCTGCTAAATAAAAATCTGCGTAGGGAGCGTAAAATTTTGGAGCTTTTACTTTTTTCAATTTTGATTTTCTGAACAATAAGGGCTCTTTTTTGGCTCTTTTTTGCCCTCTTGCTTGGAGCTGCTCGATTACTTCTTGGTATGCTTCGTCTTGAGCTAGGTCTTGGTTTTCTAAACTTATTCTTGAAAAATCTCTTTCTCCTGATAGAATTTTTTCTAAAAATTCCTTTCCAGTCATATGCAATCTCTTGATCATATTTTAATAAAATTCCTGTCCTTATAAGCCTTTCTATTGTGACTCCTATTAAATGGTAATATTATTTGCTGATAAATTTATAAATCTTCTTTTGAATGATAAAATATGCGGGTGATGAAAAAGAGCATGTTCTTGTTTCTTGTCGTGCTGCTTGCGTTTCCTTTAGTTTATGGAAGAGAGCCGCCTCCAATAATTGAGTATGATCGCGGGGATGCTGATAAAGATGGTGTCGTGGGACTTACTGATGCGATTGTTGTATTAAATTATCTCTTTTTGGGCGGAGCGGATCCTCAATGTATGAGCGCTGCGGATGCAACAAATGATCAGAAGATTGATTTGAGTGATGCGATTCTTATTCTGGATTATCTTTATCATGGCGCGTCGGTTAATGGCGGCAAGGTCGGAAGTTTAGGGTGTGCTCGGCTTGATCAACCTGCTTGGCTTGATCAATATCGTATTGCAGAATTTGTTGAAGAAGCGCAACGCAAACTCGCGAAGGAAGCAATTGAACTTGGGTATAGAAATAGGCTGGATTATAGAGATTATATGCGCCGAAATTTCGATGATGTTTTTAAATTTTTAGTTAATGAGTATGAACTTGAGATTAATTGGGACAAGCTTAATAGAGAGGAGCTCACACCCGAAGAGAAAGCACAATTTGAACTTCTTGCTGACGAGCTTGTTATAACTCCTGAAGAATCTGTCACTTTTAGACAACAGTTACATCAGTGTTTAGATGGAGTGGGAGCTCTGGAGCCAACTCCTTTTTGTGATCTTTTTAATGCAGGGCTTTATTGTTCTGAAGGAGAATTAAAAGAGGCAGGCATTTCTTGCTCGGGAATGCTATTCTATTTAGGAGACCTTTTGAAATGGAGACGGAGTGAAAAAATTTTCTCGCAGAAATATCTCAGGAGAACGCTTTTTAAGCAAGAAATGCGCAAGGGATATTATGCAGGCAAGACCTTGGTTAAGATTAATAGTCAGCTTGTAATTTCAAGTACTATTGCAGACGCCTATGCACTTGTTAAGCAGCGTATGGGCTTGGAAAGTTTTAGGGACTTGCTTAGAGGGTTTGGCCATAGGATTGAGACTTTGTCTCCTAAGGAACTTATGACTGGAAGAGCAGGAAATCATGTTATAAATACTGGTGCTTTTCAGAATTATATAGGTCCGGCTATCTATCAGGTAGGTAGTGGCGATTATAGAGCAGCATTTAGGATATTACCTCAAGATAAGATATCCCAAGAGATTCTTGATGATTTAAAAGAACTGATGCCTAAACGATTTGAGAAGGGGGAGGAGGGGAAAATTGTTTTTATTCAGTATTTGTATGTTACTCATAAAGCTGATCAAAGTGATGTTATAAACTCATTAAAAAATCTTTTTAAAACGCAAGAACCGGAAAACTTTAAGGGCGGCCCTGTGAGTGATAATTGGAAGGTGTGTAAGGATGATGATGCACTTTGTCTTTGTTTTAATCAGGATTTGACTCCGGTAAATCCTGCAGTGCATTCGTATGAAATCTGCGGGGATATTCCTGGAGGAGGGCCCCGACCTCCTGATGACGAGGATGGAAATCCTCCGAATAGGCCTCCGATTAGTCCAAGCGGAAATGTGCTGTGTGATACGCGGAGGGCTGAGGTGGGTGAACCTTTAGAGATGGCAATTCCTATTGCTTTGAATGAGCCTGTTGATAAGTGTTATGAGGATGTTTTAGACAGGCTTGATACTCTCATTCAAACGGAATGTGAGATATATGAATCGAAAGCAGCTGATTTGAATGGAGATGGATGGCCCGGATCTGATGTTGATGGAGATGGAGATGAGGATTTTGGAGTTTGTGCTGGGAAATGTTCCTGGACAGAAGAGTGTGCGGTTCGGAGGGAAGAGGATCAGTGCAAGGTACAGGCGTATCGTGGTAAATTCACGGAGAGACTTGCGCAACGCATACCTAAAGACTTGAAGGATTCATTGAACCATTGTGTAGTGAGCATGGAGTATAGCTGTGGATGCACTTGTGGATGCGGGAGATCGAATGAACCGCCATTACCTCCGAGTCCGGTGTAGATTCATGTTTTGAGTTTATTGAAGTTCTTTGTTGCTGTGGTGCGGGTGAAGTAATCTATTGGAGGTTTGGACTTTTGTAAAATTTATATACTTGGGAGATATTTATTCTTATGGAAAAAAAGTATTTGATTTTTATCGGCGTTTTGATTGTACTTGCTCTTGCTTCTCGTTTATTGTTCTTGGATTTGCGCCCCTTGCACCATGATGAGGGCGTTAACTATTTTTTTGCAGACAATATTGTTTCAGGAGCTGGATGGAATTACGATCCTTTGAATTATCATGGGCCTCTTTACTTTTTTGTCCTTGCCCTTTCTTTTCTCTTTTTAGGAGTTTCTGAGTTTTCTTTGAGACTACCTGCTGCACTCTTTGGGATTGCTCTTGCTGTGCTGCCTTTGTTTTTGCTGGAAGGGTGGAAGAGGTATATAATTTCAATTTTTCTTCTTTTTTCGCCTTCTCTTTTCTATTATTCGAGATATTCGATTCATGAGATGTCATTTGTGCTGTTTTCTTTTTTTACGGTTTACTATTTTAGCTTGATGATTGAGAAGAAAGAGCTTGACTATCTTCCTTTTTTTAGTATTTTTCTTGCCTTACTTTTTACGGTCAAAGAGACAGCAATTATCTTTCTCTTTGCTCTTTTTGTGATGTGCCTCGTGCATTTTAGGAGGATGAGGAAATTGCCTTTTCGCCAGCATGGAAGAACGTTTTTGATTTCTGGTTTCTTTTTTGTCTTTATTTATGCCCTGTTTTTTACGAATTTTTTTACTCATTTTTCAGGGCTTGTTGATTCTTTTCGGGCATATGCTCCCTGGATTGGGCGAGGCTTAAGGGAAGTTGGGCATGATAAACCGTTTTATTACTACTCCTTGCTTCTTTTGAGATATGAACTGCCTCTGATTCTCTTGGGAATTGCGGGCTTGATATTCTCCTGGAAGAAGAAATGGCTGCAGAAGGACGAGCTGGGGAGTAAAAAGAGCGTTGGTTTGGGAGATGAACTGGGGCAAGATGAGAAGAGATGGGTTCAAGGAGATGAATTGGATCAGGATGAGACTGGAACTCATCTGAGGAGAAATTCAACATTGGGGCCTGATGGAACAGAATATGGCGATGAAAACATTTTGATGAGGAATATAGGATTGTGGTTTCTTGTTACCTTCCTTGTATACAGCAGTATTCCCTATAAAACTCCTTGGCTGGCGGTGAACATGACTGCGCCTTTAGCTGTTTTAGCTGGTTTTGCCGTTTCTCTTTTTTGGGAAAGAGCAGGCAAAAAACTTACTGCTGGAATTTTTATTGCAAGCCTGATTTACCTATTTTCTTTTTCTTTTATGCTGAACTTTATTATCCCCTGGCAACCTGAAAATCTGTTTGCTTATGTGCATACTGATCGTGATACCTTGAGACTTATAGGGGATGTTAAAGAAGATAAGATTTTAATTCTTTTTAATGCATCTGATTATTGGCCCCTGCCTTTTTATTTTGATGGGAGAGAAGTGAAGTATGTTTCTGATGCTGCTGAGCTCATTGCAGATTATGAAGAGTATTTTAAAGATTATGATGTTGTTCTTGTGCAGGATAAACTTTTTTCTGAAGATGGCGCTATAGGATATCGCTATGAGAAATATCAACTGAGAGAGGGTGTTGATGTTTGGGCGGTTTGGAGAAAAAGTTAGTTTCTGAAGCTCACCAATTTTACGATGAAAGATATATAAATGAATCCTTCGATATTTTTAAATGAGAAAAAATGGTGTATTCTTGATCTTATTATTGATGGCGACTGTTCCTTTTGTTACTGCTACTGAACTCCCTTTTTGCACAACGTATCTAAGAGGAGATAGCAATGGGGACCATGTTGTGAATGTTGCGGATCCCATTTATTTGCTCAATTGGCTTTTCAAAGGGGGAAATTCTCCAGCTTGCTTAGAATTCGGTGATGTGAATGGAGATTTGAAAGTTGATTTGAGCGATGCCATTTACTTGCTAAGATATTTATTCCTTGGTGGTTCTGCACCAAGCCCTGATTTAGAGAAGCAGGATGCACCGCCCCAGTTAGGTTTTCTACATATCTTTAGTGACGAGGAATTTGTTCGTGCAGGCAATACCATTCCTGATTTGAACATTCTCCCAGATCAATCTCTTGAGTTCATTGATCAAAGCGGGGAAGCTGATATAACTGAATGCCAGATTTCATCTTGGCCTGTCGATGATCAACTAAAACCCCTTGGAGAAATGAAGATTATTCAAAAAACTGATTGGGCTGCGCAGGGATTTACAGGAAACCGGCTTTCAGATATTCCTTTTACAATCTTGTTAAAGAAGAAAGATTTCATTTCAGGAAGATATATCGTAAAGGCAGAATGTAGTGACCGATCAGGGCAAGTTGGAAGTTCAGAAATAATTGTGAAAGTTGAAAATACCCTTCTATCTCAAAAAAAAGATGAAGAAAGGAAGTTTATTCCTATAAAAAATCAAATTGATGGAAAGCTCATCCCTTTGCAAGCCCCACCCGACCCCATTCCTCCTCAATCAAAAGTTCCAACAGGCTGCTGCTCTGTAACCTGCAGTATTGGCGGTGATGTCTGCCAGGAAACAACTGCTGTTGATTGTGACAGCTTAAGTGAGCAATGGAATGATAAATATCCTCCGTACCAATCTCCAGACCATCTGTGTAAAAGTATTTTTGGCGACGAGAGCCAAGCAACTTCTATAAATCCTGATGAGAAGAAAACGTGTGATACTGAAAAATCCCTTCAATGTTATGGAGACTGCAAGGTCGAAAAAATGACAATCTTATACCGACCTGAAGACAGCGCTCCTGCAGAGCTTCCAATACCTTTAGCATTTAATTATCGTTTTCAAACCTATCCCCGAGATAGTACAAAATTAGGGCCCAATGAGGGTATCAATCTTTTTACCCGCATTTCTTTTGATAGTGCAAATCCAAACAATCCTTATACCAATTATATCCCCTTATGGAGAAATGGCTGGAGCTTTATTATTTATGCAAAACTCACAAAAGGAAGTGATCCTGAGGCATGTAAAGAATCACAATTTGCTCAAATTAGAATTATAGGCGATTTAAAATATGGGGGAGATGTAACACGCAATGTTCAAGGTTATATGTTTACTGAAGAACAACTTTTAAAAAAAAGGCGCCTTAAAGATTTGAAGTTGGCTCAAATTGAAGAAGTAGAAGCAAATCTCGTTTGGCCAAAACCTCTTGGTGCAAATCCTACAGGATGTGAGATCGGCTCAACCATTTGGTGCGATGATGGCTATCTTCATCCTTATAATCCTGCAAAAATTCATGCACCTGGAGAATCACCTGTCATTGCTTGGTGGGATAATCCTGGATCTTTTAGACGATTTAGCGAATTTGAAGATTCTGGGTATGACGGTGAATCTGATATTACATTTGGCCCTGGAATTGTACATACGGCCATGGGCAGTTTTTCTTTTCCTTCCGGGCCACATAAGAGTTTCTCCTATGAATTTCAGGCCAATTTTCTTAGTATTATCGAGGATTCGGGAGGAGGGCATCGGTATGTTTGCAAATTAGAAAATTTAATTATGAAGAATAACCCAAAAGATATTACAGTCAATAGAAAATTCACGTATCAAACTCCTGATTGCTCCTGCAGGGAACAAAATTGGGATTGGGGTGAAAAAAATTGGAATGATATTCCCGGCAAAGAGAAATTAGAATGCGGGTGGAATGGAATTACTGCTTAGCGTTATTTTCTTCGTATTTTCCTATAAAAAAAGCAGTTGGTTTTTTATCAGAAATGATTAGGTCCCCCTCTTTTGAGTATTCGAAGAACGTTTGTGCTTCATCATTTTGGATAATGAGCACCATAGGTTCATAATCATAAGGGCGAGTAAAAGCTACTTGGTCATTTTCAAGTTCCATTTCCCATTTTTTAGATTTCGGAACCTGAAGATAGTATTTCCCAGGATTCATTTTAAATGATGCTAATTTTTCATGCGTAGTACATCCCGTAGTGGGCAAAGCTAGAAAAAAAGTACTTACCAAAAGGGTGTTGAGACTTTTCATAACTTATAAGTAGTAAATAGAGTATTTAAATCTTTCGACTGATCGCTTTGTATACCTGTTGCTTGATAATTCAGGAAAACAGGATAATCTTGCTATAGCCAGCGACACGAATATTTCCTCATAAAGGATAAAGAAATAATGCATATGCCTTCTTTTTCTTCAGTATTTTCTCAAAGTGCGCTCTCCTTTATTCTTGTTGAGAGGAAAAATTAAGATTTTTTGCTATAGACTACCTTACCTGCCTGGAGAATCGTACACTTCACATTTCGGATCTTTTATTACTTGCCATGATCCATCGCTATACATCAAATCCATGGTACATCCGCACTTTACTCCAGGTGAATCTATCGTGCCCTGATCGGGGAGTCCTACTATGTCAATAATGCGGTATATGGTGCTTCTTTGAGGGTCTTGATTTCTCATATGCATTAATGTATTTTGGAGAACTGGTCCTGTGTCAGTTTCTTTTTTTACTATATTTTCGAAGTAAACTCCAAGAGGACTCTCTCCAGCATCGTCGGTATAGCCCCAGGAAGGAGCGTATCGATCTTGTGGAGTGAATCCATTGGGGCAGGAGTAATCAAAACCAACACCTGCTGCTTTTTTTCCATCTACTTGAGATGCAGAAACGTAATCGTGCCGTACAGGTTTTTTCATATCTTCTGTGGTTGGAGGCCATTGATTCAAACTCGATCTCCATTCATCACAGGCAAGGTATTTTACATCCTTCCCTATGATTGTATTGCTCTGCATAAACTCAGTCAGCGGGCAGTTTCCATTAGTTTTTGCTTTTACCTGATAATGGAATCCGTCATAAACAACTGGATAATGATAGAATATACCTTCTTTACCACTACGTTGTTTTAATTCGCTTGAAAGTGCAGAGGGTAATGGAATAATTCCAGTTACATCTCCTACGCCGTATTCGTCCATAGGGTTACCTGACAAATCTTTTCTTGCATAAATTTGAGGAATACTTTGAAGAAGACCATTAAAAGAAAGAGGACTATCTCCTAAAACTTCCATGGCTCCATCAAATGTTCTCAAGGTAAATGGGCCTTTTTGCCCTTTATTGTCAATATTGAATCCCTCAACATAAAAGCTAGCAGGTGGAAATGGAAGATTTTTTGAGACATGGCAAGTGTTTTCATCAGTGCATTGCACTCGTTGATAATACAATTCAATTCCAGAGCAGGCGCATTTATCAGCTGATTGATCATAAACCCGTACACCTGCTCCGTCGGTACTTCCTGCAGGAACATTTTGATCTCCTTGCCATATTGCTCCTGGTTCGCCAGATTCCTCCACAGCATATCTCCAGGGTAATTCTATAAAAGAAGATCTTATATTTCCGCCACTATCCTGGTCAGAGAGGGTAAATCGCATTGTATGAACCATGTTTGGAGGGAAATTTTCATTTTTGTTTTTGAAATCTTCCCAGAATATGACTGACCCTGTAATACTTGCAGGGGTAATGCCTTGGACATTAAGCTCGTCGAGACTTGGCTTTAAGGTGAAGAAGCCCTCAACTTTAGGGGATCTTAGAGGATCTATTTTTAAAGCTATATTTTCTCGGTCAATGCCTTCTTTTCCACTGATCAACATCACGTTCAATTCTGTAAGATCATAATCTCTTGAAAGATCCAAGAGTTTCAAGCCATAGTCAGTTTGAGGCATTGATGCCGGTGCCATGATGTCTAATAGTGGTGGAGCCATGATATAGGCTTGAGGAGGCAGATCTGGACAATTATCATTCCTTTTTCCGTCCTTATTTTCATCTTTTCTTTCAGGATCACAACTCTCTTCTGTTGTCACTTGTTTTTTTATTCCTATTTCGCAAGTTAAATCATCCTTCTTCTCCCCGTAAATATCACACCATATTGGAGGTAATTCATTTCCCCAGTATTTCCACATACATTGGCATTGGTTGCCTAAATTATTACAATCTTCGAGGGTTGGTTTGCCATCAGCATCTATGGGATCAAAATTTGTATTGAGACATGTATCCCATTTGATCAATTCGTTTATTTCATCTGGGTCATCAGGCGGAATGCTTAGACATCGGTCTTTTACGCCGTCTCCTTCACAGGCATACCAGGAAGAAGAAACCACTTGGGGAGGGTCACCTCCTGAAAATAAAAAACTTAAGGTATAAATCGCATCTGTAACGTCGATTTTTCCATCATTATTAATGTCGGCAGCATCTTGGCATCCTACCTCTCCGCCTAGAAAAAGATAGTTTAGAGTGGAAACAGCATCAGAGACATCAATTTTCAGATCTCCTGTTGTATCACCTCGCATAAACATGGGGCCCTGGGTTTTATCCTCATTGAATTTTTTATCACACTCGTTTACTTCTCCATCTAAGTTCAAGTCACCGCTTTTCTTGCACTGTCCATCTTCAAAAACCCCATGAATGCAGGTGTCGCAATGAATTCCATCATGTGCAATGCAGTCGGGTTTGCCATCTCCTTCTTCACCCGGGTCAAGATCGATTAATTTATCTTCGCCGCCTCCTACGTCTCGGAGGATATCTTGGGCATCCTGGGCAATAACACCTATAGAGAACATCAACGCCAAAAATAAAAACCCTGCTACAAGCACCCTTTTCATTTTTTTAGAGGATTTTGATATTTATAAAGATATCACTTGATTTTTCAGATTTTGTGGGGGGCAAACCACCACGGTTTTTCCCCTCTCTTTAAGAGAAACTTGTGCATCTCTTCGCTTGATATAGGTCTTCCCTATGATTAAGCTACCTTTTTCTTCATAAAAAAAGATTTTATAAGATTATGATTTCTCTGAATTTTCTGTAACTTCTTATCAGGAAAAACCAGAAGACTCCGCTTTTTAATGCGGAGATGAATGGAGGTTTTTCGTGAGCCTAAAAATTTGCTGTGGAAAAAATCTCCGAACAGACTTCGCCATGTCAAAAACCATTGGTTTTTGAGCACCGTCAGAATTCCAAGGAGGAATTCTGAGGTTTATAGCGGAGTCGGAGATTTTGCGAATTTTTATGATTTATTCTAAGAGCCACTTCCATGCGGGAACTACTGAAATCTTTTTGCCTTCTATTTCTATCACTCTTTCTTCATCGAGAGTTATTATGGTGCCTTCTTTAAGCTTGAATTTATTCATAGCTCCTAAAACTCCTCCAATTTCTCTTTCCTCGTTCTCTGGAGACAATGCTTCTGTGACTTGTATAGCTTGGATAACTTTATCTTTTTCTTGTATTATAAAATCACATTCATAATTATCTCTGTTATAAAATATTTTTTTATTTCTTCTTTTTAACTCTAAAAATATAAGGTTCTCTAATAATCTTCCGCTATCTTTAGAAAATTTAAAACTGACTGTGTTAAGCATTCCATTATCAATAAAATATACTTTCTTTATTGAGCCAAGCTGTTTTCCTTGAGAGTATTCATATTTTATATTCTGAAAAAAAACATAAGCATCTTCAAAATAAGAAATATACTCAATAATTGTGTTCTTGCCCATATTCATGCCTATTGATTTTAACTTATTAGCTAATTTATTATAAGAAATATCTCTTGAAGTGGACTCTAGCAAAAGATTAGCCAACATTTTTATCTTCTTTATATTTTCTATATTATATCTTTCGACTATGTCTTTAAATATCATTGAACTATAATACTCTTGCAAAATCTCTTCTCTATTCGCTTCTTGATACGTCACTGCAGGATATCCGCCTTCTTCAATATAATTGTTAAATAATTTCTTCACTTCTATTTTATTATCACTATAAGACAACGTTTTAAGATTATAATTTAAGCCTTTCCATGATACAATTTCCTTAAAGCTTAAAGGAAAAATCTCCCTGTTTAATACTCTCCCCCGCAGGGCTGTTGATATTTCTTTACTCAAGAGTTTAGAGCTTGAGCCCGTAAGAATAAGCTTAACATTTTTATCTCTGTCATGAATCTTTCTAACCCAAGAATCCCAATTCTTAACGGTTTGTATCTCATCAAGAAAGAGATAGATATGCTGATGTTTATTTAAAGTATACAGCTCCTTATAAGCATCTAAGAGTTTATCTAAATCGTTTGAATCTGCTCCGATAAGCTTGTTATCCTCAAAATTAATATAAAGGATATTCTCTCTTGAAATTCCTTTTTTCGCAAGCTCTTCGATCATTTGAAAACAAATAAATGTTTTTCCTGCTCTTCTTGGCCCGGATATTGTAATTATGAAATCGGATTCTAGATTTATATTATGGTCTCTACTAAAAAGAGCAGGAATTTTAAATTCCTTCCAATTTGTTACTATTTCTTTATAATTCATATCTTCTATGAAACAAATAATGCTTATTTTGTATTTTCCATAATACATTTATGTTTATAAACCTTTCTATGGCGATGCTGGGTTGTGGAATTCTCTTTTTATCGGGTTAAGCTAAAGATTCGCATCATTTTTTATCGTCGGAACATGGGTTAATTATGCAACACCGCAGCATGTTTTTTGATTTATCTGGCGGGATTTTTACGATCGTGCTCCAATAAAGTATATAAATCCCTTTTTCTTTCAAGGAGGATGAAAAAGAGCGGAAGTATTAGGATAGAATTATTTACAATAATAGTTGTACTAATTTTTTTTATTCAGGTACGAGAAGGACAAGCCGCATATAGTTATCTTGCAACCCCAGAAAATGAAGAATATGTTGGAGATCAGCAACTGCTAATTAGAGGCGTTGCGCAACCAGATGAGGAAATATCTTTTTCTGATTGGAAGCTAGAAATAGGGACTATAAACGAGCAAGAAGAATTTGTGACAGATAAAATACTTATATCATCATCGCAACCAACAACAAACCCTGAAGATGAATTAATCTACACTTTAGATCTTAATCAATATCCTCCTGGAAAATATGCTTTAAAACTTACATCAAGAGATGCAGGGGGTGAAGATGTATCAATCCGAGTTTTTTATAAATCACAACCTCTTACATTAAACATCATTAACGATTTTAATAGTCTAGATTTTTATAATATCTGGATCGTTCTCTACGGAGACGCTCGTAAATATTTACTTGTTGATGCAGATCCTGAACTATCAGGAACAATAAAAGGTAATGGCAATTATGATGGACGTGCGGGCCCAATTACTGTGTGTAAGTCTACCTGTAATTTTTTAGTTGACATGATAGTAGTCGACAAAAAACCCCAAACAAAGGCAGATATCGAAGTACTTGCTGAAGATACAGACGGAAATTTTTATCTTTTCTATAAAAAATACACTGGACAAGATTCCTTAACCTTCTCAACAGAAGAAACAATTGAGCAAAATATACCTCTCCTTGCAGATTATTTCACGAATATTATCCAGAAATATTTCACGATTGAAGGATACAACTACTTTCCAACAGATAAAGAAGACGACCTAACTTTGAGAATTGCTTATGATGAAAGGCTTAGATACAAACATCCACTAATTTTCCATCACATCGGAAACACACCAAACGGAGAAGGTGATGTAGGAGCTATAATTACCCCCCCCTTGCAGGGTCAAGCAGAATTAACACAATCCTTTATCAGAGGAGATGCAAGTAGAGATGGAAAAATAGACATCACCGATGCAGTATATACCCTCAATCACCTCTTCTTAGGGGGGTCTAAATTCAAATGTGAAGATGCTGCAGATGCTAATGATAATGGAAAAATAGACATCACCGATGCAGTATATACCCTCAATCACCTCTTCTTAGGGGGGCCTGATTTTCCATCCCCCTATAAAACTGAAGAAGGAGCAGTAGAAGCAGGATTCGATCCAACACTCAATGATCACCTGAATTGTTATACAAAATAAAATGAAGCCAACCATCAAAAAAAGATTGTTAATTTTAACTAGTTTAATCTTTGTTAGCATAATAATTGTGAACAGTTTAATTCTTACGCACAAAGAATCATTCGTGTCAGCAGCAGGAGCAAATGAAAATAATGATGAAGAACCGGCTGATTTGCCTGAGCAACCCGTAAACGATCTTATTAATGTAAAAAAAAGGGGAGATTTCTCAATTGACGGAATACTCACAGGTACTGAAGGTCCTGACCAAGTTATCATTGATCCCCTCCAAACGTTTATAGCGGTTAAACTTAAATCCTGGATAGGTCAAGTTAATACAAAGACAGGTGAAGGACAACGCGGCAAATATGATGATGCGCTTATTGGTCGTCCATGTGACGACTTCGTTGAAATAATCACGGGTGAACCTCTAAAAAAGTTAATGACTTTAAAAATGGACTTAAAGGGAGGGGATGACACAGTAAATCTCATAGATCATAATGGAAGAGCATGTCATGCATTTACCTTTGTTCAATCCGGTAGAAATGATGATAAAATCAATCTTGCAGGAGGAAAAGATGTTGTTGATCTAGGAGATGGAGATGATTATGCAAATTCAAGAAAAAATGATGATATTGTATGTGGAAGAAAGGGAAAGGATGTAATCTTTACTGGAGACCATGATGATAAAGCAGTAGGTGAAGAGGATAAAGATTTAATAACAATGTTTAATCCATCAACTGATATAGGGGCAATTCGTGTAGGAAGTCCAGGTGATACTGCCGAAGGAAATGAAGACCTCAGCCAAAAATCGCCCAAAGAAGACGAGGTAAAGGGATGTGTCAGTACTAAAGGGGATAATCCAGATACACCAGCCAAAGAAACAAATTATGTAACGAAAAATGCGAAAGAAAAATGTAATGTAGACTATTTAGATAAATCTCTCAATATAAAATGTAGTGAAGTAGAAGTCGCCTCAAATTATCCAAGGCACTCAACCCCAGGCGACGATAATAACCCACCAAAACCCCCTATCCCTGGTGATGATGACCAACTTGCTTAAGAATAGTTATACTAATTCTGATTTGTTGTCGCCCGTTTATTATGCCTTTTTCATTGTTTATTCTTTTGCATTTCTTACTGAAAATTTGAGGGAGGAAGTTATAATATGCTGTTGGTGTGGGTGCAACTAATTCCGCGCGCGTATTCTTGTATTTGATTTCATCACGATCTTCCTTTCGTCCTTCTCGTCCTGAGACGGTTGAACTTTATTCCGAGGATGGATCATTTATCTCCTTTATGTAATCTTACCAACAGAAGATGGCTTTTTCTCTATTCTTGTTAATATTACCAACAATGGGAGGTTTTTATTTCACTAGCAATCTCCAAGAAAGATACTATGGTTGATTGCCACTAATTTTATAAAGGAATTTTGTTTGAAGAGTGCATGACTCCCTATACACAGCTTGTTGAGAAAATTGCAAAGTCTGCGGGCCTTACTGACGAGGAGATTTATCGGAGAGTTGAAGCGAAGAGGGCAAAGCTCTCTGGGCTGATCAGCCAGGAAGGAGCTGCACAAATTGTTGCAGCTGAATTAGGAATTAATTTTGATAAGGATCGAGTGAAGATTGGAGAGCTTGCTGGTGTAAAGAGAGCGAATGTTGTGGGGAAGATTATCCAGATGTTTCCTATTCGTGAGTATAATAAAAATGGAAGACAGGGAAAGATCGGGTCGTTTGTTATGGCAGATGAGACGGGAAACGTCCGCGTTGTGCTGTGGGACACGCATCATATCAGTCTTCTTGAGGGTGGCGGGATTAAGCAAGGAGATGTGGCTGAAATTTCTTCAGGAATGATGAGGAATATGGAGCTTCATCTGACAGGGCTTTCAGATTTTAAATTGAGCAGCGAGAAAATCGAGTCTGTGCGTGTTGAGAGAGTTTTCTATGAGAAGATTGTGGCAGATCTCAAGGCTGGAGACCGTGTGAAGACGCGGGCAGTTATTGTGCAGGTTTTTGAGCCGAGATTCTTTGAGACATGCTCGGTGTGCAATACACGATTGACTGTCGGCGCAGATGGAAATATCTGCCCGGCTCATGGCAAAGTGCTTCCAAATAAGCGGGCTTTGATAAGCCTGGTTTTAGATGATGGGACTGAGAGCATCCGGGTTGTTTTGTTCAATGAGCAGATGGAGAAGCTTATTGGCTCTCCTGAAAATTTTGCTTTAAAGAGAGATGAGATTTTGGGAAAGGAAGCATTTTTTTCCGGGAATGTGAGGCAGAATAAGCTTTTTGGAAATTTAGAGATGTTTATTGAAGATATTGAGGAGATTGAGGTTGAGGAGCTGATTAAGGTTTTGGAGAGGAAATAAGATAGATTTTTATAATTCAGTTCTTTCTCTGAGCATGGAATTGAGAGGAAAAGAGATTTTTTTGCAGAGGAAACTCAACTTGCTTGATAAGCTGGTTCTCGATTTTGTGCAGATTCTTGAGAAGCATGCGCGATATGTGATTATTTCCGGATATATTTCTATTCTTTTAGGAAGAGCAAGAGCAACTGAAGATGTTGATCTTTTCATTGAGAAGATAGATGTTACGAGATTTATAAAATTATATGAAGATCTTAATGCAGGCGGTTTTTGGTGCCTGAATGCTGAGAGCAGCGAGGAAGTGTATAGCTATTTGAGAGAAGGGCTGGCTATTCGATTTGCACGGAAAAATACTTCGATACCTAATTTTGAAATGAAATTTCCCAAGAGAAAGGTTGATGAAGAGACATTTGAGGATACGCTTACTGCGGTTTTGCCTGATGGGTGTATTATTATCTCTTCGTTGGAGCGGCAGATTGCTTTCAAGCGTTATTTCCTGAAGGCTGAGAAAGATGTTGAAGATGCCCTGCATATCGAGGAGATTTTTCGGGATCAGCTGGATTATGACAAGATTAATAAACTTAAGAAGATTATAGAAGAGAATGAAAGGAGAGAAGGAAATCAATTTGAAGGAGAATAAAATATTCCTTAAGCCCGGCAGGGATAATCAAGAAGAAAGATTGAACTTTGTGAGATACTGGGCTCAATATGTGAAAACTCACAAGGATGAGGAATGGAGTGAGCAGCAAAATGTGGTGATTGATGGGCAGATAATGTGATTTCCATTAGGTTTATTAATTTCTCTTTTTTATTATATTGAACTTGTGAAAGGAGGAAAAATGCTTTTCAAAACTCATTTAGCATTCGGTGTTTTATTCATTCTTTTATTTTTGCCTAGAGTGGATTATAAGTTTACTTTTATTGTTATTGCCTTAATTGCGACCCTTCTTCCTGACATTGACCAAGGATACTCAAAGGTGGGGCATCACAAGCTTTTTCGGCCTTTGCAGTTTTTTGTGAAACATCGGGGAGTAATGCATAGTCTTACGATCTGCTTTCTTATCTCCTTGGTGCTGGCGTATTTCCCTTTTACGGTGCAGTGGGCTTTGCCTTTCTTTTTAGGATACGGGCTCCATCTTTTTGCAGATTCGTTCACACGAGAGGGGATTCAGCCATTTTGGCCTTATAACGGGGTGAGCAAGGGATTTTTGAAGACAGGAAGCTATACCGAGACGATGATTCTTATCACTCTTCTTGTTGTTGATGTTTTTGTTGCGGTTGTGGTGTTTAGATGATTCTTAATAAAGAAATTGCCTAAAATTTCGCTATGTCAAAATTCTTCTGAACTTTGAGCACTCTCAGAAACCTCAGAACTCACAGAGTTCTGATGGCTATCAAAATCTAAAGATTTTGAAGTCAAAGATTTCTGAAGTCCCCTCAGTAAGCTGAGGGATATTCTCGCGAAATTTTTCGCTTCGCGACCAGCAATTTCTGTCTCCAAGAAAAAATAGATATTTTTTCAGGGCCATTCAAAATCATAGACTTCAGAATTCATGGAATTCTGATAGCTATCAAAGGCAGGGCTTTTGAAGTTTTGAAGGTTTAAAATCTGCCGCAGCTTGCTACGGCGTATTAAATCCAGATTTTAAAATAAATTAACAGAAAGGCTTAAAAACTACCTTTATGTTACTTAATTATCATGAGCATTCAGGAAGATTTAAGGGCAAATATTCAAGAGTTTCTTGAGAGTGCTGAAGATGACTTGAGAAAGAAGAGGTTTAACAGCGCTATCATTTCTTTTTTTAAAGCGATTGTAGTTATTTGCGATTTTCAGCTTTATGAAAAAAGAAGGATACTTCCCAAGAACCATAACGAACGCTTTGTTTTACTGAAGACCTATTTTCCTGATGCTTACCCTCTTGTTGATTTTATCTTTAAGACTTATACTGATGCTTACAATATCAGAATGCGTGAGGAGGACGCTTTGTTACTTAGAGAGCATGTTGGAAAACTTAAAGAGCTATTCGGGATTTAAAAAACTCCTTTCAAGAGAGGAACGATTAAAAATTGCAGATATTCTTGTTTTTGGATCTGCAGTTAAAGGAAAAGAACGCCCTCGAGATATTGATTTGGCAGTGATTTTTTTGAAAGATGTAGATATGGAGATTATTAAGAAGATTGAGGGCTATTTTGAAAAGGGCAAACTATCTGTGCACATAAGCGTCTTGAATGTACATGATTTTTTTCAGAAGCCCCATTCACTTGCGAAAACTCTCCTCCATGAAGGTATAAGCTTGTTTTCATTTCAACCTCTTTTTCGTAATTTTGGATTTTCTTCTTGTGCTCTGTATGTTTATGACTTGCGGAAGATGACTCCTAGCGAGAAAGTAAGATTTATTTATACCTTCAAAGGGAGAAACGGTATGGGCATTGTGAAGCGTTTGGGCGGTGAATTTATTGCTGACGGATGTTTTCTTATTCCTATAGAGAAAGATGGAGAGATTCTTGAAATTTTCGAGCAGTGGCATGCTCCTTTTGTGCGGAGGTTGATACTAACGAATTAACAAAAAAAGAGAAAAATGATTATTTTAGTTAATTAATTAACATGGTGTCTGAAGCTGAGATTCGGAGGGTTTTCAGGAAAAATAAGGGAAAACTTAATCTTGATGCTGTTTTTTTTCTTCGGAAGCATGTTGTCCAGTATCTTTCCCTTTTAGCTGAGTCTTCCTTAAGAAGGGCAAGGCATTTTGGGAGGAAGACTGTGAGGAGAGAAGATATTGAGCAAGTTCTTGCGGAAGTGCAGGATGGGGTTGGTTGAATTTTGTAGGCTTTATCAGTATCTTCTGGGAGAGATCTTTGTTGCTGTGGTGGTGTTAAGGTAATATTTTTTGATCTTGCTTCTCTGAAATATATCCTCTATGGAGATAATCTTTATAAAGAACCTGCCCGAAACAATGACATGACTGAGGAAAAAAAGAAAAAAGAAGAAAAAGCTGAGGTGGAGAAAGAGGAGACGAGTTCTGAAGAGTATAAGATTGGTGACCTCCCTGGTGTTGGCCCTGCTGCGGTGGCGAAGCTCGAGGCTGCGGGAATTTATGATTTGATGGGTATTGCTGTACTTGGGCCTGCTGAATTAAGCGAGATGGCTGGTTTGGGAGAGGCGGCTGCTCGCAAGACTATTCAGGCTGCGCGGAAGATGATGAAACTTGGATTCTCAGATGCTTTTGAATATGCTGAGAGAAGAAAAGATACGACTTATATTACTACTGGAAGTAAAAATTTGGACAATCTTCTGGGTGGAAAGGGTATTGAAAGTCGCGCCATTACGGAGGCTTTTGGAGCTTATGGATCGGGGAAGTCGCAGCTTGGATTTTCCTTGTTGGTGAATGTCCAATTGCCTCCTGAAATGGGCGGGGCTAATGGCAAGGCAGTTATTATTGATACTGAAGGGACATTCAGGTCAGAACGGATTAAATCGCTTGCCGAGGCGATGGGGGCAAATGCTGAGAAAGTTTTGAAGAATATTTTTGTTGCAAGGGCTTTTAATTCAGACCATCAGATTTTACTTATTGATAGAATAGGAGAGATGATTAAAAATGGAGAGCCTATCAAGCTGATTGTGATTGATTCTTTGACAGCTCATTTTAGGGCTGAATTTGCAGGGCGCGGGCAATTGGCAGACCGGCAGCAGAAGCTAAATAAGTATTTACATAATCTTATGAAAATTGCAGAGCAGCATAATCTTGCAGTGTATGTTACGAATCAGGTGATGGCAAATCCTGCGATGATGTTTGGAGATCCGACGGTTGCAGTTGGTGGGAATATTGTTGCTCACGCCTCTACCTATCGCCTGTATTTTCGACGGGGGAAGAAGGACAGCAGGGTTGCGAAGCTGATTGATTCTCCGAATTTGCCGGATAACGAGACTTTCTTCTTTATCACGACACAGGGATTGAAGGACGGGAATGTTGAGGAGGAATAGAGCTACGTTCTTTGTGGAACATCTACAGTATTTGGAAATTTTTAGGGGAATGCTGGTTAACTTTTTTTCTTCCAATTAATGACCAGCTTTTGGTCGCATTGGATTCTATCTTTAATATTTCTTGAGAACTTTCCTTGAATATAATACCTCACTATCAAAATTCTTTTTTTTTTACTTTCGCAATCCTTTCTTTTTCAAATTATGCATATTCTTGATTTATATCGATCTTAAAATTAGGCTTATCCGATATTAATTTGGACGTGTTTTATGAGATTCAATCCACTGGTTTCTAATTCAGCTGTTACATACCATCTTATTTGCGAGTTATTTCCTGTTAGGATACTCACTGATTTTATTAAAGAATCAGCGACAGCATTTCCAGTTGATAATTTAGTGCTGAGATCACTTGGAATTTTGAGGCTGAATTCGTATCTTTTCTCGCCTTGGGCATATATTTTTTCTCCATCTAGAGGTTTTTTGAAATTGAAAATAGTATTTGTTTTTCTTTTATTGCCTTTTGATGTGCGGCTTATAGAGACTTGCTCTCCTATTAACCCGATGTTAAGGGCTTTTGCCTCTACATCTTTGCGTAATTTTAAAATTGTGGCTCCGGATATGGTATCACCGGGCATATACTCAAATTTATTGAGCTCGATATTTATTTTTCCTTTAAGAGATTTCATGATATAGGCAACAATAAAAATAATGAAAATTAGAGAAATAATTGCAATGATAATGAGGGCGATATTCATCTTTTTGTAATGGTCGAGAAGTTTTTAAATATTTGTGTATGGTTTATATACTTCGGGAATTACGAGGGTACAAAGGTAAATTATTGATTATACTCGATGAGTTTGTCTTATTAATCCGAACCTTTATAGACGTTAGAAAATTGTAAAGGAATGTTAAGGCGCGCTCTGGACTTAATAAAGAAATTGCCTAAAATTTCGCTATCCCCTCAGCAAGCTGCGGGGTATTCCCGCGAAATTTTTCGCTTCGCGACCAGCAATTTCTGTTTTGTCAAAAACCACTAGTCAAAAAGAGTAGCATAACAGTGCCGCTTTCCAAGTGGTTTTTGAGCACTATCAGAAATGCAGAAAGCATTTCTGAAGTTTAAAATCTGCCGCAGCAAGCTGCAGGGTATTCAACCCAGATTTTAAAATAAATGAGCAAGTTATTTAAATAAGAGTTTACTTCTTTAATTATGAGAAAAAGAGGGATATTTTTGTTCTTTTACATAGTTGCCATGCTATCATTTTTGGTAACTGCTTCTCATCCCAATTTAGAGGATCAAATAAAAGAAATTGCTCAATTGAATAACCTATTCATTGCCTATGCTCAAGGAACTTCTTCTCTATCCCTAAATGAAATTGTTAAAAAATCAGAACAAAGAAAAGAAGAAATGATTGATCTTATGAAAAAATCGCCTGCATCTGCATTGCAGCTTATTTTAACAAACGGAATCAGAGACAAACTTCCAGCAGAAGTGCAGAACAATATAGAAAAAGATTTTATAGGGCTCGGAAGACTTGCAATGATGATTGTAGATAAAGAAGATGGCGAGGAAGAACTTTTTCAGCTTATAAGAGGAGACGTGAGTTATGATTTATTTATCGCAAACACAGAATCTTTAAGCCCAAATAATTATTACAGAGTTTCTGGACTTATCTTGGATGACAAAGTAGCTGTTGATAGCATTGGTCCCCTCTTAGGGGTCACAAAGGACGAACTCGCCAGTATAAATCCTGATGCGAATGGAAACCAACCCATAGCGATTGTTCTCATCGGTTTTAAAGATAAACCTTTTTCTTATGGGGTGGGAGCGGGAACAAAAGAAGATGTAGACTGGGCAATAAAAGAATTTGTTAATTTTTATTATAGAGAGTCTTATAGTAGAATGGACATCAATTATAAAGTATTTGAATATACCTTAGATAAGACTATAGCTGATTATGGACCCGAAGATTGGTGTGTCGAGTATCAACCTCTTCTGGGAGATTTATGGCAGTTAAGAATGGAGGGTAAACTTAACTTTATCCCTACAGAATATAATACTATTTATGGTTTATTCTCAGAAGACTTTTGTGGCGCTGTTGGTGTTGCTTATGTGGGGCTTCTTGGTGGTAATAGAGGATTGGGAATGTATGGTATAAGCCAATTAGTGAATCGGAAAGAAATGGAAGCAACACTTATAGCCCATGAAATAGGGCATACGAGAGGTTTAAATCATGTTTCTTTTAATGGGGCCTGTCGCGAATGTGTCATGTATCCTACCCTAAATTTTGATAACGCAATAGAAAAAGCAAAATTTTTACAGAGTGAAAAGGATCAATTAGGATGGGATCCAAAGCTGCCTTTACCTTTAACTATTTCTAATATTAAAGTTTGGCCGATTGGAAATATTCAAGGTGATATTCTGGGAGCTACCCTTCTTTGGAATGATAATTATCATGCAAGTTCTGAAGTTATTTTTGGAACTGATTATCAAAATTTGCAATGGAAGGGGAGCAGATCAATTTTAGATACACCTACTCAACGACGATTTGATTTACGAGGGCCTGAAGTTAACGGAAAACCTACTCCTCTACAGATTGATACTGTTTATTATTACAAAATCACATCTACGGGAATCCAAGAACCTGTAAAAGGAGTTACAGCTGTTCGAAGTGGTTCCTTTTTCTTGCCGGATAAATGGTGGGTAGGAGGCTTGCCAGAGCATCCAGGAGATCAGAAAGCATTTGGAAAAGGAATTGTTGTTGATCAATCTGATCCCTTCTTAAGAGGAGACTCTAATGAGGATGGCAGGGTGGATATAAGTGATGCGGTTCATATTTTAGGAGTTTTATTCAAGGGAGAACCCATGCCTCTCTGTCCCGACACCGCTGATACCAACGATGATGGAAAAATAGATTTGAGTGATGCTATTTATCAGCTTGGTTTTCTTTTCCAAGAAAAAAAACCTTTTCCTCCTTATCTAGAAAAAGGGTTCGATCCTACGGTTGATAATTTAGTATGTAATTTCTAACATCAATTTTCTCTTTCTTTTTCAGAGTAAGAAAACCTACTATGAATTATCTGATATTCAAGATCAAATCATAAAAATTTGCAAAATCTCCGACTCCGCTATGAATAGCGAAGTCTGTTCGGAGATTTTTTCCACAGCAAATTTTTAGGCCGTCAGAAATGCAAGAAGCATTTCTGAACGCTCTCAAAGTCTGATGACTTTGAAGTCACAAAAAGCCCCCATTCATCTCCATTTTCAACCTCAGAACTTCAAAATTCCTTGAATTTTGAGAGCTATCAGAAATTCTTGAAGAATTTCTGAAGTTCCAAGAAGGAATTCTGATGGTGCTCAAGAATTAGCCTGTAATTCTTGACAAAATGGAGTCTTCTGGCTTTTTCTGATTAATAGTACTCTCTCGAGCTGTTATGTCAGAATTGAAAACCGCAGACTTTAGTCTGCGGTAGTAGCCAATCTTGTTTTCAATTCTGAACACTTCAAAATTCAAAGAATTTTGAGAGCTGTCAGAACTTTTAGTTCTGAAGTCCCCAAAATCGAGGGCCTGTCACAAACCACACCTTTTAAGGTGTGGTGGCCCATCGATTTTGTGATAGTAGAGTCGGAGATTTTGCAAATATTTATATCCCTCCCTTTCTTCTATCGTTCATGGACTGGAAAAAGAATTATCCGAAGGTTTTGCTGGTTTTGTATATTCTTATCTGGATTTGGGCTGCGATTTCTCCGAAGTATCGAAGTGTTTGGATTGATGAAAACATTTTGCCGGTACTATTTGTTTTCTTGCTTATTGTAACCTATCGGTGGTTTCGGTTTTCAAATACTTCGTATACGCTCTTGTTTATGTTTCTTGTGCTGCATGCGATAGGAGGACATTGGAGTTATGCAGAAATGCCTCTTTTTGATTGGTTGAAGGCGTTTTATGGGCTGCAGAGAAATTATTATGATCGGGTTGTGCATTTTTTATTCGGTGTTTTATTTTTTATTCCGTTGTATGAAATTGCGACGCGGATTTTTAAAGTGCCTGAGGGATGGAGGGCATTGTTCGTTTCTTTTTTTATAATTGCAGCTTTTAAGGGCGTGTTTGAGCTGATTGAATATGGGTATGTATGGGCGAGGGCTGATCCCTTGAATGTTACGAATTATTTGGGGGAGCAGGGCGATGCTTATGATGCATTGAAAGATATTGGATTAGGAATTTTCGGGGGATTGATTTCTTGGGTTGCTGTTGGGGTGAGGAGAATTTTGAGGAACTGACTCCCAAGAAAGATGTAACTTTTAAGAGATAACATTTAAAAAGGCTTTTTGATTTCTTGGTGTATGAGAAAGGACACTCGTATAGGCGCTCTTGCCGAGAATCTGCGTTATTTAGGATCTTCTGTTCTGTCTTTGCCTCGCGCTCCGATTGGGGCTGCGATTTTAGCGGCGAGTTTAGGTATTTTTGGAGGGGTGAAGAGTTGCGAGCATGAATACCAGAGGAGAGCACAGGTTCCGTTAGGTTTTTCTGAAATTCACCAGATTGAGCGAGATGCTGCTGTTTCTGGAAGAGTGATTGGAGAAGGAGACGGGAGTGAGCAAGGCAAGGGGATGGCTGCAACTTATTATCTTGCAGGATCTCATGATCTTTGCATGAAAATTTTTGAATGCTGGAATATTTCACATGAGTCTTCTCAGGCGTATCGCGCTTTTGCCGAAGAGCTTGATGCACGGCTTAATCCTGATAGAAAAAAGTACCATTATGAATTAGCTGACTTGTTTGTTATGGTTCCTGAAAGCTGCAAGGTCTTGGAGAAAAAATTAGAGCACTTTTTGAAGATTCACGATATCCTTCCTTCTGCCGTTGAAAAATTCGGTCAAGCATGGACTGAAAATCATAATGATCACTATCATACGTCATTCTATCCTTCGATGGATACTGACGGCAATGTGACGATTAAGAGCCGGCAGGTTTATGATTATACTGATCACTCATACTGGTATCATCCCAAAGAAGGGGGAGAAGCAGCGAGATCACTTGATGCGCTTATTGCTCTGATTCCTGATATTCGCCTTTCTGAGGAGATTTTTACTGCCTCTCGAACAAATTCTGGGGGAGAGTTAGCGGCGAAGGAGAGCAGAAAAAAAGAGAAGAAGAGTTTAAGCGCTGACGAATTGATGAATATTGCGAATACCTGGTATCATGGTGCGACGATGCTGCTTTTTACGCAGAAGAGTTATGAGTTTTGGAAAGCAGTTGGAGAGGATGCAGATGCTTGGAGAAAAGCTCTTCCGAATGCGAAGGATACTTCATATAGAACATCTAACTCTTTTGATGCAGGGCCGGAAGAGTATCGTGCTGCCAGAAAAGCTCAAGGCGACTGCCAGGATTTATTTTCTGCTGTTGGAGGAGTTTTAGATGTTGTTCAATCAACTGAGCAACAGCTTCCTGTTTTGGGAGAGAAAATTCATGCGTTTATTCAGGCATCGAAGAGCGGAAGCAAGGACACTCCGAGATTGGGGGAGGAAGTTTTTTCTCTGACGCAGAAGTTATATCAGAAGAACTTTGTGAAGGGTATTGATGTTGATCGTTTTCGAGAGGGGATGGTGGTATTGTGGACTTTCCTTGGAGTTTTGGGAGGAGGTATTTTAGGAGGACTGGCGGGAGCTGGTTTGGAGCTCTTGGGAAAAAACAAGAATTGAATAAGGCTATCTCCATCCTTTAGGATGGAGCGCGGAAATACTTGTCCATTTTCTTAGGTAAATGTTAAGGAAACCGCACCCTTTAGGGTGCGGAGGACGTCATATATTAATTCATTTTATCTCTTTCATTATACAAATCTTAATAAATTCATGCATATCAATTCTACTGCTCAGAAGTTGAGAATGTTGTGAAGTTTCATCTCTTTTGAGAGGGTTATTGTAAAGATGGTTAAGATTACGTTTACAACTTCTGAAAGCGTTACTGAAGGTCATCCTGATAAGATCTGCGATCAGATTTCTGATGCTGTTCTGGATAATCTTATAGCTCAGGATCCTTACTCAAGGGTAGCTGTTGAGACCCTGGTGACGACGGGGAGCGTGCATGTTGCTGGCGAGGTTACGACTCGGGGATTTGTTGATGTGCAACGCATTGCACGCCAGGTTTTGCGTGAGATTGGATACACTGATCCTGCGTTTGGCATTGATTATGAGGATGCAGGGGTTTGGATTTCTCTTCATGGGCAGAGTCCTGATATTGCGCGGGGAGTTGATAAAGAGGGTGCTGGAGACCAGGGTATGATGTATGGATATGCGTGCAACGAGACTCCGGAGCTGATGCCTCTTCCTATTGTGCTGGCGCATAAACTAACAAGGAGAATGGCTGAAGTTCGGAAATTAGGGGAGATTCTTCATATCGGGCCTGACGGGAAAAGCCAAGTGACTGTAGAGTATCATGACGGGAAACCTGCTCGTGTTGATGCAATTGTGATTGCACAGCAGCATACAAAAGACATTTCTGAAGAGGATCTTAAGAGGGAAATTTTTGAAAAAGTGATTCAGCTGATTTGCGGGAAGTTTATGGATAGTTTTACTAAGATTCATATTAATGCGACAGGAGCTTTTGTTGTTGGCGGACCTGAGGGAGATACAGGAGTTACGGGAAGGAAAATTATTGTTGATACGTATGGCGGTGTTGGGAGACATGGAGGAGGGGCTTTTTCTGGGAAAGATCCTTCGAAAGTTGATCGAAGCGGAGCATATATGTGCCGTTACATTGCGAAAAATATTGTTGCTGCAGGACTTGCGTCTCGGTGTGAGGTTGCCTTATCTTATGCAATTGGAGTTGCAGAACCTACTTCTATTAGTGTCGACTGTTTTGGCACGTCGAGAATTTCTGAGGATAGGATTGCAGTATTGGTGAGGGAGCATTTTAAACTGACACCGAAAGGGATTATTGAGAGCCTTGATTTGAGAAAACCTATTTATCGCCAGACTGCTGCGTACGGGCATTTTGGGAGGGAAGAAATGGGTTTTTCCTGGGAGAGAACAGACAAGGCAGAGCTTCTGCGAAAGGCTGCTTCGATGAATGCTTTGGCGGTAGAACAATTTAAATTTTCCTCTTAACATTTTAAGAGCTACAGTTTATACACAAAAATTTGATTGATTGAGAGGGTTATTTTATGCATATTTATCGGGCTTTTGCTTTATTTATTACATTGATCGTCGGTGTTTTTATCTTTGTTTATTCTTCAACGCCTTTTCCTCCGAGTCCTTCGAGGGTATTTTCTTTTCTTTCTGTTGCTTATCATGTGGGCGTCTTTTTTCTCTTGAGCTCATTTCTCTTGTTAGGAGTGAAGGCTGATCGCAATCTTTGGAGCAAGGAATTTTTCTTGGTTTTCTTTCTTTCCCTCTTTTATGCATTTCTTGATGAACTGCACCAGCATTTTGTTCCGGGAAGAGCAATGGATCTTATGGATGTGGGGTATGATGTGGTTGGTCTATTCTCTGGAATTATGCTGATGGGCTTCTTACATGTGGTGCAAGCGAGAAGGAACTGACTTTTTCTGCAGATTTTAGCGTTATAAAAGGATTTATATATCTGTATTAACTCTTTGCATGTAGACTATACTCCGAGAACGAGGAGGGAAATGGTTCACTCATTATAAAAGATGGCGTTGCTCAATCGTTGTTATCTATTCATTCTCACTTGCATTCTTAGTGTTATCTTTTTATTACATGTTCAGATTGCCAGCGCAAAAGATATTTCACAGGCATTTGCGGGCGGTTTGCAAGGAATTGCAGATGATTTGACGAGGAATGTTGACAAAGTTATCACTCCTTATTATGATACGAATAATGTGTGCCAGAGAGACGCATTAAATTTTTTAGCGAGCGATCTTGATTTTAAGATTGCTGACGATGAAATATCCCTTCTTTTTAGCAGTTTGGTTGGGGCAATTAAGGATTTGTTAAATAAGCTGGGCCCTCCCATAAGCACTGCTGTTGATGTATATGATGTTGTGAGCGCCTTGGGCAGCTCTAGTTCTTTTGAGGAGTTTATCGAGAAAATAAAGGATAATGCTCTCTCTAAGGCCGGCGAAGCGCTCGATGTTGAGAAAGAGACGGGTGATTTAAAAAGAATATGGGATGAATATGAAAAACTTAAGAAAGAGGATCTTGTAGAGCGCTTTTTTGAAGAGCCTGAGCCATGCGACCAGCAACTCAATGGACTCTGGGACAAACGCACTGGAAAATATCTGATTACGCTTCATGGGAATTGCAATTGCCAATATTCAAAGAATCCCAAATTACAAGATTTTACACTTTGGATTGCGGGAACGATAAGCTATCAAAAGACCAATGCAGGCACGTATCATCCTACAGGAAGTCTTGGAGAAATTATCAAACTCGATGTTACTTGCAAGCCCTGTGAAAAAAAAACTTCCTATCTCATCAGAAATGAAGATGATCTCTATGCCTATTTTGTTGATAACCAAGATTCGTTCAAGAAGTCATTGGATCAGCTGCCTGGACCCCTGATGGACATACTTAAACGGCAGGAGATTGTTCAGTTTGCAGTTTACAGAAAAATACCTCAAGCTCCTCCACGGGAAGAAAGTGTTCTCATTGCACTTAAGGACGGGACAATTGACCAGATTTGGAAGAAATACAAACCTGCAGAAGACCCGAGAAAAATAACCTTAAGCGTGATGATGGATGATTCAACTATGCGGGGCATTTTTAATGCTCCTAATAAACTTGAAGCAATTGGAGCTGCACTTGAGCAGGATAAAGTCAGCCTGGCGGGCCAAACTGCTTTGAATAAAGTTTATCTAACAATGCTTCTTCTTGGAAAGGAAGTTTCTTCTTCTTTTCGATCTGGAGAGACTTACGGCGCACTTACTCCTACCAGAGTTTATTTAGTCAAGCAGCAGAATGCAGATCATAATACAGTTATAAATCCGGCAGGAAAGCAGATAGGATACGGCTCTGCTCATATGAATACCTTACTTGCTTATAACTCCCGCTATTATTCTCAAAGCGCGGGAATTTATTATGATACCTCTTCTCCGACGGTTACAACTCTTGGAGGATATGGGGTGAGCGGAGCTTTTGTTTTAGGCAGCGGGACTGCCCGCAACACCGGAGGGTATGTTTACGCATGGTAAAAGAAAAATCCCCATTACTGAGAAAGCATCGAAAACTTAAATTTTTTCTTGTGCTTTTCATTATTTTGATCATCCTTTTAGCATACTTCTTTTGGTATTTTTCACGCCGAGCAAAGCAAAACGCTGTTTTCCCAGATATACGGAATACTGACGTATATCATGTGCTTGCGCAATTTGGCTTATCCGACGCCGTGGTTGATATCACTGATGAACGGATCGTCGTGAGCTACAACCTTGAAGATCTCATGCAAAAAGATGAAGCATTATTCTTAACTTTGGGAGCAGCATATCAAATTTCGCCAGGATCCCGGGAAATAACGGTTATACCCTTTTACGAACTTGCTCCCATCGAAGAAGTTCATGTTTTGATGAGCGATGTCCAGTTATTTGCAGAGGATAAACTGCCTGAAAAAGAATTTATCCAAAAGATGGAGATTAAGAAAGTTGGATGAAAGAGCTGTGTTTTAACATTGGATGAAGCTAAGTTCTGCAAAAATGGGCTGGTAAGTGCTTCCGGAAACGCTTTTTAGATCTCATCGTCGGTAAGACTCAGGAGATTATTAACCTTAGGATAAACGCCCCACGATGCAGCAGTAATTAGCGCATTTTCCATGAAACTGATATGTCGTAGCTCCATTAGTATTATGGATAGAGGTGATTTAAATATCTTGTCAATCAGGTGACCACAATATCATTCTCTTTTTTTTGTAGTCACCTTTTTTAATGTCTTCTTATATTGTTTTATTAAAAACTCTAAAGTTGGCTTAAGATTGTCATTCTTAGAGTATTCTTGCAAGGTCTGATAATACTCTGCCCGGTCTTCAATCAGTATGTTTATGGGCGGATATTTATTTTTTAAAAGTATAAAATTAAGCAATAATCTCCCAACCCTACCGTTTCCATCCTGAAACGGATGAATATGCTCGAATTGATTATGTATTATTGCTGCTAAAACTAGTGGCTTAAACTTATTCTTATTCTCTTTGTACCATAAGACGAAATCATGTAGATAGCCTTTAAGTTCTTCCTTAGGAATTCCCGTATGAAGAATTTGCCCAGCTGAATTTCTTACAACCACGTTGACCTTTCTAAATTCACCTGCAAAAGATTTTGAACCCTTGAAGCAAAGCTCATGCAATTTCAATAATAAATTTGGTGATAAGTCTTCTTTTGTTTTTCTTATGTATGTAACTGCTTTTGCAACTCCCTTTGTCTCAATTTCTTCGGAATTGGCTGGTTTTTCTTTATTAAGGATTTTGGGAACCTCTCCTTCAGTTATTGTCGAGCCTTCAATTGCATTGGTATTATAAACAAAATCTTCTGTAAAGTTTTTCCATTCATATTCGCTTAAATGAAGAACAGCGATGTTATCGCTGTATTTATTCAAAACTCCCAGCCGCTTTTTTGTGAGCGTAAAGAAGAATACTTTTGTGTTGATATCTTCCATTAACTCAAGGATTATCTTTTCAGCCTTATCCTTTTTATCATTTAATTCATTCAATGAAAGATTCATACCAAGATACTTTCTTATCTTTTCTACTTTCTTTGCTTCCCTATACGAATAAACTAAATAATATTTGATATTCTTCCCTGATTTTCTTTTTTCAACATACATGGCAGATTAAAGGTGCCTACGTTTATAAAACTTTCTTTTTTGTGGTCACCAAGAAATCTTTCGAACCACCCATACCTGCAAAAATGTCTTATGCCTCCAAAACAATTTCCAATTCCCATTAAGGAATTTGAAATACCGAATTGAAAATTGTTTTCCACGAGGATTTTCCCCCTTCGTGCTTTGAATCCTCAATGCGCCTGGTGTGCGCTTCATGCCCCCACGAGGCCGCGAAAATCTTTGATTTTCGGGTACATTCAAAAGCAATGCTTTTGAAGTATTCGAACCCCTGAATAGCATCGAATCCAAGGGCAGGACTTACAGTCCTGCATATGCCCCCACGAGGATTCGAACCCCGATCACAACCTTTTCGCCGTCGTGTCCGCAAGGTCGTATTCTATCCAGTTGAACTATAAGGGCGCGGTGATGGAAGAGTAGAAAGGTTTTTAAATACTCGGCTTTTATTATTGATAAGTTAAAAGAGTGAAAGTGGTGAAAGAGGATCGTTGTCGTGATGGTGTGGATGAGCAATTTGCGGATGGGCAATCTTCTTGGCGTAAGTATCTTCGGTCCCGATCAGGGAAGATCGGCTTGCTGTTTTTTGCAATTATAGGAATTTTCCTTCTTGGAATTTTTGCATTTTATTCTATGAATGTTTTTGCTACCCATGAAGGCAGCGGTGGTGTGAGTTGCTGGAATTATGATGGGAATTATTCAGGGTGTGTTGTTCAGGTCCCTGGATGTGCGTGGGCTAATAATAGTGGTGCAACGCCTACGAATTCTTTTTGTTCTATAAATATCTCTAATTATAATGCAACAGGAGCTGTTATGAACTACAGCAATAAAACTGGAGATTTGCTTATCAATGCTGGATGCTGTATTGGTGCTGGAGGTGGTGCGCAAGGGTGCTGGAGCTTTGATGGGACCAATCTGTCAACATGCGAGGGCGATGCTACCTGTTCATGGAAGGCAAATGATGCTAATCAAAATCCTTGGTGCTCTAATAATAAGGGATGTTGTAATAAAAAAGGATGCTGGAGTTTTAATGGAGCTAATAATAACAGCTGCTTTGCCGCATTGGGGGGCAATGCATGCCGCTGGGCGAACAAGAGCCAGGATCAATTCTGCTCTGATTTGTATGGGTGCTGCTATGACAAAAACTGCAATGAAGTGTCTACGCAACAAGCTTGCAATGATTTGAAAAATAATTTAGGAAAACCTTGTGTTTGGAATGAAAGCAATAGCAATACCTGCGGTTTTTCTGGTGGGAACCAGGGCGGAGGTTTTGGATTTTATAATTCTTCAGATTCCTGTTTAACCCAGGGGGGATGGTGGAATGCTTCGGGTTCCTGCGTCATGCCTGGGGAAGGCGGCGGCGGGGGCGGAGCAGGAGGATTCATGTTTGCACAGGAGGCGCGATGCTGGTTTGCAGATAATAAACAGACGGTTTGCGGGAATGTTTCTGGCTGTGTTTACTGCAGTACTAATACGACCATTCATGGAAATAACGCAAGTTCAGCGTGTTACAGCTTTCCTTCTGGATCATGCCAGGGACATGAGACTAAGTTTACGAACTGGAATGGGACTACTTCTGTAAATATTACCGATATTAATGTTTCTTCAATGACTTGTGGCGATGTCCGATTAAAACAAACCTGTAATTGCGGGCCATTACCTAATTGTGTATGGAATAATGGTTCTGCTATCACAGGCAATTATTGCACTGTTGGTGTGAAAAGCAATAGTGATACGCAGTCCTGCCAACCACCTGTGCAGTTTTGCGAAGATCCAAAAGCTAAGAATAATCAGACCTTGTGTGAGGATTTAGCAAATACCTATATGATGCCTTGCAAGTATGAAGGCGCAACTGGAGGAAAGAATTGTACTTTTAGTTCAGCATCTTGTTTTGGAGCTGGTTCTTCTGGATCAGGAGGAGGCGGACTTGATTATACGACTATCAGCAATGAAGTGCAATGCTTGGCTGCAGGCGGCACGTGGAGGACAGAGTATTATACTGATGGTGGGGCGTTGAAACAAGATGGCTGGTGCGAGAAAGGAGCTCTTTTTTCTTTTACCAGCGGAAAAGCTTTTGCAAACAAAGGGAATTGCGATTCTGATTGCTGGGCTTGTGAGTTTAATGCTTCGGGGAGTAATTATGGCGGGAATGTAACTGCTGCTCAGGCAGCTTGTTTGAATTCTAAGAAGGGAATCTGCAAATGGAAGAATGACAGCAGTTCTCCTAATAGCTTAGGGAGATGCGATTATCCTCAGGAGTTTAGTTTTGGGGGCGCTACTGACTGCGGTAAAGACTGCAAGGCATGTGACTTTTTTGCAAATCCTTCTCAAGCATGTGCTTCAAGTATTGTTGGCTGTGGCTGGGTGAATGACAGCAGTTCACCTAAAGGCGGATTTTGCCAGAGCTCAAGCAAGAAATCTTGCTCTTCTGACTGCTTTAGCTGCGGTGACCAGAATTTTTGCTCCAACTCCTCTAATCATCCTGGACTTAATTGCTCATGGGATCCTGCATATTATTTCTGCAAGCCCATGAATTTTGCAGGGGAAATTTGCTTCAACGGGAAAGATGATGATTCTGATACTAAAATAGACTGCGCTGATCCTGACTGCACTTTTGACCAATTTTGCGGCGGATCGAGTATCGGGAGCAGCGGAGGAACTGACTGCAAGAAGCAGGCTACTGTGGGGTCTTGTACTGGCAATAATGCTTCAAGTGGAAAGGCCTGTGTTTGGGTTACTCCTCCTTGGGGAGGGTCTTCTTATTGCGATTTCCCTGGATCGAGTTGTTGGCTGTATGAGAGTAATGTTACTGGCTGTACCACAGGTATTGGATGCGAATGGAAGAATTCATCGTCATTTATTCCTTTTACAGGATTTTGCGAGATTAATAAAACTAATGCTAATGTCTGCTTTAATTCGACGAATTTTAATAATCAAACACGATGTGCTGCTGGAAGTGATTGCCAGTGGGTTGTAGATGCTTTTAATCCAAGCGGTGGGAGATGTGATTTTAGACTTTTTGCCAGCTGTAGTAATAGGACTTCGTCGTCTACTTGTTGTACTAGCGGAAATTGCAATCTGATTGGCGGGAATTGCACGTGGAGGAATGACAGCTACTCATTTAATGGAGGATTTTGTGATCCTATTTGCTTTACTGCAGGATTAAATTCAAGCCAGTGCTCTGTTCAGTCTGCATCAGGGTCAGGATGCGCATTTAGGGGCACAACCTGCGAGCCTGATCTCTTTGCTACAGGTGGAGGAGGCGGAGGAGGAAATGTGGGATGCCATCAATTTGATACTAATTATACTGCCTGTATTAAGCAGAATCTTACATGTGCTTGGATGAACTTTACGATGGGTGGTGTTGCAGGTGAAGGATTCTGCGATTCAAAGGGGCAGCTTGGAGTTGTCAATATGATGGATCAAAGCCCTCCTAAAATCATTGGATTTGATCCTAACGAGTCTACTATTCCAGGGGAGATTGATATTCGAGAATACGGAATTAAGGACTCACTGCAGTCTTTGTCTTTAGGCATTCTCGTGAGGAATATGACGAATGCATCGGTATGCAGAGGGTATTATTTAGGGGGCGGTTTTGGATCGCTTCCTTTGAAGGCGAATGGAACTGCTCCGACGAAGTTTTATTTTTATCTTGATACTAATGCTAACAAAACTGATAACTGCAATGCAACCTATCAGAATGGAAGCATCGAGAAAGGGTATGAATTTTTGATTAAGTATTTGGTTAGTTTCAGCAATGGGAGTGTTACTGAGACCAAGTCCTTTTTGAAATGTTCTGGTGGAACCTGGGTTTTGACGAATGTGCCTCTTTCGAGCAATAGGCAGATGATGTGCAGTATTTCTGTCCCTGCATTTGGAGCAGATTCTCCTAAACTTGGGGGAGTTGCTATCATCGTTGATAAAGAGAGCCTTGAATCTTTCTCTACTTATAATAAGACAACGCCTATGCGTGTTCTGGTTTCGAGCGCGAATGAGACGTATACTGAGGTTAATCCTCTTGATTCACCGGCTGCTGCAGGGTATTATACTCCGGGAACAGCTGATTTCAAATTTGTTGATTGCAGTAATCCTGATACCAAGGATGATAAGTGCAAGAACTTCCAGAAATTTGGATTCAACATTTATGAAGACTGCAAGAACGGGCAGGATGATGATGGAGACGGCTTGGCTGACTGCGGTGATCCTAAATGTGGTTTCACTCCTTCATGTGCCGGCGGGAATGGATTTAATTTCACTGCTGATCCTAATGATAAGACCACTCCTTCATTGACGTTTTCAAATGTAGAGATTACGCATGTTGGATCGACTATTAAATTCGATAGCAATGAGCCGGCAAATGGCTCTTTGGACTTTTATCGAAACGACTCTACGTGCACGACGGTTAATATGAGTATTGCGGAGTTGGGAGATCCTGCAGTAACTTTTGATAATTACAAGCCGTTCCATGCTGTTCCCCTTGAGTTGAATACGCTAGGGTATGATTTGACTAATGGCACGACGTATTATTATAAGACGACGCTGTGCGATGTTTCAGGGAATTGCGCGACTTCTGCATGCCTGAATTTCACGACGAAAACTGAAAATTCTTTTAAGAATTTTGTATTCAAGCTGAAATTGCCTTCTGGCTTTAATGTGACGATCCCTGCTTTGAATTACAGCGGTAATTTCACGACTACGGTTGGCGGGAAGACCTATGAGAATGGCATTAAGGCCAATGCGTCAATTACCCGAGGCATTAATGTGACGGTTAACTGCGGGGAGTCACAATCATTAACCTTTGTTGGAGTAGATATTCTGAAGCCTAAGAGCATTGATATGACTACTGCTTTTGTGTGCGATAGTGCTACCAGAGTCCTTGGCATGAATTCGTCTTCGAAATCTTGGAATCAGGTTGTTTCTGATCTTGGCATGGGAGGGTATTCTGATTATGTCAAGTTAACTTTCCCTCTTGCTTATAGCGCTGATAATAATATCAGCTGGTGCAATGATGCTTTAACGAATTGCACGAATGTGAATAGTTTTGCCAATTGCTCGAGCGGCGGCGGCCAGAAGACTGACTGTAAAATTCCGACTTCGCTAGGATTTTCTACTTATCAGGTATCTGTTCCTGGAAGCTCTAGTAGTAGCACTACTTCCAGCGGCGGTGGCGGAGGGGGAGGAGCTGCAGCTACGGGGAAGACGTATGCAGTAAGTGAGAGCCAGATTAGTAGTGGATATACACAATCTCTTGTTCAGAATGATAAAGTGAAATTCCCTGTTGGAGGAGTTGATCATACGGTTACAGCTACACAAGTTACTGCAACGAGTGTCAAGATTACGGTTGCAAGCACTCCGCAGACAGCTACTCTTAGTGTTGGGCAGAGCGCAAAGTTTGATGTTAATGACAACAAGGTTTATGATGTGCAGGTTACGTTGAACTCGATCAGCGGAACTAAAGCATCGGTTACTGTCAAGGGAATCAGCGAAGCGATTCCTGCTGCACCTGCTCAACCTGCGACGACAGAGCCTGCGCCATCACCGCCTGCGCCAAGTGAGCCTTCTGGAGAAAAACAGGTGACAGGGGGGACAGGAGCGACTGCTCAAGAGAAAGGAACAGGCAGAGCTGGAGTCTGGCTGATTGCAGCGATTGCAGTTATTGCGCTTATTGCATGGGCTGTGATCTGGGTGAGCAAGAGGAAGAGATAGGTTTCTGGCGTATAAACCTTTCTGTCTTTTAAAAATCTACTGCAGCAAGCTGCGGGGCATTAAACCCTGATTTTAAAATCAAAAAATTTGTAAAATAAGGAAACAGGTTTTTTGGCACAACGAGAAGAAAAAGATATAAATCTATGTAGTTTTAATGGTATAACTTGGATAAAAAAGGTTTGATCGTTGCACTCTTAGTAATAATTGGAGTAATAGCCTTGGCAGTAGGAATTTTTATTTATTCTAACAATACCAATCTTAGTTGCCATATTCAAGAAACAAGAACGACACCAATCTCACTTGATCAAGCAAATTCTGTTGCATTAGAACATGTTAACAATAATAATCGTCCCTTCAGCTGGGTTAATGTTGGGCATTATTTAGTACGTAACAGTTTTGATGAATCAAATTATTATATTTTCATTTTTCGTAAAAGTGATGTAAATAAATTTAATACACTTGAGAAATTAGAAGAAAATGCCAAGTTATTTTCGGACACTAATGCAGAGGATACTGACCAGAAACTACAAGTTAATGATATTGCCACAGTTATTACTGGTACTATGAATGAGGACAAATTAATAATCAGGAATTATAGGGGAATTCCAGCATCAATGGCAAAAAAAATAGAGATAAAGGAATTTGTTGAAAAAAAGTTTTCAGGATTAACCATAGGTGAATTATATTATGATTCGGAGATGGATCAGGGTTACTATGAAATTATGAAAATTGATTCTAAAAAACCGACCGGTGATGTAATCAAGGTTGTTGACAATTCTATTGTTCCTCGTTCTGATTTAATAAAATACCAAGAAAAGTTAGAACAGCGTAAACAAGAAAGGTATTCTTCTTTAAGTAAAGATGAATGTGAACAGCTTAAAAATGGGATTTTAGAAAGGAATGCAGATTTAGATAGGCAATGGAGTAGGTATTAATATTGATCTAAGAAGAGAGATTTTTCCTTTTATAAGCTTATGAGGTTTAATTTTGTGTTCTCCTGAGAAGAGGAGGGTTTTCCTTCTATAAACTGATTAAATTCAGTTTTGTCTCGTCATTGAATGAGAAGTTTTTTGCTGCGATATGCCTGCACCCTGCTTTTTCTGCGGCTTTGATCATGGGAGTAATGACTGCGCCGTCGATGACAAGGGCGTAGACGCGAGACCTGGCTCCGTCAAGGGCAGAGGAGACATTTTTTGAGGAAACTTTTCTTATCACTTCAAAATTCCTGTCAAGGAGAAGGGCTGACCGGTTTCCGGCGATTTCTTCGTACAGAGCATTGATTTTGGTTTTTTGGTCTTCTGAAAGAGGGGCGTCTGCTGGCGCGCTATTTTCTGGCGCTTCTGTTTTCTCCGGCGCCTCTTCCCATTCTTTTCTCTGAAATTCCTTTTTCTGCGGCCTTTCCTGGTTGAACTTTAAGAATTCACTGACGGGGATTTTTTTCCTGAGGCAGATGAGGATTTCTTTTCCTTGGAGCTCCTCTACTTCTTTTCCGTCAGGAGCTATGGCAATGTAGTCAATTCTAGCGTTTTCAATGACATTTTTCGCGATCAGCCTGCCGCCTCTATCTCCGTCGATAAAAAGCGTTACTTTTTTTTCAAAGCTTAATTCTTTGATTGTTTCCGGGAGGATGGTTCCATTCATTGCTATGGCGTTATTGACGCCGTTTCTTAGAAGGTTGACAACGTCTGCCCGCCCTTCTACTATGATGATCTCCTCCCCGCTGAGGTCTCCGCAGGGGAGCCTTTCTGTTCCGTACTCCTGGATCTTGGAGATTCTTGATGATTCTTTTACAGACTCTTTCATCTCGCGAGTTTCCGGGCCTGCTCCTTGGATTGTGTCCATGAGCTTCTTTGCCCGCTCTAGAATGTAGTCTCTTTTATTTGCCCTTACATCTTCAATATTTTCTGTTTCTATTTTTGCATTGCTTGGGCCTATCCTTTCTATGGTCTCCAAAGCGGCTGCGATAATTGCAGTTTCTGTTTTGTCCAAGGCAGAGGGAATTTCAATTTCTCCTGAAGTAGCGCCGCCTTCGGTGTTGAGGCGGACGTCGACTCTGCCAATTTTTCCTTCTTTTTGCAGTTCGCGCATCTCCAGCTCTGCGCCAAGAAGCCCTTCAGTCTGCCCAAAGACTGCTCCAATCACGTCTGGTTTTTCAACTGCTCCTTCTGCAACAAATTTTGCATGGATAATATACTTGATTGATACCGGGCTGATTTTTGCTATTTTATTGTCCCGGAAAATATCTGCATGCTAAAAAAGAGCATGATACTGATGATGTCCCTGCATCGCAGGGGTGATAGTGATATTTTCCTAATGATTTATGATTGCAGGAGCGTTTTGACGTTTAAAAAGCTTTCTGTGAAGCCTTTCATGAACACCGCAATCGTATTTCCCTGCATTTTCCGACGGTACTGCTTCTTTTCTGGCTTATCGAAAGATTTATAAAGGGATGCCTCTTGCCTGAAAAAGGTGATCTCTATGCCCAAGAAAAAGCATGAAGAAGTAGCTGAAGAAGACTTAGATGACGATGAGTTCTCGGATCTTGATGAAGATCTGGTAGACGGAGACGAAAAAGAAACCAAGGATGACGGAGACCTCTAATTTTTTTCTTTCTTTTTTTTAATTTTTTGTATATAAACTATGCTTCGAGAATTAAGAGGGGAAATTTTTTAGATTGTTTAGCAGTTCTATCTTGCGAGTCGCCATATCTTAAGAACTCAATTTCAATATCGCCTCTGCTAAATCACCTGTTTCTTCTAAAGTTTTTGTTGCTTCTTCCTCGGTGCAGGAGGTTTTTTCCATGATGGTTTGAATGTCTTCTTGAGAGAATTGTCCTGCTTTTGGCTCTTCCCTGACGTCTCCTGAGATCTGGAAGCTTTCATTGCCCTGCATGTTGACTTTCATGACTGATGCTGGCTCAATGATAAGGTTTTTTTCAGAGGTTTCGATGATGACTCTGATAGCTGGGATTTCTTCCTGCTTGATGCCCATCTGCTTCATCATTGCCTGCATCTTTTTTGGATCAAGGTTGAGCATTTTATGCAATAGGCCAGAATAGGTGGAGAACGATGACGAAGAGGATGGTAATTGCTATGAGCGCAAAAACATGAAGAGGGTCTAATTTGTATTTGCTTTGATATTCTTCGTTGTATCTCATTAACCCGCCGAATCCAGCTGGCATGGATATTTGTTCTGCCATGTTATCTTTCTTTTATTTTTATAGAGGTTTATTTGCTGGCATTTCTGCCATTTCTTAGAGCGAGGGAATATTTATAAAGTTAGCGGTCTTGCTGTTGAGAATTAGTGGCTGTTCATTTTAGGGCAGATACCCTTTATATTGAAGGTTGCTTGTTTATGAGAGGAGAGATGAAGAAAGGTGGAATTAATGTCAAGTTTATCTTAACTGTGCTTTTGTTGCTTTTTCTTTTGTGGTTTGTATTTGGATTTTTGATTGCGAGGTTAAGATAAGATGAATGGAAGATTTATGAGTGGCTGGTTGAGATTGATTTTTCTCGGTTTTATTCTTGCAAGCGCGATTCCTTTGAGTTTTGCTTTTGAAGACCAATTAACTAGCGGGGGAGATGCAAATGGCGATGGAATTGTGGATATAGCTGATGGTGTTTATCTTTTGCAGCATCTTTTCATGGGGGGAAAGGCACCTGTCTGTTCGAGAGCGGTGAATGTGAATGGAGATGGCAGAGTTGATGTGAGTGATGGAGTGTATCTTTTACAGTGGCTGTTTGGGGGAGGAAGCCCTCCTGTTTTTGAGGATGTTTCGCCTTTAGGGTGTGGGATTGTGGGTGATATGAGGGGGCAAGCATTAATCGATGAAAATGGAGATCCTCTTTTAAATGATGATGGGAGTCCGGAGGTTGTGGGGGATCATGTGAAGGTTGAAGACAAAGATATTCCTGAAGGGGCAGTTTCATATAAGATTATCTACTGCGCTTCTCGCCCTTATTTGCAAGAATTATTTGAGAAGTTTATTCATATTAGTTTTGATACGTCGTGTTCTATTCCAATCGTCGTTCCCTATTCGCTAGACAAGAAAAAATATTTGCTGTACAAAGGATGCGCGTCTGACGGTAAGATAGATATTATTGAATATGTAAGCGATGTTGAATGTAGAGATAGCCTTGATTCTGAACTAATTCTCGATTCCTACCATAGCCTTGAGCGAGAACATTCAATTTATTCGGGAAAAGGGAATGATTTAGTTATGGGGTCTCCCTATGAAGATAAAATAATTACTGGTGAAGGAACAGATTATGTATATGGGTTAGCTGGAGATGATTACATTGAGGGGAGGGATGGAAGCGATGTTATCTATGGAGGTTCAGGAACAGATACACTTTATGGCCGTGGCCAGGATGAAGGTGGTGCTGAAGATGCCTACAATATTCTCTCTGGAAATGAAGGCAATGACTTTTTAAGTGGACAAGGACAGGATAACGCACTTTTTGGAGATGGAGGAAATGATGAGATCTACGCCCATAAGCCCCTTATAGGCCGGACTCCGGAAGGAATAACTATTGCCCTTGGAGGAGATGGGGATGATACTATTTCTGGCTCTGATGGCAATGACTTTATTTTTGGAGGCAAGGGAGAGAAGGATGAGATTTATGGGGGAGAAGGCGACGATTTTATTGTTGGAGATACTTCTTTGATTCTTTCCATTACTAAAGATACTAAATTTGATGATGTTTTGAAGCAGGTGAAGGATTCTGACATTTATAAGAAAGTTGTTGAGAATCATGAGATTTTTGCGGAGTCTGAGGGAGATTTTAAGGATATTATTGATGCGGGCTCTGGAAATAATGTGGTTTTTGCAGAGGGCGGGGATGATGAGGTTGTAGGGTATTGGGGTGATGATTGGTTTTTTGGGGGTGCTGGCAAGGATACTCTGGGAGGATTTGGCGGGGATGATGTTCTTTATGGGGGGAAGGGAGATGATGGCAATACTCTTGGCGAGAATGGCCTTGTTGGCGGCGAGGGAAATGATGTTCTTTGCGGGGGAGAAGGAAGGGATGTGGTTTTTGATGAAAGCGGGGAGGATGATTTTATTGCAGGACCTAGAGATCCCAAGGTCAAGGAGTTTCCTGAAGAGCTTTGTTCTTCTAAGAGTTGTACCCCGAATACGGATATTAAGGATTTCTATTGGATGAATGAATTTCCTTCGGGGAATTTAGATAAGACAGACTGCATTGGTTTTGGGAGCCAGTATTGTCATTTTACCAAGAATGATTGGCATCCTTTAGAGCCACCTGTTTTACCTGTTGGAATGTTTCAGGAAAAAGAATTTTATGTCAAGCTACCTGATTGTTATTTTGCTATTGATATCGCGGAGAATTATCCTCCTTCTTCCGATGATGGTCCTCCGGTGCCGGTATAAACTTTTTAGGGAAAGATTTATTTTTCTCTTAATCTTTCTGCATTAATTTCTCAAAAAACTTTTCTTCTTTTCTGCCAGGTACTTCTTTCCCTAAAAGCACAAAATATCTGTTAATCTTGCTCCAGTACTTTCTGGGAGCTATTTTTTTTAGAGCTTGCTCTGTTTTTTCAGGAGATTTGGTTTTTACTATTTTGAATGTGTTCATAATGCGGTGAACATGGGTGTCGACGCAGATTGCGTCTTTGTTGTGAATTTCTCCGAGGATGAGATTTGCAGTTTTGAGGCCAACTCCTGGAATTTTTTTGAGTTCTTCTAAATTTTGTGGGATTTTACCTTGATGATTTTCTAAGAGGTATTTGGCTGCTTCGATAGTATGCTTTGCCTTAGTTTTGTTGTAATTAATGCTTTTAATTATTTTAAGAATATCTTTTGAATCTGCTTTTGCGATGGCTTGGAGTGTTAGATAGTTTTTGAAGAGGTTTTCTGCGATCGGGATTGTTACTTCGTCTCTTGTTTGGGCTGATAATATTGTGGTGATGAGGGTTTGCCAAGGCTCTGGCCAGGCATCACCTGCTAATCGCTTAGAGGAGTTTTTGTATTTTTTTTCAGCGAGGTTGAAGAGTTTGAGAAATTTCTTTTTTGGAGTCATTTTTTTTAAGATTATGGCTACTTGTTATTGGAATGTAGGCAGTGTAGCTTAAGAGGTTTTCTAAGGGCAATTTTTGAATATGTTTGTAGGGATTTGCGTCTTCTTCTTTATGTTTCTCTGTGTAGATGAGGCAAGGGTTTTTATTTTCATCTTTGACTGCAATCCCTATCGCAAAGACAGGCTGTGTTATTCTTTTATTTTCTTCTTCGTAGATGATGACTGCTGTTTCAAGGTTTTCAGGATGGTCTGTGAGTATGCTTGCAGCTTGATCTATGGCGTCTCCTTGGTCGAGGTATTCTCTTTTATTGGATTCAAGAAGCCTGTGGAGATGGGAGATGCTGGAATCTTCGAGGTCCATATCGGGGGAAGATCTTTGGTTTTTATAAGGATATGGGTGAGTTTACTTTAAAAGCTTGTGTAGGTTAACTCCTGAGAATACGATTAAACGCATATACCTTTGCTATTGCTGATACATTCTCTCGTATCATTATGAGTGCAAGCACGAAAACTCCCGACTTTAGTCGGGAGATGAAGTGCCCATCCTTCATCATTTTTAGGACAAAATGCACAGGAAACCTCGCCCTTTAGGGCGAGGAGGATGTCATTTATCTCTTACTTTTTCTCTCAGTTCATCATTATTGTTTTTCCTGTTGAAAACCTGGTTAGGCGTATTTTTTCAATTATTGTAGTTTCAACTGCAGGCATATTACATCAATTGGTGATTTCTCTCCCAGCCATTTAGGATAATTATTTAAGGATAGATTTCTTATTTTTATAATGAAAAAGAGGATTATAGGGGTTATTTTTGTAAGTATTTTTCTGTTAATACTTTTTTCAATTTCAATAGCAGCATTACATCCTAATATAGAAAATCAGAAAGAGGATATTTTAAAATGGAATAATGATCTTATTAAATATTCTAGAGGAGATTCTTCTTTATCTTTAGAGGAGATTCTAAAAAAATCAGAACAAAGAAAAGGTGAGATGTTAGATTTAATGAAAAGGGATGTTTCTTCTTTCCTGCAGCATATTCTAACAAGAGAGATAAGAGATAAACTTCCAGCAGAAGTGCAAAATAACATAGAGAAAGATTTTATAGAGGCTGGAAGGCTCGCCTTAATAATAGTTGATAAAGAAGATGGCGAGGAATATATTTATCAATTAGCAAGAGAAGATGTAATTTATGATTTATTTATTGTCAACACAGAATCTTTAAGCCCAAATAATTATTACAGAGTTTCTGGATTTATCTTGGATAACAAAGTAGCTGTTGAAAATATTAATCCTCTGTTAGGGATTAAGAAAGAAGAGCCTCCTGTCAATCCTGATGCGAATGGAGTCCAAAAAATAGCGATTGTTCTCATCGGCTTTAAAGATAAACCATTTTCTTATGAGGAGGGTGGGATGACAAAAGAAGATGTAGATTGGGCAATAAAAGAATTTGCTAATTTTTATTATAGAGAGTCCTATAATAGAATGCCTATTTTATACAGAGTATTTGAATATACCTCAGATAAAGCTACAACTGATTATCCGTGTGTAGAGGTGGAATCTCTTTTGTCAGATTTAAAGCAATTAAGAAAAATGGGTAAACTCGACTTTATCCCTGAAGAATATAATACTGTTTTTGGCTTAATCTCAGAGGACTTTTGTGGTAGTATAGCAGGAGTTGCTTATATGGGTAATTATAACGGAATGTTCGGTATAGCCCAGTTAATAGGCTCTGAATTAGATATAGACTCGTTAATAGACTCTAAAGGATTAGAAGCATCACTTATAGGCCATGAAATAGGACATACAAGAGGATTAGGACATGTTTCAGAAATATCTAATTGCTGGGAATGCCTTATGTGGTTTAGATTAGGTTCTTCTAACACTATAGACAAAGCAATATTTTTACAGAGTGAAAAAGATCAATTAGGATGGGATCCTAATAATCCTATTCTTATTCCTTCAGTAATCTCTGATGCAAGAGTATTTCCTGCGAGTGTTTTTACGTCTAGGAATAATGCAAAAGGAGCAAGAATCAGTTTTCGGATTGCAGCAGGAACTTCAGAAGTATTCTTTGGCAAAGATAAAAATAAATTAATTTGGGAGGGACAGAGAGCAAATCCTAGAACCATCGGGGGATATAAGATATTTGACTTATTTGCTTCTGCTTCTGATGATACTGGAAAATTAAAATCATTAGAACCAAACACACTCTACTATTACAACATAGTTTCTACTCTTGCTGGGGCTCCTGAAAAATATAATGACAATTATAAAGGAGCTTTTATTTTTGAGCCTTTGTCAGAACAGCAGAATGAACAACTGGCGCAGCAGAATGTATTGGAGCAGCAGAATGAACAACGGCAGGTTATTGCTACTTATCCATTTTTAAGAGGAGACTCTAATGAGGATGGCTATGTAGATTTGAGTGATGCTGTTTATACTCTTGGAGTTCTATTTGGAGGCAAACCAATGCCTGTATGTCCAGATGCAGCAGATACAAACGACGATGGAAAAGTAGATTTAAGTGATGCAGTATATCTTTTGTCATACTTGTTTAAAGGTGGGATTGCGATTCCTGAACCATCAGAAGATTATGGATTTGATCCTACAGTAGACGAGTTTGAATGTAATTTTTAATCGAAAAGAAATCTCCACAGCTTGCTGCGGAGTGAGCGAAGCGAACGGTTGGAGTATATTCACTACTTTGGGAGATGTTGGGGATTGCATTGCGAGAGCAAAGCTTAAAACCTCTTTTTCTTTAGGTTTTGGATGAGTGATTATGAGAGATTTTTAAGTGAGAAAGCATGGAATTTGGAGATTGAGAAACAGATTGCTGTTTCCTGGAGAAATAAAAACCCTTTTCTGTTTGATAAGAAGAAGATTAAATCTGGGAAGGTTTTTTCTATTGATACGCCGCCTCCTTATGTTAATAGCCCTATTCATATGGGGCATGCTGTTACCTATAGCTATATGGATTTTTTTGCTCGTTATAAAAGGATGAAAGGATTCTCTGTGTTGTTTCCTTTAGGGTTGGATAGGAATGGGCTGCCTATTGAGATGGCTGCGCAGAAGAAATTCAACGTAGACCCGGGAAAGATTGGGAGGGAAAAGTTTATTGAGTATTGCAAGAAAATTTTGGAAGAGGCCTCAATTCAATCTGTAGAGAGTTTTGCTCGTTTGGGGATTAGTTTTAATTCTTATGAACAAGGCAATGAAATTGGAGACGTGTATTTGACAGATGCTCCTGATTACCGAATCTTAACTCAGGCGACTTTTTATGATTTGTGGGAAAAAGGATTGGTTTATGAGGATAAGAAAGTATCGAATTATTGCCCTGGATGCAAGACGACGCTGGCTGATGCAGAGATTGTTTATCAGGAGAAACAAACAAAACTTGTGCATGTTATATTTAAAACTACGACTGGGAAAGAGCTTGTGATTGCGACGACAAGACCTGAGCTTCTTGGAGCATGTGCTGCGGTTATTTATCATCCTGACGATGAGAGATATCTTCATTTCAAGAAAGAGAAAGTTAAGGTTGTTATCCCTCTTTACAGCAAGGAGGTGCCTTTGATTGCACATCCTTCTGCGCAACCTGAATTTGGATCTGGACTGGTGATGATGTGCTCTTTTGGAGATTTAACTGATATTCGATTTTTTAAAGAGCAGAAAATAAAACCTGAAATTCTTATTGAGCAGGATGGAAAATTGAATGGGAAAGCTGGATTTTTGCAAGGGCTTTCGGTGAAAGAAGCGCGGGAAAAGATTATTCAGATGCTCAAAGCAAAAGAGATGGTTATGAAAGAAGAGACTCTTATGAATCGGGCTCCTGTTTGCGAGAGAAGCAAGGATTCTGTCGAGTTTATTGAGCTTGAAGAGTATTACTTGAAGCAGATTGAGTTTAAGGAAAAGATGATGGAGCTGCAGAAAGAGATTTCTTTTTATGCACCTGAATCTCGAAAGATTTTGGAGAGTTGGATTGCTTCGATTGATCAAGACTGGCCTCTTTCTCGAAGAAGATATTATGCAACACCGATTCCTCTCTGGAAGTGCAAGAGTTGCGGAGAGGTTATTTTAGGAGAGAAAGGGAAGTATGCTGAACCCTGGACTGAGAAGAAGAAATGTAAAAAATGTGGGAAAGAGGCTGTTGGCGAGACACGGGTTTTTGATACGTGGTTTGATTCTTCTATTTCAGAGCTGTATATTGCGGGGTTTGGAAAGGATGATACTTTGTTTAAGAAGATTTATCCTGTGACGTTGAGACCGCAGGGCAAGGAAATTGTCCGCACGTGGCTGTATTATACTCTTTTGAGAGGGTATTTAGCGACGGGAAAAGCGTGTTTTAAGGATGTTTGGATCAATCATCATATCTTAGATGCTTCCAGGAAGAAGATGGCGAAATCTGTGGGGAATGTTATTGACCCTCAGCATATTTTGGAACAAGAGGGGAGTGAGGCCTTGAGATTATGGAGCGCGATTGAGGGAGATTTGAGTAAGCAGGACCTGGCTTTTTCTGAGGAGAAGGTGAGGGCTGAACAGAAGACACTTACGAAATTGTGGAATGTTGCTAAATTTATCTTTCAGTTTCAGGAAGTGAAGAGGCCAAAAAAATTGCTGGAGATTGACCAACTTTTTCTTGATTATATGGACATTTTTGCAGCTGATGCTGATGACTCTTTCCAGAGATATGATTTTCACACGCCTCTTCTTCAATTACGGTACTTTTTGTGGGAGACGTTTGCTTCTCATTACCTCGAGCTTGTGAAGAATCGAGCATATAATCAGAATAAAGAGTTTTCTCAGGAGGAGCAGGATTCTGCTATCTCTACGCTGTATGATACTTTAAAGAAATTGTTGATCTTGTTTTATCCTGTTATTCCTATGATTACTTCTGTTTTGTATGAGAAGTTTGGGAACATTTTGCAGGAGAAATTCTCGGATTATAAGAAGATGAAGGAAGAAGATAAAAAAGATATTGAGAGGAAAATTCAACTGCTTATGGAATTTAATAGCAAAATTTGGAAGGAGAAAAGGGATAAGGGATTAAGCTTGAAGTCGCCTATGAAAGAGATTCTGGCGCCTGGTGATTTGAAGATTTTTGAGAGAGATTTGAAGGCATGTCATTCTGCGGAGCGCGTCATTTACATATAGGCTTTTGGTTTTCTGAAAAAGCGGATCTTTGAATAGGTATTTCCCATTTTCTTAGCTTTTTTTATGTATTTGCGGATGGTTGAGGCAACAGGATAGCCGAGCAAGCTTGCTCCAAGAATGACGAATATGGTCCCGGGGAATATGGGCAGAGGAATGCCGATGAGGCCGATGATGATTAAGATAATGCCGAGAACCGTGGTTATGGCTTTTGTAATTGCTGATACCAAGCTCATACCTCTCCCCAGTTAGCGCATGTTTATAAAGATATTTTTGTTTTGATTGTCATGGAAGAGAAAACTTATTTAATCCCTATGTTGAAGAGGAGTTTTTGTTAGCATGGAAGAGAAAGAACGGATGCAGTTTGAAGATTTTGTGAATAAGCTTAAGGGCATTCGGGGAAGGCATACAGAGCTTATTACTGTGATGATCCCTGCAGGTTTCAATAAAGACGGCGTGGTGAAACAACTTGAAGCTGAAAGGAGCACGGCAGATAATATTAAAAGCAAAAATACCCGCAAGGCGGTGATGGATGCCTTGGAGCGAGTTGTACGATTTTTGAAGACGCTGGATAAGGTGCCTGAAAATGGCTTAGCGATTTATTGCGGGAACACATCAGAAACAGAGGGGCAGGAGCATATCGAATTATTTTATATTGAGCCGCCCCGAACTTTGAGGACGAGGATTTATAGATGTGATCAGACTTTTGTGACAGAACCTTTAGAGGAGATGCTTGAATCGATCGAAGTGTATGGCCTTGCGGTGATGGATCGCAGAGAGGCGACGATTGGATTGCTGGATGGGAAACAGATTATTGTTTTGAGGAGACTTACTTCAGGAGTTCCTGGGAAGATAAAAGCTGGAGGACAATCAGCTGCACGTTTTGAACGGTTAACGGAAAGTTTGGCAATTGAATTTTATAAGAGAATTGCTGCTGCTATGAAGGAAGCTTTTTTTGATAACAAGAAATTGAAAGGAATCTTGGTTGGCGGGCCTATACCGACGAAGGAAGAGTTTTTGCGAGATGGCGAGCTTGTGACTGCGCTGAAGGAGAAGGTGATTGGCGTTCGCGACTTGGGAAATACGGATGAGTCGGGACTGAAAGAACTGGTTGAACTGTCAGGAGATATTATTGCCCAGCAAGAAATTATTCGGGAGAAGAAGATTCTTGAGGAATTCTTTTTTACTCTCGGGAAACATCCGGACATGGCTGCGTATGGCGAGGAGGCTGTGAAGAAAGCGCTTGAATACGGCGCTGTTCGTCGTTTGATTCTCTCAAAGAAATTGGGGAAGGAAAAGATTCGCGAGCTTTCAGAGCTGGCTGCTGGAATTTCTGCTGAGGTTGAGATTGTTTCTGTTGAAACGCCTGAAGGCGAGCAGTTTTTTAATTTGTCTGGGATTGGAGCGATCCTGCGATTCAAGATATGAGAATCTTGGGGAAACATTAATCAAAAGCGCAGGTTTTGAGGTTTACAAGTTAAATTTTGCCTTCATCATTTTCGAGGCATAGTTTATACGCTAAGATTTAGAGATGAGGGGCTTATTGGGAATGCGGATGTATCGCCCTACGAAAAGATTATAAACCTGCTTCTCTTCTTGGTTCAATGAAAAAGAGAGGGAAGGCGATAGCTTTTGTGGCTTTGGCTGCAGTTTTTGTATTGCTTTTTTTGCCTTTTGTTTTGAGTGATGGTGCTGCAGGCGAGTTGAAAAATAAAAAATCTCATTTTCAACGATCATTTTTTCTTCTTGTGAAATTAGATAAGGGCGTTACATTTGAACCAGGAGTTGGATTTAAGGGAATTGATGGAACTCCTCTTAAGATTAATGCACTGAATCAGCAGTATTCGGCGGTTATTGAAAAATCATCGCCTCAATTTTTTTCTTTTAGGTATAATCAGAGGCTCGAGAAGAAGTATGGTGAGGAAGGATGGTATAAGATTACTCTTAAGGATAAGAAATCACTGTCGAAATTATATAAACAGTATAGGAAAGAAAAGAGCTTTCTTATGGTGAAGAAAGTGTATTTAAAGAAATTCTATTCTTTAAGGAGTTCGGGATGAGAGGGAAATCTTTTTTCTTTATAGGACTTTTGTGTGCGTGTATTCTTTTTATTTTTCTTTCAAGTGCTCCTGTTTGGGCAGCGTATTCAGAGATTATTATTCCTGAAGAAAGCAGTTATGTTGGCGGCAATGCTCTTTATGTTGAAGGGGCTGCTGAACCTGATGAAGGCTTCAGGTTTAGACGATGGATCTTAGAATTAGGAAAAGCGGATGATGTAGGCGATTTTGTTTTGATTCGTGAATTGAAGAGAGGAACGAGCAGAGTTGGGAATTCTGATAATGATGACGAAACCGATGATTACGGTGTTTTGCTTAATTCAGGGGATATCTCTGATCTTGTTGATGAGGAAGATTATATTTTGAGATTGAGTGTTGTTGATTATGATCCTACTTCTGGTGAAGAGAGTGAGGCTGTGAGTGAGGTGGATTTTATTAAAAGGTCGCGGACTTTTACGTTTAAACTCATTCATAGTGGGGGCAACTCTTTCCGTACTGTTAATGTTTATTTAAGAGGAGAAAATGGCGAAGATGATCTTGAATGGGAAGATGACTCTCTACCCGAAGATATTGTTTGTAAGTCTGGTTGTATTGTGCGTCTTGATGGATTGATTTCTGATGATGCGCTCTTCTCTGATAATAAAGTGGATATGGTTGTTGTTGCCGAGGATACATCCGGAAAGTTCTTTGTTTTTTATAAAAATTACAATCTACCGGCTTCGTATCTTGAGCTGAGGACAGGGAGTACGAAGAAAGTTAGTGCTCCTGGTTTCGTTAATGTGTTTACTCAGCAAACGATTCCGTTGGATTATGTTGATTTGCTGATTTATGGAGATTATTATGAACCTACTGATGCTGGTGATATTTTTTCGTTGTGGGTTGCCTCTGATAGTGAGCTTTTGCATACCCCCTATGCAGTGTTAGGTTATTATGGTGAGAATCTAGCAACCAATCAATTGATGTATCTCAATGCTTTGTTTATGCCTCCTTGGAGAGATTATACAGATCCTGTTGATCTTCATCAGATGGATTTAATCGCCCATCGTACGCTTAAGGATAGTGATGAGAATGGTGATGACCTCTATTCGCTTTGGGTATATGACAACCTGGTGAAAGATGGAGACACTCTTGATACTGCTATTGCTTTTTTTGGTCTTTCTCCTGAGAAGAGATATAAGATTCAGTATCAAGATCATGTTGGGAATTATTTGCTTTCGGAGAAGAGTGCAGTGGTAGGGACGGATTTCGCTTCTCCCAGTAGTTACTTTGAGAATATGTATCCGATTTCTGGGAATCTTGAGTTCTTCAAAGATCCTTTCCACTTGTCTTTGAGCGTTGGTGATAAAAAAATTATCGGACGTTTGAGAGATGCTACTTCTGGTGATCTTTCTGGTTCGGCTTCAGGTTCAGGTGCGACAATCACCAGACCTGATAGATCAACATTTACTATCAACAATCAGCTGGTGTGGGTTTTTGACGAATGCGAAACAAGGAGCTGCAAAATTGGTGATGTGTATAATGTTGATTGGTCGTTACAAGGTGCTTTTGTTGATGGCAGGACTTTAAAAACATCTGATGATTTTACCTTTGCAGGAAATCGATTTATTCCCGGGAAGGTTGTTCCTTTTTTGAGAGGAGATGGCAACAATGACCGGAAAGTGGATTTGAGTGATGCTATTTTTATTTTGGAATATCTTTTTCAAGGAAGGGCAGGTCCTCGATGCTTGGATGCTGCTGACGTCAATGATGATGGCATGGTTGATATTGCTGATCCTATTCGATTGTTGTTTGTTCTTTTTCAGGGAGCAGGGCCATTGCCTCAGCCCTATCCGGATTATGATAGTGATCCGACGCCTGATGATTTGCCTTGTTCCTTGTAGAACCCTTTTTCTGGTTTTTGATTTGATAAGTGCAAGCACGAAAACTGTGGGCTCATCAGAAATGCAAGAAGCATTTCTGAGTGCGATCAAAAACCCCAAGTTTTTGACTTTAGCCAACAGATGAAGTGCCCATCCATCATCATTTTTAGGACAAAATGCACAGGAAACCTCTCAAGGAGTTTCACCTCTTTTTTGGATATCATCTTGTAAGGTGGAACTCCTTGCCTTTAGGGCGAGGAGGATGTCATATTATTGATATAACCTCTTTGGTTTTGATGGAGATTTGAGGAGAGTATTTTCCTGGAAAGTTTTATAAATTATCTATTCGTTATGGGTGAATGAAAAGAAAGTTTCAAAACTTTTTGGAAATGAGTTAAGTGCATGGGACATAGTGGATATGAAAGAATATATTGAACAGATTCATGAGCGAAATAGACGAGTAGAAGCTGATAAATCTTGGGAGACGAGTAAAACCCGAAGAGTCGTTATTTCTTTGATGACTTACTTTACCGTTGTTCTTTTTCTTTGGTTGATTGAAGCCCCACGCCCATTTGTCAACGCCCTTGTTCCCACTTTAGGATTTATTCTATCAACGCTTACTCTTTCTGGGCTCAAGAAAATTTGGCTGAGATCGGTTTATAGAAAATAAAGAATTATGAGAACATAAACCTTTAAAACTTGCTCTTCCTTGAAAAGATATGGAATTTGAGAGATTAAATCATAAAGATTCGCAAAATCTCCGACTCTGCTATAGATGGCAAAGTCTGTTCGGAGATTTTTTCCACAGCGAATTTTTAGGGCTTCAGAAATCTTCGATTTCTGAGAGCTATCAAAGTCTGATGACTTTGAAGTCACGAAAAACCACCATTCATCTCCATTTTCAAAAATGGAGTCTTCTGGTTTTTCCTGATAATTCTTTTTTGGAGAAAACTATGGAAATAGGAATTATACCCTTAGAAATGATGCACTTGAATTTTGGAGGAAATAATGGAAATCGGTAAGGAAACTACAGAAGAGCTTGATTCTGCCCGCGAATTAGAGGATTTGAAGAAGCTTGAGGCAGCGATGTTTCTCTCGGCTCGGTTTATGTCTCTGCAAGAGCTGGTTGCCTTGACAGATATTAATCCTATTATCTTAAGAAGTTTGATGGATACTCTCATGGAAAAATATCAGCATGAGGGCTCTGCTCTTGAGGTTGTGAGCGCGAAAGATGAGGGGAAGTGGAAGATGGACGTAAAACCGAATTATGTGTGGATGATTAATAAACTGGCGACGGGAAGTGCGGAGTTTAGCAAAGCTGAGCAGGAGACTCTTGCGGTTATTGCATATAAGACTCCTGTGAAACAATCTGTTATTATTAAAATTCGAGGGAATAAGGCGTATGAGCATGTGAAGAAATTTATTGAGCTTGGGCTGGTGAAAGGGAAGACCATTGGGCATACGCTGGAATTGCAGTTAAGCAATGATTTTTATGAATACTTTCATTTAGGCAAGAAAGATATTCAGGAAAAGGCAGAGGAAGTGATCAAGCAGGGAGATTCGGGAGAGGTTCAGGGGAAAGGAGAGAGCGGTTTGTATTATTGATATTCGATGGATTTAAATACTGCTTTCATTTTTCCGGAACAGCCTAGGGAAAAAGAGTTCTTTGGAAGATGGATTTGGAAGGAAAATTTACGCCTGAAGGGATGCCGATTGTTACAGATGAGTTTCAAAAGTTTTTCTTTTTTGAATTGAGAATGGACGAATCTATAAAACGTCCTGATCGATTCTCTGAGTCTCTCTTAGTCCAGGTGTCTCATTTTCAAGATAATTTGCCCTTTTCTTTTTTATCAGCGCAATTTGCTCAGAATTTTGGAACCGAGGGAAGCCCTGACCATTCATATGTCTTAGGAGGATTACTTTTAGGAAGTCTCCTTTTAGAAAAACAGGGGAAAGCGTATTTTCCCCCTTATCGTTTGCCTGGACTTGAATTTGATCTATGCTCCCATATTGTTGGTCAATTTGGAACTTCACGCGAGAAAAGATATAATCTGAGTCAAGAAGTAAAACAAGAAAATCCTTTTTATACCTCTTCCTTGGCTGATTTTATGAATGAGATTGTTGGGAACCATCAAAGAGCTGTTTTTGTTCTTGATTATTTCTATAAGTTTTATAAGGAACAAGCCAGAAAAGACGGCCTGTATGAGAAAATACGAAAAGAGCTTTCTGGTAGCTAAATCTTAATAAATTCATTTTCTTCCTTTGATTATGATTGCGGTATCGCTTAGGGAGCCCTCTTTATTGAGTGAGGTTGCGTTATGATAGCTGGATTGCCTCTTATCTATTTGACTTACATGTTTGTCTCTCTTTACATGCTCTTCTTTTTCATTATTATCTTTTTTAGGAGCATGGGGACAATGTACACTTTTCCTGTTCCTTTGCGGGAGTACTCCATTTCTGTTTTGATTCCGGCTTATAATGAGGAGGATTCTATTAGGGGCACGATTGAAGCTGTGCTGGCTTCTGATTATCCTTTAGAAGAGATTATTGTAATTAATGATGGCTCGAGAGACAGGACTGGTGATATTGTTAAGGAGATGATGAAGAAATATAAGAAGATTAAGCTGCTTGAGAAACAGAATTCTGGGAAGGCTGCATCTTTGAATGAAGGGATCAAGATCGCAAAGGGGGAGTTGATTGCGGTTGTTGATTCGGATAGTTTTCCTGCTCAAGACGCGATTGGGAAAATGGTCGGGCATTTTAATTCTCCAGAGGTTGGAGGGGTTACTGCGTCTGTGCTTGTTCGGAATAGAGAGAAGTTTATTGAGAAGCTGCAGGCGATGGAATATTCTGCGATTGCATGGACAAGGAAATTATTGGAATATGTCGAGGGAATTTGGGTGACTCCTGGCCCTTTGGCTTTGTATCGCAAGGAGATTATCCAGAAGATAGGTTATTTTGATGTGGGGAATTTGACAGAGGATATTGAAATTGCTTGGAGACTGATTCATCATGGATATAAGATTCGAATGAGTGTGCCTGCTCGTGTTACAAGCATTGTGCCGACACGATGGAAAATTTGGTCAAAGCAGAGAATTCGATGGAATGTGGGTGGGATGCAGACCTTATTGAAATATAAGAAGGACGTTTTTAAGAGGGGATTGGGATTTTTTGTTATTCCATTTTTTTCCATCTCTTTATTCCTTGGATTATTTGGCTTGGGGGTTTTTGCATACTTGCTTGTTCGGAATCTTTACCATAAATTTTATGTTATTCAGTATTCTGCAGCTGCTGGGGTGAATCCTCTTGTTTTACCTGATTATTACCTGACGCCGACGGTTTTGAATGTTTTTGGGGTTGCGCTTTTCCTTTTGGGATTTTACTTCACCCTCTTCGCATTTTCACAGATGAAAGAGCATGAGTTCATAAGAAGGAAAAATATCTTGACCTTGCTTTTTTACTTAGTTTTCTATTTGACTTTTTATCCGTTTCTTTTAATTATTTCTATGTATAAGATTTCTACCGGGAAGCTTGGATGGGGGACGAAATAGTGCCTTTCTTTTAAAAAAAGAAAGGCGGTTGCTCAAAGAAAACTTTTTAGAAAATTCTTAGAAAAAGCAGCTTTCTTGGTGCAGCTAAGTTTTTCATGTCAGAATTGAAAACCGCAGACTTTAGTCTGCGGTAGTAGCCAATCTTGTTTTCAATTCTGAACACTTCAAAATTCAAAGAATTTTGAGAGCTCTCAGAACTTTCAGTTCTGAAGTCCCCAAAATCGAGGGCCTGTCACAAACCACACCTTTTAAGGTGTGGTGGCTCTTGTTTTTTTGATCATCTAAATCCTTAAAAAGAGCTTTCTGTATTTTGGATGGGAGATGGTTAAGATGCTCAGTGATCCTAAACATGTTTTTTGGCAGGCATTTGTTGCAGCTGTGATCATCTTTGGATTTGGGATCTGGCTTGGATTTTTATTGGAGAATTATCGGATAAGTAAGGCAGGAATTTTATTTGCAAGATCTGAAGTTGATCTTTTGGATATCCGGCTTCAGAGCGAGATCTATAAGGATCATGCTATTGACTGCGGAACTGCTGTGAAAGAGAATATTGCTTTTGGAGATCGCGTCTATGAAGAAGCAAAGGTGCTGGACAGGCAGAAGCAGGCGAACAAGCTGACTGAGGATATTGTGTACCAGCATAAGAAGTATGATGTCTTGAGGATGATTTTCTGGCTGAACAGTATTTCTATTAAGGAGCGATGCAATTCTTCGTATCATAATGTGGTTTATTTGTACCAGTACACAAGCCCTTCTTTGGACAAGAAAGCTGAGCAGGGCGTGATTTCTGACGTTTTGAGGGATTTGAAAGAGAAATATGGAAGTGACATTATGCTGATTCCTCTTGCCGCTGACAATAATATTACGTCTGTGAAACTGTTGATGAGCTATTATAATATTTCCTCACTACCGACGATTTTGATTGATGAGAAGATTAAATTTGAGGGGTTGCCTACACTTGACGAGCTGGAGAAGGTAATTGCTGGATCTTCGCCTGATCAGAAGAAGACTCCTATGAAACTGGAGAATCCGTTTGTATAATTTCTTTAACTTTTTCCTGTTTTATTCCTCCTATATCCTTATTTATAGAAAAGCATAAAAACACTTCTTCTGTCTTGCATGCATGGAATGTGCGGTTTGTGGAGGAAAGGGAGAGTATGATGCTGTATATCATACTGAGCTGGTGAAGATTTGCAAAGTTTGCAGCGAGAAGGAGGGTATTCCTGTAATCAAGAAGCCGAGTTCTGAACAGCTGCAGGCAATGGAGAGGCAGTATACTGTTGGGGAAAGATTAGCCCGATTGACTGGAGTGAAACCGAAATCTGCTCTTTCTGTTGTTCAAGAAACCAGGAGGAGTTTTGTGGAGAAGGCGAGACCGGAGCAGTTACAAAGACTTCATTTGATTGACAACTTTAATTGGCATATTACCCGTGCAAGAAGAGCTCGTGGATTGACGCTTAAACAATTGGCACTTTCAATTAATGAACCAGAACGTGTTCTTCTTCAGGTAGAACAGGGTGCTTTGCCATCTTCATTGCAGATTTTTGATAAACTTGAGCAATTTCTTAAAATTAAGCTGAAAGAATCTCCAGAGAAGCAGCAGGCGATGAAGGTTTCTGGGAACAAGGAGAATCTGCTTGGAAAGGAGATTGAGATTGAGGATGACGAATCGTAATTTCTCTCCTTTCTTTCTTGGTTACATGGCTTAAAATGCCCTCTTTTTTGAGAGAGTAAATTGCCTATTTAAAGTTCTTATGCTATACAATAAAATTGCTGTCAAACACAGGAAAAATGTATCTTCTGCACAAAAAAGACTTGCACAAAAGTATCATCCTTTTAAAATTGAAAAATCTACTTTAAAAGAATGCCGAAAATTTACTGATTCTCCTGATGGAGGTTTGTTACGCATTATTAATTATGCTCATGGCATTAAACAAAGAGTTTATTATGATGGGGTGCATCGCTTTGCCGGAACACGGAATGCTCAACAAGTATGGGAGGATAAAAAAGGACATTGCATTGAACAGAATATTCTTCTCTACGCACTTCTTTCTCATTACGGTGTAAAAACAGATTGGATAATTGTAAAAAATCCTGAAGGGTACGAAGCAGATAACCTTGATGAAGTCGGATTGCATAGTTTCCTTATTTATCGGGAGAAAGGAGACGTGTTTTGGATTGATGCAGTTGGCGCGAAAAAAGGGAGGGAAATTCCTGTTCATGATATTATTTTTTCGCCTCAACAGCAGTTCTGTATTGCTCAACAACCGCTTCATTTCCACGAATTTGTTGCTTTTTATTTTGGAGACGCAGCAGATGATATGATGTGCCATGGACATCATAAAAAGGCATTGGATCTTTTGCAGACAGCTTTAAAGATTGATCCTCATAATTACATTTTTTATATTCTTCAGGGAGAAGCACATTCTTTTCTTTCTCAATTTCACATGGCGGAAGCATCTTATCAAAAAGCAAAAGAAATGACTCCTGGGCTTTTGGATTCTTGGAAGGTGTATGGAGATTTTTGTTTAGAGGCCTATTCAGTGGAAAAGGCGGTTAAAGCTTATCAAGCTGCTCTTGGAAGAAGAACACAGGATATTCAAATTCTCCATGATCTTGAAAAACGGCTGCATAGAATTGATGAAAAGAAACTTGCGTTAAGAGCGAATAAGATGAAGCATAATCTTGCCAGAGCTCAACCTTTTCGGCATTTTGCAAATTATTTTGATTTTCATGAAGTTTTATAAGTGCAGGCACGAAAACTGCGGACTTTGGCCTCTAGGGAAGTGCGTCTTGTTTAGTTTTAAGAGTAAATGCACAGGAAACCTCTCTCGAAACTTCACTTCTTTTATTCGCATTTGTGAAGTGAAGTTTCTTCTCGCAATCTCATTTCTTGTCTTTATTTGAGCAAAATGAGATCGCTCGCCTTTAGGGCATGGAGGACGTTATAATTACTTAAAATTAAATTGTTGTATATAAACTATACCTCAAAAATGTTGAAGACTAAAATTTTAATTCGAGAGCAGCTTTTCTGCAGATGTGAAAATAAATAAAACTTCTCTATAGGAGACTACCGTCTAAATTGATCATCGCAAGCTTTATAAACAAACCCTTTTTCTCCAGATGATGCAACTTCAATACTTAAAGCAAGAAAAGAATGAGATTGAATTAGAGATTGGAAGCGTTACTTTGGCAGAGCTCTTGCGAGCTTATTTGAATGAGGATGATGCTGTGGTTCTGGCGGCCTGGAGAAGGGAGCATCCGACGAAGTACCCAAGATTGAAGATCAAAACTAAGGAAAAGACTGCGAAGAAGGCCTTAGGCGATGCCATTGCTTCTATCGAGAAAGAACTGGAAAAACTTGAAGCTGATTTTAAGAAAGGGAAGTAGTTTTCTTTTCTGCAGATTAAAGACGCTCTTCATCTTTAACTCATTCTTCAGATAATTCTTGAAGTTTATAGATAGTAAGTGCAGTTCTGATCGCTTTTTCAACAATTACATAGCTTTGAGGCGATGTCACTCTCTGGATTTCATCGAGCATATATCTCACAAATTTCTCGGGTGAATCACTTAAATTACTTAATTGCTCCTCGAGAGAGCCTACCTTTTTTGTAAGTTTGTCATTTTCTTCTTCCAGCTCTTCATTCTCTTCTTCAAACTCTTTTTCAAACTCTTCGATTTTCTTTTCATTTTCTTCATACGCCTGAACTTTTTCTTCAGACTTCTCCCAAACATCCTTGAGAAACTCATGATATTTTTTTAGCTCCTCAAAGGAGATGATTCGAGGAAAAGACTTTAGACACTCTTCGTATGCCCAGAAAGCAGGATCATTCCATTTTCTTTTATTTGTAAGAGCAGACTCAAAGGATAAAATTTCTTCGAGTTTTTCGTAGATCTCCTCTGGATCAAAAGCATTGTGCATGATTCTTCCCTTGATGGCTTGTTTATAAGTATTTATCTTTTCCAGTAGCTTTATTAATTCCTTCTTGCTCTTTGTATGATGCTTGGGAAATATACCGCTGAACAGATCAAGAATTTTTTTGCTTTTTTAAGAGAAGGCAAGACAACGGATGCTAAAGAGTTTCGGCAGTCCCGGGTCGTTTTTGTGAAGCAGGAAGGGAAGATTTTTGGAGGATTGAAAGAGGCTGCTTTTATTGAGCATATCTTGCAGTTACGAAGCCAGATTTATTTTGAGAGGCCTTTTAGGATTCATATTATTTCTGCTAAATCATCTGTTGGCCTGAGGGAAGTTTCTTCTAAGGATGCTTTGGAATTTTCTTTTATGACTTATAAAGGATTTGCTCTTCCTTATGAGTTAGAAGGAGAGAAAATTGCTCTTGTTGAAGGACTGCTAAAGAAGCAAAGGCTTCCTGCTGATTTATGGGAGAAGCCAGGTTTTCAGCTTTTTCGGTGGGAGACGCAGGTTTTTGATGTTTCTGCAACTGGCGAAGTAGAGGAAGTGGTGTGAGTTTAAAAATGCAAGAAAGAAAACTGCGGACTTTTATCGAGAATAAATCCCAATTTTTTGCTGTGGTCAGGTAAACTGTATAGCTCTCTATCGCAAATATGCCAACATGAGATCTTGAACTAGATCTGGAGCAAAGACCGCTGAAGGCTCTGGCGTTTCATCAGGATAGTGCGCCCAGTGCGGGGCTATCAGCGTTTGCGTAAAGAAATGCTCATATATCGAGGTTGTTTCCTGCCATTTCTCTCTCGCTGTTTTTATATCATATTTTTTGTCGATAAAATCTTGAAGGACTTTTCTTGCAGCTGGAGGAATATAGGCATGTCCGTTCATGCTATATGAGAAGAAAGTTTTAAGGTACTTTCTTGGATCTTTTGAATTTAAGAGATCTTTCTTCACTTTGTCCAAAAACATAATTTTATTTTCTAAGACGCTTTCTAAACTGCTTTCTGGAGCTATTACTGGAAGAAGCTTTGCTAGAACTTGAATTTCTTCTTTGATACTTCTCGAGATTGTTTCTTCAGGCGGATCTGTTTTGCGCATCTTTCCTTGGGTGAAGAACGCTTTATAAACCTTTTGTCTTTCTTTAGTAGTATCTTTTTACTGAACTTTCTTCTCAGGATTGCTATTCTTTTGTTACCACAATTTTTATAACTCCTTCTTTCCTAAGAAATAAAGAAATTGCCTAAAATTTCGCTATGTCAAAATTCTTCTGAATTTTGAGCACTCTCAGAAATCAAAGATTTCTGAAGTCCCCTCAGCAAGCTGAGGGGTATTCCCGCGAAATTTTTCGCTTCGCGACCAGCAATTTCTGTCTTGTCAAAAACCACTAGTCAAAAAGAGTAGTATAACAATGCCGCTTTCCAAGTGGTTTTTGAGCACTATCAGAAATGCTTTCCGCATTTCTGAAGTTTAAAATCTGCCGCAGCAAGCTGCGGGGTATCAAACCCAGATTTGAAAATGATCATGCTTGATTTACGCCACTATGGAACCGAAAACTGATGAAAAACTTGAATTGAAGATTTCTGCCGGTTCGTATGACCTAGATAAATTCCTGCACGGAGGCTACGAGAATGATATCATTACTACGATTTATGGGCCTGCGGGCTCGGGGAAAACGAATTTCTGCATGATGGCTGCGGTGAGCCAGGCGAAGAAAGGGAGTAAAGTTATTTTTATTGATACTGAAGGAGGATTCTCTGTGGAGAGAGTTAAGCAATTGGCTGGGAAAGATCACCTGGAGGAGGTTTTGAGGAATATTATGCTTTTGAAGCCGACTTCTTTTGAAGAGCAGGCCAAGACTTTTGAGGTTCTCCTGAAAGAGCTGAATACCAAAACACCTATAGGGTTGATTGTGATTGACGGCATTTCTATGCTTTATCGGCTTGTTTTAGCAGAGGCTTCGAGAAAGGAAGATTTTAAGGAGGTTCAGAACGTCAATAGCGAATTGGCAAGGCAGTTGAGAACGCTGGTGCAGATTGCCCGGATTAGGGATATTTGTGTGCTGGTAACGAATCAGGTGTATGGAGAGTTTCTTTCCTTCGAGGAGATACAGCAAGGCAAGGAGAAGGTGATGCATATGGTTGGCGGAGATATTCTGAAGTATTGGAGCAAATGCATTTTGGAGCTGACCTCCTCTCGGGGAAGGAGAATGCTCTGGATAAGAAAGCATCGGTCTCTTCCTGAGAAGAGTTTGGATTTTGCGATTGTGAATGAAGGGATTAAGAAGAGAGGGTGGTTGTGATCATTATCCTGCAGGATAATAATTTTCATAAATGCCTTTTTAAGATACTTTCTGTGAAGCTTATTATTAACGAATTTGGCTCGAGTTTATCAAAGAAAGAAAATCGATTTATAGTCAAGAATAAAGAAAAGAAGGAGGAGTATTCTGCGGATCAGATAGACAAGATTATATTTTTATGAACGGCCCTTTAGGATTTTCATTGCAGATAATTCCCGGCGGTGCCGGTTTATGGGATGAGGATGACATTCAGTCACAACACAAAAATTAGAGTAAATATAGACTTTCCACTAAGGATAAAAGAAAGATAAAAAATTTGGAGAGATTATGAGAAAATCTAATACCGATGATGCGGCCTTGAGAGAGCTAGTTTTTGCCGGCGAAAAATTCAAGCCTTCAGCCTGTTCTTACAGGGAACACTATAAGGAAGATGAGGACAATGATATTGTTGTGTGGCATGAAGAAGGCTACAGATGTACGCATCCGCAAAAAGGGCGGGATTGCAGTCATTCTCAATGCCCTCTCTTAACACCGGAGGAGAAGGATGGTTATCAACTAAGGGTGGAAAAATTGCTGAAAACTCGTTTAGGATGTTATGGCTCTCCTACATTAAGGATTGATGAGAGATGGTGCAGAAAAGGGGAAGAGAGCTTGGTTTTACAATGGGAAGGTGATAGATGGAAGGTTTATCGTGTTTCAGATTGGTCACCCACAGGAAACATCTGGAGTGATATGGTGAGTTCCCATGAAATACAACCCGACGGAAGATGCACAGAATGGCTTGAAGAACAGGTAGGAAACCATGTGAGTGGTTGAAGTAGACCCATGGGCGGTCCGGCGACAGTCGGCCCTTCAGAAATTTTCAAACACTATTTCCTTGAATTTCTCATAGAGCACGAATTTTATCCCTATTTTCTGGGAAAAGAACTTTCATATTCAGAACAAAGGGATTAAGGAATGCAACAATTTTTGCTCGATCACGAGCATCAGTGAAATCTTCTGCATTTTTTGATCTTGTTGTTTATGAACTTGTTTCATTCTCCTCATCCATGGGATCAACGGATTCTGCATCTGGCGGAGAGTCATCGATGGGTTTTTCGTTGATTTGAATTTCTTCTTTTTGTTCCTGCTGGTTTTGCAGATTCCCTAAATTTTCTGGAGCTTTATATCCGACTTGCCGTGTTGGGCATTGGGGGTTGAAGCAAAATTCCCAGGGGCGCCTGGCTTTTCTAATGGCAAGAAGGCGCTGAAAGGAGCATTCAGGACAGTTTTTATTTGCTGGCTTGATTAAGGAATTTGGAGGCAGAGAATAAACTGCTTTGCATTCTGGATAACTGCTGCAGCCAATAAAGGAGCGCCGGGTTTTTGGAGAGTACATGATTCTGAGGTTCCCTTTCTTGCATTGAGGGCATTGATTGAGCGTATTTGCCTCCTGCTCTGCTTTTCTCAGCTCGGCGTTTGCTGATATGAATTCTTTTCCGATTTCGATTTCTTTTGCCTTGAATTCTTCGGCAATGTCCTGAATGATTTTTTTTGCTTGCTGGATGACTTGTTCTTCTTTTTCAGGGAGATTCGTCTTTATTGTTTGAAAGGAGTCCATTTCTTTTTCGAAATGCCTGGTGAGCTTTTCGTCAATGATGATGGGAGAATATTTTTTCAATGTTGATGTAATTTGGATGCCGAGAGGAGTTGCCTGGATGCTCTGTTCTTTTATATATCCTCTTTGATAGAGCGTCTCGATGATTGCTGCCCGAGTTGCTTTTGTCCCGAGGTTTCTTTTAGTAAGTTCTGCGACGAGCGAGGCGGGCGTGTACCTTTTAGGAGGCTGCGTCATTTTTTCTTCAATTCTTGACTCCTCAATGAGCACTTGGCCTTCCATATCCGGAAGCTCTGTTTCTTTGAGATCTGATTTGTAGACCTTCATCCATCCTTCTTCCCTGATTTGCGCGCCATTGGCAGTGAATTTGAGATCTTCTATCAGGACGACGATTTGCTTTCTGTCAATGACTGCATCATTGCAAAAGCAGGAGACGAATCTTCTTACAATGAGCTCATACATTCGCCTATTTTCTCCGTCTAGAGAGGCGAGCTCTCCGGTGGGGTAGATGGAGGGATGGGCTGGGTCTGATTTTCCGCCCTCTACAGGCTGATTTCTTTTTGCGTTTTCCTTGACGAATGAGAATTCCCTTGATAGTTTTTCAAGGATCTTTTTTGGCTTAATGGATTCTGGGATTTTTTGGGAAGAGGTTCTGGGATAGCTGATGACTCCTAGAAGGTAGAGCTGCTGGGCTATTTGAAGCGTTCTGGCGGGAGTTATGCGATACCAACGGTATGCTTCGGTTTGGAGTGTTGTGAGATCAAAGGGGTGAGGGGGAGGGATGCGCTGCTCTTTTTTTTCTGTATGTGCCTGAGCTTTCTTTCCCTGAAGGTTCTTAAAGGGAAGTAGTTCTGATTTTTTCGTGAGATCTTTGACATGTTTTACTTCGATTTTATTTTGTCCGTCGTTGACTACAAGAAAGACCTGCCAGTAAGGTTCTGGCTTGAACTTTTGAATTTCCAGCTCTCTTTCGACGACGATATGGAGAGCAGGGCCTTGGACTCTTCCGATAGACATGATTCTGAAGCTCCCTGCTTTTTTTATCGCTGACATGAGCGCCCTGCTCAGGTTGATGCCATACATCCAGTCAAGGTAATGCCTTGTCTCTCCAGCAATTGCCTGGCCCCAATTGATGGTTTTGCCCCTTTTCTCGTAAGCTTCCTCTAACTCGTCTTTGGTGAGCGTGGAAAATTTCATTCTTTCTGCATCCTGCACTTTCCCAATGAATCTTAGAATATTCCAGCCTATTACTTCTCCTTCAATATCGTAATCTGTAGCGACAATGAAGCTTTCTGCATTCCTGCATAATCTTATGAGAGTGGTGTAATATTTTTTGCTCCAGTCATTTTTTTTAACAAGATAATTTGGCTTCCATTCTAGATTGAAGATCGGCCAGTCTGATGATTTTTCTTTTTGAGAGACTGTAAAGAGATGGCCGACGGCACATGCGACAATAATTTTCTTTCCATCTCTTACGAGTTCGTAGTATGGAACTCCGTTTTCTGAGTTTTTTTTAGCTCTTCCGAGTGCATCTGCAATTTTTGCAGCAGCAGCTGGTTTTTCAGTAATGACCAGGGTATAATCTCCTTTTCTTTCTTGCTGTACCTCTTTCTGCTTTTTTTCTTTTCGAATTCTTTTTATGGGCTTTTCGATGGTTACCAGAGAGGCAGGATCTCTTTGTTTTACAGGGACTTCAACTGCATATCTGATGTCCTTTTCGCTTAAAGGGACAAAAGCGTCTTCGGCAGAAAGTTTTTTTCTTGGCATGCTGGCATTATTTCCAAAGCTCGACTTTGATCTTTCCTAATTTTAGTTTTAACTCCATTATGGTGCTTGGGTTCAAGAGGAAAAATGTTTTTCCTTGTAAATCTTGGTATTTCCCCCTGCCTCCTTGGAAAATGACGGCACTAAATATTTTATCTTTTATTTGACACTTGTATTTTTGAAATACCTCTAATCTTTTGATTGCGTTGGAAGGGATTGAGCAGAGGAAAAACTTCCGTGTTTTTTCTATTACGCCTATGCAACTTATCTTTTGAGGAAACGGGCTTGGCAATGCTTCTTTTTCTATTTCGTTTTCCATGGTTTAGAAGAACAGGAGATGCTATAAAAAGTTAATTGTGCTTTGAAATTATGGGTGGTGCATAGAAATGGTGGGCTGGCCAGAGATTCATCTTATGATTGTTGAGATATACTTCAATGCCTCTCTTATAAAGTTCCTTGAAGAATTCTATTGAGGGAATGCAGGATTCTGAAGGGTGGACGCCTGTTTTGTTTATGACTCCTTTTCCGACCATGATTGCAATAATTGAGGCAGGGATCCCGGTGTCATGGGTGCCTGCAGGTATCTTGCCCCTGCTTTTTGCAATTGCATCCATGACTATTTGCATTTTTTTTCCATTCTTCTTCCCAAGGAGGTCGACTCGAATGATTTCTTCGTCAGTTACAATCTGTTGCGGAAGCCATTGGTCCATGATTTTCGCGCTGACGTCGAGAATTTTATTTTTCTGCCCTTTTAAGGAAACTTTTTTTTGAGAGGCAAATCCTCCTTCGATTAAAGTTTTTATTTTGTTTATGAAATTTTGGAGGAAGGTAACGCGGAAGGAGCATTCTTTGAGTTTCTTTTCCTTGAATGACCGATGAAAGGTTGCTAGTTCTGAGTGGAGTGTGTAGAATCCTTTTTGATTTTGCATTTCCTGAGGAAATAGAGAAAAGTGGAGCATTTTTTCTCCACTCAAGGGGGCAACTGCCTTTAATTTACCTTTCTTTAGGATGTAGGGTTTAAGCATGAATTCATCTACGATGGTGTGGAAGGTATAGGGAAGAACAAATTTTTGCCTGTAGCGAGTAAAGTCTGCATCAGCGAAGCTGATGTTGATGCTTTTGATGGCGTCAAAGAATTGTGCAGCATAAGAAGCGAGGACGTTGGTGATTCCCGGGGTAGAGCCGCAGCCTAGCACTGCAATTTTATTTATTTTTTTGAATTCAGCATTTAATTTTAACTGCTTCCGAGTCATATGAAACAATCCGCCAAGATCGAGATAATTGATTTTTGCTTTCATGCATGCTTTCATGACTTTGAGGTTGTTGTAGTACTGCGTGGCATTGACGCAAACATCATACTGCTTGAGAATGCCCGGGAGATTTTTGCTGAGGATGTCTGTTTTTATGAAATTGATATTTTTTCTTTTTAGTTTTTTCATGAGTTTTCTTGCTTTTCCTGCGTCCCTGCCTGTGATGGTAATCTGGCTTTCTGGAGCAAACTCTGAGAGATCCTGCACAATTACCTGCCCGATGTTTCCGTAGCCGCCGAGGATGATGAATTTCATTTTATTTAAATCTCTTTTCGTAAAAATCATAAAAATTCGCAAAATCTCCGACTCCGCCATAAATGGCGAAGTCTGTTCGGAGATTTTTTCCACAGCGAATTTTTAAGCCGTCAGAAATGCAAGAATCATTTCTGAGCGCTCTCAAAATCAAAGATTTTAAAGTCACAAAAAGCCTCCATTCATCCCCATTTTTAACCTCAGAATTCTTGATGAGAATTCTGACGGTGCTCAAGAACCATGGAGCGGTTCTTGACAAAATGGAGTCTTCTGGCTTTTTCTGATAAAAAATTCCTCCTTTTCTGACGATCATTTTTATTTCTTTAGGGGTCAATACCCCGATGCTCTGCATCGGTTAATTACTCATGTTAACGTTCTTTAGTTGATACCCCGGAGCTCTGCTCCGGTGGGAGAGTTCATTTTTGCATGCACCTCATTTTTGATTTTCAAGTAACTTTTCTATTATAGGAATAGCTTCTTTAGGATTATTGGCTAAATGTACAAGATTTCCCCCTAATTTTTTGAAGAATATTTTACTCTCTTCGTCTTCACTGAGGAGGATAATGGGTTTTTGCGACTGAAGAGCGAGCGCAATCTCTGACGCAGTTCCCGAGTTCATTCCACAGGCGATGATTATATCACTGGAGAGTACATTGATGTAGTTTCTTCCACTTCGCATATTTGTAACAATAACTACATCGAGAGCTTCGGAAAATTTGGTTTTGTCGTCATCTGGTAAAATGCCTATGGTTAGCCCTTTTTTTCCTTTTGCTCCTTTACTTACAGCATCCATAACTCCTGTATTCCTGCCGCCACTGAGAACTGCCCATCCTTTTTTTGCGATGAGTTCTCCGAGGAGTTGGGCATTTTCAATATCTCTTTTTGTAGCATCTGCTCCTGGCCCCATAACTCCTATTACTGTTTTCCTCATTTTTTCATGATGGTCATCTTTTTGTAGTTGAAGATTTCTTTGAGCTGTTGCTTGCTTAGGATTTTTTTCCCTTCTACAATTTTTTGGACGCTTTTTTCTTCTTTGTATGCTTGCCGGGCAATTTCTGCTGCTTTCTTGTAGCCGATGTGAGGAGTTAAAGCAGTGACGAGTATGGGATTTTTTTTTAAATATTCAAGGCATTTTTTTTCATTTGCTTTGATACTTTTAACACATTTTTCCGTAAAAATAAAAATTGCATTACTTAAGACTTCGATGGAATTGAGGAGATTGTAAGCAGCGAGGGGCATCATGACATTGAGTTCTAATTGGCCTGCTTGTGTTGCGAGGGAAATGGTCGTATCGTTGCCCACAACCTGAAAAGCGACCATGTCGAGCATTTCTGGAATGACTGGATTCACTTTTCCGGGCATAATCGAAGAGCCAGGCTGTACTGCTGGCAGGGAGATTTCATCGAGCCCTGTGGCAGGGCCTGAAGAGAGCAGGCGGAGATCATTTGCTATTTTGATGAGGTCAAGCGCAAGGGTTTTTAATGAGGCAGAAGTGCGTGCAATTGCGCCTAATGAAGCAGTTGCCTCGATAAGATCTTTTGCTGATCTAAACTGAATTTTCGTGGCTCTGCTGATTTCTTTGATGACCCTTCTTTGATATTGCCTACCGGCATCGACCCCTGTGCCGATTGCCGTTCCTCCAAGGTTGAGTTCTTCGAGAGACTTGCTATCATCTTCGATATGCTTGATGTTTTCATGAATCATGGTTGCGTAGGTGTGGAATTCCTGCCCCAAAGTTATAGGGAGCGCATCTCTGAGATGCGTTCTTCCAGATTTTACTGTTTTCTGGAATTGTTTTGCTTTTTGGAGGAGAGCTTTTTCTAATTTTCTCAAATTGGGGAGGAGGCTTTTTCTTATTTCAATCAGAGCGGAGATGTGGATTGCTGAATGGAATGTGTCGTTGGTTGATTGGGAAAGATTGACATGGTCGTGGGGATTGATGGCATTGTAATTTCCGCGTTTCTTTTTTATTATTGAAAGAGCAAGGTTGGCAATAACCTCATTGATGTTCATATTTTCTGAGGTTCCTGCGCCTGCTTGGTAGACATCAACTTTGATTTGATCTCTCCATTTTCCCTCGAGGAGGAGATTGCAGGCGTTGATGATGGCATCTGCTTTTCCCCCTTTTAATTTGCCTAATTTTTTATTTGCTATTGCTGATGCTTTTTTGATGAGAATGTATGCTTGAACAAATTCGTGCTGGAACTTAAGGCCCGAGATAGGAAAATTCTGCAGGGCTCTCTGGGTTTCTATGCCATAGAGAGCGTCTTTTGGTATCTTCAGTTTTCCGAGCGCATCGTGCTCGATGCGGAATTTTCTTTTATAGCCTACTTTCCCATTTTTTTTTATTCTTCTTTTTTTCATACTGGGAAGAGGCGAGTTTATTATATAAAGGTTACGAGAATGCACCCTATTCCTTTTATCAAGAAAAAAATACTTCATGTAGACTACTTTAATTAGAAGGCGCGCTAGAATTGAAGATTATTCTCTTTTTTTCTTTTTTGACTTTCTTGATTTTGAGAGCTTTATCATTTTTCTAACTTTAGAAGCCTTGCTTTTTTTACTTGGTTTTCTTCCTTTTTTCTTATGATGTTTTTTCTTTTTCGCCATTTTTTATGAACAGAGCTGACCTCTGGACCCGGTGAAAAAGTGCCTTAAACACTATCAATGTCATCTTAACCTATTGACTTGTTTTAAAGGTTATCTTCTTCGCTTCCTATGCAAACTTAACGCGTGTAGGTTTCGTACGGTGAGGTATAGTCCAGCCACCATATTCATGGCGAACACGTGACAGAGGTTGATAGGGATAGCATCCTTTTCAGGACAACCAGACTGTCCTTGTCAGCTTATACAATTGCGTTTTTTTGGTTTATATATTTATGTTACCCTTTTTTAGTTAAATTCTTTTACATAAAATATATACCCTCGGAATTAATAGGGGAAATGATTAGTCAACTCGTTTTCTTTCTTAGAGGGAAATTTTTTGCTAGAAAAAAAGCACTATGAGCACTGCGAGTATGATCATATTTCCAAAATCTGCAATAGATGTTGTGATGGGAATAAGGAAATTGTTTGGGTCTTCCTGTTTTTTCCAGACGTAGATTCCTGCCCCGATGGAGATGCAGAAGAGGATGGTTATGAGAAGGAGTGTATCTATGAGTGTTATTGCAATTATTTTTGCTGCGAGATTCGGAGTTGCAGGATGTTTGAGGGAGGAGATGCCGAGGGCAAGGAGCGATGCGGAGAATGCTGTGATGAGAGAGATTATCAAGAGTTGAAGCATTAGTTTTTTAAGAGCTTTTTTCAAAGTTTCTTTTTGCTTGTGTTCATGCAGGAGTGTCGCGAACTTTGATGAGAATATTCCCCCATAACCTCCGATCATACCATTAAGTGTGGGGAGGAGGATTATAAGTGGCGTTATAGAGATGAAGATTTCCTTGATCTGTTCAAATGCAAGGCCGCCAAGAGAGCTTAGGATGGAAGCGAAGATAAGTATTTTGATACTTTCTCTGATAATGGTTCTAGGAACGTGGGAATGGGATCCGTATTCTTTGATGTAGAAGAGAGTTCTTTTAGAGATTTGATGCTTTTTGTGGACCTGATGTATTAGTGGGTGGTATTTTTTTCTTTCGAGTTTTTGGACTTTTTTAAGGTCGTGATGTATTCTTTTCATAGTATGAACACTCCTATGAGCAATGCGACAATGCTGATGACATCTCCTGTTGAGGTGATGAAAGGAGCCATAATGTTATTTGGATCATATCCTTTTTTGAAGAGATACAATGTTGTGAAGAGCGTAAGCGGTATTTCGATTGCATTAGCAATAATTCCTGCAATGAGAGGTATGATAATAATTTTCCAGGTGACGAGCTGGAGGAAGAAGTAATTGAATGCAAATGCGAGAATGCCGAGAGTTAAAGAAACGACGAGCGCTAGGAAAAAAGATGCAAGCAAATTGCCTTTAATAATATGAGTTTTAATACGATTTGGCTTGATCACCTTGAGGAAGAGGCCTGAACTGATTCTTGAGGCAAATGATCCGCTGATATTCCCTCTCATTTCGAGGAATCCGGGAAGAAGAATGAGTATGCCGGGGAGGAGGATAAGCTGATTAGTATACCATGCAAGGAGGCTGCCTGCGATGAGCCCGCCTGCGATCGAAACCAATTCTGAAGCAAGAATCTCTCTGAAATTACTGTCAAAAAGACTCTCTTTTTTCTTTTCCATTCTGCACCTCTTTTCTGCTTGAGAATCGTTGGAGGGAGTTATATACTTTTCTGCCGAGAGAAGTGCGAGCGTGTTTAGCAATTAAGAGTAAACGTGCTTGAGAAGTGCAATGATTTAAATATGTTCCAAGTCAAAGAATTTCTTTTTATTATTTATCGCCTTTAATACATCAAAAACAGTAATTAATAATAATGCCGGGATTATAGTGTAACTCCAGCTTATAATAGGTATTGGCACTGTTCCAAAAATCTTGTTTATTGGAGTATAAACAATTAATATTGTAGCGAGTATCGATATTAAAGAAGCATAAAATAAATACTTATTAACAAAAGGAGATCTATTAAAAACGCCTTTTCTAAAAGACCTAAAATTAAATGCTGAAGCTATTTCTAGCATGATTAGGGATACTAATGCTATTGTCCTTGCAGACTCAAAATCATTATTAAAGATATTGAAACTTATATAGACTGAAAACAATGTAAAAAATGCAAGGATTAAACCTGTAAAAATTAGCAGCATAATTAGTTTTTTATCTAATATTTTTGCCTTTCTCCTAGGTTTTTCATCCATCACATCACTAGATGACGGATTAAATCCCAAGGTTATTGCAGGCAAATTATCTGTAACTAAATTCATAAATAATATTTGCAAGGCAAGCAAAACTGGAATTTCCCAACCGAAAAGCGGTGCAAGTAAAACGCCCACGAATAAGATAGTTAATTCTGCAAAATTACATGATAATTGATAAGTCACAAATTTTTTTATATTTCTAAAAATAGTTCTGCCTTCTTTAATTGCACTAACAATTGTTACAAAATTATCATCTTTTAATGTTAAATCTGAAACTTCTCTTGTAACATCTGTTCCATTTTTGCCCATGGCAATCCCAATGTGTGATTCTTTTAATGCTGGAGCGTCATTAACTCCATCCCCAGTCATAGTAACGATATCTCCGTTATTCTTTAAAGCTATAACAATTCTTAACTTATGTTCAGGCCTAACTCTCGCAAATATCGTTATTGATTTAATCCTTGATTGCAATTCTTCATCAGTCAATTTATCTACTTCATGACCTTCTATTACTTCTCCCTTAAGATTAATTTCTTTTGCTATTGCTGTCGCTGTTTCTTTATTATCCCCCGTTATCATTTTTACAGAAATTCCAGCAGCGATACATGTTTTTATTGCCTCCTTAACTTCTTCTCTTGGAGGGTCTTCCATGCCCACCAATCCTAGAAATATTAATTCTTCTTCTAATTGTTCTTTATTAGTAGAAATTGATTTTTTATAAGCGATTGAAAGAGTTCTAAGAGTGTCTTGAGTCATATCTTTATTTATATTTAATATTCTTTGCTTATCTTTAGCAGTTAAAGTAAATATTCCATCATTTCTTTGTATAGATTTACATTTATTTAGTAAAATCTCAGGTGCTCCCTTAGCAAATACATAGTTTTTTGATTCAAACATCCCAAGAACAGACATCATCTTCCTATCAGAACTAAAAGGTATTTCTTCAATTCTTTCAAAGTTTAAATCATCTTTTAATATTCCTGCTTTTGCAGACATTATTAATAAAGCTGCCTCGGTTGGAGTTCCAATAGGGCGATAAATATTGTCATCTCCAATTCTTTCTATTCTCGTGTCATTACAGAATACGGCTGATTTAAACATGAAATTTAAAACGGGCTCCTTAAAAACATTGATTTCCTTATTTTTTAATAAAAATTTTCCAGTAGCTTCATAGCCTGTTCCACTTACATCAAATAGACTATTATCTGAATAAATCTTTTTTACGGTCATTTCACCCTTTGTTATAGTTCCAGTTTTGTCAGAACAAATAACAGTTGTTTCTCCTAAAGTTTCAATAACTGACATTCTATTAACAATGGCATTTTTCTTAGCCATCTTATAAGCACCCGACGCAAGGGAAGTGATAAGAACGACAGGTAAACCCTCTGGAAAAGCTGAAACTGATAAAGCAATAGTTAATATGAGAACTTCAATTAAAAAAGCAGAAGAGATTGTTTCTGCTCTTGCAATCATCAATATTCCTGTTAATATTGAAACGATTATTGCGATACTTGTCATATACTTTGCAATAGTATTAATTTTTCTTTGCAAAGGAAGTTCTTTTTCTGCTGTAGAGATCATTCCTGCAATTTTTCCAAAACGAGTGTTCATTCCAGTATTAATTATTTTTGCAATGCACCTCCCATTCACTACAAAAGAACCCATAAACAACTGATTTATTTCAGAATATTTATTTATATTTTTTATTGATTCTTTTCTAATCTCTTTAGACTCGCCAGTTAAAATGGACTCATTTACTACCAAATCCTTTTGTTCTAAAATAATGCAATCAGCAGGAATTTTTTCACCGCTTCTTAAAATGATAATATCATCGGGAATAAGGTTTATTGAAAATTCTTCTTTTTCTTTTCCATCTCGGATAATTATAGAAACCGGCATTATCATCTTTTTTAACATCTTCAATGCCTTCTCTGCACGATATTCTTGAATAAATCCAACAATAATTACCATAAATATTACTAATAAAATAGTATATGCTGTAAAAGATTTCCCAACAATGAATGAAAGAATCATTGCTGCAAGCAGTAAATAAACTACAAAATTACTTTTTACCTGCCTTGTGAGTATTTTTAAAGGCGTATTTTTAGAAATCTCTTTAATTTCATTTAATCCGTATTGTTCTAGTCTCTTTTTAGCTTCTCTTTCGGTTAAACCTCTTTTTTCAATCATATAATCATTAAGAAAATTTGTTTAAATATTTAATGGATTAAAAAATCATGACGTCCTTTTCGCCCTGAAGGCGAGCACTCCCATTTTGCTCAAATGACGTCATCTTCTCCCTAAAGGGCGAGGTTTCCTTTGCCATTACCCTAAAAATGCTGCAGGACGGCACTTCATCTCCCGACTAAAGTCTGGAGTTTTCGTGCTTGCACTTATAAAATATAAACAAATATTTAAAAAGAAAGTTATTGATATGACCTTGAGGAAAAGAGATGATTTGCTACTTTGCTTTGAGAATTGCTGAAGAACATTGGGAGCGTATTTTATGAATCATGATTCTATTAGCGTAGAGGACTTTTTGGATAGGTGAATTGTTTATGAAATATGGTTTTGTTGTTCTTGGAGGAACAGGGATGCAGGGAAAGATTGCAAGCAAGGATCTTCTTCAGAACGGGCATTCTGTGCTTATTTGCGGAAGAGATCCTTCACGGATAAAAGACTTGCTTAAGCACCGAAAGGCTGATTTTGCTTTTGTGAATATGGAAAATATTGATTCCATTACTGCTGTGATTAAGAAGTCTGGAGCTTCGGTGGTTGTGAATTGCGCGGAGCTTGTTTACAATCTTCATGCAATGAAAGCGTGCCTGAAAGCAGAGGCGCATTATGTCGACCTCGGGGGGTTGCATTATATGACTCTAGAACAGTTCAAGCTCGATAAAGAGTTTAAAAAGAAAAATTTAATTGCGATTACGGGATGTGGTTCTACCCCTGGAATTACGAATGTGATGACTGCTTATGCTGCCCAGTTTTTTGATTCTGTTCGGGAGATTGACTTAGGCTTTGCATGGGACTCGAACATTAAGAAGTTTTATCCTCCCTATTCGATGAAGAGCATTGTAAGCGAGTTTTCACAGAGGCCTGTTATTCTTCATGACGGGAAATTAAGAGAGCAGCCGCGATTTTCCTGCTATGCTGAATATGATCGGCATTTGATCGGAAAACAGAAAGCATGGTGTATTGTGCACTCCGAGGTTTTGACTTTTTGGAAATATTTTAAGGATCAGGGGCTGAAGAATGTGCGTTATATTGCAGGATTTCCAGATCATTCTTTAGATGCTATTTTTACGCTGATTGATTTAGGGTTTACTTCTGTGAAGCCTGTTCATGTGGGGAAGGTGGAGATTATTCCCCTGGATTTTACTGTAGAAGTGATGAAGAATATTAAGATGCCTGCTGGATACCGGGAGAAGGAGAGCCTTTGGGTAGAGATTACTGGCATGAAACATGGAAAAGAAAAGAAGGTAGAGATTGATTGTTTTGTGCAGAGCATGGAGGGATGGGAATTTGCAGGGAGCAATGTGGATACAGGGATGTCTATTTCGATTATGGCTCAGATGATCAAGCAAGGGCTTATTGTTGAGGAAGGAGTGACAGCGCCGGAGAAAAGCATTCCGCCACTGCCGTTTTTTAAGGAGCTAGATAGGAGAGGATTTCATATTTATATGAACAAGAAGCATTTGGTGTGAGGCGGGCGCATTGTTACATCTACGGAGCCTAAATTAAAAAAGTATAATCAAATTAAGGATTTTTTTTGGAGATCTTTTTTAGGCATAGCCAAACAGAATAAAGTGCTAACTAAAATTATGAACAAGGAAGAACTAACAATCCAAACAGGATTATCGATAATGTTTCCATAAACAAAAAGTGGAACTCCTACAACAAATGCTATTAGAACTCCCCAGAATACTCCTCTTGCATCTAGCCTATTCCAGTACAAACTTAAAACTGTTGGAACAACTACACAAGCAGCAATTGTATTAAATATCCACCATAGATGTTTTAACCCAAATCCTGGAATATAAGTAGCTGCTAATGCGACTAAGAAACCTAAGATAGTAATTCCTAGCATTGAAGCTTTTGAATAAAAGACTCCTTTTTTATCAAGATGTTTTCCTATGTTTTCTTCTTCGTTAGTTAATGCCTGACCGTTATCAACTTTCGCCCAAACTTCTTTCTCTTTATTAGAATATCTAAGAACATCTGTAACGAAAAGGGAACTGGTTGCATTTAAACCGGAGTCTAATGTGGACATTAACGCACTCAATAGCATTACAACGAACAAGACTATTGCAATTGTAGGGAGCAAGCTTGTTACGGTTAATATTCCAATCATTGAAACATCAGTATTTGCAGGTAAAGATATACCTAAACTACTATTAGCAGCTAAAAATCCTAAAGTCGATAAAGCAATTGGAACAATTCCAAACATGATTGCTCCAAATAAAAAAGATTTAATCAAGTTTTTCTTTTTTATTGCAAAAGCCCTTTGCCAATATTGCTGATCAGATATTGCTCCCGATATAAGTCCTATTGCAGTAACTATTCCAAACGAGAAAGCAACACCAGGATCAAATATATTTCTAAATTGTCCGCTTAATCCTCCAAATCCTGTGCTTACAGCGGACCATCCTCCCGCATTAACAATTGCCCACGGAACAACAATAACTACTCCCAAAATTATTAGAATAAACTGAACAAAATCAGTTACTATCGAGGATTCTAAACCTGATATAAATGAATAAATTAAAACAATTAAAGCCATAATGATCATTCCCGTAATTAAAGGAATGCCAGTAATCAAATATAAAAGACTTCCACCAGCGAATAGCTGAACAGTAACTGCCATTAATTGATAAAAGAAATAAGGAAAGAGATATATCTTGTGAACTTTTTCGCTCTTTAGTTTATATCTAATCCATTGTGGAAGTGTATAACCATTAGGGAGTTTTTCCCTAATTTTTGGAGCTAGGAACATAAACAACGCTAATGCTATAATATTTGGAAAAGTAAACCAAAAGATTCCGGGCAGTCCTTGTTGATATGCAAATTGTACAGATACAAATAGTGCTGGAGCCCAAATCCATGAAGCTGCAATACTTGTTGCTCCAAGCCACCAATTAACATTTCTTTCAGCAACTAGAAATCCTTGAATTGTTTTATACTTTTTCCATCTAGCAAAGAAATAGGTAATCAATATCATAAAAATTCCATAAACCAGAAGAAGCCAATAGCCTGCTGAGGAGGATATAAATGCCATTTTATCTCCTCACCTCATGATTGAGGTAATTCTGAATAAGTTCGCTTAATACTTCCCAAGCATTCTTCTTCCCTTTCCCTTTAATAACAGAAAGAAATTTGATCCAGACTGTTCTTTCCCCTCGAAATGAAAGAGTATCCAATCTTTTCCATTCTTTCTTATTTGATTTGTTTTCCATGACATTATGACATTATTACGAACTTTTAAGCCATGGTGGTGGTTATTGCCACCAATAGAAAAGATTTTTAAAGGAGAGATGAGTAGTAGTGTTATGTATGAAGAACTCTTGAAAGAAACTGGATTAAGCAGTAATGAGGCTAAAGTATATGAAACTCTTTTAAAAATAGGCGAAGCATCGGTGCAGACTATTTCAAATAAATCCGGAGTCCATAGAAGAAATGTTTATGATTCTATAAGTAAACTCATGGAAAAAGGGCTCGTGTCAGAGGTATTCATTAAGGGAGAGAAAAATTTCAAATCAATACATCCACGAAGACTTTTAGAATTATTGAGAGAAAAAGAAGAGAAATTGAACAAATTTATTCCTGAAATGCAAGAAAGATTTTCAGATAAGCAGGAAAAAGAAGAAGCTTATTTTTATAGAGGAATTGAAGGATTCAAGAATTACTTAAAAGATATTATTGATATTGGAGAAGATGTTTATTTTATCGGAGCTAAAGCCTTTTGGTTAGATGAAAGGCTAAAATATTTTCTGCCTATGTTTGAAAGAGATAGAAAACTCAAAGGAATAAAGTTTAAGCATCTTTTTGATTATGAAGTTAAAGAAAAAAAACCAGAGATCTTGAAAGTAGTGGGAAAACCTTACAAATTTATGCCTAAGAAATATTCAAGTTCTACTGCTATTGATATTTTTGGTCCCTTTGTCGTTACTTTTGTAGGAGTTGGGCCTGGTGAGCTTTATGATGAACCATTGATGTTTGTAATGAAGAGCAGAAAGCTAGCTGATGGCTATAGGAAATTCTTTCAATTAATGTGGGATCATTGTTCGGAGGAATAATATTTTCATGAAATCTCTTTTTGAGAAGCTCTGATAACCCGACAACCATGGTGCGAGGATAGATATTGAGCCATTTGACGCAATCCATTAGAAGGATTAAACAGTTTCTCTGACTTTTTTTGCAACTTGTTCTATGAGCCCTTTCTGGCTTATTGCTGGAAGTATGTGGTTTTCATTCAATGCTGAAGGCTTAACTGCTGCTGCAATGGCTTCTGCTGCTGCAATGATCATCTTTTTTGTGATTTTTTTTGCTCTTGATTCGAGGGCGCCTTTCCAAATCGGGGGGAAAGCGAGCATGTTATTGACATGGTTTTTGTAGTCTTGTGAACCGCCGCTTGCAACAATTTTTCCTATTTTTTTTGCTTCTTTATATGAAATTTCAGGAACAGGATTGGAAAGGGAGAAGATAATTGCTTTCCTTGCCATGCCTTTAAGATCTTTTGCTGTCAGCGAGTTTGCTTTTCCTGAGACTGTGATCAAAACATCGCATTCTTGCATTGCTTCTTTAAAGGATTTTTCTTTTGCTGCTTTTGTTCTTTGTGCGATTTCTTCTTTGTAGGGATTCATGTCCTTTTTTCTTCCAAGGTGAATCATGCCTGCAGAATCAAAAATGTTGAGGTGTTTTACTCCATAGTCTAGGAGAAGGTGCGTAATAGCAATTCCTGCGGCTCCTGCGCCGAGGATTACGGTTTTGATTGCACTCATATCTTTTTTCACAATTTTGAGGGAGTTGATGAGCGCTGCAAGAGTTACGATGGCTGTTCCGTGCTGGTCGTCATGGAAAACGGGGATCGAGAGTTTTTTCTTGAGGACTCTTTCAATAATAAAGCATTTTGGCGATGCGATGTCTTCGAGGTTGATGCCGCCAAATGATGGAGCAAGGTATTTCACAGTTTCTATGATCTTTTCTGGGTCTTGGGTGTCTAGGCAAATGGGGAATGCGTTTATTCCTGCAAGCTCTTTGAGGATGAGCGCTTTTCCTTCCATGACTGGCAGAGACGCTAAAGGACCTTGGTTTCCTAATCCTAATAATCTGCTTCCGTCTGTGATGATCGCAATGGTATTGCCTTTTATGGTGAGGGTGGAGGCTTTTTCAGAATCTTTTGCTATTTCAAGGGCAACTTCTGCAACGCCCGGAGTGTAGAGGAGAGGAAGATTTCTCGAGTTGAGCTTTAGTTTTGGCTTGATCTCTATTTTTCCGTTAAGTTCTTTATGAAGGTTGAGTGCAGATGACATCTTTTTTCCTTATTGTAAGACGATACTTATGGTTATAAAGTTTTATGTCAGAATTGAAAACCGCAGACTTTAGTCTGCGGTAGTAGCTAATCTTGTTTTCAATTCTGAACACTTCATCATCGAAGATGATGAGAGCTCTCAGAAATCAAAGATTTCTGAAGCTTCAAAATTCAAAGAATTTTGAGAGCTGTCAGAACTTTTAGTTCTGA